>ERZ761602.142-NODE-142-length-172632-cov-47.149058_pt1 | contig 172632 bp, 132 predicted proteins | sample MGYA00512165_ERZ761602 | MGnify/ENA primary metagenome ERZ761602 (study PRJEB28899, sample SAMN02445085) | bioreactor sludge metagenome | biome: EBPR sludge; isolation source: Thorneside wastewater treatment plant | place: Australia: Brisbane, Thorneside... | reverse complement strand
GGCGGTGATGCCCGTGCTCGACGACTTGGGGAAGGAGTTCGGCGTCACCGTCTATGTGGCATGGATTCAAGGCACCCCCCCGATCATCGGCACATGGCCAAGCAAATCGACCCGAAACGAGACGGAGCGTCGGGAAGACGAACGGCGCGTGCTGGACCTGCTGGAAAGCACCCGCTTTGACGCGGTGTTGTGCATTGCCAGGTGGCCTATCTATGTTCAGGGCGCTCCGAACGGGCAGCAGACCAAGACCTATCATTTGCTAACCGAAGCCGGTTCCCGAAATTCCAAGACCCCGGACCAAGCGGCCCGCCTGTTTCTGGAGCATTTTCCGGCCACCATCTCGCGCCTCGAAAGCCGGGGAGCCAAGGTCTATGTGATGCAAGACGTGGGCGAACAACCTTTTCATGTTCCGTTAATGGTCATCCAAGCTTCAAGAAGGCGGGTGGACGTCAACGATTGGGCTCTGACCCTCGACGAGCACCGCAAGAGGAGCGTCAAGGTTACGAAGCTGCTGGAGCGTGCGGTCGATGGGACTGGCGCGGTCCTGCTGGACCCCATGCCCCTGTTCACGGACGAAAGGGGCGTCTACCTGATGGCGAAGGACGGCGAAGCTCTCTACGTAGACCGGGATCACCTGTCGCCTGCCGGAGCCCGGCAGTTGAGGCCGCTGCTGGAGCCGGTCTTCCGGGAAGCGGTCGAGCGGGGCCAGAGCGATTGATACGAGTGAGTTTCCCACGAAAAAGGGCGGCTGGACACACTCCTCATTCTGCGGGCGGCAGATCGAGATGCCCAATGCGGAGGGGTGCCAATCCCCCCTCACCCCGCCGCCAGTTTCGCGGCGAGCCGCACCGCCTCGACGAGGCTGCTCCCTTTCGCCTTCCCTTGCCAGGCGATGTCGCAGGCGGTGCCGTGGTCGACGCTGGTGCGGATGATGGGAAGGCCGAGGGTCGTGTTCACCGCCGTGTCGAAGGCGAGGGCCTTCAAGGGGATGTGGCCCTGGTCGTGATACATGCAGATGAAGGCGTCGGTGGAGTGCCGCTTCGCGGGGAGGAAGGCGGTGTCGGGCGGCAAGGGGCCCTCGACATCGAACCCGGCGGCGCGGGCGGCTTCGATCGCGGGGAGGATGATGCGCTCCTCCTCGAGATTGCCGAAGAGGCCGTGCTCCCCCGCGTGGGGGTTGAGGCCGAGGACGGCGAGCTTCGGCTCCGTCCCGCGGATGCGCCGCATCGCTTCGGCGGTGAGTTCGATGACGTCGAGGATGCGCTCCCGCGTGAGGAGGCCGGGCACCTCGTGGTAGCCGACATGCACGGTGACGAAGCTGGCCCGCACCTCGTCGCTGTATTGGAACATGCAGGCACGATCCGCCCCGGTTTTCTCGGCGAAGATCTCGGTGTGGCCGGGATGGAGGATGCCGGCGGCGCGGAGCGCCTCCTTGTGGATCGGGGCGGTGGCCACGGCGGCGACCGATCCGGCGAGGGCGTGCTCGATGCCGACCTCGATGAAGTGGTAGGCCGCCGCGCCAGTCTCCGCGCCGACGACCCCTGGCGTGAAATTCGTGTCGTCGAACCCCGGCAGATCGAGCACGGCGGGGGTGTCGAGGGAGGCCCGAGCTTCGGGCCATTGGGTTTCGGTCAGGATGCGCTCCGGCGCGGGGAGCCCGGTCGCCTCGGCACAGCGGGCGAGGACGGCGGCGTCGCCGAAGACGACGGGCAGGGCGAAGCCCCGCACCTCCGGGTTCGCGAGGAGTTGCAGGCAGACCTCGGGACCGATCCCGGCGGGGTCGCCCATGGTCACAGCGATGAGAGGGAGGGACATGGACTTTCTGTGTTCGGATTTCGGGCTTCGGATTTCGAATTTCACCCGCCCCACTGTAACCGATATGGGCTAAAATCGATCTACGATCCGTGATGCGTGCTTCTTTCCTCCTCCCGTTCGTGTGCCTCGGTGGATTCCTCCTCGCCGAAGAGGTCACTCCCACCTTGACCCTCCGCTACGAACCCGTCGATGCGACGCGTGGCCGAACCGTTCCGGTGAAGGTCTATCTGCGCCCTGGGAAGAACCCGCAGCCTGTCGTGATCTTCTCCCATGGTCTCGGCGGTTCGCGCGAGAACAGCCCCTATCTCGGCGAGCACTGGGCGGCGAAAGGCTACGTCGCCGTCTTCGTGCAGCATCCCGGCAGTGACGAGTCGGTCTGGAAGGAGACCGAGGGCGCGGGGCGCTTCGCCGCCCTGAAAGCCGCCGCGAGCCTGAAATCCTTCGCCGACCGCGTCGGCGACATCCCTTTCGTCCTCGACCGCCTCGAGGAATGGAACGCCGCCGAGGGCCACGACTTGAAGGGCTGTCTCGACCTTGAGCACATCGGCCTCTGTGGCCACAGCTTCGGAGCGGTCACGACCCAGGCGATGATGGGGCAGCGCTTCCGCCTCGACCGCAGCTTCGCCGACCCACGTCTTGACGCCTTTTTTCTCATGAGCCCCTCGGCCTCGCGGACGATCCCCTCGGCGGAGGCCTTCGGCCACATCGCCGCGCCCGTGCTCTGCATGACCGGGACCAAGGACGGCAGCCCGATCCGGCCCGACGAGACGCCCGAAACGCGCCTCGAAACCTACGCCAGCCTGCCCGCCGAGGACAAATACCAACTCGTCTTCGAAGGCGGCGGCCATTTCGCCTTCTCCGACACCGGCTTTTTCGACGAGCAGCGCCAGCCGCACCACCATGCCGCGATCCAATTGCTCTCGACCCGTTTCTGGGACGCCTACTTGAAAGGCGACGAAGCCGCGAAGGCTTGGCTGCGATCCGAACAGCCGCGCGCCGGGGCGAAGCTGCTCGAAAAGGACCGCTGGGAGTGGAAATGATCCGGGCCGAGGACGCGAACGCGGCACGTTGAAGCCCTCGCGGACGGGGCGAGATTTCCTCCGCCCATGACTCGCCTTCCCCTCGTGCTCCTCCTCCCCTTCCTGACGTCCGCCGCCGATTGGCCGAACTGGCGCGGCCCGGAGCACGACGGCCTCTCGCCGGAAGCGATCCCGGCGGAGCTGCCCGCCGCCTTGCCCGTCCGCTGGACCGCGCAGGTGGGCATCGGCTTCGGCGGTGTCTCCGTCGTCGGGGAGAGGGTTCTCGTCTCGGGCAACCGGACCCTGTCAGGTGCGGAGACTGACACGGTCTGGTGTCTCTCGGCGGAGACCGGAGAGGTGCTCTGGCGGCATTCCTTCCCCTGCGCCCTCGATCCGCTCTACTACGAGGGCGGCCCCGGCGCGACGCCGACGGCGCACGAGGGATCGGTCTACGTCCTCAGCAAGAAAGGCCACGCCCTGCGCCTCGACCTCCACGACGGCAGGGTTGTGTGGAGCCGCGACCTTGTCGCCGAGCACGGGGTCGCCCTGCCCGAATGGAGTTTCGCGTCCTCGCCCTTCATCGACGGCGAGCGCGTCCTCCTCAACGTGGGACGCGGTGGCATCGCCCTCGACAAGGAGACTGGCAGGACGCTCTGGCTGCCATCGACAGAGACCTCGGGCTACGCCACCGTCGTCCCCTACGAGGCGGGCGGGCCGGGGGCGAATCGCCTCCTGCTCTCCGCGAAGGGCCTCCTCGCCTTCGACGCCGCCACGGGCGAAGCGGCGTGGGAGCTGCCGTGGCGGTCGAGCCGCGACGTCAACGCCGCCGATCCTCTCGTGATCGGGAAAGGCATCCTCGTCTCCTCGTCGACGGGCTCCGTCCTGATCGAGCCCGGTTCTGGAGGGGAACCCGCGAAGGTATGGGAGCAGAGGGATATGAAGTGGTATTTCAACCCCGGCGTCCTCGTCGACGGCCATGTCTACTCCCTCCACGGAACGACGCACCGCCCCACCGAGCTGATGTGCCTCGACGCCTCCACCGGGAGGATCGTTTGGAGCGAACCCGGCTTTGGCAGCGGTGGCCTCGTCGCGGCGGGGAATACGGTGGTCGTTTTCGACCAAGGGGACCTCATCCTCTTCGAAGCCGACCCTGCCGGATACCGACCACGCCATCGGCAGAGAATCCTCGAGGGCAAATGCTGGACCGCGCCAACCCTTGCCAACGGTCGTGTCTATGTTCGCAACGCTGCCGGGGATCTCGCCTGCGTCGAGATGGTGGGAGCTCCCAACGAAGCTCAATAATCCGCCCCCTCCAAACTCGCGACGACGCTGGCGAGCCACTGCTCCAGTTCGGCGGAGAGGTCGGCGAGGACTTCGGGATGCTCCTTCGACAGGTCGCGGCGCTCGCGCGGGTCGGTGGCGAGGTTGTAGAGCGACCAGCGCGCGCCCTCTCCCGGGACTAAGGAGAGGCGGTGCAGCTTCCAGTCGCCCGAGATCCAAGCGGAGTGGCCGATGTAGCCGTTTCCGAGAATCCTCCGCTTGGGAGTTTTCTCGACGCGGCGGGTGACGCGCTCGACCTTGGCCACGCTCCAATTCTCGTCGACGGGGATTACTTTGCCGATGAGGCCGGCGGGATTGGTGAAATGTCCCGGCACCGCCGCGTTCCAGAACCCCAGCGGCGCGGGGCGCTGGTCCATCTCCCCGCGAAAGAGGGGGGCGAGGCTGATGCCATCGAGGACGCGTCCGGGCGCGCCCGGCACCCCGACCAGCTCCAGCACCGTGGGCAGGATGTCGACCGTGCCGCAGCGCACTGGCGAGGACTTGCCCGCGGGGATGCCGGCGGGCCATTCGACGAAGGCAGGGACGCGCAGCCCGCCCTCGTAGAGCAGGTGCTTGCCCCCGCGCGAGTCGCCCGTGTCGCCGACGGGGGTGGCCCCGTTGTCGCTGCAGAACCAGACGAGGGTGTCGTCGCGCAAGCCCAGCTCCGCGAGCCCGTCGCGGAGGCGTCCGAAGGCGCAGTCGAGCCCGGTGATCTCGCCGAAATATTCGCGCTCCCTCTTCGAGCGTCCTTGATAGAGGGCGGAGAGTTCGGGGGCGGCGATGTGTGGCAAATGGGGCGCGCCGAACCAGACTGCGGCGAAAAGCGGCGCCTCGCCCGAGGCATTCTGGCGGATCCAATCGAGGGCGAGCTCGGCGACGACCATGCTGCCTTCGCCGTGGAATTTCGTCTCCTTCCCCTCGTCGCTCAATTTGGGGTTGAGGTCGAAGAAGTTCTCGGCGCTGACCCAGTGGTCGAAGCCCTTCGCCCCCGGGCTCACCGGGCTGCCGGACCGGACCGGGCCGAGGTGCCATTTTCCGAAATGCGCCGTCGCGTAGCCCGCGCCCTTCAGGAGCTCGGCGAGGGTGGTCTCCTGCGGGCGGAGGGCGTGCCCCCAACTGAAGACGCCCATGCGGTTCGGATGCCGCCCGGTGAGGACGCTCGCCCGCGTTGGCGAGCAGGAGGGCGCGGCGGAGTAGAAGCAGTCGAGCCGCAGGCCCGAGGCGGCGGCGGCGTCGAGATGCGGGGTCTGGAGGTGGGGATGCCCGTTGTAGCCCACGTCGCCCCAGCCTTGGTCGTCGGACATGACGAGGAGGATGTTCGGCCGCCTCGGCGGGGCGGCCTTGCCTTTCGCCTTGGCTCCCTTGCCCGTCTCGGCCGCGGCGGCGAGCATGGGGAGGAGCAGGCTGGCGGCGAGGAGGGATCGCATGGGGAGGAGTCGCGTGGGGGGCGGAAGTCGTGATCCGTGAACGATTGGCAAAGGGGAAGCATTTGCCCAAAATCCCCTGTCGCAAGCGAAAGATGCAGGGCTGGGGAGATCGGCGGCGGGACAGGGCTGCGGTGTCTTGTGCAACCACGGGGATGCCTTGACCTTTTCCCCTCCGCCTTCTACCTTTCACGACGAACGCTTCGCGCTTGCCCCTATGCAACTGCTCATCGAACTTCCGTCCCGGGACGAGCAGATCGCCTTCAACCGGAGGCGCTGGGCTGAGATCGTCCGCGATCCGGCCCTCGTCGACCTGCCCGGCAAGGTGGAATGCAATGCCTTTGGAAACGTCATCATGATGCCACCCGCCGCCGGTGAACACAGCCACCGGACCATGAAAATCCAAGTCGCGTTGCTCTCCCGTCTCGGAGGCCTCGCCTTGCCCGAATGTCCCATCTCCACCATCGACGGGGTCCGCGCCGCCGATGTGGGCTGGTATTCCGAGGAGCGCTTCGAGCGCGTCCGCGGCCAGATCGCCTTCGAGATCGCGCCCGAGATCTGCGTCGAGGTGCTGTCCCCGGACAACACGGAGCGTGAAATGATCGCGAAACGAAATCTCTACCTCGAAGCCGGGGCCCTCGAAGTCTGGCTCTGCGGGAAGAACGGGAAGATGCGCTTTTTCAACCTCTCCGGCGAACAGGATGCTTCGGCGATCTGCCCGGAGTTCCCTGCGGACATTTGAAGGGAGCGCGGGCGAAAAACCGGCTCTTCTGGAAACATGTCTTTCCCCGACCCCCGGCGGAGAGGGGGCGGAGGGACAAAGGGATTTCCAGCAATCACTCCAAGGCTGCGCGGGCGATCTCGACCCAGTCGGAGTGAGTGGCCTTGTGCTTTTGAAAGGCGGCGTATTCGGCTTCGTCGATCTGGCCGTCGCGGTTCTGGTCGATGAAGGGGAAAACCCATGCCCAGTCCGGCTTGCCGTCGGCCCATTCCTTTTGCGACACCCGCTTGTCTCCGTCCCGGTCGGCTGCGCCGCGAAGGCTGGAAAAGCTGAACGGATCGCCGGTGCTTCGACCTTCGTTTCGACGCGATGCGGGGGCTTCCGCCTTGTCCCGTTCCGGGTCCCAGCTGAGCTTCTGCCCGGCTGCCAGAAGCGCTTGTTGGAACACGGTCCGGTCGATGCGCTGCACGCTGGCTCCTTGGTCGATGGCGTGGCTGGCGGCGATGCCGGCGGATTCGCCGCACATCATGAAAACGGGCTCCATCCTCGCCGAGGCGTAGCCGAGATGGGTGGCGGAGAAGCAGACCGGAACGATGAGGTTGGTAGCCTCCTCCTCCACGGGAACGATGGCGTCGTAGGGGATAGGGTAGGGGACGTTGGTGGGACCCTTGGCTCCGCCGACGAACATGTTGCCCTCGATGGAGACGTGGGGCTGCCCGTCCTTTTCCAACCAGATGCGGCGCGAGGGGTAGGTGTCGATGCCGTATTGGGCGAGGGCCACGGGATCTTTGGACTGGGTCCGGTTGTAGACGTCGTGGGCGGTGATGGTGTAGGCGGCCTTGAGGCGGCGGGCCACGCGGATGTAGAGCTGGTGGGGCCATCCCTGCGTGTCGGGGTGGGCGCGGCGGTCCAGTCCGAGGGCGGCGACCTCCTCGCGGTAGTCGGCGGGGACGCGCCCATCGGTGCTCATGAAGCGGTGCAGGCCCTGGAGGTAGCGCTGGTGTTCCTTCCAGACGGCAGCTTTTTCGGCTTGGTCTCCGGCGGCATAGCGTTGGCTGATGCCGAGCGGGGACATGGAGAAGAGGGTTTCCCGCTGGTAGTTCCACTCGCCCGCGTTCATCCAGCCGGGAAAGATGCCGACGAGATGCTTGCGGACCATCGCCGGATTGGCGCGGTGGGTGGCGGTGAGGTGCTCGATGTAGCGGCCGACCAGTTCATAGTGAGCGGGGTCGTAATCGTCGTCGATCCCGAAGGGGACGCGGTGCTCGGGATCGCTGGTGGTGTAGTAGCGGTAGTTGTAGGCTTGGGTGTAGTGGTCGCCGTCGCCGGGCTCGCCGTGGTTGTGCTCCACCATAGGCAGCAGGCCGCTGTCGCGATCACCGGGAACGACGAAGGGATCGATGGGGTAAGGGCTCAGGGGCGGCTGCACTCCGGCGACTTCTTCGCCGTATTCGTCGTGCGCCTCGCGGCCGGTGCGGTAGGAGACTCCGGCGGCGGCCATCAGATCGCCTTCGTAGCTGGCGTCGATGAAAATCTTGGCGCTGACCCGCAGTTGGTCGGTGCGCGTGGCCTTGGCGGGAGGGCATCCGGTGTCGTCGAAGGGGGCGAAATCGAAGGACGCGGTGGCGAGGGAGGCGCCGTCCTTTTCCGTTTTTCCGATGCGGTGGTCGTAGTGGACGGCGATGCCGTGCTCCTGGATCAGCCGCTCGAACTTCTTGCGGATGTCACCGGGATTGTAGGAGCGGTAGTTTCTGTCGTTCAGCGGCTGGGCACCGTCCTCCAGCGTTTCGATCAAGGCGCGGGTCATCCCGCCAGTGGCGTTGATGTTGGGGCAGTCGTCCAGAGGTTTCAACCCGGCTCCCAGCATGCCGCCGACCCAGCGTCCCGGTTCGACGATGAGGACGGTCTTGCCCTCTCTCTTCGCTGAGATGGCGGTGAGGATGCCGGAGGGTGTGGCCGTGTAGACGCAGACATCGACGGTGTTCTCGACTGGCGGCATCGGGTTAGCACGCAGTCCAGCAGGCAGGAGCAGGGCGAAGGCGGCAGCGAGGATCTGGGGTTTCATGGAGGCGACTGGACAGGGTCAAATGCGCGACCGGACCCTGTTGGGAGACCTTGCCTCAAGGTGGAGGGAGGTCCATTCACGCCATTGCGGGGAGCGGGGAATCTTTGAAGATGCCAAGACCAAAACCCTGACGGACATTGGCCGATGAAACGACGAGATGCCCTGCCGCTGACTCTCCTCGGGCTGGCCTCCTTGCCCGGCTGCGATTTCCGGCAGTCGCCCGCCGACCGGGCGGACGCGCCTTCCTTGCTGGAGGGAGCGGACTTGCCAGCAGTCCGCGTCGGCGCGGAGAGGCAGATCCGCGTGGTCACTGGGCTGCGTCCGTTCCGTCCCTCGGGTTTCGTGGTGAAGCGGGAGCAATGGGAGGGAAAGACGGTGATCCACAACTACGGCCATGGCGGCGGGGGCTTCACCTTGTCGTGGGGCTCCTCGCATCTGACCATCGGACTCGCCGATGCGGTGGCCGGGAAGGCCTGCGCCGTCATCGGGGGCGGCGTCATGGGCCTGAGCGTGGCGCATCTCCTGCTGGCGAGGGGCGCGTCGGTGACTCTCTACACCCGCGACCTGCCGCCTCAGACGACCTCCAACATCGCGGGCGCGCAATGCTGACTCCTTCCTGTCGCGGGCCACAATGCGGCGTGATGGAAGTCCGCTTGAGCCATCGAACCCCGGTCGCGGCGCGAGCCTTCCTCGCGGCAGCGCTTGCCCTTGCCCCGGTCTTCGCGGCGGGGGAGGGGCATCCTTCCAAAACGCGGGGCTGGGAGACGCTGCCCGGTATGCCCACGGCGAGGTCCGAGATCGCCTGTGCGGTGGTCGATGAGAAAGTCTACGGCGTTGGCGGCATCGGGCTGGACGGGTCGAAGCGCGCCTTCGAGGCCCTCGACCTCCGCACCGGGCGCTGGGAGAGGCTCGCGCCCCTGCCGACGAAATTGAACCATTCCGGCGTCGCCGCCTGGCAAGGGGTCGTCTATGTCTCGGGAGGATTCCTCGACCTGAGGCAGAAGCACTTCTCCTCATCGCTCCACGCCTACGACACCCGCACCGGCGAGTGGCGGGAGCTCGGCCCCATGCCCGCCCCGCGCCACAAGCATTTCATGATCGCGCGGGACGGCTGGCTGCACCTCTTCGGCGGGCTTGGCTTGCGCGAGACCTGGTCCTGCCGCATCGCCACGGGGGAATGGCGCACCGACCGCATCGCCCCGATCCCGGAGCAGCGCGACCACATCACGGTGCTGCAGGACGCCTCCTCCCTCTACATCGTCGGCGGGAGGAGAGACCGCAGCGCCCAGGCCGCCTGCTGGCGCTACGATTTCCGCAAGGGGCGGTGGAGCGTCTTCACCGAGCTGCCCCTCGCCCGGTCCGCGCCGACGGCGGTGCTCCATCGCGGCCGCATCCATGTGGTCGGCGGAGAGGATGTCGAAACGCAGGAGACCTTCCGCCGGCACGACATCCTCGATCTAGCGACGGGGAGATGGTCGGCGGGCGAACCCCTCCCGAGGCCCCGCCACGGGATGGCCTCCTGCAAGGTCGGGGATCGCTGGATCGTCATCGGCGGCGGGAGGAGGGCCGAGGTCGGGACGGTGTTCACCGCGACCCGGGCGACGGAGGCGATGCGCCTGGGCGGCGGACGGTGAACGGCGGGGAGGAAGCCAGCGCCGTCTGCCCTTGCCAGCGCCCCCGTTTCGTCGTATCGGCAGCCATGCCGGAACGCGGTCCCTTCCTCCAGTCCAGCCTTTTCAAGCTCCTCGTCTTCCTCCTCGGGACGATGCTCCTCGGCGCCCTCCTCGCCCCGCCGCTCCATTTCGTCGGCAAGCACGTCGCGGCCGAGGGCTGGCTTGAGGGCGGCTGGTTCCACGAGCTGCACCGCTCCTTGGCGAAGGCGGGATTCTCCCGCTACTTCAACCGCGCCCTCCTCCTCGCGGGCGCGATCCTGCTCTGGCCCACCCTGCGCTGGCTCAACGCGGGGAAGCCGCAGCCCCCTCGCGAGGGGACGCGCGGGGAGCGACTCCTGCGGCAGTTCCAGCTTTCGCCGAACCCATGGTGGTGGGGCCACCTCCTCGCCGGGTTCGCGCTCGCGGCGGGGACGCTGCTGCTGCTGGGCGGGTTCTACGTCGGGCGGGGCTGGTACGAGATCCACGACACGGGCAAGCCTCTCCTTGGCATCCTCCTCGGCGCCCTCGGCACCGGTCTCGCCGTCGCCTTGCTGGAGGAGTTCGTCTTCCGCGGCGCCCTGCAATCGCTCGCCGCGAAACTGCTGCGTCCCCGCGCCCTCTTCCTCGCCCTCGCCGCCTTCTTCGCCGTGGTCCATTTCTTCAACCCGCCCCACGGTCTGGAGGCCGGGACGGTCACGGCGACGACGGGCCTGTGGATGGTCGGCCAGATTTTCGCCCACTTTTTCTCGCAGTTCGCCAACCCCTCCTTCCTCCTCGCCGAGTTCGCCGTGCTCTTCGCCATCGGGCTGGTCCTCGGCTACACGAGGATGAAGACGGGCTCGCTCTGGCTCGGGATCGGCCTGCACGCGGGCTGGGTCTTCGGTGTGAAGACGCTCAGCCCCCTCGCCACGCGGGCCTTCGAGCCGGGGGCGATGATGCCTTGGCTGGGCGAGACCCTGCGGGTCGGGGCGGTCTCCTGCCTCGTTGTCCTCCTCACCGGGTTCGTCCTCTGGCTCTGGTTGCGGAAGCGATACGGCGATCCCTTTTCGGAGAAGGCGGAAAAACCATGACCCCCTCCCTCGCCCGCGTCCGCCAAGCCCTGCTCGGCTGGGTCTACCCGCCAGCCTGCGCCGCCTGCGACCGGCCCCTCGACGCCGCCCGCCAACTGGAGCGACCCTTCCTCTGCGAACCCTGCGAGGCCACCCTCGTCCCCGTCGGCGAACTCTACTGCACCGTGTGCGGCCAAGGCTTCGACGGGGTCTCCTCCCTCGCCTTCCGCTGCGCCAACTGCGGCGACCGCGAACTGGCCATCGACTTCGCCGTCAGCGCCTGGCGCGGGGCCGGGGCGGGCAGCGGCCTTATCCACCGTTTCAAATATGGGAAGGAACGGCACCTCGCCCGCCTCCTCGGCATTCTCCTCGACGAGGTCTGGCGCGATGAGCGCCTCCGCGAGGGCGGCCCCTGGTGGGTCGCGCCCGTGCCCCTGCATCCCCGCCGCCGCCGCGAGCGGGGCTTCAACCAAAGCCACGAACTCGCCCGCGAACTTGTCCGCCGCGCCCCCGCCGGGATCGAGCTGCGCCTGCGCCCCCTCCTCCGCCGCGTCCGCGCGACGGTGCGGCAGGCCCGCCTCGACCGGCGCGAGCGCCTCGTCAACCTCGCCGGAGCCTACGCTCCCGCCCGCCGCCTCCCCGAAACCCCGCCCGGCGGGGCCAGAATCCTCCTCGTCGACGACGTCATCACCACCGGCACGACCGTCTCGGAATGCGCCGCCGTCCTGCGCGAACACTTCGACATCGACCGGATCGCCGCCGTCTCGGTCCTGCGGGGGTGAGGACATGCGCGATGGAAAATCGGTTGTGAACCCCGGCGGAACCGCTATCCTTGAGCATTCCGAGGCCCGTTCGCGGGAAACACAGACACCGACCCTCCCCATTCCTATCGCATGGGCATTTTCAAAAAACGCTCCATCAAATCGCTGGGCAAGAAGAAGTCCGACATGCCCGAAGGGCTGTGGAACAAGTGCCCCTCTTGCGGCGCGATCATCGACGAGATTACGCTGAAGCAGCGCCACCGCGTCTGCACCAAGTGCGACCACCATTTCACCCTCACCTCGCAGGAGCGCGTCGCCATGCTCCTCGACGCCGACTCCTTCGAGGAGCTGGACCCCACTTTGGAATCCACCGACGCCCTCGGCTTCAGAGGCTACACCGACAAGGTCAAGCTCTACCAGAAGAAGACCGGGCTGAAGGACGCCGTCCTCACCGGGCGTGGCTCCATCCTCGGCCATCCCGTCACCATCGGGGTGATGGATTTCCGCTTCCTCGGCGCGAGCATGGGCTCCGCCGCCGGGGAGAAGCTCACTCGCGCCATCGAGGTCGCGACCGAGGAGCGCCGTGCCGCCATCATCGTCTGCTCCTCCGGCGGCGCCCGCATGCACGAGGGCATCCTCAGCCTCATGCAGATGGCCAAGACGAGCGGGGCACTTGCCCGCCACCACGCCGCCGGGCTGCCCTACTTCGCCATCCTCACCCACCCGACGACCGGGGGCGTCACCGCGAGCTTCGCCACCCTCGGCGACGTCATCATGGCCGAGCCGAACTGCATGATCGGCTTCGCCGGGCCCCGCGTCATCAAGGAGACGACCCACCAGAACCTGCCCCCCGGCTTCCAGACCGCCGAGTTCCTCCTCGAACACGGCCTCGTCGACATGATCGTGCCCCGCACCGTCATGCGCGAGCGTGTCGGCGCGCTGCTGGGCTACATGCTCCCGGTGCGGAAGACGGCGTGAGGAGGAGTTACCTCTTCCCGCCGAACAGGCTCTTCAACCCCTTCTTCTCCTTCCCCTTCGCCGGGAAGACTTCGGCGAGGGTTTTTACGAGAGCATGGGCGATCAGATCCTGGTAGTCCGGCCGCTGCGCCAGCAACTCCTCCTCGCGGTGGATGATGACCCCGCATTCCAGCAGGATCGCGGGGATCGTCGCCGATTTCAGCACGACGAGGTCCGAGAACTCGTAAACCCCCGTCTTCTCGTCGAGCAGGGGGCGGTTCTCCCCTTGGATCGGCTCGGCGTGGTGCAGGGTGGGGCGCAGGCCCGATCCATGGAGCGCCGCGCCGACACGCAGGGCGAGTTCGCGGCTCTTCTCCGCCTTCGCGCTCTTCGCCGAGGCGAAGACGCTATAGCCCCGGAAGTTGTCGGCATAGTCACGCTCCACCCCCTCGTGCGTCCATTTGCGGAGATACTTGTCGTTGACCGAATCGTGGTGGATCGAGATGAAGCAGTCCGCTCCCGCCTTCGCCGCGATCTCCGGTCGTTCCGCAAGCGAGCTCACGGTGCCGTCCGCGTTGACGAGGATCACCTTGGCCCCGGCCTTTTCCAGCACCGGGGCGATGGCCCGCGCCGTGGCGAGGTTGAAGGAAAGCTCCGGCACCCCGCGGGCGCTCATCGCCCCCGGCTTGAGACGATAATGTCCGATGTCGAGGGCGACGCGCAGCCCGTCGAGCGGCTTGCCGGTGAACTCGGCCTTTTTCCAAGCCGGGTCGGCCCCCAGCGTCGGCAGGGCGGGGCAAAGGAGAAGGCTCGAGAGCAGAAGAAGGACGGGGCGGGACGGCATGGGGCAAAAGTCCACCCGACGCGGGGAAACTGCTAGGGATTACTGATAGGAATTTCCTTTTCAGCCCTCCAGCCCGCTCGGAGTCACGGGCCGGGGTCAGAAGGGGTTCAGCTGTCTTTCGAGCCATTCGATGCCTTGGCGGATGTCTCCAAAGACATTTCCGCGCCAGCCGTGCCCGCCTTCGTAGGTTTGGAGTTCCACGGTTGCCCCCGCCTTTTGCAACATATCGCGGGCAGCCTCGGATTGAGCGATGGGGATGAAGTCCTGTGGTGAATGGTAGAGGAAGTAGGGATGTCCTTTCGCAGCGGCAAGCGGCGGCAGCGCACCGGGATGGAAGACGGACATGGCGACAAAAGTTCCAGTGACGCCAGCCTTGGGCAGCAGGGAGAGCGTGTAGCCGCTCATGCCGCTGGAGGACCAGGTGAGCGTGAAGCTGTGTCGGGAATCGAGCTTGTGGGCCTTTTCCACCTCGGCACGCACAGCCAAGAAGAAATCCGTGGTGCTGAACTTCATCTCCGGCACGTCCGATCGGTCGTTGGGCCAGACGATGTCCTTGGCTTGCTGCGTCGTCCAGACGGGAGCCACGAGCTGCACGACGAGATAGCCGTCGGGCAGCGCGTTCTTCGCGATGCGCGTGACGAAGGGTTGAAACTGCGCATCGCCGGAGCCCCCAGGAAGCACGAACAGAGTGCGCCATCCCTGAGTGGGCGGCGGTGTCGGCTTGTGGATGACGAAATAGCGCTTCTTTTCATCGCCTTCGGCGCGCAAGTCCTGGACCTTCATATCCGCGATGTCGGGAGGAACTTCGCCGGAGCAGAGGGGTGAGGCGGCAGAGATGAGGAGAACCACGGCAGTGATGCGTTTCATAGTTGTGCTTTCCATGTGCTGTGAACCGAAATGGGATCTATTTTCGACGGCGCAAGACGAACGCGACGGATCCCGTAAGCCATGTGATGACGGCGAGAGGAATGAGGAGAAACAGATCGACTCGAATGAGCGGGTCTCCGGGGCGCGAGACGGAGCGCAAGTAGAACTCATACGCGACCCAAACGGCCGTAGCGGAAGCGGCGGGAAGAAAAAGCGGGAGTGGCAGGCGCCGGACGATCGGAATCCACGGAGCGGCCATGGCCAGGACAAAGAGAGCGACGACGACGACCAGAAACTCGCTTGGCCAGTCAAAGGATGGTGTCCGCATGATTCGGGTGAGGGTGATTCGAAATTGGAGGAGGAAGGGAGTTCGACGGCTGGAAAGACGACCTTATCTCGCATCTTCGGGCACATCCTGCGGTTCAGTGCTGATCGTTTCAAGACTTACGCCGTTGCTCGTCCTTTCCATGTCGGGATCGAAGGCGAACTCGAAGATGGCACCGTCGAGGGTGTTGAGCACCCATGCTTCCATGAGCCGAGCATCATCGGAAACGGCGGCCTCGAGCCATGCTCTGCCCCTAGCATCGTCGAGCAGGTCGAAGTCTATCCGTATCATCCCGTGCCCGGTGCCCTTTCCGGGCGGAAGCGCCGCGATGCGCTCCGCGACCTTTGCAGCCATTTCGGGCGTTTTCATCAAGGCGATGAAACGATTCATCAGCTCGTTGAGTTCCGCGCTCTGTTTCAGTTGTCCTTTCGAAAGTCCCCGGTTCCGACTGATGATCTCATCGACATCAAGCCGTGCCTCCTGAGATACGCGGGCGGGTCGGTAATGTCGCGGGACGGGATCCGATTCCGGGACTGCCGACAGTTCCACTGCTTGTTCCCGGGTTCGATCGGCAGGCGGGCGAAGGAGTGCCATTGCCATGACGATGGCGGCAACGAAGGCTGCGATGGTCAGGATTCGGGATGTCGTGATCATGGCTATCGGGGTTCAGGGGGCGGTGCGCCCTTTTTCCAAAGTCTGTGCCTGTTCGATGCTGGCGGGTGAGAGTGTTTTGAGCGGAACAGGAACCATTTTGCCGTCGATCTGAAGGATCACGCTACCTCCCTCGACTCTCACAAAGCGGGCCTCGATGCTGCGACCGGCGGTGTTGGTCCAGGTTTGCGCGGTGTCGGTGCCGCCCGGGACCGGCGAGCGCGGGCCGAGGCGTTTGGCGCACTGGGCCCCATGGAGATTGGCTGGCTCCAGATTGCCGGGGCGGATGCTCTCGACATGATGTTTGCCCGCCTCGTTCCTGCGTACGCGCATGTTCACTCCGACAAGGACGAGTCCGCCATCCGGAGCAAAGTCGGGTGAAGGCAGGGCAATGTCCTCTTTTGAATTGATGTTCCAGAAGACCGCGCCGGCGGCAGTGTGTTTGCCCTGTCCGGAGGCGCCTCCGCTGTCCCAGAACCGAGTACCGAGACCGGCGTCGATTTCGGTGAAGAGATTCTCATAGGGCGCGCGTCTATGGTGGTCGATGGCGAGGTCCGTGGCGGTGCCATTCCTGAAGACGTTGCCCGTGCTGCCATAGGACAGGGTGAGATCGTGAAAGAACTTCATCCTGATCGAAAAATTCCGGCAGAGGCAATCGACTCCCATCAGGGAGATGCCGTGATGGCCCTGGATGTCTTCGACGGCCGACGGGCGGCTCGAGACGAGTTCGATGCCGTCGAGGGTGCAGAACACCGAATCGATGACGAAGGGTCCGCTGTCGGGATTCACGATGCGAAGGCTTCGGATCCAGCAATCGGCGGCGCCCTTGATCTCCACGGGATTGAAGCCATCCTCCATCCAGTGTCCGCGATAGGCAGTGGCTGGAAACTCGATCGTGAGATGCTCGACGCCGCAATTTTCCAGGGTGGGGGCGTAGCGCTTGAGCAAGGGCGTCCACTCGGGGTTCACATCGGCGCGCAGGGGGCGATCCACGCTGAGGGTGTTGCCCTCGACCTTCACCACGGTGAGCACCTGCCGGAGCGAATAGGTTTCCTTCATTTTCGAGAGGTCGCCCGCATCGTCGCGATAGACATGAGAAAGCAGGGTTTGTGAGGCGGTGTCGGTCAGTTCGAGGACGACCCTCGCGCCCACCTCGATCCCGCCGACATCGGCCACGTTGAGGGCGGTGTCGCCTCGTTTCGCCGCCGTGGTGACGGTGGTGAGCATCTCGCCGACATAGCCGCTACCGGTCATTGCGACCATGCCGCCGCTCCACGAATACAGGGAGGTCGCCAGGCTGCTGGTCGGGTTGTTGTAGACACGTGGAAAGATCGTGTTCATCGGCACGGGCATGAGCAAAGTGGTGAGATCTTTTCCTTCGCCCTGCAGGACCGTGCCGGATGCGGTGATCGAAATGAACTTCGTGACCACATACCGGCCTGCGGGAAAAAAGACCGTCTTTCCCGGCGCGGCCGCGACGGCCTGGAGGATCGCCTCGGTGTCGTCGGTCGTGCCGTCGCCCGTGGCCCCGTAGTCTTTCACGCTGACCCGTTCCGAGGGGGCGACAGGCTCGGCCGCTCCCATGCGGTAACCGGCAAATGAAAAATCCGGCAGCGGCGAGGACGGTGTCCAACGTTCGCCGGCTTTTCCCCACAGGTCGGAGGTGGCGGCGGACGCGGTTGAATCGACGGCGAGCAACAGGTTGAAAAACAGTGCCATGGCGTGTTTCGGCGGATTCATGGGGCGTTCAGGCGGAGCGGTTGAGCTGGAAGACGTGGTCGGATGGCAAAACAGCACCATGCGGATAGGCGGCGTGTTCGACTTTCTGGAAGCCAAGCTTGATCAGCAGGGCGATGGATCGAACGTTCCGCTTGTCTGCCATCGCGAACAGGGAGCTGATCGCATAGTCGGTGAAGAGCGTGTGCAGAGCGGAGCCCGCAGCCTCGAGGGCGATGCCGCGCCCCCAGTAGGCCGGTCCCAGCAGGAACGCGAAATCCGCCGTAGCCGGCGTGTGCTTCGTAGCCTGGATGAAGCCCATGCACGCGCCGCCTTCGAGTGGCTGGATGATCCAGTTGAGCCACTGCTCCGCGCCATCGGGTGAGTGCCGTGTTTCCAGCCGCCGATAGCGTTCCTGGAGACACTCCAGCGACACCGGAGGTTCGTGCTCTATGAACTCATCGATGCGCGGATCGGAGAGCAGCGGGAACATCGCCTCGGCGTGCTCCACGCGCAAAGGCACCAGCCGGAGTCGAGTGGTGGTGAGCTGCTTCATTTGACCTTGATCTTGTTGTCATTCGAATCCAACAGACCCGCCGTGCCGGCGGCGAGCGTCACATCCACCTCGCCGCTCGCGAGTTCGCCAGACCAATCGCTTTCATGCGCTCCTTCGTTCCCCACCAGTGGATGTGAGTCGCTCCATCGCGCGCTCAGTTGGTAGTCGCCCGGAGGGAGATGGAAATCTGCCGTCTGGGCTTGCGGTGTGGTGTTTGCCTCGACGTCGAATCGGAGGACGAATTCCTTCACTTTCAAGAGGTGCCCCGGAGGGAGCTGGATGCGCTGCCACACAGGAATATCTTCGGAACCCGCCATTTCCGCTTCGTGTTCTTTTCCGCTGCCGTCCTTCGCCGCGACCTGGAGGCCCACGTCGGTCCTGCCGCATTGCCGAAACCTGATGTCCCGGGCGCTGGAGTTGCATACCCATAATTCCACCTTCACATCCCCGCCGATGTGCGCATCGCCATTGACACGCATGCCAACTTGCAACCCGTCCTTCGCTTCACCCCACGACGGCGGGGTGGGCCATTTCATCGCCACGACCGGCAGGCCGGTTCTCACGTAAACGCTGTCCGTCGTCTCTGCCAGGGGCTTCGGCGCGGCGCTAGGAGAGCTGCCAACTTCCGTTTCGATGGCGGCAGTTCCCCTGATTCCCCTATTCAGCAATTTGTAGCGAATCTTTACACTACGCGGATTCTCCGTGGAACTGACGATTTGCAAAATACCGATACCGCCCACGTGGGTGAGAAATACAAACGCGCCATCAAGGTCCAGGGGATGGCGATGGAACATCGTCAGAGGCGGCATGGCCTTGCCGTCCTCGTTCCGTTGTTGCAGGGCATCGTCCGCCATTCTCGCCACTTCACGGGCGTCCGCCGCTTCGAATGCAAGCGTGGGAAAAACGACGGCTCCGCCATACAGGGACAGAGTGACGTCCGGGGAAGTGAAGGCAAGCACCAGATCGCCTCCGGAGTCCATCATCCAAGTCTTGATCGTTTCATCACGGCGCCCCAGAGTGGTGACCTTGCCAAAGCGGCTCGCCAACATGCTGAAAATATCTTTCGGCGCCTCGACAAAACTTCCGGAATCGAGATCGAGGCAATAGTCGTTCGAGCTGTCTTCCGGGTGGTGGACGACCCGTTCGCGCACCGGGCCAAAGGTCCCCGCGCCGACTGCGCGGGAAGTGGTGAATTCCGATCCATTGTTTTCCTGACGTTCCATGGATGCCCGCCAGCCCATCAACAAAATGGCAGTGACGCAGAAGAGAAGGGCCATCAGGCCCACCACCCACAGTGCGATCCTGTCGGCGGCAACGCCTTTGCGCTTGAGCACAACAAGCGAAACGATGCCGCCCAAGAGGACGATGCCGAACACCATCGGCCAAGGGAGGAAGTCCCCGAGGCCTCCCGTGTTCGGGAATCCGTATGGCTCTGCCATCGGCTGGCGCGTGGATTCGGGCCGTGAAATCAATGTGTCCGCCTGGGCGGCGAAGGAGGGAGTATCGTATGATGAAGCCCGCGCAGAGGCGGCGGGAAGTACTCGCCAGTGCGATACAGCAACTTCAAGGAGCGGCCAGATGACCGTGCCGAGAGCGGCGATGATCAGCGCGCATTTCCCCACTCCCAATCGACGCACTGGCAGCGCCATGATGATAGCCATGCCGGCAAACAGCAGTGAGAGAGCCATCGCAGGCCACGCGCCTGCGATGCGGATCGCGGCCAGCGCACCCAGGGCCGCGGCGATCAACGCCAAAATGATCGAGATCGAGGCAACCTGGATTTCATTGCCCGTCGCGCTGCTTTCCGGCGGCGATGACGCAACCTCCCTTCGCACGACGCGCAGCACGGCACGGACGATGAGCGCATTCACGACGATGGCGGCGATTACGCCGACGAAAGCCGCGACTTCATTGTTCAACGACAGCCAGTTCGCCATTCGCGTCACGAGCGGAGGATGAATGTGAGGATCGCCGACGACCGAAGGATTCGCGTAGAAATCGACAAACATCTTCGTCGTCGAAACCCCGGCCACCGCGACGACGGCGCTCAGGGCCATCAGCGGAAACAACAATCCATCGAACACTGCGAGCCATAGCCCGTGGATTCTTCCCCGCGAACGGTGGATTTGCGATACGGCGATCCAGCCGAGGAGCGTCGCGAAAAACCCATACAGAAATGCCGCGCCAATGAGCGCAAAAGCCGCCGATGAGGCAGTGTTGTCGGCCAAACCCTCGCTATTGGCCATGGCCGCCCCGGTGATGATTCTGTCCACAAAGAACGAAAGCAATAAGGAGAGCAACCCCATCGCTGCCACACACGCACCCCCGATGGCCGCGCGAGAAAAACGCGGCTGGGTAGTGGTGTTGTCGGGTTCTGAATGAAGCGGCGTGCCAGGCTTGAGGCTGATGCGCACCGAACGGGCCAGAGTCAGGAGGGCGGCGATACCGGCCAAGGCCACGATGATCAAAAGGGGGGGCGCTCCCTTGGTGACCAGCGACGACGCGGCTCCCACGATAAGAGCGATGGCAAAGACGGCGAAGGCCGCGGCCAACACGCAACGCCAGACAATGACGCGACGGCCCTCGCGTTCTTCGACAAGCCTGAACTGGAACCCGGATACGGAGGCGGGAGCAGCCGTTTGCGCGACATCGCTTGCGCTCTTCACTTTCTCCACCTCGGTGCGAAAGTCGATCGCGGTCTGGTAGCGCATCTCCGGCTTCGCCTCCAGCGCACGCAGCACGATCTCGTCGATCCGCACGTCCACCTGCACCCGCTTCGACGGTGCTTGCAGTGTGTCCGCCGGCAACTCGCCGGTCAGCATTTCGTAAAGCACCACGCCGAGGCTGTAGATGTCCGCGCGATGATCGGTGACGCGATGCTCCTTCTGCTCCGGGGCCATGTATTGCGGCGTACCCGCAGGCTGCGATTCCGACATTCCGACGCCCGACGATTCCGCGCCGAGGATCTTCGCGATGCCGAAGTCCGCGATCTTCACACGCCCTTCTTTGTCCAGCAGCAGGTTCTCCGGCTTGATGTCGCGATGGACGATGCCATGCTCGTGAGCGTATTGCAGCGCCTCGCAGACGGGAGGCACGATGGCGAGCGCCTGCTCCGGCGTGAAATGGCCCGCCGCCATGGCCTGCCGCAGGTTCACGCCATCGACGAACTCCATGAGCAGATAGAAAAATCCGCCCGCCTGGCCGAAGTCGTGGATGGTCACGATGTTCGGATGGCTGAGTGCCGCGAGAGCTTTGGCTTCCTTTTCAAAACGTTCCGCGAAGGCGGGATCGTCAGCACGCTCCGGAGCGAGCAGCTTCAGGGCCACAAGGCGGTTGAGCGATTTCTGCCGGGCCTTGTAGACCACGCCCATGCCGCCGCGCCCGAGGCATTCGAGGATTTCGAGCTGCGGAAAGTGCGGTGCGAGGTCCGCCGGTGTCAGAGACGGTATCTCCGCGGCCGGATCTCCGGCCTGAGTGGGCTGCATCGCGCCGATCATGAGGCAGCGCGGACAGAGACCGACCACCGCATCGGCGGGGAGCGGCTCGCCGCAGCGCGGGCACTGGGAATCCGGTGATGATGAGGGGTCCATACTTGACCATGCCGTGCGGCGGAAAAAGGGTTACAGACTTTTTTTGCCGCCCAGAGCCGAGAGCAGGGAACCCATCTCGTCCTCGACCGCAGCCGGATCCTTCAAAGTCCCTGCAATCTCCTCCTTCACACACTGGCGGAAACGATGTCGCATGCGATGCACGGTCACTTTCATCGCCGCCGCACTGAGGCCCAGCTCCTCCGCCACGGTGCCCTGATCGCCGTATTCCGACTCGCCGAGCAACCAGGGTCTCAGGTGATCGAACACTGCCGACTTGCCTTGCCCCTCGCATTCGGCCTGCAGCGCCCCCAGCGCGCGGGCGAGCACGGTGACGGCCCATTGACGGTCAAAGGCGGCCTCTGGAGAAAGGCAGGCATCGTCCGCTACATTCAGCGCTGGAGAATCGGGGGATTCGGCGTCCAGCGACAGGGGCCGCACACCACCTCCGCGCCGCAGCCGTTGATCCGCCTCCCGCCGATGCGCCACGAAATGCTTCACCGCTCCGAGAAGGTAGAAGCGAAACCTCCCGCGCTCGGGGTCCGCCGTATGAATGGCGCCACCCGCCAACATCTCGGCAAAGAACGCATGGCTCATGTCCCGGGCCGCATCCGACTCCCTCAGCACACTGCGCAGGTAGGCGACGACAGGCTCGTAATACGCACCGCACAAGTCCGCGAGCGCAAGACGGCCATCCTCCGAATCCGCCTTCGCCAGACAGACCCGCGTCCACCGTGTGGTGAGAAAGGGTGCGGCTTGGAAGGTGGGTTTCGGTTCGGTGATCATGTTCAGCAACGATGCTGTCACAAGGCCATGACGTTTTGGAGGGGAAAAGTTACGAAAGGAGGGCCGGAAATACGGTTTGCAGGAGGGTGGGCGACTCTGCGGGTCTTTCAACCGGGGACGGGTGCCCCCGCCCTTTTCCGGGGCGCGGGGCATCAGGCGGAACGACTCTCGAAGGTCCTTTCACCCTGCGGCTCCGTGCCCAGCCAGAGGACGTTTCCGTCGAGGTCTTCGAACTTCATCTCGTAGGCCCACGGGCAGTTCCTGGGTTCTTGCCGGACTTTGACACCGTGCGACTGCCAGAGCGAAAAAAGCGTGTCGTCCTCGCATCCGATCCACACCCACGCGGGTTCGGCAATCGTGTCGCGCTGACAAAGCATGATGCTGTGCCCGTCTCTCGAAACGGAGCAGATGTGGGAACCTGCCTCGCCTCCCCAGTCGATCTTGAATCCAAGTGTCTCGACATAGAACTCCATGCTGCGTGAAAGATCACGGACGGGCAGAATGGGAATGGTGCATTCGATCTGATGCGAGGTGTTGCTCATAGTGGTGAGGAAGATGCAAGATGCCGATATGTTGCGGTCACTCGGCAAGAGTTGTCTTTACCGTGAAAGCGTATTGACCGATTTGGATTTCCACAACTTGACCCAGCTTCGCCGTGATACAAGGCGCAGCGAGTTTGTCGGCTTTGTGTTCGGTGAAGACGGCGCGCAAATCTACGGTGCCGTCGTTTTTCAAAGTGGGAGTGAAGGCGCATTCGACTTTTCCGACCTGAACGAGTGCTTGTTTGCCGCTCTCGATTTTGATGCGCGGCGCGGACAGAACGCCCTTGCCGCCCTGAGCATGATGCTCAGCGATGGTCGTCTCGAGAACGAGTTCGGGAGAAGCCGAAGCGACAAGAGCGATGGCGGCGGTTGCAAATAGCGTGTTCATGGTTGTTTTCATTTGTGTGGTCGTATTGGTCGATTTGAGTAAGCTTAAGAAAACGACTGGCAATGTAGACGCAGGATAGAACGCGACACTGCGTGCGAGATTGCGGGCCGGCAGGGTGGGAAGGGCACATTCGATCTGGTTCGCAGATGTGTCCATGTGGGCGGATGATTTGAGGCAAAATTCAGTTCGCGGGCGAGATGACCACGTCGTCGATCCACATGCGGTAGTCTGCGGAAGCTGGCTGGCCACCGCCGTGGTAGAAGTGGAACCAGGCGTTGCGAATCTTGAGCGTGTCCACGTCGCGGAAGCGGATGTCGCGCTTCTCGAAGACCTGGCGACCATTTAACCAGGCGCGCAGGATGCCGTTTTCGCGACCTTTGCCGCCGGGCTTGGTGGCGGGCGTGTTGAGTTTGATGTAGAGGCGGATGTCGTGCCACTTGCCGCGTTCGAGCGCCTTCGAGAAATACCAAGTGTCGCCGAAGTCGCTCTTCATGCCGGCGTGATAGACGTAGAAGCCGATGGGGATGTCCCCCTTGGCATCCGGCTTCCAATAGGCGCCTCGGGCGGACCACGAGTCGCTGCCGTTGACACGTTTTCCAGCCGCGCCGGCATCGTTGCTGTAGATACCGCCGAAGCCGGGAAGCTTTCCGCCTTGCACGGCTTCGGCGTTGAAATCATGGGCGAAGCACAGCTTGTAGGACAGGACGGCCTCCTCCGGCTCCGCGCCGGTCTGCGCGGCGAAATCGAAGCCGAAGTCCGCGCCGTAGTGGGTGCCTTGCTTGAGAGTGATGGCGAGCGCGCTGCCTGTGTCAGTTCTGCCCCCGCCTGTCATCGGCGGCGGTGTGTCGGGGCCATAATGCGGTTTGACCGGCCCGTGGGTGCGATGGGGCACGATGGCGAGGTTTCGCGGTAGGTTGGGATTGCCCATGTTCCAGCGGGCCTGCCAATCAGGCTGCTCGAAATCGCAGGTGAACCATGTGTTTGGGGGTTCGGCTGCGTGGAGCGGCAGTGTGGCGAAAAAAATCGCAAAGAATAAAACCATCTTCATGGTAAGAGGGGCGATGAAGTTTGTTGTCTGATAACACGAACCGGCATCACGGATGGGGACCCCGGCCGCTCGTTCTCATGGCAGGCGGAGATGGCATGGGAGATGAGGTCGATCTGCTCAGCCGTTCCGCCGACGACCAGGCAGTTCGATTCATCGTGCAGGCCGAGCGCCGGGCGAGGCTGTTCGCAGCCAGCCATGACAAGCGCGGTGTCGATCAAGCTCATCAGCGAATCCCAATGGGCGGCGCGTATGTTTTTGCCAGCCTCGTCGTCTTCCCGTGGGTTGGGACCGAGGATCGCTTTGATCCCGTGGATGCGGACGACCTGCTCAGTGGTTGCCTCCGCTTTGCCGGGCGGCCTGTCAGGCTGGACCTCCTTCAGAACGCGGACGATGTCGGCAATGGTGGCGTGCTGCGCTTCCGTGACCTGGGCGATGAGAACTCCCGTGTCCCAATGATGAGCGAGACCCTCGACCCACGGCGCGTTGTCCAGGCTCGCCTTTTTGTGATCTTCGACGGTGCTGTCGGCTTCTGACGATACGGGTTTGTGTTTCGCCGGCACGGCCATGTCGAGGGCCTGGATGATGAGGTCGAGGACATGACCTTGGCCTTTTTCGCGTTCCTCGGCGGTGCCTCCTTCAGAGACAAATCGAAGCGAGTAGACCCGTACTACCGGGTCTGTGAGCTGCTCCTGCCGTGTCGCCGGAGTGCTCTCATCATAAGTGATGGTTGGATGTCCGGGAATCTCCGCAAGGGCGGATTTCTGGGCGTGAAGCGAGGTCAGTGTGCCGGGCACAATGAGGAGGGCGAGCGTGTTCGTTTTCATCTGTATGTTCATGTCTTTGGATGTGGATTTGGTTTGGCCGACTGATTTTGCATGACCATGCCTCACTGGCCGCGGATGGGGCGGTAATCCGGCGTGCTTTCCCGCCAGGACGTGATTGCCTGGTTGACGAGGTCCATCTGCGCTGACGTGCCTTTGGCGATGAGGCTGTTGGAGGAACCGTGGAAACTGAGTTCCGGCATGGTCGCGTCGAGTCTGGCCATCGCCATGCTGGTGCGAATCTGGCTGATCAATGCCTCCGTTTTGGCGGTGCGCTCCTTCTGGTGGGTCTCATTGCCTGAATCGGCGACCCCGAAAATCCGGCCAAGTGCGAAGATGCGAACGACGGACTTGTCTGGAGTGGGTGCCATAGCGGCGGCGGGCCTTCCAGGCGTGTTTTCCTTCAGAACGCGGATGCTGTCGGCGATGGGGGCGTGCTGCGCATCCGTGGCACGGGCGACGAGCACACTGGTGTCGCCATGAATGGACAGGCTGTCTTCGTGAGTCGCAGGCGTGTGGTTGGCTTTCAGCGCCAGGGTGATCAGATCCACTGCGGCTCTTTGCAATCGTCTCCCCTCGTCTGCGTTGTAGCCCTGCGAGAAAAAGCCAAGCGCGTAAGAACGCACTTGCGGCGATGCTTCCGGTCCGGTCTGCTTGGCGACTTCGTCGTCATGGACGATGACAGGCATCACGGTCGGGGAGCGCGGTTGCTCATTCTCCTGGCAGGCGGAGATGGCCTGGGAGACGAGTTCTATTCGTTCTATTTGTTCAGGCGTGCCGCCGACGGCCAGGCAGTTGGTTTGATCGTGCAGACCGAAAGTGGGCCGGGGTTCCTCACAGCCCGCCATGATGAGCGCAGTGTCGAACAAACTCATCAGCGAGTCCCATCGTCCGTTGCGTGCTTCCTTGCCTGCCTTGTCTCCTTCTTCCGGGAGGGAGCCGAGGATCGCTTTGATCGGGAAGATGCGAACAATCTGCCTGGTGCTTGCTTCTGACTTGGTGAGCAACCGAGGTTCATCGGCCTGGACATGGAGAAGGCCCAGCGCGCCGAGCAAGATGGGCAGAAGGAGCGGAGCGCGTGTTTTCATGGCATGGATTGCACGGATATTGGGTTGGATCGGAAACATCAGGGGTTGCGCTTCGCCGCGGGATCGGGCCTCGCCTTTCTCCTCATGGCCTCGACGAGTTCGGCGACGCGCCTCTGCTGCTCCGGAGGGGCTTTGACGATGAGGGCGTGCTCGCCCACATGCAGGGAGATGTCCGATTCCCCGCCCAACTCCCTGGCTTGCTCCAGCAGATCGCGCAGATCGGCATACTTGAGCGTGGCCGCATCTCCATTGGCGGCAAAGTCGAGCGAGTAGGTGTGAACAGTGGTGTCGTCTTTGCCGGCGGGAACCTTGGCGTTCTCCTTCATGGCTGCGATCATTTCCGCGATGATCTGCTGCTGCGCGGCCGGGGCTTTGACGATGAGCACGCGGGTTTCGGCGTGCAGAGTAATGTCCGGCCTGCGCCCGGTCTCATTGTCGATCTTTTGGACGAACTGCTCGATCAACGTGCGTATGTCATCGCGGAGTCGCGCCGTATCGCCAGCGCCCTCGAAGGCGAAGCCCAAGTTGTAAGTTTTCACCACGGGCGGGTCTGCCCCGGCTATGGATGGTGTGGCCTCTTCCTCGGCGGCTGTCGCTTGCTCAGGGTAGGCGTCATCGCCGCGAACCATGCGTGACACCACCGCTGGATCGCGGGCTGCATCGAGCTTGGGGAAAAGGCGAAACTGTTCGACGGTGCCGTCGTCCCGCAGCACGAGCACGCGGCCCTGGCGCAGGTCGTAGCGCGTGCCGTTGATGTGCAGTTCGTCCGGATAGAGCGCCTCGCGACGGTAGCCGAAGGTGCGGCCGTTCTTCAGCGTCACCGCTCCCTCGTCCACCCACGCCCGGGTCACGAGGTTTTGCGAGCCGGAGGAAGCGGTCGAGATTTTCCCGGCATGGTAGAGGACATGGTGCAGCGCCGTCCCCGCCTGGTCGTGCGTCACCACGACGGAATGGCCCTCGCGGCCAATGTGGGCGCCGGTGGGGAAACCGGCATCCCTTCGGTCCTCTTGGGTCGTGGCCGTCGTGGCTCTCCAGATTTTCTGGACGACGACGCCACCGATCAATCCGGCGAAGAGAAGGGCGGGCAGGGCGAAGAGAAGGATGAAGAGCGCCGTCGATCCGCGCGGGATGCCGAGCTGCTCCGGCGGGGTCATGGACGGAGCGATTCCGGTCGCGGCCACGACGGCCGAACGAATCGCGGCGAACCAATCCGAGACCGCCTGGCCAGAAAGCCGGAAGGATCCCTGTATCGGCGAGACGAGTACCTGCCGCGACCTCCCGGCATCCTCGTAGATGAGGCTCAACACATGGAGTCCCGCCGGGTTCATGGAGCGAGGAAGGCGTCCGATGCTCAGATCCCGGATGGTGGACAACGGGATGGAGGTGGTCCCGCCGGCCCAGGAGTGCGTGAGGGTCGCTTCGTCGAGCACGAGCGTCCCTCGCGTGCGGTAGCAAAAAAACTGTCCGCGCGCCGTGGCCAACTCCGTCGGCGTGACGAGGGTGGCGACTCCCGCTTTTGGGAGCCCCGCGCCCGAAGCGATTGCCGATGGAGGAATCTTCGAGGCATCCGGTCCTTGCCGACGCCGGACGATCCACCGTGCCAGCGCGTAGCACAGCCCGCCGACGATGAGCAATTCCAGGAGTCCCGGCATGAACCGTATCCGCAGGATCATGAACACGGCCCAGGCGGATGCGAGCACACCGAGAAAAAGAAGGGTCGAAAGTTGGATCGGGCTGAGTCGCGATGGCGGGACTCGTGCTTCATCCATCGAGTCGGGATCTCGCCCTCGTGGCCTGCCGTTTCGAAACCAAACGAAGAGGCCGGCGACGATGAGGGCGCCCGCGATGAAATAGAAGAGGGCGATGCGGCTTTTCTCGTCGGCCTGCTTGAGCGCCGCCATCTGGTTCATCTTGGACTCGGCCCGCATGGCCTGGTCGTGCAAGGCCTTCGCCTCGCGGGCGAGGCGATCGATCCCGGCGGCATCCTGCGATTCCTTCGCGGCCTCAAGTTGAACGACAGCCGTTGTCGCCGCGGCCTTGGTTTCCGTCCATGCTTGGGTGGCTTCGCGGCGGATTCGGAGGTGTTTGCGGGCGTTCTCCGTCAGACCGAAGTCATCGACCATCTCGTTGAGGGGGGAGGAGGCCAGCAACAGCATCGCTCCCAAGGTCGTCGTCATCGCTCCGACCCATCGACGGGGCCTGGGCCGATGCCATACGCTGTTCGGGTGGCTGGTGAGGGGCATCGTCGCCGCCTCGACGGTCCTGCGAAACTCCGCCGCCGTGGCAAAGCGCAGTTCCGGCGTCTTCTCCAGCGCCCGCAGCACGATCTCATCGATGCGGATGTCCACCTGGACGCGTTTGGAAGGCGCTTCGATCTTGTCGGTAGGGCGCTCGCCTGTGAGCATTTCGTAAAGCACGACGCCGAGGCTGTAGATGTCGGCGCGGTGGTCGGCGGCGCCGCTCGCTTGCTCGGGAGCGGCGTAGTCGGGAGTTCCGAGAGGAAGCGAAACCGATCCCTCGTCTCTGCCTGACACAGCCACATCGGAGTCGTCGGATTCGCTCCTCAGCATCTTCGCAATGCCGAAGTCGGCGATCTTCACCGTGCCCGCCCTGTCGATGAGGAGGTTCTCGGGCTTGATGTCGCGATGCACGATGCCGTGGTCGTGCGCGCATTGCAGCGCATCGCACACCGGCGGCACGATGCTCAGCGCCTCTTCCGGCGTGAGCCTCTTCGCCTGCAGGAGCTGCCGAAGATTGACTCCATCCACGAACTCCATCAGCAGATGGTAGAATCCGCCCGCATGCCCGAAATCATGCACCGTGACGATGTGCGGATGGTTCAGCTTGGCGAGCGCCTTGGCTTCCTTTTGGAAACGCTCGGAAAAGCCCGGCTGCTCCGCCAGTTCGTTTGGCAGAATCTTCAGCGCCACGAATCGGTCGAGCTGAGATTGCCGCGCCTTGAACACGGAACCCATGCCGCCACTGCCGATGAGCCCGATGACTTCCAGATGGGGGAAGGCCAGCCGTATCTTCTCGAGTTCGGGGGGTGTCGGCAAAGTGCATCCGTCATCGGCGGTGGGCTGCATCGCCTTTGCAAAGACGCAGTGCGGGCACAGCCCATGCTCGGAGGCCTCGGGAATGGCAGCGCCGCATTGTGGGCAATGAGCGGATGGTGATCGCGTCATACTTGTTCCTTGGAGTTCCTGCGATAAAGGTTACGCGCTCATCGAGCCAACACGGAGCAGAGGTATCGCAGTTCATCGTCAACGTCCGTGTTGTCGTCCAGGGTTTGCGCCACTTCGTTCCGCAGCAGTTCGCGAAATTGCTTCCTCAACCGATGCACAGCAACCTTGAACGCGCCTTCTGACATGTTGAGCGCATGTGCTGCCTCCGCCTGCGAGGCAACCGCATCGCCCATGAGCCAAGGGCGAAGGGCTGCAAAGCGATCCTTTGCGTGTCCGTCTGCCAGCGTGCTCAAGGCGCGGTTCATCACGGCTACGGCCCACTCGCGATCAAAAATTTCCGGCATCGTGGCGACGGCAGGGGCTTTCACATTAAGAACTGCGGAATGATCATCGGTGGAATCGATGGTTTCATGCACGGCATCGCCACCGCGCTTGGCACGGAGGGCACGGTCATTCAGATCGCCGACGAAGTATTTCACCGCGCCGAGCAGGTAGCTGCGAAATCGCCCGCGCTGGGGATTGACATTGGGGAAGCCTCGCTCCAGTAGATGCGCAAAAAACGTATGTGCGTGATCTCTCGCCACATCTTCGGAAAAGCCCATGCGACGCAAAAATACAAAAACCGGTTGATAATACGCTGCACACAGCTCGCTAAGAGCGGCCTTACCCTCGGACGACTCCACGTTCGCCCGCAGCACCAGAGTCCAGCGGGTGCGAGCAAAGTGACGGGGGGTGGTGGAGGGATTGGCGGACATTGTTCAGCAAAGAGTTCCTTGGAGATTTCTCCGCATAGGTTACGCCGAATAAATCGTCGAACCTGCTTTTTCGAAGGGCCTGGAATTCCGTTCCCCCGAGTCTCAAATCGCTGTCCTTTGATTTGCGGGATCAGTTGAGAGCAACCGTCTTCTCTGAAAACGCGACCGCCCGGAGGGTTTCTCCGGGCGGTGGCGAGTTGTGATTGGGTGGTGGGAAATCAGGTCTGCGGTGCCGGGAGCGGACGGGGCCGCAGTCCTGATGCGGTGAGGCAGTCAGACTTTCACTCCGCCCTGTTGCTGCGTGCGTGATTTGAAAAAGCCGATGTCGCGCAGCACTTTGCTCCCCATCTTCACAAGGGCGTTCTGCTGCTGGTCTTCCGGTAGGTCTTTCACGAGTGCCTGCAAGCTCTGCTTCAACTCGGGGTCGCCCTCGATCTTGCGGAGGACTCCTTGGTCGAGCTTCTGCTGGCGTTCCTGCTGCTGGACTTTGGTCAGGACCATCGCCCGCTCCGACCGCTCGCGCGGCAGGTTCTGGACGTATTGCCAATACTTCGGGTTGTCCCGAATGTAGGCGTCGATCTTGGTGTTGATCTCCGCGTTCTCGCGCAAGGTGGGGGTAGATTCCCCGGCTTCGGGAGCGGCATCGGCCGCGTTGGATTTGGATTTCTTTATCATGATGTTGGTTCCTTTCTGGAACGGTTTGGGGTTGTGGTGGAGGAGGGCAAAAAGAGGTTGCACGGCAGAGGCTCACCACGGCGCATCGTCCAACTACTGCTAGGAACTTCCTTTTCAACCCTCCGCCTCCTCCCCGCCGGAGGCCGGGACCGGAGGGGGGACTGGAGTCAAACCCATCCAACCCCCTGACGAACCTCAGCGTGAATCCGCGCCAATCAGCGGCCCCGTTCCACCGTTCATGCAATGGTGGCGGAGGTGCTCCCGGAGCGCCTTGATCCACTTGCTCTGGTAGCGGTAGGGGTTCCACACCATCGTCACCGTGCGGGTCGGCCTGTCGCCGCCGAAGGAGCGGTAGACCCGCCGGTCGCTGCCGTCGAGGCGCTGCGCCATGGCGGGAACGATCGAGATTCCGTGACCGAGCGCGACCAGTTCCTGCACCGTGGTCAGTTGGCTGATGCGTTCGACGATGACGGGCTGGACGGATTGCCGACGGCAGTAGGAGGCGATGTTCTCCGACAGGCAGTGCGCCTCGTTCAGCATGACGAAGGGGAATCCCTCGACCGTGCCGGGAGTGATCTCGTCGGACGACTCCAGAGGATGCCCGGCCGGAACGACGAGGAGCAGCTCCTCGTCGAAGAGCGCCTCGGTTTCGAGATGCTTGGCGATCACCGGCAAGGCAAGGATGGCGAGGTCGATCTCGCCGTGGCTGCACCGCTGGACGAGGTTGGCGGTGGTGTCCTCCTGCACCACGATGGAGACGTCCGGGTGCCGCTCGGCGAAGCTCCGCAACAGGCCGGGGAGAAAGTAGGGGGCGATCGTGGGGATCGCCCCGAGACGGATGCGGCCATGGAGGCTCGCCTCGGACAAGGCGGAGAAGGTGTCCTCGACGAGCTTCAGGATCTCCTTGGAACGCTCCAGGAGGAGCTCCCCCAGATCGGTGAGCACGACTTCGCGCGGCTTTCGCTCGAAGAGAGGCTGGCCGAGCTGCTCCTCCAGCTTCTGGATCGAGCGGCTCAGCGCGGATTGGGAGAGATTCAACTCGTCCGCCGCCCGCGTGAAGTTCTTCGCCCGCGCCACGGCCACGAATTGCTCCAACTGCTGGAACTCGAAATGGATTCTCATCGAAGGACCATGCCATGCGAATCTCGCATCGCAACAACCCGATCAATGCATTGGCCGCATTGACGGTGCGCTGCTATTTATTGGCGGCTCGATTTGAATCCGATCCAAAAACCCAACCCTCGCATCCCCATGAAAAGACGAAACCCAACCGCCTTCCTCGCCTCCTTGGTCATCGCGCCCCTCGCGATAGTCTCGGCCCAGGACCCGCCGACTCCATCCAAAGCCAAAGAACCGGCGGGTGATATCGCCAAATGCCCCGTGATGGGCGGGCAACCAGACCCCAACCGGCACACCGTCGCCAGTGCCATGTCGAACCGCGACTGGTGGCCGAACCAGCTCAACCTCCAGATCCTCCACCAGAACTCCGCCAAGAGCAATCCGGTGGGCGAACGTTTCAACTACGCCGAGGAGTTCAAGACGCTCGACCTCGCCGCCGTGAAGAAGGACCTCGCCGAGTTGATGGTCAGCTCGCAGGACTGGTGGCCGGCCGACTACGGCCACTACGGACCGCTTTTCATCCGCATGGCTTGGCACAGCGCTGGCACCTACCGCGTCTCCGACGGGCGCGGCGGAGCCTCCGACGGTACCCAGCGCTTCGCGCCCCTCAACAGTTGGCCCGACAACGCCAACCTCGACAAGGCCCGCCGCCTCCTCTGGCCCATCAAGCAGAAATACGGGCAGAAGATATCCTGGGCCGACCTCATGGTCCTGACCGGCAACGTCGCCCTCGAAACGATGGGCTTCCAGACCTACGGCTTCGCCGGCGGCCGCGAGGACGTCTGGGAACCCCAGCAGGATGTCTATTGGGGCCCCGAAAGCGAATGGCTCGGCGACAAGCGCTACAGCGGCGACCGCAAGCTGGCGAATCCCCTCGCCGCCGTGCAGATGGGCCTGATCTACGTGAACCCGGAAGGACCGAACGGCAATCCCGATCCCCTCGCCGCGGCCAAGGACATCCGGGAGACCTTCGGCCGCATGGCCATGAACGACGAGGAGACCGTCGCCCTCATCGCCGGCGGGCACACCTTCGGCAAGGCCCACGGCGCAGCCGGCGCGGAGAATGTCGGTCCCGATCCCGAGGGCGCGCCGCTCGAGGAGCAAGGTCTCGGCTGGAAGAACAAGCACGGGAAGGGCAACGCGGGAGACACCATCACCAGCGGTCTCGAAGGTGCTTGGACGAGCGCCCCGAGCCGGTGGTCCCACATGTTCCTCTCGAACCTCTACGCCTACGAATGGGAGCTGACCAAGAGCCCCGCCGGCGCCCATCAGTGGGTACCCAAGGACGGGGCGGGCCAAGGCACCGTGCCCGACGCCCACGATCCGACCAAGGGCCACCAGCCCATCATGTTCACCACCGACCTCGCGCTGAAGCTGGACCCCGTCTATGGAAAGATCTCGCGCCGCTTCTTCGAGAACCCGAGGGAATTCGAGGAGGCCTTCGCCAAGGCTTGGTACAAGCTGACCCACCGCGACATGGGACCCGTCTCCCGCTACCTCGGCCCCGAGGTGCCCAAGGAGACGCTGCTCTGGCAGGATCCCATCCCCGCCGTCGATCATGAGTTGGTCGGAGACGCCGACATCGCCTCGCTGAAGAAGCAAATCCTCGCCTCGGAGCTGACCGTCCCGCAACTGGTCTCCACCGCTTGGGCCTCGGCCTCCACCTTCCGCGGGTCCGACCTGCGCGGCGGAGCCAACGGAGCCCGCATCCGTCTCGCTCCGCAGAAGGATTGGGAAGTCAACCAGCCCGAGCAGCTCGCCAAGGTCCTCGCCGTCCTCGAACAGATCCAGACGGACTTCAACGAAGGGCAGGACGGCGGCAAGCGGGTCTCCCTCGCCGACCTCGTTGTGCTCGGCGGCAGCACCGCCATCGAGGAGGCTGCGAAACGGGCCGGACACGAGGTGAAGGTCCCCTTCTTGCCCGGACGCGCCGACACCACGCAGGAACTCACCGACGCGGAGTCCTTCGCCGTGCTCGAACCGAAGCAGGACGGCTTCCGCAACTACCTCGGCCACGAGCTCGACCGCCCCGCGCCGGAGACCCTCGTCGACCGGGCCCAGTTGCTGAACCTCACCGCGCCGGAGATGACCGTGCTCGTCGGCGGCATGCGCGTGCTGGAGACCAACGTCGGCCATCCCGACCTCGGCGTCTTCACCGCGCGGCGCGGGCAGCTCACGAACGACTTCTTCGTGAACCTGCTCGACCAGGGCACCGAGTGGAAGGTGTCTCCCGTCTGCGAGCACTTCTACGAAGGCCGCGACCACAAGACCGGCGAGGTCAAATGGACCGCCACCTCCGTCGATCTCGTCTTCGGTTCCAACTCGCAACTCCGCGCCATCGCCGAAGTCTACGGCAGCGCCGACGCCGGGAAAAAGTTCGTCGACGACTTTGTCGCCGCGTGGACCAAGGTGATGAACCTCGACCGCTTCGACCTCGCACACTGAGCGGACAGGGACAGCTCTGAGACCAACCCCATCCCGGCCGACTCCCTCTCTGGCCGGGGTGGGGTTTTGGTTTGTGGGTTCACTGTTGACGGATCGCCCGAATCACCCCAGTGATGGTTCATTAGTGGTTTAAATCCAACGAAGCAGAATTAGCAAGCTCCGAACAACCACACCATCAACATCCCATCGATGAAAAGCATCCGCTACCAAAACAACGGCATCGAAATCGCGGCAAACCTCCATTTTCCCGAAGGGTTCTCCGAAGACGGAAAATACGCCGCCATCGTCTGTGCCCATCCCATCAGCAGTTGCAAGGAGCAGACCTCGGGTGCCATCTACGGCAAGGCGCTGGCCAGAGCCGGTTTCATCAACTTGGCCTTCGACGCCTCCACCCAAGGCGCCAGCGGTGGCGAACCGCGCTTCCTCGAAAACCCCGCCACTCGCGTCGAGGACTTCCGCTGCGCGGTGGATTATTTGGTCACCCTGCCCTATGTCGATAAAGGGAAAATCGGCGTGTTGGGCGTGTGCGGCGGTGGCGGCTACGCCGTGAGCGCAGCGGCGACGGACCACCGTTTCAAGGCGGTCAGCACCATTGTTGGCGCCAACTATGGCCGTCTGATGCGCGAGGGCGACATGACGCCCGATGCCGCCATCAAGACGCTGGAGGCCATCGGCAAGCAGCGCACGGCGGAAGCGCGCGGTGCCGAGCCGCTGATCGTGGGCTACATTCCCAACTCGGAAGCGGAGCGCGAGCAGGCGGGCCTCAACGACATCGACATCGTCGAAGTCGTGGAATACTACACCACGCCCCGCGGCCAGCAGCCGGGCTCCCCCAACAAGCTGCGCTTCGTCAGCACCGGTGCGGCCATGAACTGGGATGCCTTCGCTTTCGTCGAGACCCTGTTGATACAGCCTTTGCACATTGTCATCGGGAGCATCCCGGGCGGATTCGGTTCCTACCGTGATGGATTCGAGCTTTATCGTCGGGCGCGTTCCGAGCAGAAGAGCCTTCAGATCGTCAGGGTGCGAGCCACTACGACCTATACGACCAGCCCGAGGCCACCGGCAAGGCGTTGGAGCAATTGATTCCGTTTTATCAAAAACATCTGGGTGCCTAATTCGAAATCCCGAAAAGATCTGAACGATTGCGGAACGGATACCGGACCGGATTTGGCCTCGCAGCCAATCCGTCCGATCCGACGAAGGTGGGGCTGTGCGCCATTCCTCCGCAACGGCTCACCGGAACGGTTCGCCCTACCTCGCCATCACCGATTCGGGGTTCCAAGGCAGCCCTGACCGGCCCGGTCAGCGGTGAGCGTCGCTCGAACGTCCGTTTGGCCGAACAGCCCTACCTTTGCCCCGCGAAGACGCAAATCATCGCAGTCCCGGACCATTTCGCATGGATAAAGAGGCGACTCCCCTCGTCATTCATTTAGAGAGGAACGGAAGTGTGGACCTTGTGCTCGGCAGTACTTCGCCTGAAATTGGAACGACGATGAGAGGAAAACGATGGATTTTCATGGCCCTGATCCTTGGGATCGCCGGTGGGGTGGTGTTTTGGCGAAGCAGAGCCACGGAGACCAAGCCTGCGGCCGCACCGCCTCCGCCGTCCGCAGTTCCCGTCCTCGCCACGAAGGTCGTCACCCGGGATGTTCCGATCTGGCTCTCGGGTCTCGGAACGGTGCAAGGCTACAACACCGTGGTGGTTCGCCCGCGGGTCGGTGGGATTCTTGAGCAGATCGAATTCACCGAGGGCAGCATGGTGGAGAAAGGGGACGTCCTCGCTCGCATCGATCCCCGACCCTACGAAGCGGCGCTCGCACTCGCCACCGCGCGCAAGGCGCAGAACGAGGCGCTCCTCGTCAGCGCGCAGCAGGACCTGACCCGCATGGAGGCGCTGGTGAAAAGCCAGTCGGTCAGCCAGCAGGCTCTCGAACAGGCCTCCGCCCTCGTGGCGCAGCTCGAAGCGGCGATCAAGGCCGACACCGCCTCCATTTCGAGCGCCCGCCTCGATCTGGAATACGCCACGGTGCGGGCGCCCATCTCCGGGCGCACGGGGATCCGCCAGGTGGATGTGGGCAATCTCGTCACCGCGAACCAGACGGCGGGGATTGTCCATCTCGCCCAGCTCCAGCCCGTGACGGTCGTGTTCACCCTGCCACAACAACATTTCGCCGCCCTCCGTACCCATATGCGGTCGGGGGCCGAGGCCCTGAAAGTGGAGGCGCTGGGCGACGGAGGCGGCGTCCTCGACGCTGGCGAGCTGGAGCTGGTCGACAACCAGATCGACCTGTCCACCGGCACCCTCCGGCTCAAGGCGCGGTTCGCGAACGAAGCGCTGGCGCTCTGGCCCGGCCAGTTCGTCTCCGCCCGCGTCCTCGTGGACACCCGCGCGCATGCGAAGGCCGTACCCTCCGAGGCCGTCCAGCCCGGGCTCGACGGCCCCTTCGCCTACCTCATCAAGGAGGACAACACCGTGGAGGCCCGCAACCTCGTCACCGGCCCGACCCTCGATGGCTGGACGATCATCGAGAAGGGCTTGGACGCAGGCGACGAAGTCGTCCGGGAAGGACAAGGCAAGCTGAAGCCCGGTGCTCTCGTCAAACGAAGAGAAATCCCGCTATGAGCCTCTCCGATCCGTTCATCCGCCGTCCTGTGGCCACGGCCTTGCTGACGATCGGGATCTTCCTCGTCGGGCTCGTCGCCTTTCCGCAACTGCCCGTGGCTCCCCTGCCGCAGGTCGAGTTTCCGACCATCCAGGTCTCGGCGAGCCTCCCCGGAGCAAGCCCGGAAACGATGTCCTCCACCGTGGCGACGCCGCTGGAAAACCAGTTCTCGCGGATTCCCGGCATCACCCAGATGACCTCCTCCAGCCGTCTGGGCAGCGTCTCCATCACGATCCAGTTCGACCTCGACGTGAGCATCGACGGCGCGGCGCAGGATGTGCAATCGGCGATCAACGCGGCGGCGGGCCAGCTTCCCGTCGATCTCCCGAGTCCGCCCAGCTACCGCAAGGTGAACCCCTCCGACGCCCCCATCATCATCCTCAGCCTCGTCTCCGACGTCCTCCCCCTGACCGAGGTCAGCGACTACGGCAACAACGTCATCGCCCAGCAGCTTTCCCAGCTCCCCGGCGTGGCCCAGGTCGACATCATGGGCGAGAGAAAGCCCGCGATCCGCGTCCAGGTCGATCCCGCGAAGCTCGCCGCGCTGGGTCTCGGTCTCGACGACGTGCGCGGCGTCATCGCCTCCTCGACCGTCAACTCGCCCAAGGGCAGCCTCAACGGGCCGCGCCAGAGCCTCTCCATCTATGCCAACGACCAGCTCCTCGACGCGGGGCCCTACAACGACCTCATCCTCGCCTACCGCAACGGCGCTCCGATCCGCATCCGGGACGTGGGCCGCGCCGTCGAGGGACCCGAGCAATCGCGCAGCGCCGCCCTCATGAGCAACCAGCGCGGCATCGGGATCATGATCCGCAAGCAGTCCGACGCGAACGTCATCGACACGATCAACCACATCCGCGCCCTCCTTCCCGAGTTGCAAGCCGCAATTCCCCCGGCCATGAGCATCGAGATCCAGACCGACCGCAGCCGCACCATCCGATCCTCGGTGGAGGAGGTCGAGCTGCACCTCGCCCTCACCGTGGTCCTCGTCACCCTCGTAGTCTTCCTCTTTCTCCGCAACGTGCGGGCGACCTTGATCGCCAGCGCCGTCGTCCCCATCTCCATCGTCGCGACCTTTGCGATCATCTACCTGCTCGGCTTCAGCCTCAACAACCTCTCCCTCATGGCCCTCACCATCTCCGTGGGCTTCGTCATCGACGACGCCATCGTGATGTTGGAAAACATCTACCGCCACATCGAGGAGGGCATGAAACCCCTGCAGGCCGCGCTCAAGGGAGCCGCCGAGATCGGCTTCACCATCCTCTCGATCACCTTCTCCCTGATCGCCGTCTTCATCCCCGTGCTGCTGATGGGGGGCATCGTCGGGCGACTCTTCCGCGAGTTCGCCGTCACCGTGACCGTCGCCGTGCTCGTCTCGGGATTCGTCTCCCTGACCTTCGTCCCCATGATGTGCGCGAAATTCCTGCGCCATCACGAGGCCCCCGACCGCCGCACCCTGCCGGGTTGGCTGGACGATCGTCTTGAACGCTTCTTCGCCGGGGTCGAGCGGATCTACGAGAAGGGCCTGCGGGTCGTGCTGCGGCATCAGGCGCTCACCCTCCTCTCCCTCGTCGCCACCGTCGCCCTCACCGGATGGGTCTTTGTCAGGATGCCCAAGGGCTTCTTCCCGCTCCAGGACACGGGCATGATCAGCGTCACCGCCGAGGCCTCGCCGGACATCTCCTTTCCCGCCATGTACCAGCATGCGGAGACCATTGGCGCCATCCTCATGGCCGATCCCGGCATCGCCGCCTTCACCAACCGCGTCGGAACCGGAGGCCGGAGTCAGGGCGGGTCCAACAGCAGCCGCTACTGGGTGACCCTGAAAGATCGCTCCGAGAGAGATCCCGCCTCCGTCATCATCGCCCGGCTCAAGGAGGCGACCGCCGACATTCCTGGCGTGACCGTCTTCTTCCAGGCCCAGCAGGATCTCAACGTCGGCGGGCTGTCCTCCAAGACCCAATACCAGTACACCCTCCGGGACGTCGATGTGGACCGGCTCAACGAATGGTCCCCCCGCATCCTCGACACCCTCCGCACCCTGCCGCAACTCCACGACGTCACCTCCGACCAGGAGTCCACCGCCCCGGCCCTGAACATCGAGATCGACCGGCAGGCCGCCTCGCGCTTCGGCATCCAGACGCAGGCCATCAACGCCCTGCTCTACAACGCCTTCGGCGAGCGGCAGGTCACCCAGTTCTACACCCAGGTGAGCCAGTACAAGGTGATCATCGAAGTCCCGCCCGAACTCCAGAGCGATCCCTCCACCTTCGACAAGCTCTTCCTGAAATCGCCGATCACCGGAGGCCAAGTGCCGCTGTCCTCGCTCATCACCTTCGACACGGCCAGCACCAAGTCCCTCTCGGTGAACCACCTCGGGCAATACCCGGCGGTCACCATCTCCTTCAACCTCTCCCCCGACGTCGCCCTCGGGGACGCCGTCACCGCCATCGAGGGAGCCGTCGGCGAAATGCAGATCCCGCCCGGGCTCAGCGGCAGCTTCCAAGGCAGCGCCCAGGCCTTCCAGTCCTCGCTGAAATCCCAGCCCTATCTCATCCTCGCCGCCATCGTCGCCATCTACCTCATCCTCGGGATGCTCTACGAAAGCTTCATCCATCCCCTGACGATCCTCTCCACCTTGCCCTCGGCCGGGCTCGGGGCCTTGCTCACCCTGTGGGCCTTCGGCTACGATGTCGGGGTCATCGCCATCATCGGCATCCTGCTCCTCATCGGCATCGTGAAGAAGAACGCCATCATGATGATCGACTTCGCCATCGAGGCGGAGCGGGACCGGGGCATCGCGGCCCACGAAGCCATCTTCGAGGCCTGCCTCAAGCGCTTCCGCCCCATCACCATGACCACCCTCGCGGCCATGATCGGCGGCATCCCCCTCGCCCTCGGGCACGGCGACGGCTCCGAACTGCGCCAGCCCCTCGGCTACGCCATCGTCGGCGGCTTGGTCCTGAGCCAAGCGCTGACGCTGTTCACCACGCCCGTGGTGTATCTGTTCTTCGACCGGCTCATGAAGCGGCGAAAGACGGAGCGTGCGCCCGAGAAGGCGCTCGTCCAGCAGACGGTGTGAGTGGGGGCTTTGTGTCCTAGTTCCAGCGCGAAGCGCGCGAGAGGGGAAAGGGGTTGCCCGTCCCATTGACGCGCCGCCATGCGGCGGCGGAGATCACCCTTGTAGCCAAGCCCGGCCTCGGCGAACCGGTCTTACGATGAAAGCCCGCCGCCGTCCCCCGACAGCCCGACTCCTAGGTGGAGGCGGTGACTACCATGCTTAGGAGGAAACGGTGCCGCTCGCGGAACGTCCACTGCTACGGCGTGGATCGACTTCACCTCCGTGTCGAACAGTTCGAGCTCGGCCTCGTATTTGTGGGAGATGTGGTAGTGGCCGCTGGTGGCGATGTCGCTCATGGGGGCACAGGCTTCAACGCATCCGCTCACAGCTCCACCGCCTCGCCCGGAGCGGGGATCACGATCCGCGTTCCCGGCAGTCTCCGGCCCAGCTCCGCCGCGAACCATCTCCTCGCCGCCTCGTCCCCATGCACGAGGATCACGGTCTTCGGCGAACAAGCCACGGCATGGTCAGTGAGCTGCTCGCGGGTGGCGTGGCCGCTGAAGTCGAAACGCTCCACGGCGCAGCGGATCTCGCTCTCGTGGGGCGAATCGGAGGAGAGGGCGACGCGTCCGCCCTGCCCGGCGGAGAGGATGCGCCCACCGGGAGCTTCGGCATCGGCGTAGCCCACGAAGAGGATGGCGTTCTGCTCCGAGGCCAGGATGCGGCGGGCGAAGCGGTGCGAGACGGTGTGCTCGGACATCATCCCGCTGGAGAGGGCGTAGATCGCGCCGGGATGGTAGTCCGGCTCCTTGCGCCCGCGGGCGAGGCGGCGCAGGTCGGGGAAGTCGTCGAGGAGGCGGTAGCCGCGATGCCTTCGGTCGGGATGGTCGCAGAAATCGTCGGTGACCTCGGTCATCTTCGTGCTGAGTCCGCCGATGTGGACGGGCACGGAGGGCAGCAAGCCTTCGTCGATCAGCTCTTTCAGCATCAGGAGGAGCTCCTGCGTCTTGCCGAAAGCGAAGACAGGGACGAGGACGGAGCCACCGCGAGCGAGGGTGGCGATGATGGCCTCGGCGAAGCGCCGCTTCTCCGCCTCGCGGGTGTAGCCGGGCGGGCGGACGTGGTCGCCACGGGTGGTCTCCATGACGAGGGTATCGATCGGCGCGGCGGGGAAGGCGGCGGCCCTCGTCAGGGTCTGGTCCTCGAAATGGACGTCACCGGTGTAGAAAAGGCTTTTCCCCCCGCCCTCGATGCGCATCCCGACGGCCCCGAGGACGTGTCCGGCGCGAAAGAATTCGACGGAGACGCGCTCGCGGTCGCCGAGGGAGAATCGCTCGCCCGCCTCCCGCGCCATCCAGCGCCGTGCCACCGCATCCACTTCGCCGTGGGAGTAGAGAGGGTAGAGCGGCTCCTGCAACTCCTCGCGCTGCGCCTTCATCACGTTGACGGAGTTGTGGAGGAGGACGGAGCCGTGCTCGCGGGTGAGGTCGGTCATGACTACGGCGGCGCGGCGCTGCTCGCGCATGAGCACAGGCAAGGCCCCGATGTGGTCGAGGTGGGGATGGCTCACGAGGATGCCGTCGATGGAGTCCGGCGCGAGGCGGTCGTAGAGCGGCAGGGTGTCGCGCCCGGTGTGCTTCGGATGGGTGCCCGCGTCGAGGACGAGGCGGACGCCTCCGGCTTCGAGGAGATAGGAGTTCGATCCGATGTCGGGATGGGCGGCAAGATTGACGAAACGCATGGTAGGGGGCGGCCTGCGGCCGCCGTAAAAGGTGAAAAGTTGGGGCGCCCTTCGGGCGGTAAAAAGTGAAAAGTAAAAGGTAAAAGGTCTTCCCGGAAGGGGGATCAGTTCTCTTCGGACTTCGGATTTCGGGCTTCGGATTTCGCCGCCTCGCGGGCGGCTTTGAAAAAGGATTGGAGCAAGGCGAGCGACTCGCCCTCGAGCACGCCGGGAGTGATCTCGCTGCGGTGGTTCAGGGTCGGTTGCTGGAGGAGGTTGAGGAGTCCGCCGGCAGCCCCGCCTTTGGGATCGCCGACGCCGAAGACGACGCGCCGGATGCGGCAGTGGACGATGGCCCCGGCGCACATGGGGCAGGGCTCCTTGGTCACGTAGAGGGCGCAGTCGGTGAGCCGCCAGTCGCCGAGGGCCTCCTGCGCTTGGCTCAGGGCGAGCATCTCGGCGTGGGCGGTGGCGTCGCGCAGGGTCTCGACCTGGTTGTGGGCGCGGGCGACGATCTCGCCCCCCTGCGCGATGACCGCACCGACCGGCACCTCGCCCGCTTGGAAGGCCCGGCGCGCTTGGCGCAGGGCTTGCTCCATGAAGAAGGTGTCGCTCGTGAGCTGGATCGGAGACTCGGCTCCGTCGTCCGGGAGGGGGATGACCATGATGGAAGGGAATCCGGTCGCGCACGGTTGCGGAAGCCGGAAAGAATGGAGATAATGGCCCCGACATGAGCGACTGCAACACCCGAATCATCGCCCCCTCCCTCCTCGCGGCCGACTGGTCCCGTGTCGGGGAGGAGGTGGCGCGGGCGGAACGGGCCGGGGCGGACTGGCTCCACCTCGACGTGATGGACGGCCATTTCGTCGAAAACGTCTCCTTCGGCCCGCAGTTCGTCGCGGCGGTGCGGCCCTACACCGGTCTTCCGCTCGACACCCATCTGATGATGACGCGCCCCGACAAATATGTGGATCGTTTCGTGAAAGCGGGTTCGGACCGGATCACCGTCCACATCGAGGCGGATCATGACGTCGCGGAAACGCTCGGGCGTATCCGCGAGGCGGGTCTCGGCTGCGGGCTGGCCTTGAATCCTGCGACGCCCTTCGAGGCGGTCGTCCCCTTTCTCGACCGGATCGACCTGCTCCTCGTGATGACGGTGGTTCCGGGTTTCGGCGGGCAGGCCTTCATGGAGGCCGAGACCATGCCGAAGGTGGCGGCGGCGCGGGACTACCGGGAGGAGCACGGACTTTCCTACCACATCGAGGTGGATGGCGGCATCGACCAGCGCACCGTCGGGATCGCCGCCGCGCATGGAGCGAATGTGATGGTCGCGGGGACTTCGCTCTACGGGGCGGCGGACATGGCCGCGGCGGTCGCGGCGATGCGGGGGTGACGGACATGGCGGAGCAGGTCCACACGGTCGCGGGTCTCACCGCCTTGATCCGCGACAGCATCGAAGGTCGCTTCTCCGGCGTCTGGGTCGAAGGCGAGATCAGCAACCACCGCCTCCCCGGCTCGGGACACCACTATTTCACGTTGAAGGACCCCTTCGCCCAGCTCTCCTGCGTCTTTTTCAAAGGGGCCGCCTCGCGCTGCCCGGTGCGTCTCGCCGACGGCTTGCAGGTGCAGGTCTACGGCAATCTCTCGGTCTACGAGGCGCGGGGGCAATACCAGCTCGTCGCCCAAGTCGTGCAGGCGAAGGGCTTCGGCGATCTCCAAGCGAAATTCGAGGCCCTGAAGCGCAAGCTGGAGGCCGAAGGGCTGTTCGACCCGGCACGGAAGAAACCGATCCCGTCCTTTCCGGCCCGCATCGGCATCGTGACCTCGCCGACAGGCGCGGCGATCCGGGACATGATCCATGTGCTCTCGCGCCGCGCCCCTTGGGTGCGGGTCATGGTTCATCCCGCGAAGGTCCAAGGCGACGGAGCCGCCGAGGAGATCGCCGCCGGGGTTCGTTTCTTCGACGAGGCGTCCGGGGAGCTGCGTCCCGACCTCGTCATCGTCGCTCGCGGCGGCGGCAGCATCGAGGATCTGTGGGCCTTCAACGAGGAAGTCCTCGCCCGCGCCATCGCCGCCTGCTCCCTCCCGGTGATGTCCGGCGTGGGACATGAGATCGACTTCACCATCGCCGACTTCGTCGCCGATCGCCGCGAACCGACCCCCAGCGCCGCCGCCGAGAACGCCGTGCCCGACGGAACCGCCCTGCGTCGCCATCTCGACCGTCTCCGCGACGCCCTCGACGCCCGCACCGAGCACGCCCTCGCCCTGCTCCACCGGCACGCCCTCTCCCTCCGTCGCGAGATCGAGGCGCACGAACCGGGGCGGAAGCTCCGCTCCTTGGCGCAGACCCTCGATTTTCTCGAGGAACGGATGGACTACCTCGTCGCGGGTCGGCTCCAACGATGCCGGGCTCAGTTCGACAGCTCAGGTCGGGCGCTCGCGGCGATCCAGCCGGAGCGGGTCCTCGCCCGCCATGCGGAGGAGACCGCCTTCCTCGCCGAGTCCCTCGACCGCGCCGCCTCGCGCCGGATCGAGGGCCTCGACCGACGGCTGCGCGCCCTCGGCGGCCTGATGGAGTCCCTCAGCCCCGAAGCGGTGCTGCGGCGCGGCTATTCGATCACCATCGGCCCCGATGGTCGGCCTGTCACCTCGGCGGGACGGGTTGTGAAAGGCGACCTCCTGCGTACCCGCCTCGCCGACGGGGAAATCACGAGCCGGGTGGAGTGATTGCCAAGGCGTGTGAATGTAAAATCCCGCAACGCGCACTTCTTTCCCAAGCACCGGGGCAGCCTGACTTACAGCCACCTCCGGGTGCTCAACGCCATCCTCCACCTTGCGGAGAACGGAGCCAAGTGGTGGAGGGAGGCTGCCCAAAGAGTTCGGCCACAGGCACACGGTCTATGCGAGGATGCGCGGCTGGGCTAGGCGGATCTTCCCGCTGTTCGCCGCCCGAACGAGTACCCCATTTCACCCCCGGCCGTCCGAAAAATTCAGTTGCGTGTTTTTCGGGCGGAAGGACGATTGCGGAAAGTTGAATGGCGTGAATGCGTATCTAAAAATCGTCTCCGAAGTTCGCCCGGGTTTCGGATCGACGTTTCCGCCCGGGTTCTTCCTGGCCGTTCTCGGCTTCTTCCTCTTTCCCGAAGGCCTCCTGGCCCAAGCCGAGCGGAAGCAGATCAACCTCGCGCACGTCGAGGCGCTCGCGGCGAAGGCCGCGAAGGGTGAATTCAAACCGGTCGCCGACGAGAGCGCCTTGCCGGAGAACCTGAGGGGGCTCTCCTACGACCGATACCGCCGTATCCGCTTCCGTCCGGAGAAGGAGTTCTGGAAGCCGGACGGGTTGCCCTTCGGCATGGCCTTGTTCCACCCCGGCTACCTTTTCAAGCAGCCGGTCTCGGTCTACGAGTTCACGGCGGACTACACCCAGCCAGTGCGGTTTTCCCGCGATTTCTTCGACTACGAGGGTGCCGGGATCGAGGGATCGCTGCCGGCCGACCTCGGCTACGCGGGCTTGCGCTTCTCCCACCCCCTCCACAAGCCCGAGGTCTATGACGAGGTCGCCGTCTTCCAAGGGGCGAGCTACTTCCGCATGCTGGGGCAGAACCAGGCGTTCGGTCTGTCCGCGAGGGGGCTCGCGCTGAACGCCGGGATCGACGGGACTCCGGAGGAGTTCCCGGTCTTCACGCGTTTTTGGGCGGGAAAACCGCAGCCAGGGGCGGCCTCGGTGACGCTCTTCGCCCTGCTGGAGAGTCCGAGCGTGACCGGCGCCTACCAGTTCGTCATCAATCCCGGGAAGGACACCGTCGCGGCTGTCGAGGCGACGCTTTTCTTTCGCAAAGAGGTCGAACACATCGGCATCGCGCCGCTCACGAGCATGTTCTGGTTCGGCGAAAACACGACGAAGCCCTTCGACGACCACCGTCCCGAGGTCCACGACTCGGACGGCCTCGCGATCCTGAACGCCCAAGGGGAGAGCCTCTGGCGCCCCCTGCGAAACGATCCGGCGCGCAGCCGCACCTACTCGTTCGAGGCCGGTGGGGTGAAGGGCTTCGGCCTGCTCCAGCGCGACCGCGACGCGCGCAGCTACGAGGACTTCGAGGCCCGCTACCAGGACCGGCCCGGCGTCTGGATCGAACCCAAGGGCGACTGGGAGGCGGGCAGCCTGCGGCTCGTCGAGCTGGCGACCGCGCATGAGCTTTCCGACAACATCGTCCTCGCGTGGGAGCCCGCCACGCCTCCGCCGGTCGGGGAGCCGTGGAAGTTCGCCTACACGCAGACTTGGACGCTGGAGACGAATCCGGCGAAGGCGGGCTGCCACGTCGTCGCGACCCGTAGCGGGGTCCACGAGTGGGCCGAGGGCACGCGGGTCGTGGTGCTCGAGTTCGCCGGTCCCGCCCTGCAAGCGCTGCCTCCCGAGGCGCAACCGGAGGCGGTCGTCACCGTGGGCACTCCCGGGGCCGGGCTCGTCGGTCATGCGCGGGTCGAGAGGTATCCGGAGGGCGGGTCTTGGAGGGTGGCTTTCGAGATCCGCCAGGACGATTCCGCGAACCCCGTCGACGGGGCCGAGGTGCGATGCGCGCTCAAATTGGGGAACGACTACCTTTCCGAAACGTGGACCAGTTGGCTGCCGCTGTGAATCCGCCTTCCTTCGGGGGGGACCCGGCTTCGATCGAGGAGTGGAACGAGGCTTTCGTGACCGTCGAGGGCTACTTGTGCTCCTTGGGCATGAAGAATCGCCTCCTCCGCAGCCGCATCATCCACCAAGTCCTCGACCGGGCCGAGGAGCGCGTGGCGCGGGAGGCGGCGCTGAGGCCGTCGACGGTGGCGATGGAGGAGACCATCCGGCTGGTGGCGGAGTGGTTTTCCGTCTCCACCGGGGTCCATCTGCCCGACAACCGCCTCGCGGCGCGCGGGCGGCTCGCCCTGCTCCTCGCGGATCTGCCGGGCCGCTACCAGAATTACTTCCTGTCCCGGCCCCCGCTGCCCGACGAGGTCGCCGACGCCCTCCGCAGCAGCTATCTCAACGAAAGCCCGGTCCTCGACCGGCGCGCCATGACGCCAAGGCCCATCGCCCTCAACCCCATCATGCGGCAGGCCACGGTTTGGTGGGAGGGGCTCAATCGCACGCCGATTTTCAAACGGCTCCTCATCCTCTCGGCGCTCGGGCTGCTCGGGACCTTGCTGCTGCTCTTTTTCTGGCGCTGAGAATGCCGCGCATCCCCATGAACGAGGCGATTCCCCATCCGACCGGCCCCCATCCGGTCCTCCCTCCGCCCGCCGTGCGGACGGGGGGCTGGCGGTTCCGCCGCGCCCTCGTCTTCGGGGCGACGGTTCTGATCACCGCCTCCGGCGGCCTCTTCATGGGGGACCTCCTGTGGCGACTCTACGGCAGCTTCAACGGCGCTTCGGTGGTGCTCCTCGGGATTTTCCTGGTCCTCTTCGGGTTGCTCGCCTTCGGGGTGATGACGGCGGTATCGGGGTTTTTCATCGGAGGCGCGGGCGGTCCTCGCATCAATCTCGCGACGGGGCTCGTGGCCGCCGACCTCGAGCGTCCCTTCGGAGCGACGGTGGTCGTGTATCCGGTCTTCAACGAGAATCCGGTGGAGATTTTCGAGCGGCTGCGTTCGGTCTACCGATCGCTGGAGCGGACCGGGAGGGGGGACGACTACGAGTTTTTCGTCCTCAGCGACAGCACCGACCCGGAAAACTGGATCCAGGAGGAATTCGCCTGGCTCCAGCTCTGCCGCGAACTGAAGGCGACGGGCCGGATCCACTACCGGAGGCGCCTCGAGAACACCGACAAGAAGGCGGGCAACATCTCGGAGTTCCTCGAAGCTTGGGGAGGCCGCTACCAGTACATGGTGGTGATGGACGCCGACAGCGTGATGTCGGGGGAGGATCTCGTGCGGATGACGGCGCTGATGGAAAAGCATCCCCGCGTCGGCCTGCTCCAGACGGCGCCGCGGCTCGCCAATGCCGATTCCGTCCACGGGCGCGTCCAGCAGTTCGCTTTCCGGCTCCTCGGCGACATGTTCACCGCCGGGCTGAATTTCTGGCAGGGTCCCTCGGGCAACTACTGGGGGCACAACGCGATCATCCGGCTCGCTCCTTTCGCCGAGTTCTGCGCGCTGCCCGACCTGCCTGGAAAGGAACCGTTCGGAGGCAAGATCCTCAGCCACGATTTCGTTGAGGCCGCCCTGATGCGGAAGGCGGGGTGGGAGATCTGGCTGCTCTGGGACCTCGAGGGGAGCTGGGAGGAGGGTCCGCAGTCGCTCGTCGACAGCGCGAAGCGTGACCGGCGCTGGCTGCAGGGAAATCTCCAGCACACATGGCTGCTATTCGCGGGCGGGATTCATCCCGTCAGCCGGCTCCATCTCTTCCTCGGCATCGTCGGCTATCTTTCCTCGCCGCTCTGGTTCCTCTTCCTGCTCATCAACACGCTCATCGTCTTCAACCAGGTCTTTACCGGGCTGACCCTCGTGCCGGCGGAAAGCGCGCTCGGCAGCTACCTCCCGCTGACCCTCTCGGCGAACCAGCAGGGGCTGGTGATCTTCGGGGCGACCTTGCTGCTGCTCTTCCTGCCCAAGATCCTCGCCTTGCTGCAATGCCTCTTCGATTGGAGGCGGGCGCGCCGTTTCGGGGGGATCCCGGCCCTCGTCGGCGGACTCGTCCTCGAAACGGTCTATTCGGCCCTCGTCGCGCCTGTGGTGATGCTCTTCCACACGAAGTTCTTCTTCTGGCTTCTCATGGGCCGGAAGGTGGAGTGGGGCGCGCAGCAGCGCGGCGCTGTGGGTACGACTTGGCGGGAGGCTTGGGCCGCGCACCGGGGCCAGACGGCTCTGGGGGCGCTGTGGCTCGTCGCCGCCTTCCTCATCGAGCCTGTGCTGGGATTCTGGCTGCTGCCCGTCTTCGGTCCTGTCGTGCTCGCGATCCCGCTGTCGGTCTGGTCGAGCCGTCCCGGCCCCGGGACCCGGCTCCGCCAGGCGCATCTGCTCGCGACGCCTGAGGAGCTCGAGCCGCCGGCCGAGCTGCGCGAGATCCACGGACGCATCGGCCGGGGCGTGACCGTGCTTTCGGAGCGCTTCGAGCCGGGTGCCGCTTTCGAAGGGATCACCCGGGTCATCGTCGATCCCTACGTCAACGCCGTCCACGTCACCCTGATGGGGAAATCCGGCAAGCAGGGGGCGGGCTGCGACGACGGCACCGCCCTCCTCGGGGAGCGCCTCGTCGTGGAAGGCCCCGGCGCGCTCGATCTCGAGGCGCTGCGCCGAATCGCCGGTTGTCCCGACCTCGTCATGGACCTGCACCGGCGCGTGTGGCTGACTCCCTTTGCCGAGCTGGCCCCTTGGTGGCAGCATGCCATCGAGCGCTACCGGGCCGGGGTGTGAAACAGCGGATCCCCCCGGTATCACGAGACCGGCCGGGCGATCCCGTCGCTTCACTGCCGCGCCAGCACCGTCGGCACGGAGAGCATCCCGGTCGCCCGACATGCCGGATCGCGACCGCCTCCGGCGCTCCGTTGAGCTGGATCGTCTCCTGCGCGGCGGAGAGAAGGCGCAGGGTGGTCCAAGCGTTGCCGTTGCGCACTTGGAGGGCCCGCCAGCGGTTCACCCCCAAGTCGTCACCAGCACCTCGGCTTCCCCCTCCGCCCGCAATCCCTCCCCGCCTCCCGCTGGCACGAGGAAGAAATCGCCTTCCCCCGGCCTCGCGCCTTTCCCGCCCAGTGCGCCGTCCACCACCGCGACGATGGCGAAACGCCCGCGCGTCGCCTCCTTCACCGATCCTCCAGCCGCAAGCCGATGCTTTTCGAGGCGGAAATGTTCGCAATGGACGAGCAATTCGCCGTCCACCTCGCCCATCGCCGGGGCGGTGTCGGTGAAGTCGATGCACTTCAGCGACTCCTCGACATGGAGGGCGCGGGGCCGGCCGTCGATGCCGGGGCGGTCCCAGTCGTAGACGCGGTAGGTCGTGTCAGAGCTCTGCTGGATCTCGTAGATGAGCAGGCCCGCGCCGATGGCGTGGAGCCGCCCGCTCGGGAGAAAAAGGTGCTGCCCTTTCGCCACGGGCAGGGCGTGGACGCACGATTCCACCCGGCCCGTCGCGATCGCGTCGCGGAAACGGGTCTCGTCGACGCCTTCGCGCACTCCCACGTAGAGCGTCGCGCCGGGATCGGCGTCGGCGATGTACCAGACCTCGGTCTTCGGCTCGCCCCCGAGCGCGGCGGCGACGGAGGCGGGCGGGTGGACCTGGATGGAGAGCTTCTCCCGCGCGTCGAGGATCTTGCAAAGCAAGGGGAAGCGCTCCGCCTCGGGCGCGTCCTCGCCGAAAATGGTGCGGCGCAGCGAGGGATCGGCCCAGAGCTCGCTGAGGCGACGCCCGTCGAGCGATCCGCCCCGCACCCGGCAGTCGGCCTCCTCCCGCGCCGAGATCTCCCACGATTCGCCGTAGGGCAGCCTGGAATCGGGGAGAATCCGCCCGAAACGGGTCTCCAGCCGCCGTCCGCCCCAAACTCGGGTTTGATAAATCGACTCGAATCGAATAAAGGAATCGGATGGGGGTGACATGGAGACGCGGCGCAAGCCGCAAGATACCGCGACCGGCCGCCCCCGCCAATCCCCCATTTTCCACCAGCCCCCAAGCGAGCGAACGATGAATCCGGAAGTCAGAGAGCGCTTCGACGCCTACATCCGCCAAAAGGGGATGCGCCGCACCGAGCAGCGCGACGTGATCGTCGAGGCGGCCTTCGCGAACGACGACCACTTCACCGCCGAGGAGCTGCTCGCGAAAGCCCGCCGGATCGATCCCAAGACCTCGCGGGCGACCCTCTACCGCACCATCGCCCTGCTCGTGGAATGCGGGCTGCTGCGCGAGATCGACCTCGGTCGCGACGAGCGCGTCTACGACCCGAACTTCCTCGATTCACCCGACCACAACCACCTCATCTGCATCGACTGCGGCAAGGTGATCGAGTTCGAGGACGACAACGCCGCCCTGCTCATCGACTGCATCACTCGCCGCCTCGGCTTCCGCCCCTCGTCGAAATCCATGCGCATCGAGGCCTGCTGCGACCGGCTCCGCAAGAGCGGCGTCTGCAACAATCTCATCCAGCAGCGCCTGCAGAAGCGGGCGTGAACCGCCCGGCAAACCAAAGTCATGTGGAAAGGCAGATTCCAGACCGAGACCTCGAACCTTGTGCAGCGCTATGGAGAGTCCATCTCCTATGATTGGCGGCTCTACGCTTGCGACATCGAGGGTTCCATCGCCCACGCCGCCGCGCTACTCGACGCGGGCATCCTCACGAAGACGGAGGAGCGGGCCATCGTGAAGGGGCTTCAGGAGATCCGACGCGAGATCGAGCGGGGCGAGTTCCGTTTCAAGACCAGCCTCGAGGACATCCACATGAACATCGAGCGGACCCTGACCGAGAGGATCGGACCCGCCGGGGCGAAGCTCCACACCGCCCGCAGCCGCAACGACCAAGTCGCCCTCGACATCCGCCTCTACTGCCGCGGCGAGGTCCAGGCGATCCACCAGCGCCTCGCGACCTTGCAGAATGCCCTCCTCACCCTCGCGGTGAACCATCCCTCCGCCGTGGTGCCGGGCTACACCCACCTCCAGCGCGGCCAGCCCGTCCTCTTCGCCCACCACCTCCTCGCCTATCTGGAGATGCTGGAGCGCGACAAGGAGCGCCTCCGCGACGCCCATCGCCGCCTCAACGTGATGCCGCTCGGTTCGGGCGCGCTGGCGGGCTCGACCATCGTGCTGAACCGCAAGCTCATCGCGGAGAAACTCGGCTTCCCCTCGGTGACGCAGAACAGCATGGACGCCGTGAGCGACCGCGATTTCGTCGCCGAACTGCTTTTCGACATCGCGATGACCGGGGTGCATCTCTCGCGCCTCAGCGAGGACGTGATCCTCTGGGCCACGGCCGAGTTCGCCTTCCTCGAACTGAGCGACGCCCACACCACCGGATCGAGCCTGATGCCGCAAAAGAAAAACCCCGACGTCGCCGAGCTGACACGCGGCAAGACGGGGCGGCTCGTCGGCAACCTCGTCTCCCTGCTGACCACGATCAAGGGCCTGCCCATGACCTACAACCGCGACCTGCAGGAGGACAAGGAGCCGCTCTTCGACTCCATCGACCAGATCAAGCTCGCCCTCGAAGTCTTCGCCGAGATGATGGCCGCTGCGAAGGTGCGCGAGGACCGCACCCTGCGGGCCGCGTCCGACCCCTTCCTCCTCGCCACCGACCTCGCCGATTATCTGGTGCTGCGCGGCGTGCCCTTCCGCGAGGCGCACGAGGTCATCGGCAAGCTCACCGCGCACAGCTTGCAGGAGCAGCGCGGCTTCCCCGAGATGAGCTTGGAGGAATACCGCGAATTCTCCCCCGCCTTCGAGGCCGACGTGTTCAAAGTGCTCGACCTCAAGACCGCCCTCAAGGCCCGCAAGGGCATCGGCGCGCCCTCGCCCGCGAACGTCGGCGCCCAGATCGCGCGTTGGCAGAAGCGGCTGCACGGGACGGCGGCGTTTTGAAAGACCCGACCCTCTTTAGACAGAAACCCGACCCTGTTCCGCTCTACCCGTTGACGGATGAGCGAAGAACCCGACAGGCAGGACGACGAGGAGCTTGAGGCCCTTTTGCGACGGCTGGAGCCGACCCCGCTGGAGGTCGAGCATCGGGCGTCGCTGTATCGCGCCCGCGATCAATTCTGCCTCGAGCGCGAGCACAGCCCCATGACGATGCAGTGGGGGCGCGTCATCCCCCTCACCCTCGTCTGCGTGGTGGCGAGCTTCGGCTTCGCGCTCCTGCGCTACGGGGACCGGCTCCGCACCCCGGATTCCGCCTCCTCCTCCCTTGTCGCCACGGAAACCGCTCCCGCCTCCGAGGCTCCCGTCGCCTCCCGCTTCCTCCCGGTCTCCTCGCACGGGGCCATCGTCAACACTTCCTCCGGCGGCATCGTCGAGACCGAGGACGGCCCGCGCCAGCGCCTCCGCATCGACTACAGCGACGCCTTCCACTGGCACGACCCCGAGAGCGGCACCAACATCCGCCTCTTCCAACCGCGAAGCGAGGAGGTCGTCGTGCCGCTCACGACCGATTGAGTCCGTCTTTTGCCCCATTTCCCGTCCCAAGGAGCCGCCCTCCCCCAACCAGCCCCACCCATGAAGCCCCAATTCGCCGCCGCGCTCGCCGCCCTGCTCCTCCCGTCCCTCCGGGCCGAGGATGAAAAACCCGACGTTCCGAAACCGCCCGCCCCCAGCATCGCCGTTCCCAAAGACGACGCTCCCAAGGAGGACGGCGCTCCGGAGAAGGAAAAACCCCGCCCCCGCGAGGAGAAGCCGCCCAAACCGGCACCCCGGCCCGAAGCCAAGCGGGACGCCGACCGACCCTCGCCCGAGCGCGGCTCCGCCTCGAAACGCACTTGGCTGGGGGTGGCGACCGAACCAGTCGCCCCCTCCCTCCGCGAGCATCTTGAGATTCCCGAGGGCTTCGCCATCCAAATCGCCGAGGTCGTCCCCGGCTCGCCCGCCGCCAAGGCCGGTCTGCGGTCGAATGACGTCCTCGTGCGCTTCGAGGACCAGCGACTCATCTCGCCGGAGCACCTCGCCCTCCTCGTTCGCGGCAAGGGAAAAGGCGACCGGGTTCCCCTGATCCTCATCCGCAAAGGGCGCGAGGAGCTCGTCGAAGTCGTCCTCGACGAAGCGCCCGAGGACCAGTTCGCCCCCCGATGGTCGCCGCATCATCCGCCCGTGCCGCCCCGCTACAGGCCCGACCCACAATGGCAGGAGCAGATGCGGCGGCGTCAGGACGACATCCTCCGCCAGCAGCGGGAATGGCAGGAGCGCCACCGCCCCGCCGGGAAGTGGCATGAGAGAAACGAAGGCGGGCAACCCCGCCCGAAACAGGACCGGACGGACAAGCCCGGCGGACGCCCTCCCTCGATCAGCGTGAACCCCGGCTTCCCCCTCCGCCTCTTCAGCGCCGACGGCGTTCTCAAAATCGACAACGAACAGGGCGAACTGACCCTCACCCGAAAAGGCGACGACTACCGCCTCGTCATCAAGGACGCCGCTGGCAAGGTCGTCTACGACGGCGTCTTCGATCCCGCGAAAGGCGTCGGAGGACTGCCCGAGGAGGTCCGTCGGCAGCTCGACGCGATGAAGCTCGACAACCTCGAAATCCATCTGCCCAACCCGCCCGCGAGCGTCCCGGAGAAGACGGCCCCGGAGAAGACGGCGGAACCCGAGGAGCAAAAGGAAACTCCCGGCGAGTTGCTGTGATCTCCACCTTCCGCCCCGGCCACCTCCGCAAAAAACGAAGGGACGGGGAGAACAGCCCCCCCGTCCCTTCGCCAACTCTGAACCAAACAACGAAAATGGCCGCGTGATTTCGCGGATTGTCGCTGTTTTAGCAAACTCGGGGCCGCGTGGCTATGGCTTGATCAGGGGATGGCGCACAAAAACGAACCCGCCCGGTCCACTCCCCCGCTTGGTCCACTCCCGGCGGAGCGGGTGCCACTCCCGCGATCACTGCCGCAGATTCAGGAAATTCCTCAGGATCGCCTTCCCCGAAGTCGTCAGGATCGACTCGGGGTGGAACTGCACACCGTGGACCGGATGCTCGCGATGGCGCAAACCCATGATCTCGCCCTCGGCCGTCTCCGCCGTGATCTCAAGGCAATCCGGCAGCGTTTCGCGCTTCACGATCAGGGAATGGTAGCGCGTCGCCTCGAAGGGCGACTCGATCCCTTGGAACAGATCCTCGCCATTGTGGAGGATTGGCGAGGTCTTCCCGTGCATGAGCCGGTCCGCCCGCACCACGTCGCCGCCGTAGACCTCGCCCATGCACTGGTGGCCGAGGCAGACGCCGAAGATCGGGATTTCGCCGCCGAAGGCGCGGATCACCTCGCAACTGATCCCCGCCTCCCTCGGCGTGCAGGGGCCGGGCGAGACGCAGATGCGCTCCGGTGCCATCGCGCGGATTTCGTCGAGGGTGATTTGGTCGTTGCGGCGCACCTCCATCTCCGCCCCCAACTCGCCGAAATACTGGACGAGGTTGTAGGTGAAGGAATCGTAGTTGTCGATGACGAGGAGCATGGAAGCAGGAACCTACGGCCCGGCGCGGGGCGGGTCAAACGGAAGGCGGAAAGGGATTCCGCCCCACCATCGTGGCTCCGGTTACGGGTCGCGCCAATGGCAGTTGCGGGGAGGGGCATGCTCAGGGAGGGTTGGCGTGGATGAAGGCTCCCATCGCAGTGCGCCACGGGCAGGGGATCTTCCTTCCCGAACTGGACCTGTGGCTGGACCCTCGGCAAAGCCGGGCCCGCGCCTTCGTCTCGCACGCGCACAGCGACCACTTCGCCCGGCATGACTGGACACTGTGCAGCGCGGCGACGCGCTCGCTCATCGAGGCCCGCTATGGCGGCGCGGCATCGGACACGGTGGCGACGTCCGCGTGGGACGAGCCGTTTCAGGAGGGCGGCCATGTCCTGCGCTTGCTGCCGGCCGGGCATATTCTCGGCTCCGCCATGCTGCATGTCATCCGCCTCGCCGACGGGGCCAGCCTGCTCTACACGGGTGACTTTGAGATTATCCGCAAATAAATAGTAACAATCCGCTGAGTCGTGGCATGGTCCCGGCATGGCGCAGATCGGAACCGCTATCCTGAACGAGGTCGCCATGAACGTCCTCGCTTTCACCATCCTTGTGAGCACCGCACTCGCGGGTGTCTTCATCGTCTGCTTCCGCCGTCGAGATGCGATGCGCGAGGCTGTTGTCGCCGACGCGAGATTCGTTGCTGCCCCTCGATGACGAGGCCCCGCCCATCCCTGGATTTTCCCCTCTCCCCGCGATTCGCCCTCCCGACTTGAATTCGCCGTCTGCCTTTTTCTGATCACCTCGCTCACCGGAATGGACGCGCATGTGAACCTCATCCCGCTGAACTCGACCAATGGCATCGACTCGGCGGCGAAACGGCTTCCGCGTGATTGTCCAGCCCTTCCCCCATCTCCAGCCTCTCAATTTTGACTATAAACTCAAAAGAACAGTGGTATCGTCCCGCTCATGGAGTTGCAGGACAAGCTCGCCATTCTGGCGGACGCCGCGAAATATGACGCCTCGTGCGCCAGCTCGGGGGCGCAGCGGCGGGATTCGCGCGGTGGCCGGGGCGTGGGCTCGGCGGGCGGCGAGGGCATCTGCCACAGCTACGCGCCGGACGGACGCTGCATCTCCCTGCTGAAGATCCTCCTCACCAACCGCTGCCTCTACGACTGCCACTACTGCATCAACCGCCGCTCCAGCAACGTGCGGCGGGCGAGCTTCACGCCGGAGGAGGTCGTGCGGCTGACGCTGGACTTCTACAAGCGCAACTACATCGAGGGCCTCTTCCTGAGCTCGGGCATCGTGCGGAGCGCCGACCACACGATGGGCCAGATCGTCGAGATCGCCCGCACCCTGCGAGAGGAGCACGACTTCCGCGGCTACCTGCACCTGAAGACCATCCCCGAGGCCTCGCCCGATTTGACGGCGCTGGCGACGAAATACGCCGACCGCATCAGCCTCAACCTCGAACTGCCCAGCCAGCGCAGCCTCGACCGGCTCGCCCCCGAGAAGAACCTGCACCGCACCACCGAGGCGATGGGCCGCATCCGCACCCTCGTGGACGAGGCCAAGGCACAGCGCCGCGACGGGGACAGGAAACTGCGCCACGCCACCGGCCAGAGCACGCAGGTGATCGTGGGGGCCGATGCGTCGTCGGACGCGGATTTTCTCCAGCGCTCCGTCGAGCTCTACACCCGCTACCGGCTCCGCCGCGTTTACTACTCCGCCTTCAGCCCGATCCCCGATGCCAGCTCCGTCCTGCCGCCCAGCGCCCCGCCCCTGCTGCGCGAGCACCGGCTCTATCAGGCGGACTGGCTGCTGCGCCACTACGGATTCCAGGTGGACGAGATCGTCGAGGCCGCACGGCCCGACCTCGACCTGCGGATGGACCCCAAGCTGAGCTGGGCCCTGCGCCATCGCCATGAATTCCCCGTGCCGCTGCAAACCGCGCCGCGCGAGCAACTGCTGCGAATCCCCGGCCTCGGCGTGCGGACGGTGGACCGCCTCCTGACGATCCGCCGGCACCACCGCCTCCGGCTCGACGACCTCGCCCGCCTGAGAGTCCCGCTGGAAAAGGTGCGGCCCTTCGTCATCACCGAGGACTATCGTCCGCCGTCGTCCCTGCTGGATGGCGAGCGGTGGGTGGAGCGGTTTTTGCCGAAACCGCAGCAGCTTGAGTTGTTCTGACCATGCACCACGCAAACCCCGGCACCGGCTGGCTTTCCTGGAGACAGACAGCCCGGGCGTTGCTGGTGGTGGGCATGCCGCCGGAGGAAGTGCTGTGGAGCCACGAACGCGAGACGCTGCTGGATCTCGCCCCGGCTCCGCCCGTCGCGCAGGACGAAGCCTCCGACCTCGGCGTGCGGGACTTCCGAGTTCCGGCGGTCTTTGTCGATCTGGCGCAGGCGGCGATCTGCCATGCGGACGAACGACGCTGGGCTCTGCTCTATCGGATGCTCTGGCGCATGGTGTGCGGCGGCGAACGCCACCTGTTGCAGCTCGCCAGCGATCCCGACGTCCTGACCGCCCGCCGTATGGAGAAGGCAGTGCGCCGCGAGGAGCACAAGATGCACGCCTTCGTGCGCTTCCGCAAAGCCGGGGAGACCGAAGCGGGCCGGGAACACTTCGTGGCGTGGTTCGAGCCGGAACACTGGATCGTGGAGCGGGCCGCCCCGTTCTTCCGCGACCGCTTCGCCAACATGGACTGGTCCATCCTCACGCCGCGCGGCTGCGCGCATTGGGTGGAGGAGCGTCTGCACCTCGCGCCGGGCGTGGACCGCGATCCCTTCGCCACCGGGGACGATCTGGAACCGCTCTGGAAGACGTATTACGCCAGCATCTTCAACCCGGCCCGCGTGAAGCTGAAAGCGATGCAGTCGGAGATGCCGAAGAAGTTCTGGAAGAACCTGCCCGAGGCCGAGCTGATCGAAGACCTGACGCGCCACAGCGCCGAACGGGTCAGGACGATGCTGGAGAGCCCCGCCCGTCCGCCGCGCCCGCGGCCACGCCAGCCCTACCTCGACTCCCTGAAATCCCTGCCCGGCTCCGAAGAGGAGGAGGCGTTGAAGTAAATGCACCCTTCCCCATGGTTGGCAGGGAAAACGTTTGCGCGGAGGGGGGAGGAGGGAAGCGCTCGGATTGGGGATTGGAAACGGGTTCCCTTCTCCGACCCAGACCCTTGTGGAAGCCCAGGTATCCGCAGTCGGCAGGATGCCGGCGCTCCCTCCGCGTCGACGGCCTCTTTTTCCCGAATGTTTTCGGACGAAGCGACCGTATCCAGACGCGACAGGACCGCGACCGCGCCATGATTCCCCATCTCTCCCCCCACCTCCCCGGATTCCTCGACCGCTACCCGCGCTTGCACGAGTTCGTCTATTTCACTTTCAAACAAGCTTGGGCCTGCCTCTTCGGGGCTTTGTTGCTCTTGGGCATTCTGATCACCAGCTTCCGGTTCCCCGGCATCGGGATGTCCCGCTACGATTTCCTCTTCCTCTACGCGGTGCTTATCCAGATCGGCCTCGTCGCCTTCAGGCTGGAAAGCTGGCGGGAGCTCTGCGTCATTTTCCTTTTCCATGCCATGGCCACCGCCATGGAGCTTTTCAAAACTTCCGAAGGCATCGGCTCCTGGTCCTATCCGGAAGACTCGGTCATCCGCATCGGCAATGTTCCGCTCTTCGCCGGCTTCATGTATTCCGCCGTCGGCAGCTATATGGCCCGCGCTTGGCGCGGTTTCGACTTCCGGTTTACCCGCTTCCCGTCGCTCTGGCTCGCCGGAACCATCGCCGTACTCGCCTATCTCAACTTTTTCACCCACCACTATTTCGTCGACATCCGCTGGCCGCTCATCGCGGCCGGCTGCGTCGCTTTCGCCCGGACCCGCATCCATTTCACTCCGAAGCACCGCACCTTCCGCATGTCCCTCCTGCTCGGGTTCTGCCTCGTCGCTTTTTTCATCTGGATCGCCGAGAACCTCGGCACCTTCGCCCGCGCCTGGGTCTATCCCCACCAGAAAGCGGGTTGGGAACTCGTCCACCTCTCGAAGTTTACCGCTTGGTATTTGCTGATGCAGCTCAGCTTCATCCTCGTCTACGCCTTGCGACAATTGGAAGGGAAGCTCCGTGCCCCCAGCCTCCGCGAGGGGGCTTGAATTCCACTTGTGCGACAAGGCCCACATAGGCGAGCGCCACGAGAAAATTCCATCCGCCGAACAACAGCAGGTCGCGGGCTAGGAGAAATTCGATCACGTTCATCGTCAACACTGCCGCGATCTGCGCCGCCGCGCTTCCCTTCCGCCAAATGCCGGAAAGGATCCACGCAGCCATGAGCACTTCCCCAACGCCGATCAAACAGGTGAGGACGAGCGCATGCTCCTCCCCGAGAATCCTCGCGACGATTTCCCGGTGCCTCGGCACGCCGTCCAACACTTTTGCCCATAAACCGTTCACCAGCCAAACGAGCGAGAAGAAGAAGCGGAGGAGGCGTTTCACGATCAATTCGAACGGGTGTCGGATTCTTATATCCAACTCGCTTCCGCTTGGTCAACCACTAGGTTAACCGAAGTTCACTACAAACGCATCGCGCACCGCCCCTCCAAGGCGGGCCGTACGGGCCATTCCTTGCGATCCACCCGATTGTGAGGTTCATTGTGTGCCCTCCTCCCCCCGATGCCAGAGTTCGAAGACGCCCCGCCGGCACAACCGCCTGCGGCTGCCCCCCCTTCTCCGCAAAGGAAAAGACGTGGCTGTCTTGCGGTCTTTCTCGTCGTTTTCCTCGTCCTCGTTCCGGTCGGATTGCTCTTGCTGAACGGGCCGGGCTTCCGTGCCGTGGCCCGTTTCGCGGGATTGAAGGCGGCCTCCTCCCAAGGGCTCTCGGGCGATTTCCGCGTTGCCGGATCGATCTGGTCGGGCTTCTCCCTGCAAGGGATCGATCTCTCGGACGGCGGGAAACCCGGCACCCTCATTCGGCTCGACGAGATCCGACTCGACTACCGCGCCTCCGCCTTGATCCGGGGGGCGAAGCGACTCGACTGGCTCGATGGCCTGCGCGTCGGCAAGGCGGAGATCCATCTCATCCTGCCCGATGCGGAGACGCCTCCTGACAAAGCCATCGAAGCCTCGTCTTCCGCCGCATCGAAGGCTTCCGAACCCTCGTCCGCTTTCAACCCGCTTTGGAATCTCCTCGCCGCCGACATCGCCATCGACGACTTGACCCTCTTCCTTCACCAGGGTGACAGGGTCTGGTCGGTGGAGTCGCTGCGGCTCGCGCTGCCGGGGGAAGGCGATGGCTCGTTGAAGGTCGCGCGGATTTCGCTGCCGGGGCAGGAGTCCATCGAGGGGATCGACGCGACGCTGCGAAAGGAGGCGAACGGGCTTTCCCTCGGTCCCTTGCCGCTCCTCGGCTATGCCGATCTGGAATCGCTCGCGGTCTCGGAGACGGAGCCAGGGGATTACTCCCTCCTCGCCGGATTCGGCGTGGCCGGTGGAAAAGTCGATCTCTCGCTGCACGCGCCGCCCCGTGCGCCGCTGGAGGCGTCCCTCGCCCTGCGCCGCGGATCGAGCCTGTCTCTGGACCAAGTGAAGCTGCCGGACTCGAAGCTGCGCGGCGCGGTCACCGATCTCGATCTGCGTTTCGCCGGGGACCCGGCCCGTCCGGCGACTTGGAGCCTCGACGGCAAGCTCATCGCTTCGAGGACGGGATGGGACAAGGCGACGGTCGATTCGCTGATGCTGCTGGCTCGCGGGAACCGGATCAAGTTCGAGGCGATGCGCGGACGCGCGAACTTGCGGGCGGACGCGACCCTGCCGTTCCCGCAATCGGAGACGGTCGAGGAGTTCGCGCGGCGGCCGGTGCTGCTCCAGCTCGCGGCGGAGGTGCCCGATCTCGGGCAGACGCTCGCGGACTTCGGGGTGGAGGTGCCGCTCTCGGGATCGGCCACGCTGCGGGCACAGGATCTGCTGGTGACGGGGGACAAGGTGGGTACGGGCGATCTCGAACTCGTCACCGAAGGGCTGGCGTGGGATGGCGTGGCCCTGTCCGGCGCGACGCTCTCGGCCCGGGTGGAGCGGGAGAACTTCATCCGTCTCGCCCTCGATCTGGGGCTCGACGAGGACAACCGCGTCCATCTCGCCGCGTCGGTGGATGCCACGACGCGCCGCTACGCGGGCGAGGCGGTGGTCGCCCTCGACACGCGGGGACGTCTCGGCACGGTGCTGCGCGATCTCGGGCACGAGGGATTCTCCGGCGTGGCGACGCTCGATTGGAAGGGCGGCGGCGGCTTCTCCGCCTCGGGGCATTCGGGCGAGGCGGCGCTTTTGCTGAAATCGGTCGCGATCCAGTCGGGCCAACCCATCGACGGCAAGCTCGACGCGAGCTACTCCGACCGGGTCGTCACCTTGTCGGAACTTTCCTTGGCCTCGGACGGCGTCGCCCTGACCGGATCGGGAGGTTGGGACGGCGCGACGCTGCGGCTGCCCGATTGGAAATTGACCCACAAGGGCCGCGTCCCCCTAACGCTGGCCTTGGAGATGCCGCTGGCAACGGGGCACGAGGGCGGTTTTCTGGCGCAGGAGGGACCGCTGGCGCTCGATCTCGTCCTCGACGGCCTCGCCCTCGACGAAATCACGCGATTCTTCGCCGCCGCGCCTCCTCTCGCGGGTTCGCTCGATGGCGGCGTGAAGGCGACAGGGAGCTTCGCCGATCTCGATCTGCAAGGGGGGATCGAGTTCCGCGCGGAGACGGCGGGCGATCCCGGCGAATCTCCCGCGATGGCGAAGCTCGACCTCTCCCTGCGCGGCGAGGCGAGCCGCCCGGCCAGTTGGGAGACGACGCTCGACGCCTTGCTCTCCGGCCTGCGCTGGCAGGGCATGGCGCTGGAAAACATCGCGCTGGACGCGGCCACGGACACGAGCCGGCCGGAGCGCCCCCTCGTCGCGGTGCTGCGTTTCGACCAGTCCGGGACGGTGCTCGACGCGAACGCCCGTCTTAATCTCGGCGGCGCGGCGTCCCTGTCCGATCTCGCCGGGGTTCCGGTGCTGGCCGATGCCACGCTCGACATTGGGAGCGTGGAGACTTTGCTGAGCGATTTCGCTCCGCCGAAATGGAAGGGCCTGCCGCTCGCCGGAGCGCTCTCCGCGAAGGTCGCCGGGGTCAAGCTCGAACGAGGCTCGCTCACGGCGGGCGTGGTGGAGTTGCGCTCGGAGAGCTTCGCGGTGGAGGGCAAGACCTTCGACGCGATCCAACTCGACGCGACCGTCCCCGCCCCGGACCGGATCGAGGCGGTCGCGGCCATCACTCTCGACGGGCGGAACCGTTTCGCCGGGCGCGGCTCCCATCATCTCAAGGAAGGCCGCTACTCCGGCGAGGCCTCCCTCGACGCCGATCTGGTCGCGAAAGGGAGCCGTCTCCGCGCCCTCCTCGGGGACCGTCCCCTCGCCGCCCTGCTGCCCGGAAAGACGGCGCTGGAATGGAAGGGCGAAGGCGGCCTCCGCGAAGGCGGGCATGAGGGCGAGCTTTCGCTGAAGGCGGCCTCGCTGCGTCTCGCCGCCGGGGCGGAACCGCTCGACGCGGAGATCGCGGGCCGCTACTCGGCGGATTCGGCGGATTTCCCGACCTTGAAACTCACGAGCGCGCCCCTCGATTTCGATGCTTCGCTTCGCTGGACGGGGAAGGAGCTGACCCTCGCGGGCAAGGGCGCGAGCGGAGGGAAAAAGCCGTTTTCCCTCGACGCGACGCTGCCGCTGGACCCGGAGAAGCTAAAGCCGGAATTGTGGTTTGGTCAGGATGCCCCGCTCTCCGTCGCACTCTCGGCGAAGTCCCTCGCCGTCGGCACGATCTCGCGGCTGTTCGTCGCGAAGCCGCCGCTGCTGGGCGATCTCTCCCTCGATCTCGCGGTCTCTGGCACGCCCGCGGCCCCGACCCTCGATCTGGACCTCGGCCTCGACGGGATCGCGGTGCCGCGCGAGGGCGAATCGCTGCCCGCCGGACGGCTCGCGCTGAAGGCCGGGGCGAAGGAGTCGAAGCTCTCGCTCTCGGGCGAATACCGCCACCCCGACGTGCAGCCGCTCTCCCTCTCGGCCTCGCTGCCGTTCCATCCGGGGGCGTGGGCCATGGGCGGGCGCAAGATCGGGGACGAGACGCTCGCGGCGACGGCGCGGATGGAGCGCAGTTCGCTCGCCTTCCTCGCCGGGCAGGTGCCGGGGATCGAGTCCATCTCCGGCGAGGTCTCCCTCGACGCCGAGGTGTCGGGCACGGTGGCGAGTCCGCGTATCCGCGGGCACGGGCACGTCGCGGTGCCGAGGTTGCGGCTGGAGAACCGCAACGCGCCCTCGATCCAAGAGGTCGAACTCCGCGCGAATTTCGCCGAGAACCGCGTCGTGCTGGAGCGGCTCGCCGCCGTCGTCGCGGGCGGGTCGGTGGAGGGGGGCGGCGAGGTCCTGTTCCCCTCGGGCGAGGAGCCGCGCATCCGCCTCTCGCTGAAGGGCAGCGAAGTCCTCGTGGTGCGCACGCCCGAGGTGAACGTGCGCACCGACCTCGATCTCACCCTCGACGGCCCTTGGTCGCGGGCCGCTCTCTCGGGCGAGCTGGGCATCGTGAACAGCCGCTTTTTCAAGAACTTCGACTTGCTCCCCCTCGGTCTGCCGATGAGGAGGAGCCAGTCCGTCCTGCCCACGGTCGAGCGCGGCCCGCGCGGCGGCGGGGCGGCCTATCAGGATCTCGATCTGGGGGTGAAGGCGGCCCCGTTCCAAGACTGGCCCGTGGCGATCCGGGTGTTCACGAAGGAGCCCTTCCTCATCCGCAGCAATCTCGTGGCCTCGTCCATCACCGCCGACCTGCGTCTCGGCGGCACCCTCGGGGTCCCCGCCCCGGTCGGCCGGGTCGAGATCGAGAAGGGCGAGATGAGCCTGCCCTTCAGCAAGGTGGATGTCGAGACAGGGCGGATCGAATTCGACGCGGCCACGGGCTTCAACGGGGCGATCGAGTTCAAGGCCCGGGCCAAGGCGGACCGCTACCGGATCGCGATCTACCTCTACGACCGCGTCCTCTCCCCGCAATACGTGCTGACGAGCATCCCGCCCCTGCCCAGCGAGGACATCATGACCTTGATCGCCACGGGGACGACCCGCGACGAACTGGTCGGAGCCGATGCCGAATCCGTCGCGGCGGGCAAGGCGGCCGGTCTGCTGCTGAAAAACCTCAGGAAAAAGAGCAACGAGGCGGATGCCGATCCGACGCTTCTCGACTTGCTAGAGGAACGAACCGAGCTTGAATTGGGGCGGGTCAACCCGGAAACTGGCGAGCAGACTTTCGGAGGCAACATCCGCCTCTGGAAACAGCTCTTTTTCGTCGGCGACGTGGACCAGCAGAGCGACTACCGGGCGCTGTTGAAATACGTCTTTCGCTTTAAATAAATCCGAAGCCCGAAATCCGAATTGCCAGCCTCCCGACTGAAACACTGAAAACTTCCCTCCATCTCTTCCTGCTGCTCTTCGCGATCCTCGCGACCGGGACGGCTGCGCCCGGCGGGAAGGTGCGGATCGAGGGGCTGCGGACGGTGCCGGAGTCCCAGGCACGCCAGTGGATCGGTTCGCAACTGGAGTTCGTCGAGTCCGCCGGGGTCAGCCGCGCGCGCGCCGACGACCTCGCCTTTTTCCTCGAAACCTCGATGCGCCAGCAGGGCTACAGCGGGGCGGCGGTCGATTGGAAGATCGAGGGTTCGGGCGAGTCGGCCCGCATCGTGCTGCTCGCGTCGGAGGGAAATTCCATCGTCGTCGGGGACATCTTCGTGGAGGGCAACGTCGCGCTGGAGGATGCGGCCGTGGTGGAGCTGCTCACCTCCGCGACGCGGAAGCGGCTGCGCACCAAGGAGGGCCAAAGCCTGCCCTACGTGAAGGAGGACATCCGGCAGGGCAGCGCCCAAGTCGCCGCCTTTTACCAATTGATGGGATACCGCGACGCGAAGGTGGATTTGAAAACCCGCGTCGAGGGAACGAGGGCGAACCTCTTGGTGAAGGTGGTCGAAGGGAGCGAGAGCCGCGTGGGCCGCATCGACTTCCCCCCGGCCCCGTCGCCCGCGCTGGCCGCCGAGTTCGAGAAGCTCCGCGAGGAGTTCGGCGGCAAGGTGTTCTCCGGCACGGTCCCCGGCAAGCTCGCCTCGCGGGTGCGCTTCGCCGCCGTCGCCGCCGGCTATTTCCACGCCAAGGTCACCACGGAGGAGCGCGAGGGCGGCACCGTCGATGGAACCGGCCGGGTCGATCTGACGGTGCAGGCGGACTGGGGAGGCCCCGTCGCGGTCTCGGGACTGCGGGTGAAAGGCAACGAGAAAGTGAAGACGAGCTTTTTCGACCGGCACTTCGCCGGGATCGTGAACCGCCCCTATTCCCCGTCGGAGGCGAACGAGGCTGTCAACGAACTCCTCCAGTCGGGGGCCTTCGAGACGGTGCGAACGGATGTGGCGGCCCAGCCGGACGGCACCTACCTGCTCGACATCGAGGTCGAGGAGGGCCACTCGCGCACCCTCGGCGTTTACGGAGGCTTCACCAATTACGAGGGTCCCATCGCGGGCTTCGAGTTCCGGAACCTCAACCTCTTCGGCACGGTGCGCAAGGTCGATGCGGCGATCGAGTTCTCGCAGCGCGGCGCTCGCGGCGAGGCGGTCTATACCGATCCTTGGTTCCTCGACAGCCCCTATCAATTCAGCGGTGTCTTGTTCGCCCTGAACCGGTCCGAGGAGGGCTACGAGAAATTCAAGACCGGAGGCCGCTACGAGCTGAGCCGACGCTTCGGTTCGCGGAAACAGGACACGCTCGCCCTTTTCGGCGAGGCCGCCTTCACCGACGTCCACAAGGCCTCCATCGCCCCGCTCTACCTCGGGGACCGCGAATACTTCTCGCATCAGCTCGGTTTCTCCTTCACCCGCGACCGACGCGACAACCCGAGGCGTCCGCGCAAAGGCCACCTCGCTCAGGTCTCGATCGCGGCGGCCTCGTCCGTGCTTGGCAGCGAGGTGGAATACTTGAAAACCACGGGACGGCTCGGCTACTACCTCCCGGTGGGGGCCAACACCCTGCGCTTCGGCGCCCGCGCGGGTCTCATCTCGCCGATGGGCGGCACCGGGCAGATCCCCATCGATCTGCGCTATTTCAACGGCGGCCCCTTCAGCGTGCGAAGCTTCCAGGAGCGTTCCCTCGGTCTGCGCGATCCCGCGAGCGGCCACGCTGTCGGGGGGAATTTCTACTCCGTCTTCAGCGTCGAATACGAGGTCCCCCTCGCCATGGCCGATGGACTCAGCCTCGTGACCTTCGCCGACGCGGGGAACCTGATCCACGGCGGCTCCCACGTCAGTCTCGACGATCTCCGCTACGCCATCGGCCTCGGATTGCGCTACGACACCCCCATCGGCCCGATCCGCGTCGAATACGGACTCAATCCCGACCAACGCCCCGGCGAGCCCGACGGCACCCTCCATATCGGGTTTGGTCTTGGGTATTGAACTGACTGTGCGAATTCCTTTTCAGCCCTCCGCTCCTTTCCCGCCGCAGGCCGGGGTCGAAGGGGGGCGGCCACCTCAGCAACAAGGCTCCGACCGAGGAGATCAAAGGAGCAGGCCTGCGGCTCCCCCTTCTGGCCGATCCGTCATCGTCTGCACGGACACGCCGAGCGATCCCCTCGACATCGGTCGAAAGAAAAGTGGCGGAACGGACCGAACGGGGCGAGAATGTCCCTGCCGGGTCCTCGAGCCGGACTAGTTTTGTTCCATAGCGGAACGTTGCCAGCCCGCCTTCGTGCGGAAAGGCATCGTCCTGAGGCCATCCAGTTAAGGTCCAGCCGAGGTTCCCGGTTTTTTCTTCGGCCTCCCCAAGCCTCGGCAAAGATTGCCGCCGGATTCCCTTTTCCTGCTAGATTGCGTCAATCGCCTATGAAAAGGCCCCCTTCTCACGATGAGGCGGGCCTCTTGGGGACAAGTCGCCGTATTTGAATGCTTTCGTCCATCAAATACAACTGCAAGTGCCGATCCATGGTTCCTTGATGGGTCCGCGAGAGAGGCTTTTCGATTGGACGATGCGAGTCCCATAGAATACCGTTTGCCTCTGGCGGGCTGCCCGCAACGCAATGGAAGATCGTCGCTTGCTGGGAATCCGGACTTGGATCTGGGGTGTCGCCTTGCTTAGCCTCGCCGCCGTGGCGGTTCTCGCCGCCCTGTGGATTTCCGACGGGGCCAAGGTTGCGGTGGCGTCGCCGGATACCGCGCCAGAACCCCCTTCGGCGGTCGATCCTTCCCGAACGCAAACGGTCGAGACTCGCGAACCCGTTTTGGCTCCCGACCCGCCGGAAGAACTGCCCCCGCCATCGAAACCCGCCCCTGCGGTCGAGGACATGGAGTATGCGATCCCTGTTTTCGAAAACGATCTGCATGTGACGCTTGCCTCCCATCCCGAATTTGGGCAGATTTCGATCGAGCGCTACGACAAGGACGGAAATCCCACAGGGGAACCTTTGGCGCAGGGCACCCAAGTCCAGATCCCGGACCCGGATCGTCCGGGCGAGAAGATCTATTTCCGGGTGCCGTAGGCCGGGTGACGGAAGGGACTTGAAAAGCCCCTCTCCGATCACCCCAAGAACGAGCACACGTACTGGCAAACCCCTTCCTGCACGCGGATCGTGAAGCCGGATTTCGCGGGCACTTGGAAGGCGGTGTCGGCGGCGTAGCCGACCATTTCCTCTTGGCCGTCGAGGACGACTTCGCAAGCCCCGTCGACGATGGCCATTTCCTCGGCGGCGTCGGTACCGAAATGATACTCGCCGGGATAGATGAGCCCGAGGGTCTTCTTGCTGCCATCTCCGAAGAGGATGGAATGGCTCACGACCTTCCCGTCGAAATAGACGTTGGCTTTGGCGATGGCGGTGACGTTTTCGAATTGCATGAAGTGCTCAGTGTTCAGTGTTCAGCCTTGTTCCGGGCCGCTTGGGTTTTCAGACGAAGGGCGTTGAGGCGGATGAAACCGGTGGCGTCGTCCTGGTTGTAGGCATGCTCGCCGCCTTCCATCGTGGCGACGGCTTCGCTGTAGAGGCTGAGGGGCGAGCGGCGGCCCGCGGCGATGACGTTGCCTTTGTAGAGCTTCAGACGCACCTCGCCGCTGACGGATTGCTGCGACTCGGTGACGAGGGCCTGGAGGGCCTCGCGCTCGGGCGCGAACCAGAAGCCGTTGTAGACGAGCTGGGCGTATTTGGGGATGAGCGAATCGCGAAGCAGCATGACCTCGCGGTCCATCGTGAGGCTCTCAAGCTGGCGGTGGCCGAAGAGCAGGATGCTGCCGCCGGGCGTCTCGTAGACCCCGCGGCTCTTCATGCCGACGAAGCGGTTCTCGACCATGTCGACGCGCCCGATGCCGTTGCGCCCGCCGAGGAGGTTGAGCACGCGCATGACGCCGTAGGGGGTGAAGAGGGTGTAGTCGCCGGACCGACCCTGTGCGGTCACGTCGCCGAGGGCGGCGAGGAGTTCGTCGAGAGCCTCGTGCTGGAGACCGACGCAGTTGCCCTTTTCAAAGAGGAGCTGGACGAACTCGGGGCGGTCGGGGGCCTCCTCGGGGGAGACGCTGAGGACGTACATGCCGCGGTCGTCCTCGCCGGAGGGGTCGTACCAAGGGTCCTCCAGCACGCCGCTCTCGAAGCTGATGTGGAGGAGGTTGCGGTCCATCGAGTAGGATTTCTTGGCCGTGGCTTGCACCGGGATGTTGTGCTCGGCGGCGTAGGCGATCATCTCGGAGCGCCCGGGGAACTGCTCGCGGAAGCGCCGCTGCCGCCAAGGGGCGATGATCTGGATGCCGGGGGCGAGGGAGGCGGCGGAAAGCTCGAAGCGGACTTGGTCGTTGCCCTTTCCGGTGGCCCCGTGGGCGATGGCGTCGGCTCCGTTTTCGAGGGCGGCCTGGACCATGCCTTGGGAAATGCAGGGGCGGGCGATGGAGGTGCCGAGGAGGTACTGCCCCTCGTAGATGGCCCCGGCTTGGATCATCGGGTAGATGAAGTCGCGGGCGAAGGCCTCCCGGAGGTCGCCGATGATGCACTTCGACGCCCCGGTCTTGAGGGCTTTCTCCTCCAAGCCGTCGAGCTCCTCCTGCTGGCCGACGTCGGCGCAGTAGGCGATGACTTCGGCTTGGTAGGTGTCGCGGAGCCAAGTCAGGAGGACGGAGGTGTCGAGACCGCCGGAGTAGGCGACGAGGATTTTCTGGACGTTTTCGCTCATGGAAAGGAAAGGGAGGGGTGCCCGGCAGGGCGGGGCGGCAACTCTACGGCCCTCGACGGGGCTTGCAAACGGGATTCGGGAGCGGGAAGGGGCGTCGCCGGACCCGCGACCGCCCTCAGCGCTTGCCCACGGCGGCCTTGAAACGCACCACGGCTTCTGCGATCGACTCGGCGAGGCGCTCGCGGTGGGCGGGGTCGTTGATCAGCTTCGCTTCGCCCGGATTCGTCACGAAGCCGCCCTCGAAAAGGATGCCGGGCTTGTTGACTCCGCGCAGCACGTTGAAGCGGGCGCGCTTGATGCCGCGATCCACGGCCTTGATGTCGGAAATGACTTGGGCGTGGACGGCGGTGGCGAGGGCGATGTTCTCCGCGTCCCGCACGTTGCCGGTGAGGGGGGAGCTCCAAGGGTTGCCCCCGTTGGTCGAGCGCGTCCCCTGCGGGGCAAGGGCGTAGGTCTCGATGCCGTTCGAGGCGGCGGCGCCGGAGGAGTTGTAGTGGATGCTGATGAAGATCGCGTTCTTGTGGCGGTTCGCGATCTCGACGCGCTGGCCGAGGGTCAGGAAGATGTCCTCGCTGCGCGTCATGACCGTCTTGAAGCCGCGGGCTTGGAGGGCTTTGGCGAGGCGCAGGGAGGTGTCGAGGGTGTAGTCCTTCTCCCGTCCGAAGGGGCCTTTCGCCCCGGTGTCGTGCGCCCCGTGCCCTGCGTCGATGACGACGGTGTCGAACTCGATGGGCTTGCGGATGTAGCTCGGCCGCACCACCGGGTCGACGAGCTTCGCCAGATCGACGGTCGAGAGCATGGCCATGCCGCCGTTCTCGACCACGGGGAAGCTGAGGTTGAACTTGATGTTGTTCATGTAGATCGACTCCGAGCCGATCTTCCAAGTCATGATCAGCTTCTTCGGCGCATGGAAGATGCGGTCCTGGCCCTGCTTCGCGAAGCGCTCGAAGCCGTAGAACTTCGCCACGTTCTCGTCCGAGACGTATTCGCGTCCGCCGAGGGTGTGGATGTCCCAGTCCTTCGCGGCGAGGCAGACAGGGGCGAGGGCCGTCGCGAGAAGGCAGCAAGCCGCCAGCGTCCGGAAGGCGGCGTCGAGTCTCGCGTGGGGTCGCGTCATGGGGGTCGGCATGCCTGGGCTGCTCTCGGTGGAGGAAGATGGAATATTAAACACTCCCTAATCGAACGCAATCGGGAAACAGGGATTCCGTTTTACAAAAGGGCGGGGCCGACCCATCGTGTCCGCCCCTCCGACCAAACGGAGGCCCCCATCATGTCGGAAGAGATTCCCAAAGCCTACCAGCCCGGCGAGGTCGAGACCCAGTGGTATGCCCGCTGGCTCGACTCGGGCTGTTTTCGCGGCGACGAGACGGGCGCGAAGCCCGCCTACTCCATCGTCATCCCCCCGCCGAACGTCACCGGCATCCTCCACCTCGGCCACGTCCTCAACAACACGATCCAGGACATCCTCGCCCGCCGCGCCCGCATGGAGGGCAAGGACGTGCTCTGGCTTCCCGGCACCGACCACGCCGGCATCGCGACGCAGTCGAAGGTCGAGCAGAAGCTGCGCAAGGAGGAGGGCAAGACCCGCCGCGACCTCGGGCGCGAGGTCTTCCTCGAAAAAGTCTGGGAGTGGAAGGAGGAGCACGGCGGCATCATCATCTCGCAACTGAAGCGCCTCGGCTGCTCCTGCGACTGGACGCGCGAGCGCTTCACGATGGACCCGGCCTACAGCCGCTGGGTCGCGAAGGTCTTCGTCGATCTCTTCAACGACGGCCTCATCTACCGAGGCAAGCGCATGGTGAACTGGTGTCCGAAATCCCTCACCGCCCTGAGCGACGAGGAGGTCATCATGAAGGCGCAGAAGTCGAAGCTCTACACGATGCGCTACCGCGTCGCGGGCGAGAAAAACCGCTGGGTCGAGATCGCGACGACGCGGCCCGAGACCCTGATGGGCGACACCGCCGTCGCGGTCCATCCGAAGGACCCGCGCTACGCCGACCTCATCGGGAAATCGGTGATCCGCCCCTTCCCCGAGGCCGAGATCCCCGTGGTCGCCTCGGAGCACATCGACATGGAGTTCGGCACCGGCGTGCTGAAGGTCACGCCCGCCCACGACAAGGCCGACTTCGAGATCGGGCTGAAGCACGACCTGCCCATCCTCGACGTGCTCAACCCCGACGGCACCCTCAACGCCCTCGCCGGACCCGAGTTCGAGGGCATGGACCGCTTCGAGGCCCGCGTCAAGGCGGCGGAGAAGCTCGAAGCGATGGGCCAGCTCGTGAAGGTCGAGGACTACGAGAACAACGTCGGCTACAGCGAGCGCGCCGACGTGCCCGTCGAGCCGCGTATCTCGATGCAGTGGTTCCTCAAATACCCCTGCGTGGAGGAGGCTGCGGCTGCCGTCGCAAGCAACGCGATCCACTTCCGTCCCGAGCGCTGGAAAAAGACCTTCGCCCATTGGATGGAGGGCATCCAGGACTGGTGCATCAGCCGCCAGCTCTGGTGGGGCCACCAGATCCCCGTCTGGTATCGCAAGGAGAAGGCCGGCGAACTGCGCGAGCGCGAAAGCCTCGACGCCACCAGCGCCGGGGCCGACCTGCGCGTCGGGATCGATCCCCCTGCGGACGAGGAGAACTGGACGCGCGACGAGGACGTGCTCGACACCTGGTTCTCAAGCTGGCTCTGGCCCTTCGCGACCATGAGCGACAGCGACGCCGAGTCCTCGGAGACGCTGAAAAAATTCTACCCCACCGCCGACCTCGTCACCGGGCCCGACATCATCTTCTTCTGGGTCGCCCGCATGATCATGGCCGGCTACCGCTGGCGGGGTTGCCTGCCTTTCCAGAACGTCTTCTTCACCAGCATCATCCGCGACAAGAAAGGCCGCAAGATGTCGAAGCAGCTCGGCAACTCGCCCGACCCTCTCGACCTGATGGCCGAATACGGGGCCGACGCCCTGCGCTTCGGCCTGATGCGCATCGCCCCGACTGGCACGGACGTGAAGTTCGACGAGGACCAGATCGTCGAGGGCCGCAATTTCGCCAACAAGCTCTGGAACGCGGCCCGCTACCGCCAGATGCAGGACGCGCCCGTCGCGATCGGACCGCTCGATTTCGGCTCGCTCTCGATCTACTCCCTCGACATCCTCGCGCGGCTCGACCAACTGGAGAACGACCTGCGCCTCGCCTACGAGGACTACCGTTTCAACGAGATCGCCCAACTCCTCTACGAGTTCTGGTGGAGCCACTACTGCGACTGGTATCTCGAATCGACCAAGGGCGATTTCGCCGCCGACGCCGACCCCGCCGCGCGGGCCTCCACCCTCGCGACCATGGACCTCGTCCTGAAGCGCTTCCTGCTGCTGCTGCATCCCTTCATGCCACACCTCACCGAGGAGCTTTGGGAGAAGATCGGCTATCGCGGGGAACATGGCCCGGCCTTCCTCATGCAGACGCCGCTCCCGTCCGAGTCCGTCCTCGCCGGAGCCGACCTCGCCGCCGTGCTCGAGGCCCGCGACCGCGTCGCCGCCGTCTACGAAGCCGTGGGCCGCGCCCGCAACCTCAAGGCCGAGTACGGGCTGGGGGCGAACAAGGGCGTGAAGTTCATCGTCGATCCCGAAGAGGGTTCCTTCCCCGAGGCGACCGTCTTCGCCCGCCTCGCCGGAGCCGGGGAAGTCGTCGTGACGCCCGGATACGAAGCCGCCAAAGGCGTGCCTGCGGCCCTCACCGGGATTGGCAAGATCTACTTGCCCCTCGAAGGTCTCGTCGATGTCGCCGCCGAGCGCGAACGCCTCGGCAAGGAGCTGGCCAAGGCCAACGACGAGTTGAAGAAGGTCAACGCCAAGCTCGCCAACGAGAACTTCGTCACCCGCGCGCCGGAGGAAGTCATCGGCGAGATGAAGGAGCGCCGGAAGCATTGGCAGGCCCGTGTCGGCGAGTTCGAGAAGATGATCGGGAATTTGGGGAGTTGAGGTGTTTTCCTCTCTTACTCGTTACTCTTACCTCCTTACTCTTACTCTTACTCAAGATCGAATGTCCCTTCACGTTCGCTGGAGTAAGAGGTAAGAATAAGGAGTATAGAGTAAGAGTTGCTGTCATGAACCTCCACCTCCAAAACAAACCCGTCCTCGTCCTCGCCTCCAGCGGCGGCATCGGCCTTGGCGTCGCCACCGAATTCGCCCGCGAAGGCGCGAAGGTCATGCTCTTCGCCCGCTCCGAAGACAAGCTCGCCGCCGCCGCCGAAGCCATCGCCGCTGAAACAGGAAACCGCCCGCTTTACACCGTCGGCGACCTCACCGATCCCGCGAGCGTGGCGGAAGCGGTCGAGCGCACCGCCCGCGAGTTCGGCGGGCTCTGGGCGCTCTTCAACAACACCGGAGGACCGCCTGCGGGCGGTTTCGACTCCTTCGACGACGCGGCTTGGCAATCGGCTTTCGAGTTGACCGTGCTCGGCTACGTGCGGGCCATCCGTGCCGCCCTGCCGCATCTCCGTGCCGGAGGCGGCGGACGCATCGTCAACAACGCCTCTGTCTCGACGAAGCAGGCCATCGACGGACTCCTCCTCTCGAACGTCTTCCGCAGCGGCCTCGTGGGCTTGGGGAAAAGCCTCGCCCGCGAGCTCGGGCGCGACGGCGTCCTCGTCAACACCGTCGGGGCCGGTCGCATCGACACCGACCGCATCGCCGCCCTCGACACGATCTGGGCGGAGAAGGCTGGCCTCACCCGCGAGGAGCAACGCGCCAAATCCGAGGCCGCCATCCCCCTCGGCCGCTACGGCACCCCCGCCGACTTCGCCCGCGCCGTGGTCTGGCTCGGTTCCGGGGCGAACGGATACGTCACCGGGCAGAACCTGCTGATCGACGGGGGCGGGACGGAGGCGTATTGAGGTTCCCTTGAGGAAACCGCCCGGAACTCACGGCGCCGGCTTCGGCTTGACCACCACCGAGACACGGGTGTCGGCGCGCAGGTATTCCTTCGCCAGCGCGTTGATCTCCTCGACAGTGATGTTCTTGTAGTCGTCGACGAAGCTGCGCGACCAGTCGAGGCGCTGGGGGTATTCCTGCGAGGATTCGAGCACGCTGCCCATCCAATAGCGGTTCGTGCGGCGCATCTCCTCGATGGAGACGACTTGCGGCTTCTTCGCCCGCTCCAGCTCGTCCTCGTCGATGCTCGCCCCGGTGGCGAGGTCGTCGGCGATTTCGGCGATCACGCCGTTGACCTTCTCCGCCTGCGCGGGATCGACGGTGACCGAGGCGAAGAGGTAGCCGTAGCCCTTCCAAGTGTCGCTCGGCAGGTTGTGGGCGAAGGGGCTGTAGGCGTCGCCGAGCTCCTCGCGGATCTTCACACGGAGCCGGTCGTCGAGGATGGACGAGAGCATCCCGAGGCGGCGCGTCTTCTCGATCTCGAAGATGTCGGTGGTGGGCCAGTGGACCACGGCCATGGCTTTCGGGATCTCGGATTCGAAGAGGAAGGTCTCCTCCCCCCCGGCGGGAAAAGCCACGGTCCGCTCCTTTTCGTAGGGCGGTTTTTTCGCGGCGCGTTCGGGCAGGCTGCCGAAGGTTTTCGCGAGCAGGGCGACGGCCTCCTCCCGGTCGAAGTCGCCGACGAGGGTGATCTCGCAGTAGCCCTTCTCCAACTCGGGCAGGAGCCACTCCCGCGCCTGGGCACTGGTCAGGGCCTCGGCCTCGGCTCGCGACGGGTAGCCGAAGCGCGGATCGCCGCCGTGGAGGAAAAGGGCCACTTTGTCCTCGGCGACGCCGCCGGGGGTGCGCTCCAACTGCTGGTAGAGATGGTCGAGGGCCCGCTTGAAGGCGGTCTCGGCTTCTTTGCGGAAGCCGGGGTGCGCGACGTAGGCCCGCATCAGGGCGAGCTGGTCGGCGAGGGCCTCGGGCGTGGTCTGGCCCGAGAGGACGAAGGCGTCGTCGTTCACCGAAAAACCCGTCCTGACCGACTTGCCCGCGAAGAGAGCCTGGAGATCGTCGTCGCTGTGGGCTTCGAGTCCGCCTTTGATGAAAATGCCACCGAGCAGCAGGGAAAGCCCCGGAGCCGGTTCGGTGAGGAGGCCGGAGCCGATGCGAGTCCGCACATAGACCACCCCGTCCTCGAAGTCGGTGGGCTTCAGGTTGACGCAGACCTCGTTGGCGAAGCGGAGCTGGGTCACGCCGAGATCCTCGATCTCCGTGCGCTCGGCCACTTCGCCCGGCTCGGGGAGATGCGCGTAGGCGAATTCGGCGACGGACGTCTCCTCCGGCGCGGCCAACGCGACTTGGCGGCTTTCCTCATAGGTGGCGGCGATGGCAGCGTCGGCGTCCTCGACGACGGCGTTGCCCGAGACGAAGACGAGGGTTTCGTTGGCCGATTCCCAGAGACCGCGGAGGTGGTCGAGGCAGCTCTCGACGGTGATCTTGTCGAGGGCGGCGGCGACGCGGGGGAGGTCGTCGGCGGGGTTGGTGAAAATGCGGCGCGAGCCAAGGCGGCTGGCGATCTGTTCGGCGAGGTCGCGCGACTTCCGTGTCGCCGCCTGTTTCGCCGCGTCCTCGTAGAGGCGGAGCAGGTTCGCCTTGGCCTCGTCCAGTTCGGCCCCGGCGAAGCCGTGTTCGAGGGCGCGGCGCTGCTCCTGCTCGATCAGGGCGAGGGCGGCCTTCCAGTTCTCCGGCTTGCAGTCGGCCTCGATCGAGGCGTAGAGGGCGAAGCCGAGGTCGTAGAAGTCGCCCGTGCTCATCTTCGCCGAACGGACCGGGGAGTCGGCCGCCTTCACGAGGCGTTCGAGACGGCGGTTGACCATGCGGCCCGCGAGGGTGAGTTGCAGGTCGTGGAGGCGGCGCTCGCTGTTGTCGGGCGGATCGACACGGGGTTTCAGCGTCTCGATGGAGACGGAGGTCTCGCCGGCCTCGGCCTCGTGGCGGTAGTGGGCCGCGAAGCCGCGCTTCGCGATGTCGCCCATGGGCGGCTCGGGCCGCTTCTCGCGGGCGGGCAGGTCGGCGAAGTGTTTTTTCACAAGACCCTCCACTTCGCCCGTCTCCACGTCGCCAACCACGACCACGACCATGCGGTTGGGTGTGTACCAGCGCTCGTAGAACTCGACGAAGCGCTCGCGCGGCGCACCCTTGATGACCTCCTCGGTACCGATGGGCATGCGTTTCGAAAGGCGCTGGTCGGGCAGGGCGAAGGCGATCTGCTCGACGAAGGTCCGCCATTCGACCGAATCGCGGTTGCGCTTCTCGCTGAGGATGATGCCGCGCTCGTCGTCGATCTCCTTGGCGTCGAGGAGCATGCCGTCGGCGTAGTCGCGGAAGAGCTTCAGGCCCTCGTCGAGCATGGCGGCGTCGGATTTGGGCAATTCGAGCTTGTAGACGGTCTCGCGGAAGGAGGTGTGGGCGTTGGTGTGGTTGCCGAAGCCCATTCCGAGGCGCTGGAAGTATTCGACCATCTCGCCGGCGGGGAAGTTCCGCGTGCCGTTGAAGGCCATGTGTTCGAGGAAGTGGGCGAGCCCCTGCTGGTCGTCCTCCTCCATCAGGGAGCCGGCGTCGACGAAGAGGCGCATGCTGACGCGGTCGGGCGGCTCGGCGTTCGGGAGGATGGCGTAGCGCAGCCCGTTTTCGAGGAGGCCCCAAGTCACCGCCGGATCGGCGGGAATGTCGCTGTTCTCCTGCGGCAGCGGGATGGGGTCGGCGGCGCGGGCGAGGGTGGCGAAGGCGAGAAGGAGGGCGGGCAGATGGCGCGGGGTCATGGGCAGGTCTTCGGGGAGAGGGGGAAGGCGGAAACGATCCGTGCTGCGGGGTCATCCGGCAAGCGCGGAGTTGCGGGGCGGGACGGGGTGGGAACGGGGCGCGGCCATTCCTCCGGTCTTGCGGCTTCGGGCGGCAGGCCGTAGTTTGGAAGGGAATGACCCGCGACCGGACGATGGCCGAAGCTCCGTTGGCGGCGCAGCTCCTGCGCCGGGCGGAGGAGTTGTCTCCAGATTCCCACTACCGCCTCGCCCGCATCGTGGCGAGGGTGCTCGTGAGCAAACGCCTTCGCGAGCGGCGCAAATGGTGCGATCTGGCACGCGGTCTCGCTGCCCGTCCCGAGGTGGAGGAGCGCCTCGTCCGGCAGGCGATCGACTGGTTGGGGGGCGTGAAGCGATGACTTGGGTGACGCCACCGCCGAAATGGAACACGCTCGCTGGACGGGTCCTCGACGGATTGTGCGCCGGGATCCGGAACGAGATGCCCGGTTACGCGGCTCCGGTGACGGTTTTCGGATCGGCGGCGATCCAGCTCTGCTACGACGAGCATTTCGCCAGCGCCGACGTGGATCTGATGGTGCTTTCCGAAGGGGGCAGCCTTCGCGAATTGGCCGGACGCTTGGGGCTGGGCCGCTCCGGGACGGTAAGGACGGCATACGGATTGCAGATCTGTCCTCCGCAGTTGTTTCGCCCCACGCCGCACTATCTCCAGCGAGCCCATGTCGAGGAGCGCCACGGCGTGCCAGTGGTGGTCCCCCATGTCCGCGACATTCTCGTCGCGAAATTGCATCGCTACCGGATCGAAGGCCAAACTGGAATCGCCGCGAAAGACCGGAGGGCCTTCCAACGGGTCCGCGAGTTGAGCGGGGGGCATCCGGCGGATGAGGAAATGATCGAGGACTTGCGCCTTTGCGAGCCGTGGCTCCGCGTCCCCGACGACGGTTCCGTGAACGCCTTCCGGCTCAATGTGCTCGATCTCTTCGCTTCGATCTACGGGCGCCGGGTCGATTTGGAATCGGAAATTCTCGGACCGGCGCGCGAAGCCGCCCGCTTCCGGCCCGACCGCGACGGCCCCGATCTTGGCGAGCTGCTTTCCGACTTGGAGCCGACACGGGATTGATCCGTCTCACCCTCCCCGGTTCCACGCCACGCAATCCTCGTAGCGCACCCCGGTCCCGCCGAACAGGTCGAGGGCGCTGCCGATGGTGAGGTCGACGCGGCCTTGGCCGAGGCGGTCGACGAGTTCGAGATCGGTGAGGGTGGAAGCCCCTCCGGCGTAGGTGAGGGGGCGCTCCCCCCAAGCCCCGAGGAGGGTGACGAGTTCGCCGTCGATGCCGCGGCATTGCCCCTCGACATCGGCGGCGTGGATGAGGAACTCGTCGCAGGACGAGGCGAGGGCGTCGAGGGTCGCGGCGTCCACGGCGAGGTCGGTCAGGGTCTGCCAGCGGTTCATCGCCACGACCCAGGCGTCGCCTCGGCGGCGGCAGCTCAGGTCGATGACGAGGCGCTCGCGCCCGGTCTCGGCGGCGAGTCTCTCAAGGCGATCCGGCTGGAAGCGGCCCTCGCGGTCGAAGAGGAAGGAGGTCGCAATGACGTGGGAGGCTCCCGCCTCCAGCCAAGCGGCGGCGTTCTCCGTCGTGATCCCCCCGCCGATCTGGAGTCCGCCGGGGTAGGCGGCGAGGGCCTCGCGGGCGGCGGTCTCGTTGCCCGGCCCGAGCTGGATGACGTGGCCTCCGCGCAAGCCGTCGGCAGCGTAGCGGGCGGCGAACCAAGTGGCGGGACGGTCGCTGACGAAATTCGTCTTCAGTTCCTCGGTGGCCGAGTCGAGGGTGCCGCCGACGATCTGTTTCACGCGGCCTTCGTGAAGGTCGATGCAGGGGCGGAACTGGGCGCGGCGGGGCATGGTGATCAAGGAGGAAGGCAGGAAGATTACCGGCAGGAAAATTTCGAGAAAGAAGAATTTTCCTGCCGATCCCTTTCGGGGGACGCCCTTCGGCGATGGCTTCCGCTGCGGAGGCGCGGGTCTTATTCCCGATCCTCTTCGTCCTCGGCAGTGTGGAGGCCATCCGGCTCGTCCTCGAAGGAGACGCCTTCGTAGAGATCGGCGAGGGCGAGGGTCGCGCCGATCTCGGGCAGGTCGATCACGGCTTCGGGGCCGAGGGCGACTTCGCGGCGGAAGTCGCCGTTAGAGGTGCGGCGGAATACCTGCACCGCCACCTCATTCGATTCGGCGACGAGATAGGCGGCGAGCGTGGGGATGGCGAGGTAGGCGTCTTTCTTCTCCCCGAGATCGGTCCGGCGGGTGGAGGGGGAGGTCACTTCGAGGATGACGACCGGGGCGTCTTGGAAGGTGTCGTCCGGGGGATTCGGATGGCAGACGACGAAGGCGTCGGGATAGTAGAAACGGATGCCGTGGAAAAAACGGATGCGGACCTTGGTGTCGCTGTTGCAGGGTTTGCAGGGGCGGCCTCGGAGTTGGGTGTGCAGCGACGCGAAGGCATTCCCCGCGATGTCGTTGTGGACGTTCCGCGCTCCGGCCATCGCATAGACCACCCCGTCGCGATATTCGTGCTTCACTTGGGAAATCTCCTCCCCGGCGAGGTAGTCCTCGACCGTGACCAAATGCCATTTTTCTGCTGCTGACATGGGTGCAAGATAGATGCGGGCGGAGCGTGAATCAAGGGGCGCGGCGGAGGTCGGTCGTGTGAAGTCGCTCCTCGCGCCACGCACGACCTAGTCGGTGCCGCCGACGTTCCCGATTCCATCCGCCGGAACGGATCGATCCAAACGAAAAAAAGCCCCGGCTCGCGCCGGGGCTCTTTCAAGAGGGTTGCCTCAAGCAGACAAGAGGGTCAGGCCGCGCCCGCGCCTTGGGAAATGGAGGCGCGGGTCTGGTTGACGATGGCGACGAGGACTTCGCCGTCCAGCTTCACGCTGACGCCTTTGGGGAGGTTCAGGTTGGCCACTTTGAGGGCTTCGCCGAGGCCGAGGGAATCGACGTCGTTGACGATGCGCTCGGGCAGGTCGGCGGGGCGGCAATGGACTTCGATCTCGTGGACGAGCTGCTCAAGCAGGCCGCCGGCCTTGACGCCCGCCGGTTCGCCGTGGAACTCGATGGGGACGACGGCGTGGATGGTGTCGTCCTCGCTGATGGCGCGGAAATCGACGTGGATGAGGGAGCCGTTGAGGGGATTGCGCTGGATGTCCTGCACGATGGCGAGCTTGGACTTCTCGTTGGCGCCCTCGATTTCGAGGTTCACGAGGAAGTTGTGGCTGGACTGGTGGCGAACCACGTCGAGGAAGGACTTCGCGTCGAGTTGGATGGGATATTCCCGCTGCTTGCCGCCGTAGACCACGGCGGGCACGACGCCGGTGCGGCGCAGGCGCTTCGCGGCGGTGGTGCCGGTGGCTTCGCGCTTCTCGGCTTTGATCGTTTCTTGTTTGGCCATCGTTGCGGTGTGTGTCTGTGATTGGGAATCGCCCTGCCACGCCGGAGGCTCCGGGGGGCTGGAGGGCGGGGAATCTAGGCGAGACCTCAGGAGATGTCAAAAAGAGATGTGACCGACTCCCCGAAGTGGATGCGGCGGATCGCTTCGCCGAGGATCTCGGCGACGCTCACGTTCTTGACCTTCTCCCCGACGGCGTAGGGGGTGCTGTTGGTCGAGATCAGCTCATCGATCTCCGACTCGGCGATGCGCTGGCGGCCTTGGTCGTTGAGGACGGCGTGGGAGACGCCCGCGAAGATGCGTTGCGCTCCGTGCTGGCGCAGGAGGCGGGCGGCGGAGGTGAGGGTGCCGGCCGTTTCGGAGAGGTCGTCCACGAGGAGGACGTTCTTCCCCGCGACCTCGCCGATCAGGCTGATGGCCTCGACCTCGGTGGCGCTGACGCGGTTTTTCGCGACAATGGCGAGGGAGGTGCCGAGGGCCTTGGAGTAGGCGTGGGCCATTTTCATGCCGCCGACGTCGGGGGAGACGACGACGAGGTTCTCGCAGACGCCCTTCTCGCGCAGGTATTTGACGAGCACGGGCATGGCGTAGAGATGGTCCACAGGGATGTCGAAGAAGCCCTGGATCTGCCCGGCGTGGAGGTCGATGGTGAGGACGCGGGTGACCCCAGCGGCGGTGAGGAGGTTGGCGACGAGCTTCGCGGTGATGGGGACGCGGGGCTGGTCCTTGCGGTCCTGCCGGGCGTAGCCGAAGAAGGGGATCACGGCGGTGATGCTCTCGGCGCTGGCCCGCTTCGCGGCGTCGACCATAATGAGCAGCTCCATCAGGTTCTGGTTCGTCGGCGGGCAGGTGGGCTGGACGATGAAGATGTCGCGCTTGCGGATGTTCTCGTTGATCTTCACGAAGGTCTCGCCGTCGGGGAAGTGCTTCACCGTGGCGTCGGATCGGCGCACGCCGAGATGGGCCGCGATCTCGTCGGCGAGTTCGGGGTGGGCGGTTCCGCTGAAGATGCGCAGGTCCAAGTGCATGGTGGCCCCATCCTCGCGAAATCGGGAAAAAACGCCAGCGAAAAGTCCTCGGAAGGAGCCTTGGCGGGAGCCGGGCCGCAAATCCCGTTGCCCCCTCCGCTCGAAACGTGCCACAGTAGCGGTCCATGCACATCCAGGACATTTTCGCGAAGGGAGGGCCGACCTTCTCCTTCGAGTTCTTCCCGCCGAAGACGGCCGAGGCGGCGGAATCGCTCTACGGGACCATCAGCGAGCTGGAGGCCTGCGAGCCCTCCTTCGTCAGCGTCACCTACGGGGCGGGCGGATCGACGCGCGAGCTGACCCGCGACCTCGTCTTACGGATCAAGGGCACGACTTCGCTCGACCCCATCCCGCACCTCACCTGCGTCTGCCATCGGGAGGAGGACATCTGCTCCATCCTCGAACGCTACGCCGAGGAGGGGGTCGGCAACATCCTCGCCCTTGGCGGCGATCCGCCGCGCGATTTGAAGGGCTACGTGAAGGCGGACGACGCCTTCCAGCACGCCGCCGACCTCGTGCGCTACATCCGCCGCTTTTCCGAAGGCGGAGGCCATCCCGACCGCCGCGGCTTCGGCATCGGCGTGGCCGGTTTCCCTGAGGGCCACCCGGCCACGCCGAACCGGCTCAAGGAGATGGACTACCTCAAGGCCAAGGTGGACGAAGGGGCCGACTACATCGTGACGCAGCTCTTCTTCCACAACGACGACTTCCACGACTTCCGCGACCGCTGCGAGCTGGCCGGAATCCGCGTACCCATCCTCGCGGGGATCATGCCGGTGACCTCGACGAAGGGCATGGAGCGCATGGCCGACCTCGCCGCTGGGGCGCGCTTCCCCGCGAAGCTCGTCCGCGCCCTGCGCCGCGCCGGGGACGACCCCGCCTCGGTCGAGAGGGTGGGCATCCACTACGCGACGGAGCAATGCGCCGACCTCCTCGAAAACGAGGTCGCAGGGATCCATTTCTACACGCTGAACAAATCCCACGCGACCCGCGAGATCTACGCGAACCTCGGCTTCCGGGCGGCGCGTCCGGCGGTCGCCTGATCTAACCGCCGCGATGAAGAAGCTCCCTTGGCGCACCGTCATCTACCTCGCCGTCCTCGGCTGGCTCGTGCTCGATCTGAAGGTCTGCCACGGCCCCCTGCGCGAGGCGATGCGGAGCCGGCGCGACGCGGCGGTGGCCGAGGCGCGGGCGCGAGGTTGGGTCGCCCTCGTCAACCAGGAGCCCCTGACCTCCGAGCAGGTCGATCTCGCGGTGGAGCGGCATCTCTTCCAGCGCGGAAAGAAGGTGGGGGAGATCCCCGAAAAAAACCTCGCGATGATCCGCCGCGCCGTCCTGCAGGCGCTGATCGACGACACCCTCGTGCGCCAGCACGCCGACGGGGAGAAGTTCGCCGCGCCGCCGGAGGAGACCGCGGCCTTCGTCGAGGCGTGGAAGTCGGGTTTCGCCTCGTCCGGGGATCTGGCGGAGCGGGCTGCGGCGCAGGGTCTCGACCCCGCCGTCCTCGACGCCGAACTCGCCCGCATCTGGTCGCGGAAGCGCTGGCTGGAGCGACGCGTCGCACCGGGCGTGGTCGTGACCGAGGAGGAGGCGAAAGGGTGGTTTGAGGCGAACCGGGCGGGGGAGGACGGAGCGCTCCGCCCGGGCTTCTTCGAGCCGACCAAAGTCCACGTCCGCCAGATCGTCTTCGCCTCCGGCGACGAGGCAGCGGCACGGGAGCGCCATGCGGGCGGGGTGGGGCCAGCGGACGATTTCACCGATCTCGGCTGGATCGCGAGCGAGGGTCTGCCGGAGGAATTCGCAGGGCCCCTTTCCGACGTGGACGTCCTTCCCGGTCTCCTCGAACCTTTCCGCACCCACCTCGGCTGGCATCTCGTCGAGGTGCTGGAGATGGAGGCGGAGCGCCCCCTCGCCTACGAGGAGATTCGCGGGGAGATCGTCGCCCATCTGGAGACGGTGCGCACCGAGGAGACGGTGAAGTTGCTGATGGGGAAGCTCCGCAAGGTCGCGAACCTGCATCTTTTTCCGGAGAATCTGTGAGCCGTCCCCATTCCCGAACGAAACGAGGCCGAAAAAGACCGCCATGCCCAAAACGGAACCCTTTCCCCTGCCGAACGAACTCCATCCAGCCGAGTGGTTCGCCCGTCTCCGGCCGGAGGATCTCTTCCCCGGCGACGCGCCCGTCGAGCTCGACCTCGGCTGCGGGGACGGCTCCTTCCTCGTGCGCATGGCGGAGCACCATCGCGACCGGAATTTCCTCGGGGTCGAGCGCCTCCTCGGCCGCGTCCGCAAGGTCAGCCGCAAGTCCGCCGCCGCCGGTTTGACGAATGTCAGGGTGCTGCGCGCCGATTCAAACTACGCGGTGGAGTGGCTCCTGCCGCGCGGTTTCGCCAGCCGCATCCACTTCCTCTGTCCCGACCCTTGGCCGAAGAAGAAGCACGCGGGCCGCCGCCAGATGTGCCAGCCCGCTTTCCTCGCGGCCCTCCACGGCCTCCTCGCCGAGGGCGGCGAACTGCTCTTCATGACCGATGCGGAGGCCTACCACGAGGAGGCCGCCGCCGCGCAAGAAGGCTGCCCCCTCTTCGAGCGGCTTCCTTGGAAGGAGGGCGATTTCTTCTACGCGAAAACCGATTTCGAGGAGCAATGGCTCGCCGAGGGGAGAACCATGCACCGGCTGCGGTTGAAGAGGAGGGAGGGGCTCTGATCGCTTGCGAAGCGTGCCACTTGGCGCGAAGGGTCGGCACGTTTTGAAATGATCCCCCGGACTACCTCGACCCTCGCCAATTTCATCTTCTTCAGCCGCTGGCTGCAGGCTCCGCTCTACCTTGGCCTCATCGTGGCCCAAGGAATCTATGTTTTCCGCTTCTTCGTCGAGCTCTGGCACCTCATCGACTTCGCCATTTTCGGAGGCAAAGCCTCGGATTCCATACCGAAAGAGGTCGTCGATCCCGAGACCATCGTGATGCTCACCGTGCTGGGCCTCATCGACGTGGTCATGATCGCGAACCTCCTCATCATGGTCATCGTCGGTGGCTACGAGACCTTCGTATCCCGCCTGAACCTGCGCGACCACCCCGACCAGCCCGAGTGGCTCTCCCATGTGAACGCCGGGATTCTCAAGGTGAAGCTGGCCACCGCCCTCATCGGCATCTCCTCCATCCACTTGCTCAAGACCTTCATCAACGCGGGCGTCTCCAACACCGCCGGTCCCTCCGAGACGGCGATGCTGTGGCAGGTCGTCATCCACCTCACCTTTGTCGCGTCCGCCATCGCCCTCGCTTGGATCGACCGGCTCACCCTCCGCACCGCGGAAAAAATGCGGAGCGGGCATTGAGGGGCGTCGTCCAGACGCCTCCCCGCGTCACCCCTTCTTCGTCAGCCGCTTCCGCTCGTTGCTGTCGAGGATGCGCTTGCGGAGGCGGATGTTCTTCGGCGTCGCCTCGACGAGCTCGTCGGGTTCGATGTATTCGATGGCACGCTCGAGGGAGAACCGGAGCGGAGGAGTCAGGGCGGTCGTCTTGTCGCTGCCGGCGGCGCGGTGGTTGGTGACGTGTTTCGCTTTCGTCGGATTCACGGGAAGGTCGTCGGCGCGGGGGTTCTCCCCGACGATCATGCCTTCGTAGACGACGTCGCCGGGTCCAACGAAGAGCTTGCCGCGCGTCTCGATGTTGCCGAGGGCGTAGGTCATGGCTTCGCCCTTCTCCATCGAGACGAGGGTGCCGGTGCCGCGCGTGCGGATGTCGCCGGAGTCGGGACGGTATTCCTTGAAGAGGTGCGACATGATGCCCTCGCCGCTGGTGAGGTTGAGCAGCTCGAACTCGAAGCCGATGAGGCCGCGCGTCGGAATGGTCGCCTCGATGGTGGTGCGACCGTTGCGCGTGCTCATGGACTCCATGACGCCCTTGCGGTTGGCGAGGGACTGGATGCAGCCGCCGATGGAATCCTCGGGGGCCTCCAGATAGAGTGTCTCGAAGGGCTCGTGAAGGCGCCCGTTGATCTCGCGCTTGATCACAGTGGGGCGCGAGACGAGAACCTCGAAGCCCTCGCGGCGCATCTCCTCGACGACGACGGCGACCTGCATCGCGCCGCGGGCGCTGACCTTGAACTCGCCTGCGCTGTCGGTGTCCTCGACCTTGATGGAGACGTTCGTGCGGGCCTCGCGGAAGATGCGGTCGCGGATCTCGCGCGAGGTGACGCGGCTGCCCTCGGTGCCGGCGTAGGGTCCGTCGTTCACCGCGAAGGACATCATCACCGTCGGCGGATCGATCTCGACGAAGGGGATTGGCTCGGACTCGGCGGTCGCGGCGATGGTCTCGCCGATATCGACATCCTCGAAGCCGGAGAGGCCGACGATGTGCCCGGCTCCGCCTGACATCGCCTCGCTCGTGGCGAGGGCCGTGTATTCGAAGACCTTGCTGATCTTGGCGCGTTGCGGCTTGTCGCCGGGAATGAGACGCCAGACGGTCTGGCCGACCTCGACGGTACCGGAGAGAATTTTGCCGATGGCGATGCGGCCCACGTAGTCGGACCAGTCGATGTTCGAGACGAGCATCTTGAACTCGCCCGCCGGATCGGCGTCAGGCGCGGGGATGTGCTCCATGATCGCGTCGAAGAGCGGACCCATGTCCTTCATCTCGGCGTCGGGCTTGATCCCGGCGTAGCCGTTCTTCGCGCTGCCGTAGAGGAAGGGCGCGCCGAACTGCTCCTCGTTCGCGTCGAGGTCGAGGAAAAGCTCCAGCACCTTGTCGTGCATCAGGAGCGGCTCGGCGTTGGGCCGGTCGATCTTGTTCACGAAGACGATGGGCGTCAGCCCGTGGGCGAGGGCCTTCTTCAGCACGAAGCGCGTCTGCGCCTGCGGTCCCTCGTAAGCGTCGACGACGAGGAGGACGCCGTCGACCATCTTCATGACCCGCTCCACCTCGCCGCCGAAGTCGGCGTGGCCGGGGGTGTCGACGATGTTGATGATGTTGTCGCCCCACTTCACCGAGGTGTTCTTCGCCTTGATGGTGATGCCGCGCTCGCGCTCCTGGTCCATCGAATCCATCGCGCGCTCCTCCACGACCTGGTTCTCGCGGAAGGAACCGGCGTGTTTCAGCATCTGGTCCACGAGCGTGGTCTTGCCATGATCGACGTGGGCGATGATGGCGATGTTGCGGATGCGCGAGGGCGGGATCGGGGAGCTGGAGGATGGGTCCGACATGGGGAGGGGGAATGAGCGCCCGTTTTCCCGGATTGCAAGCGGGGAAAGCGACACGCAGGGAGGGCGATGCCGGCCCTCGCATCCCGCGATTGTGCGGTCTTTTCAGTCGCCAGGGGCGTGAAGATGCGCTCAAATAACCCGCGCTGAAGCCCTCCGCCCCTTTTTCGACAAGCCCGACGAACGCATGACCACCCCCGCCCACACTCCCCAACGCGGTGCCATCTCCGCCCTGATCGCCGCCTTCCTCGGATGGATGTTCGACGGCTTCGAAATGGGGCTTTTCCCCCTGATCGGGCGCCCCGCCTTGCAGGACCTCCTCCCCGACGCCACCGACGCCGCGAGGGGCCAGTGGTTCACCATCATCATCGCCGTCTTCCTCGTCGGCGCGGCCACGGGCGGCGTCCTCTTCGGCTGGCTCGGGGACAAGCTCGGGCGGGTCAAGGCGATGACCCTCGCCATCCTCACCTTCGCCCTCTTCACTGGCCTCTGCGGCTTTGTCACCGAGGCGTGGCACTTCGCGGCGCTGCGCTTCGTCGCCTCGCTCGGCATGGGCGGCGAATGGGCGCTCGGCGTGGCCCTCGTCAACGAGATCTGGGGATCGAAGAACCGCGCCTGGGTCGCCGGCATGATCGGGGCAGCGGCGAACGTGGGCTTCCTCCTCACCGGACTCCTCAGCCTCTACCTCAACGCCAGTCTCGACACGGTGGCGGGCTGGATGCAGTCCCTCGGCGTCAGCGAGGGGGCCTCCGAATACCTCCTCCACAACCGCGGCTGGCGCTTCCTCGCGATCAGCGGGGCCTTCCCGGCGGCCATCATCTTCTTCATCCGCCTTTTCGTCCCGGAATCGCACAAGTGGGAGGAGGAGAAGCGTTCCGGCGCGACCTCGCACTGGGCCACGAAGGACCTCCTCGGCGTCCTCGCCGCCGCCCTCGCCGCCCTCGGGGTCATCGCCCTCTGGTCGCCCACCGTCTTCGCCAAGGTCGGCAACGCCGTCGCCATCCCTGCGACCGTCCTCGGTCTCGCTATCGTCCTGTGGGGCTACCTCCTCCCGGTGCGCCGCTACCTCGGTCGCTCCTTCGCCAGCGGGCAGGTCGATTCGCAGGCGCGCTCCATGGTGATGCGCAATCTCCTCGTGGGGGCCGGCCTCGCCGCTGTCGCCTTGATGGGCACCTGGGGTTCGGTGCAGCAGGCCGCGAAATGGGCCTCCTTCCTCTCCCCCGAGGGAGCGCAATCGAACGTGATCGAGTACGTCGTCATCTTCACCGCGCTCGGCGCCATCCTCATCGCCCTGCTCACCCCGCTCGTGGCCGACCTGCTCGGGCGGCGGGTCACCTACGTCCTCCTCTGCCTCTTCGCCCTCGGCTCGGCCCTTCTCTTCTTCAAGACGAACGGTTCCTATACGGGCGGGGGCATCCCCCACTCCCTGCTCCTGACCGCCTTCCTCCTCGGCGGACTCACCGCGTCCTTCTACGGCTTCTTCCCGCTCTATTTCCCGGAGCTTTTCCCCACCAGCGTGCGGGCTACGGGGCAGGGCTTCTGCTTCAATTTCGGGCGCATCATCGCGGCGATCGGTTCCCTCCAGCTTGCGAACCTGATGAGGCACTTCGGGTCGGACAAGATCGAGGCGCTGGAAGGGGAGGCGAGGCGTCTCTCGCAGTTGCAGGTGGAGGCGAACGCCTTCTCCGTGCTCTCCTGCATCTACCTCGTCGGCATCCTCGTGATCTGGTTCGCGCCGGAGACGAAGGGCCACACCCTGAAGTGATCCCGGCCCGGGAGTGGCAGGAGGCGGCGTGCTGTCAGGATCCCCTTGCGAAAAAATCCGATTCACCGTCATTGTCCGGTCGTCTGGAGGAGAGGGCCTCCGACATCATGCGAACGACCATTGGCAACGTCTTGCGAACGCGATTCTCCATCGCGGCGCTCCCCGTATTCGCCATCGCCTCGCTCCTTTCCTTCACCCTCCCAGCCGGGGCCGACGCCGGATGGTTCTCGAAGAAGAACAAGGACAAGCCCCGCAAGGAATCCGTCGAAAAGCCCCCGCCGAAACCGAAGAAGAAGCCCATGCAAGCCATCTTCGCGCCGAAGCGCCAAGAGCCGGTCCGCGCTGAACCCGTGACGCCGGGCTCCCGCACCGAAGCTTGGGTGTCTCCGGCGAACTACCGGCCCGACACCCCCTCCCTGCCCGGCGCGACGGCGGGACGCCGCCCCGGCCAGACCCGCGTGTTCGTGCTCGGCGACTCCCAGGGGCTCCTGCCCTTTGGACCCGCCTTGCAGCGAGCCCTCGTCGAGGCGGATTGCGAAGTCCTTTTCCACGCGGTGAAAAACGGGACGCCCTACTTCTGGCAGGGGCGCTGGCCCTCGCCCGTGCTCACCCGCGTCTACGAGACCGCCGCCACGCCGGAGCAATGCGACCGCTGGAAGGAGGTCTCGATGCGACCCCGCTCCATCGCCGACTACGTCGCGGGATACGATCCCGACGTGTTCATCTTCCAGGCTGGTACCAATTTCGAGGAGGATCTCGCCGGGGACTACACCGCCGGCATCGTCGGCCACATCGGGGAGGGCCTGCGCCAAGCGACCGCCCACGGTGCCCGCGTCCTCTGGATCGGCCCCCCCGACGCGCGGGACGACGTGAGGAGCGCCGAATTCCAGGACCGCGCCGTCGCCACCCTGCGCACCGCCCTCGACTCCGTCTCCGAGGCCCAAGGGGGCGACTGTTTCCTCGACAGCCGTCCCCTTTGCCCCATCCCCAACGACGCCCCCGGCGACGGCGAGCACCCGAGCAACGCCACCGGAACCGCTTGGGGCACGGCGGCCGGGGCTTGGGCGGTCGCAACCATCGCCCACTGGCGGAAGGAGGGCAGCCTGCGTCCCACCGCCACCTCGTCCGAAGGCACGACGGTCCGACTGTTCACCCAACGTCTCGAGGATCGGCCCGCCGCCGCCATCCCCGCCTTTTCCGCCGAGCTTGAACTCGTCGCCAAGTCCGATCCCGGCGACATCGCCACCCTGCCCTACACCGACGCCTTCTCCGTCTTCCGCTACCGCGTGAAAAACACCGCCGAACTCCAACCCCGTCTCGCCAAATTCGGCGTCCTCCCCGACGACGGCGGTGATCCCGTCATCCAGGTGCTGCATTGGGCGGTCCACAACGACGGCTCCGGCCCGCGCGCCACCCGGGTCGCCTCGCGCGAGATCGGCGAAACTTGCGCTATGTCCCTTTGTCCGCTCTCCGAACATCCCCTTGGCGAACCGCTCGGGACGATGACCCGCTTCGACGATTTCAACGACTTCCTCGCCCCTGTCTTCGTCGCCTCGGACTTGTTGGCGGAGCGGGTCTATTGAGCTTGTGCGGCAGGGGCTGGAGGCGCGATTCCTGGCTTCGGCCCTCCCTTGGGGTTTCCGAAGGCGTCGGCGCTTATCGCCCCTCACTTCAACGTTCCCAAAAATGCCTTGATGTCCTCGATCTCCTGCGGCTTCAGGATCAGGCCCATCGGCGGCATCGGCGAAACCGGGGTCGCCGTGTAGCCCTCCGCCAGCACCGCGTTCGGTTCGAGGAGGCTCTGTTCGAGGTAGGCCGCGTCCTTCCGTCCGGCGATGCCGTCGAGGGCGGGGCCGACGGGGCTGCCTTTGCCGCCGAGCAGGTGGCAGTTCGCGCATCCGGCCACGGGATGCTTCCAGAAAATCTCCTCGCCGCGCTTCGGGTCGCCGGTGAGGAGCGCCCCGCCTTCCTCGACCGGGATCAATTCGCAAAGGCTGACATCGTCGAAGGTGGAGTCGCCCCACGCGACGTGGAGCAGGTTGATGCTGGCCACGGGGCGGTCCTTGCTGTTGAAGACCGTCTCCACCTTCACCCAATCGGAGTTGCGCGTCACTTTCTCCGTCTCGGCGCGGCCGATGTGGTCGTTCAGGCTGACCTTGCTGGGATGCTTGAAGGCGTGGGCTTTCACCCAGCCGCCCAGTTTGTAGTTCGTATCCGGCTTCAGCGGAACATCGGCATAAAAGCTCGTGTCGGCGGGAGCACGGGTGATGCAACGGAGGGCGTTCTTCCCGCTCCTCGTTTGGCCCTGGCCGCTGACGATGGACCACTCGGCACCTTCGTTGCCCGGCTTCTTCGCTTCGCCGCCGTAGTCGCGACGCTTCCATCCGATGGGAAGCCCGTCGGGACCGATCTCCTCCATGCCGGGATTCGGGAGCAGATTCGGCCCCTCGGTGTAGAGCGCGGCGTCATGCACCTTCGACAGCACCTTGACCGCTTCGGCGAGCCATTCGTCCTCCTGCGTGGCGGGATCGAGGGCGAGGCGTTTCACGAGGGTCTGGATCTCCGGGGTGGTGGAAAACTCCGCCAGCTTCACGAAGGCGGCGAGGCGGGTGTTCAGGTCCGGGTCGGTGACGACGCCCGAGCTGAAGAACAGCGTTGCGGCGGCTTCATCCGAGCCGAGGGCACGGATCGCGTTGCGCCGCAGCCGCGCGTCCTTCGCAAGCAGGGCGGCTTGGTGGGTCGCGGGGTCGAGCCGCCCGAGGCCGTGCAAAGTCCAAAAGGCGTGGATCGCGGCGATCTTGCCGTCGTTCGCGGCGATGAGTTCGACCAAGGCGGGGACGGTGTCGGTTTTCCCGCCCTCGACGAGGAGCCGTTGCGCGGTGAGCCGCCAATGCTGCGTGCCAGCCCCCAGTGCAGCCACCAACTCGGCGGTGTCGGCCCCGGCGAGGGACTTCGGTCCCGGCCCAACCGCCTTGTCCCAAACGAGTCGGTAGATGCGACCGCGGTGGTGGTCGCGCAAGGGATTCTCGTGGGCACCGCCGACGCCGGTCTTCGCGTCGTAGCCGCCGCGTTCGAGGGTGGGCGCGGGATTGTGCTGGATGATGAAATTCTGCCAGTCCGCGATCCAGATCGCGCCATCAGGACCCACCTCGGCATAGACGGGCGAGACCCATTCGTCGGTGCTGGCGAGCAAGTTCATCGCGTCGTGCGCGACGTAGCCCGCGCCTTCGGGCCGAACGTCCATCAGGGCGACGAGCTTCATCGTCGGTTCGCAGACCATGGCCATGCCCTGGAGGCGCTCGGGCAGCTTGTCGGAGTCGATGAAAGCCGAACCCGCCGCCGCGGTGTAGCCGCCGATGACATCGACCTGACGCACCTTCGGGGTGATGGGATGGGCCGCATCGACGAGGTTGATCTTCTTCGCCGTCTGCACGCGCAGGCCCTCGGGCACGATGGTCTGCGGGATGCCGCCGAAGAACAGGGGCGCGCCGTTCGCGGTGCCGCCGAAGTCGTCCCCCGCCGCGTTTTGGCTATGCGCCCAGGTGTTGTTGGTGAACTGGTGGAGGAACTCGATCACCGAGCCGTCGGGCCGGAAACGGTAGGTGCCCATGCGGAACTCGTGCCGCCGCCCGCCGACCTCGCCCGCGAAACCGGAGTAGCCGACCGCGCCGTGGATCCAGTTGTCGTAGCTGTAGTGGAGGTTGTTCGCCTGCGCGTGGGTGTCGCCGATGCCCCAGCCGGTCAGGATCTCCTCGCGCAGGTCCGCGACATCGTCGCCGTCGGTGTCCTTGAGGAAAAGAAAGCGCGGCGGCTGCGAGACGATGAGGCCCCCGTTGGCGAAGACGAGCCCGGTGGGGATGTTCAGCCCCTCGGCGAAGACGGTGAATTTGTCCGCCTTGCCATCGCCGTCCGTGTCTTCGAGGATGCGGATGCGGTCGCCGCCGAAGCCGTCGGGCGCGACCTCGTGCGGGTAGTCGGAGGTCTCGGCAAGCCAGCAGCGCCCCCGCTCGTCCCAGGCCATCGCGATGGGTTTGCCGATGTCGGGATCGCTCGCGAACACTTCGAGCCGCAGGTCGGCGGGTACTTGGGTGCGCTCCAGCGAACCTTTCACCGAAAAGGGCTTCTGGAAGGTGAGGGGTTCGGGCCGTTTCTCGTAGTTGGCGACGTTGCCGTCCTTCACGCGTTCCTCTTTTTCCCGTCGGGTCAGGAAGGACTCGTAGCCCGCCCGTCGCTCCTCGCCGACGCTCCAGAGGATGCCGCGTTTCAGCAGTTCGTGGAACTCGGGCAGGCTCCAGACGCGCTCGTCGTGGCCCGAAGCGGTGTAGAAGACGCGGCCTTTCCCCTGCGTCCTCACCCAAGTCCAAGGCTCCGGCTCGGAGATGTTGTCGTCGGGCGCGACCTCGCGGACTTGGAGGACGGTGCGGTCCTGCGGATTGTGGTTTTTGTGGACGTAAGTCTCGTCCCAAGCCTCGAAACCCGGCAGGTCGCGGACCGCCTCGTGATCGGGCGTGATCGTCTTCGGACGGAAGATGGCGGTCTTATGATGCGCGAAGCGCCCGCCCACGACTTGGTCGAACTCGGGGATGTTCTGGAAGCACCAGCTCGCGCAATGCACCGGCACGAAGCCGCGTCCACCCTCGATGAAGGCTTTCAGGTTCGCCCAGTGCGCCGGGGCGATCTTCTCGTGGTTCGCGTAGAGCAGCACCGCGTCGAAGCGGTCCAGATATTCCGCGTCGGCGAAGGCGGCCTCGGGGGTGGTGACGTAGTCGAACCAGATCGTCTCGCGCCCCAGCGCCTGCATCAGCATGGGCGCGTAGAGGCCGGAAGGATGGTGTTCCGATTCGTGCCCGAGGAACAAGACGCGGATGGGGCCAACGCGGTCGGCGGCGGACGAAAGGCCCGCGAAAGCGGAGACGATGGCGAGCGTGAGGAGGAAATTCTTCATGAAACGGGAGATGTTCCAAGCGTGGCGAAAGATCGCGCCCGGTCCGGATTCCGCCTTGAGAACTTGCGCCAATCTTTGTGGCGATTCGGCCAAGGCGTCCGGCGCGGGGGTTTGGGGCATCAGGAGGAATGGCACTCGATCAAGCGGATTCCTCAGAGATCTCGCGGCAGGCATGGTGAAGGGCTCCGCGAATATTCCTCCATCTGCGAACATCCGCGTTTCATCCGTGGAAATCTGCGTTCTCCGTTTCTTTTGACGCAGATGGCCGCAAATACTCGCAGAGGATGAGACTCCCCCAAATTCCGAAATCAGACGCAGAGAAGTATCTCTCCCCTCTCCTCTCGAGAACGGTCACCTGCCCCCGGAGTGTTCGCTTCCGCCTTCCTTGCGGGCTTGGGCGCGGAACTCGCGGGGCGTCAGATGCTTCAGTTCGCGGAAGCGGCGGTTGAAGTTCGAGAGGTTTTCAAAGCCGGATTCGTAGGCGATGGTGGCGATGGTCTGGTCCGTGTCCAGGAGAAGGCGGCAGGCGTGGCCCACGCGGAGTTCGTTGAGGAAGTGGACAAAGGTGCGGTTGGTCGCGCGGCGGAAAAAACGGCTGAAGGCGCTGGGCGTCAGGTGGGCTTGGCGAGCCGCCTGCGCGAGCGTGACCGGCTCGCGGAAATGGCAGGTGATCCATTCGCAGACGCGTTCCAGCCGTCTGGCTTGGTGGCGGTTGAACTCGGGGCGGAATCCCGCGCTGGCCAGCCGCTTGGCTTGGCGGTCGCGGGCGAGCAGGTCCAGAACTTCCAGCAGCAGGGTCATGCGCCGGAGCGGAGAGGCTTCCTCGAGTTCCAGAAGACGGGGGAGGACCTTGGCTTTGGCGGTTTTGCCGGGGACCAGTCCGCGCGCGCAGCGTTGGAGGAGGCGCAGGATGCCCGCGCATTCGGGGGCGCTGGAAAACAAGCCTCCGCCCAGATCGGGAAGGAATTGGAGCACCAGCGAACGGGCGCCCTCTGGACCTTCGTCGAAATCCGGGGAGTGGAAGTAGGTGTGGGGCAGGCTGGCTCCCAGCAGGACGAGGTCTCCCGGCTCGAACGCCGCGAGATGGTCGCCCACCAGCCGATGACCGCGACCGGAGCGGATCAGCGTGAGCTCCAGCTCTGGATGGTAGTGGTAGGGGCATCGGAAGCGGGGGGAGGAGGAGTCGAAGAAGACGAAGGAGGCGTTGTCGGGAGAGACGATTTGTTCCAGAATGGCCTTCATTGGCTCGAATATGACGTAGATTCAGGGGAAATCTAATTCATATGGTCAAAAAAGTATCAATATAGGTCAAGCGGCAGGTAGAGGAAACGGCGTCGGTGCCATAATCTGCCCCATGGACACAAGCGAACCCTCTGTCGTTGATATCGATACCCCCTACTCTTTGAATGAAGAGCAGATCCAGCAATTCCGGCGGGACGGATACATCAAGTTGAAGGATGTCTTCAACCGGGACGAGCTGGAGCGCTATCGGCATGAAATCACCCGCAAGGTCAAGGAGTTGAACCAGGACAGCCTCCCTCTCGAACAGCGGAGCACCTACGGCAAGGCCTTCCTCCAGATCATGAACCTGTGGGAACATGGAGGACTGCCGAAGGAATTCGTTTCCGGGAAACGCCTGGCCCAGATCGCCACGCAGTTGCTCGGCACCAGGGGAGTCCGCCTCTACCACGACCAAGCCCTCTACAAGGAAGCGGGCGGCGGCTACACTCCTTGGCACGTGGACCAGGTCTACTGGCCGCTTTCCAACGAGAGCACCGTGACCGCCTGGGTGCCGCTGCACGCGGTGCCGCTGAAAAACGGCCCCTTGTCCTTCGCGGTGGGCAGCCAGTCCTTGAAGTTCGGGCGCGACATGGAGATCAGCGACGAGAGCGAGAGGAGGATGGACGAGCGCCTCAAGCTCTCCGACTTCCCGATCGACGAATCGCCCTTTGACCTCGGCGAGGTCAGCTTCCACTACGGCTTCACCTTCCACCGTGCCGGCCCCAACAAGCTGTCGTATCCGCGCGAGGTCATGACCGTCATCTACATGGACTCGGAGATGCGCCTGATCGAACCCCGCACCCAGGCGCATCGCAATGACCGGGACCGCTGGTGTCCGGGCGCGAAGGCCGGAGAGGTCATCGACTCCCCGCTCAATCCGGTCTTGTACGAGGCTTGAGATTCCTGAGCCGTGCGCCTGTCGCTTTTTCTCACCCGAAACCTCGGGCCGAATTTGGAGGGGTGAATTTTGAAATGGGTTGCCTTCCCTGACCCTCCCGGCTGACCCTCCCACCGGGACGTTGACAATGGGACGGAAAAGCGAAGTGGTTCACCGATGACAAATACCATCATGACGCGGCTCATGCCATGGATGGCCGCGCCGGGGCTGCTGGCTCTTCCGATCACAGTCCGCGCTGAACTGGCCCCTGTCCTGTGGCGGGCGCAATCTGTCGCACCGAACGCGCCGATCCATTCCGTGCCCATGCCTGAACCGGGATATCTGGAATGGACCGACGACGCCCGCTGGCCGGGCACCGAATTGCGACGCATCAGCGATCAGGCGGCTTTTGAACAACCCGACGATGGCGGGACACCGAACATGGCTCCGCGCTGGAGCAACCACGGCCCTCTCTACGCGACCGTGCAACATTGGAATTGCGACGATTCCCTGATGATCCTCCGCACCGAGCCCATCGACCAAGCCGGGAAGCACCAGCCCACTTGGATGCGCACCACGCTGCATCTGCTCGACGGACGGACTCATGCCTACCTCGGACCATGCCTGGGTGGGGGCAGAGGAGTGCCCTCGCATTTCCGCTGGTCCAACAGCGACCCGGACGAGTTGCTCTTCATCGATCAGGATACTGTCGCGATTTCCAAATGGCAGCCCTCCACGAAAACCTTCTCCGTGGTGAAGGACTTTGCTCCGGCCTACGACCGGATCAGCCACGATTGGAGCGGAGGCGTAGGCGATGCCAGCGCCGACGGTCGCTATTTCGCGCTTTTCCTGAGAAAACCCGGCGGGCAATGGTATGTGTGCTGCTGGGACCGGCAGTCGGATGCCATTCTCTGCGAAATCCCCGTGCCCATGCAGCCCGGCACCGGAGAGATCGGCTATGTCTCGATGAGCTATTCGGGAAAATGGCTGGTGATCGGAGCCAACAGCCAGCCGTGGCGCGAAGGCGGCATCGAGCGTGAGCCGGGCCTGTCCGTCTACACCCGCGACGGAAAGTGGGAGCGCACTTTCAACTACCGGAGCGGCGGGGTGAACATCCTGGGGCACTATCATGTCGCCAAGGGCAGCGATGACGAGGACCGCTGGATCTATGTCTATCAGGACGAACCCATGCTCGCCCGCCGCTGGATCAAATCCATCCGGCTGGACGGCACGGAACCCTTTCCCGGTCGCGATGAATGCGAACCCGGCCTGTTCTGCTGTTTCGAATACCTGACACCGGCGAATTTCGCTCCCGGAGGCTGGGTGGTCGTCAGCGACTACCCCACCCCGACGAACAACGCCGCCTACAACCGTTTTCCCCTGCGCAACATGATCTGGGCGCTGAAGCTGGACGGCAGCAAGGCTGTTTACCCCATCGCCGAATCCCGGTTCTCCCTCGCCGATTGAGAGGGGGATTATTACAACTGGATCTCTTGGGCGACCGCCAACCGCGGCATGACGCAAATCCTGTTCAAGAGCGCGATGGACAGCGATTGGTCGCGCGAGGGAGGCGGTTCCCCGGCCCTGATGCACGCCTATATTGCGAGGATGAAGGCAGTGGGGCTGCCGTCATTGAACCATTGATATGAATCACGGGAGCTGGCGCTTTTCCGGGCCAGACCGCTTGACGAAATGCCGCTTGTCTCCGCCTTCCCCCTGGCGCATCGTCGATCCTCCGACCCGAATCCACTCCCGGACGATGGCCCGAAGCCTTCCCCTGATCCTGGCCCTCGGAACGCTCCTCCTCCCTGCGGCCCATGGCGACTCCACCCTTCCCCCGGCGGAGCGCTTCGCCCTGCTGAGCGCCAAGTATTGCGCTGCCTGCCACTCCTCGCCGCCCGTGGACGCCGTGACCCGCCAGCACTGGCCCCAGCTCTTCGAACTGATGAGCGGCTGGATTCGCGAACGTCGCCTGCCCTTCGACGAGGCGGAATACGCCGAGCTGCTCGCCCTCTACGAAGCGGCGAGCCCGGAGAAATTCCCCCCCTTGCCCGCCGCCCCCGGGATGGGGCCGCTCGGTTTCGTCCGGGGCGAGGTCGGCCACGAATGCGCCGAGGAGCGCCCCAAGATCACCCACGTCAACGTGACCGACCTCGACCAGGACGGGAAGGGCGACGCGCTCGTCTGCGACGACGTCACTGGGCGCGTCACTTGGCTGAAGACCGAGAACGGGGCGTGGGAGGAGGTTTTCATCGCCGACATCGTCACCCCAGTGAAGACGACGGTGCTGGACTACAACGGCGACGGCCATCTCGACATCGTCGTCGCCTCGCTGGGCTTCATCAGCCCGACGGACGATCTCATCGGCTCGGTCTGGCTCCTCGTAAACCGCGGCGATCTCACCTTCGAGCCCCTCCGCCTCGTCGGCGACGTCGCGCGGGTCACGGACGTGAAGCCGGGCGATTTCAACGGCGACGGCAAGACCGACTTCATCGTCACGGCCTTCGGCTGGCGGGAGTCGGGCGAGGTGATCCTGCTGGAGCAGGTCACCCCGACGCTCTTCGTCCATCATACCGTGCTGAAGCAGAACGGCGCCATGCAGGTGGAGGTGGCCGACTTCGACGACGATGGCCACCTCGACTTCCTCGTCCTTTTCTCCCAGCAGCACGAGAGCATCGAGTGGTTCCGCAACCACGGCGACCGGCGCTTCGAGCGTCGCCTCCTCGCGAGGGCGGACAACCCCGCCTTCGGCTCCTCGGGCTTCCAGCTCGTCGATCTCGACGGGGACGGCGACCTCGACATCCTCTACACCAACGGGGACATGATGGACGAAGTCTCCCTCGCGAAGCCCTACCACGGCGTCCGCTGGTTGGAGAACCGGGACGGCGAGCTGGTGCCGCACGAGCTCTTCCGCATGCCGGGCTGCTACCGGGCCGTGGCCCACGATGTAAACGGGGACGGCCACCTCGACATCGTCGTCTCCGGCCTCTACTTCGACTGGCCCGAGGAGGACTTCCCCAGCCTGGTCTGGCTGGAGAACGACGGCACCGCCAAGTTCACCCCCCACACCATCCTCTACGGGCCGACCAACCTCGCGACGATGGACGTCGGCGACCTGAACCACGACGGGCTCCCCGACATCCTCGTCGGCGGCATGCACCTCCCCGGTCCCCTCGGCCGGCACGCCCGGCTCACCGCCGTCTTCGCCACCGGGCTGCCGCCGGAACCGCCGACGGAGGGAAAAAAGGAGGACGGCATCGCGCCTCCGCCCCGAAATCCTTGACTTCCGCCGCTATTGCCCGTCCAATCCACGAATCCATCCCCGCCTTCGTCCCATGCAGACCCAACTCAAGATCAAGCTCTCGGCCTTCATGTTCCTCCAGTATTTCATCTGGGGATCGTGGTATGTGAGCTTGAGTCCTTATCTCGGCAAGACGCTGGGCTTCGACGGAGCGCAGATCGGCCTCGCCTACGGGGCCTTCGCGATCGGGGCGATGATCTCGCCCTTCCTCGTCGGCCTCATCGCAGACCGCTATTTCCCCTCGGAGAAGCTCCTCGCGGTCCTCGGGATCGCCGGGGGCGGCGTCCTCCTCGCCCTGCCGCAGTTCAAGGACTTCGGGACATTCTATCCGATGCTGATCCTCTACTGCGCCCTCTACGTGCCCACCCTCGCCCTCGGCAACTCGCTCTCCCTGACCCACCTCGCGAACCCCAAGGCCGACTTCCCCCGCGTGAAGATGCTCTCGGCGGTCGGCTGGATCGCAGGGCTCGTCGCGCTGAACGCCGTCAACGGGGCCGAATCCCCGATCCAGTTCTACCTCGCCGGTGGGGCCTCCATCGTGTTCGGCCTCTTCTCCCTCGCCCTTCCCCACACGCCGCCGACCAAGACCGGGGCGAACGTGAAAATCGGCGAGATCCTCGGCCTCGATGCGCTCGCCCTGATGAAGAAGCCCTCTTTCGCCATCTTCATCCTCTGCATGTTCCTCATCTGCATCCCGCTCTATTTCTATTTCGTGAATCTCGGGTCCTACCTCACGGAGTTGGGGTGGACGAACATGCTGGTGAAGACTTCGTTCGCGCAGGTCTCGGACGTAGTCTTCTTCCTGCTGCTGCCGCTCTTTTTGAAGCGTTTCGGATACAAGAAGACGATCTTCGTCGGCATCGCCTGCTGGGTGGTCCGCTATTTCTGCCTTTCGAGCAGCGTCGAGGCGGGGGCGATCGCGACCGCCCTGATCTTCACCGCGATCCTCCTCCATGGGGCCTGCTACGACTTCCTCTTCATCGCCGGCCAGCTCTACGTCGACGACGAGGCGGGCGAGCGCACCCGCGGCGCGGCGCAGGGCTTCATCGCCTTCATCCTCTGGGGTGTCGGTGCCTTCGTCGGCACCTTCCTCGCCGGGAAAGTGATGGCGCAGCACAAGCTCGAAACGCCCGTGGGCAGTATCGCCCACGACTGGGCCGCGATCTGGCAGACCCCGGCATGGGGCGCGCTCGCCGTGCTGGTGGTCTTCCTGATCTTCTTCCGCGAGCCGAAAAAGGCGGCGGGGTGAGGCAGCGTGAATGGCGCGGGACGCAGGGCGGTCGTCAGGGCCTCCGCCCTTTGCCCTTCCGTGTCCTCCAAACCCACGCTGGAAAGCCCGGAAATCCGGGTTATCTCTCCGGCCCGCCATGTTCACCCTCCTCCAGACCGACGCCCGCACCGACGCCCGACGCGGCAGGATGTCGCTCGCCCATGGGGAGGTGGAGACGCCCTGCTTCATGCCCGTGGGCACGCGGGGCACGGTGAAGTCGGTCCACCCTGCGGAGCTGACCGACCCCGCGCTCGACTGCCGCATCCTCCTCGGCAACACCTACCACCTCCATCTCCGCCCCGGCACGGAGGTCCTCGACGCCTTCGGCGGGCTGCACGGGTTCATGCGCTGGGACCGACCCATCCTCACCGACTCGGGCGGCTACCAGGTCTTTTCGCTGTCGAAACTGCGGAAGCTCACCGACGAGGGCGTCCGATTCCAGAGCCACCTCGACGGCAGCCCCGTCTTCCTCACGCCCGAGTCGGTCCTCGATATCCAGCGCTCCATCGGCAGCGATATCTGCATGATCCTCGACGAATGCCCGCCCCATCCCTGCGAGCGCGGCTACGCCGAAAAATCCCTCGCCCTCACGCAGCGCTGGGCGGAACGCTCGCGCGACTGGATCGCGGCGAACCGACCGCCGGGGCAGCGCTATTTCGGCATCGTGCAGGGGGCCTGCTACCCGGATCTGCGGGAGAAGGCCGCCCGCGACCTCGTCGCCCTCGACTTCGACGGCTACGCTATCGGGGGACTCTCGGTCGGCGAGCCTGTGCCCGAAATGCTCAAGGCCGTGGAGGTCGCCGCCCCGATGCTGCCCGTCGACAAGCCCCGCTACGCCATGGGCCTCGGCCAGCCCGACCAGCTCCTCGATTTGATCGCCCGCGGTCTCGACATGTTCGACTGCGTCCTCCCCACCCGCGTCGCCCGGAACGGCACCGCCTACACCCCCGACGGCCCCATCCATCTGAAAAACGCGCAGTGGGAGAAATGCCGCGAACCCCTCGCCCCGCCCGGCGCGACCCACCCCCTCTGCGAGGGCTTTTCCCTCGGCTACCTCCGCCATCTCGTGAAAAGCGACGAGATCCTCGGGCTGCGGCTGCTGACCCTCCACAACCTCGCCTTCTATCTGGACTTGATGAAGCAGGCCCGGCGTGCTATTGAAGACGGCTCGTTTGCCGATTTCCGGGAGGCTTTCGTCCGCCGCTACCGCGCGGGGAAGCCCGACGCTTGATCGACAAACGCTTTTTGTTCCCATTTCGAAAAACCCAATGACGCCTTTCCTCCCCCTGCTCGCCCAAGACGCCGCCGCCCCCGTCCCCGGAGGTGGATTCGGGATGCTGCCCGCGATGATCCTCATCTTCGCGATCTTCTATTTCGTCCTTATCCGTCCCCAGCGAAAAGCCCAGAAGGCGCAGGAGGAGCTGCGGAAAAACATCCGCGTCGGCGACAAGATCGTGACCATCGGCGGTGTCCACGGCATCGTCTCGGGCATGACCGACAAGACCGTCTCGGTCAAGGTCGCCGAGGGGCTCAGCATCAAGTTCGACCGCAGCGCCGTCGCCACCGTGACCGAGAGCAAGGGTAGCGCGGAGGAGTGAGTCCCTCCCTCGATCCGAGACCTTTTACCTTTTACTTTTCACCTTTCACCGGGCGCTCCGCGCCCGCCCCTCCCATGCAAGCGCCCACCGACCCGGCCCAGGATGCCCCGGCTCCGGCCCCCGCCGAGACTCCCGCCCCCGCGCCCACCGCGAACGAAACCCCGACCGCGCCGTCCATCGAGACGCCCGTCTCCGTTCCCGTCCCTGCTGACGTGGAGAACGCCGTGGACACCGCCGTCGAAACCCTGAAGCCCGCTACGCCCGCCGACAGCGCCCCCGCCGAAGCGGCGGGGAAAACCGGCATCCCCTCGAGCTGGGTCTTCCTCATGGGCCTCGGCCTCCTCTCCCTCTTCGTCGTCTATTTCGCCGCCGAGTCGGTGCGCCGCAAGCGCCTCGTCGGCACCCTCCTCGCCGTCGCCGTCGCCGCCCTCAGCGTCTGGCTCTACGAAGGACTCGGCATGGTCAAGGGGATCGAGCTCCGTGGCGGCGTCTCCATGGAGATCAAGATCCAGCCCGCCCAAGGCCGGGAGGTAAACTCCAACACCCAGGAGCAGGCGATCAAAGTCCTCAACGACCGCCTCAACGACCTCGGCACCGCCGACGTCGTCATCGCCCCCTCGGGGAAGGACGGCATCTTCCTCCAGATGCCGGGGATCGAGCCGGCCGAGTTGGCGAAAACCCAGGAGGCGCTCGAAAAAGTCGCCCATCTCTCCTTCTCCATCCTCCACCCGCAGAGCGACTTCCTCGCCGCGCAGGTCGCGAACGGGGCGCAGGTCGTCCCCGGCTACGAGGCCCTGCCCTACGCCAAGGAGAAGGACAAGGACGGCAACCCCTTCCCGCCCCGCTTCGGACTCGTTAAGATCAAGCGCGACATGGAGGGCAAGCACGTCTCCCGCGCCGGCTACTTCTACGGGGACAAGGGCGACTCCATCAGCGTCTCCTTCACCTCCGAGGGCGCGCGGATCATGGGGCCGCTCACCCAGGAGAACCTGCACCAGCCCCTCGCCATCATCCTCGACGACGTCATCCTCTCCTCCCCTGTGATCCAGCAGCCCTTCTCCGACGGCTGCTCCATCACCGGGCGCTTCACCCAGGCCGAGGCCCTCGCCCTCGCCTCGGCGCTGGAGAACCCGCTGGAGAACCCCATCGAGATCGAGTTCTCGAACTACATCTCCCCGACCATGGGCGAGGCCTCGGTCAAGCAGGGCATCCTTGCCGGCGTCTGGGGTCTGGGCATCGTGCTCCTCTTCATGATGGTCTACTACCGCTTCGCGGGGATCGTCGCGATGCTGGGCCTCGCCACGCTCATCGCTGTCCTCTTCGGGACCATGGCCCTCTTCCAGTTCACCCTGACCCTGCCGGGGATCGCGGGGATCATCCTCACCATCGGCATGGCCATCGACGCGAACGTGCTCATCTACGAGCGCCTCCGCGAGGAGATGGCCGCAGGCAAGTCGCTGCGCACGGCCATCGAGACGGCCTACGAGCGCGCCTTCTCGGCGATCATGGACTCGAACCTCACCACCCTCTTCACCGCCATCGTCCTCTACATCGTGGCCGACGGCACTGTGAAGGGCTTCGCCATCACGCTCGTCATCGGCATCTTCGGCACCCTCTTCGGTGCGCTCGTGGTGTCGCGGGTCTGCTTCTGGTGGGTCATGGACGCGAAGTTCTTCACCAAGCTGACCTTCCTGAACTTCATTCCGAAGAAGAAGATCGACTTCCTCGGCCAGGCCAAACCCTGGCTCATCGGTTCGTTCTCCCTCATGGCCGTCTCCCTGATCGCCGTCTATTTCATCGACCCGCGCGGAGTCGAACTCAAGGGCGGCGACTCCCTCACCATTCGGACGGAGGACACCAGCATCACCCGCGACCGCATCTTGGAATCGGTCACGAAGATGAACCTCGGCGCCGAGCCCATCGTGCAGGAGCAGAGGCCCGTCGGCGAGGAGGGCGAGTTCTTCCTCGTGCGCACGCCCCAGGACACCGCCGCCAAGGTGAAGGCGCAGATCGAGCAGGATCTCGGAGTGACGCTCGACGACACCACCGTCAGCTCGGTCGGGTCCGCCGTCGGCAAGACGATGATGTGGGAATCGGCCCTCGCCCTCGCCCTCGGCATGGGCGCGATCCTTCTCTACGTCACTTTCCGCTACGAGTTCGCCTTCGCCTTCGGGGCCATCGTCGCCCTCGTCCACGATGTCGTCGTCGCCCTCGGCGTCGCCACCCTCCTCGGGCAGGAGCTCTCCCTCATCACCGTCGGCGCCCTGCTCACCATCGCGGGCTACTCCATCAACGACACCATCGTCATCTTCGACCGCGTCCGCGAAGCCCTGCAAACGAAGCGCGGGGATGTGAAGGACATCATGAACCTCGCCCTCAACGAGACCCTCGCCCGCACCATCCTCACCAGCGCCACCTCGCTGTTCACCGTGGTGGTGCTGCTGCTCTTCGGGGGGCCGTCGCTGCGCAGCTTCGCCCTCACCCTCACCATCGGGATGGTCGCCGGGGTCTACTCCACGCTCTTCATCGCCTCCCCCATCGTGCTCTGGTGGGCGAAGCGCTCCGGCACGAGCCTGCGCCGCCAAGTGCTCGACACCGAGCAGTCGAAAGTCGAGGGGATCACGCAGCAAGCTTGAAGCGGCGGGTGGCCTCTACGGTCTGGATTTGAGATTCATCGGCCCGGAACGCGGAGCGTTCCGGGGGTGGAAGATCGCGCGAGGGCACATGCGCCCTCGCGCGCGAAAGTTTCCTGAAAGTCGTCGTCGTCGTCCGGCGTAACCTCGGCCGGGACGCCACTTCCCTGTCGGCTTCCGCTTGGAATCGGGAGGGTGGACATCGCGTCTGTCGCCCCATCATCCATCCCCGACCATCGTCCGTCATGAACCACGACCATTGGATCCGCCACTTCGAAGAAAACACCAAAAACCGCCCCGAGCCGGATTGGCAAGCACCTCTCGGAATACAAGGTCGCGCCCTTTCCAGACTGCGCAGATCCATCCAGCAATTCCAGCTCGGCGATGGCGGAGGCCCCGCCCAGCTCATCGCGTGGAACCGCGACCGATACCTGTCCGACGAGGCGACGCGCCGTCTCGTCGACTTGTGGTTCAAGGAGGAGAAGGAGCATTCGCGGCTGCTGGGCGACCTGCTCCGGCGGCTCGGCGGAGAGCCCATCGCCACCCACTGGAGCTTCGAACTGTTCTGCGGCGTCCGGAAATGGTTCGGCGTGAACTTCGAGCTTCAGGCCCTGCTCAGCACCGAGCTCGTCAGCAACGTGTATTACCAACTGCTCCGCAAGCACGGCGACGACCCGGTCCTGCGCGGCGTTTGCCATCTCATCATCCGCGACGAAACCGGGCACATCGCCTTCCACCGTGCCCGCCTCGCCGCCGGATACAGTCGCTGCGGCCCCCTTCGCGTCACCCTGTTCCGCCTCCGCACTCTCGCTGCGGGAACCGTCTTGTGGATCAACCATCGGGGAGCCGTGCGCTCGTTGGGCGGCTCGGATGCGGAGTTCTATCGCGGCATCTGGAGGGACGTGAACACCTTCCTCCGCGCCCTTCGCCGTGAAAAGCCGCACCCACTCCACTCCGCTCAGCCTTGGAATGGGTCACAGGCCAAGCGCCACAGAAGCCCCGTGACCCGTGACCCATGACGTGACTACGACCCGAGAATCTCCAAAAACTCCACCGGAGTCGCGGCGGCGAGGAGGGCTTCGCGTTTCGGCACGTCGCTGACGAGGCGGGCGACTTGGCTGAGCAGCGCGAGATGCGTATCGGGCCGATTCTCCGGGGTCACGAGCAGGAAGAAGAGCCGCACCGCACTCTGGCCGCCGTCGGAGTAGGAGATACCTTCGTGCGAATGCCCGATCACCGCGACGGGTTCGTCGAGCCCTTCGCAACGCGCGTGGGGCAGGGCGATGCCGTTGCCGAGGTCGGTCGGGATCTCCATCTCGCGAGCGAAGACGAGTTCGGCGAGGTCCTCGGCGTCGAGCCCCTTGGGCAGGCAGCTCGGAGGGACGGCGGAGGCGAGTTCGAGGATCGCCTCCTCGCGGGTTGTCGCGGCGAGGGAGGCGATGATCCCACCCCGGACCACGGCGTCCTCAAGCCGGACGACCGAGGGCTTGGCCGTCGCCTTCCCTTTCGCCAAGTCGCCCTCGACCCGGTCGAGGAGATGGCCGCGGGTGACCATGCCGAGCACGACCTTCCCCTCCTCGATGAAGTAGATGGGTTCGTCCCGCTCGCACATCCGGGCGAAGACTTCGCCGACAGTCTCGCCGGACTGGGCGGAGCGGATCGGGTGGATCAGGTCTGACCAGTCGCCCTCGCCGGGGTCGGCGGAGAGCTCCTCCGTGACGAGGTAGCCGACGGGGCGGCCTTCGTCGGGGGAGACCACGATCCAAAGGCGGAAGGTCTCCTCCGCGACCCGCGCCACTGCCGCGGCGCGGTCGAGGTCGGCGGGCAGGGTGGAGGCCTGCGACCAAGGCACCATGACGGTGCCGACTTTCAAACCTCGCAGGTCGGGGAAGGTCTCGACGGCAAGCTGGAAGCGGATTTCCTCCAGCTTCACCCGCGCGGCGTCGCGGTGGACGCCGGTGCCGGCGAGGACGAGGCGGGCGAGGGCCACGGCGGCCTCGACCTCCTCAAAGACGGCGGCGGTCACACCGTTCCGCTCCAGCTCCTCGCGCTCGCGCAGGTAGCGGGCGCGCACGACGATGCGGATGCCCTCGTTCAGGGTCTTCCCGGCGGTGATGATCGCGGCGCGATGGGAGGCGTCGGGCAGGGTCACAACGAGGTGCGAGGCGCTCTGCACTCCCGCCTCCTCCAAGATGCGCTCGTTCGAGGCGTCGCCGAAGATCGCGTTCTTCCCCTTGGCCCTCAAGGCGGCGACGGTGTCCATGTTCATGTCGATGATCACGGAGCCGATTCCGGCTTCTTCGAGGACGCGTTGGACCGTCCGCCCGACCGGGCCGTATCCGACGACGATGGCGTAGGGGCCTTTCTCCACGGGGACACCGTGGCCGTGTCCGCCGCCGCCCATTTCGGGGACGTTCGCGGCGGCGCGGCGCTCCGCGCGGGCGTTGAGCAGCTTCCAGAGCCGGGGGCGTCCCCGCAGCCACGATTCGATTCTCGGGAGGTTCCGGAAGAGGAGCGGGTTCAGGGTGATGGAGATGATAGCCGAGGCGACGAGGACGTTGTGCCCCGAGTCGGGCATCAGGCCGTTCACCCGGGCCAGATCCGAGAGGATGAAGGAGAACTCCCCGATCTGCGCAAGACCGAGGGCCACGGTGAGGGCGGTCCGCGCCGAGTAGCCCAGCAAGGCGACGATGAGGAGCGCCGCGAAGGGTTTCACCAGCAGGATCACCCCGAGGCCGCCGAGGACCATGAGAGGCTCCTCGATGAGGAATTTCGGATCAAAGAGCATCCCGACCGAGACGAAGAAGATCACGGCGAAGGCGTCGCGCATGGGCAGGGCGTCGGCCGCCGCCTGGTTGCTGACCGGGGACTGGGCCACGACCATGCCGGCGAGGAAGGCGCCGAGGGCCATCGAGGCCCCGAAGAAGAAGTAGGCCGCCGCCGCCACGGCGACTGAAAAGACGAGGACGGTGAGGGTGAACAGCTCCCTCGACCGCAGCCTCGCCACCTGCACGAGGAGGCGGGGGATGATGCGCGAGCCGGCCCAGAGGACCACGAGGACGAGGATGACGAGCTTCACGAGGGCGACGCCGAGCGTCCACCAGAGCGGGCCGCTCGCGCCGCCTCCGTGGTGGCCTCCCGCATGCGCCGCGTCCGAGGCCGCTTCCGCCGCTTGTCCGGCGGCCTGCGCCGCGTCCGCCACCACCTGCGCCGCCTCGGCCCCGTGGGGCACGGCGCCGCTCCCGAGGACGGGGATGAGGACGAGGAGGACGACGGTGAAGATGTCCTCGACGATGAGCCAGCCCACCGCGACGTGGCCCTCGGGGGCGTTCATCACGTTCGCGTCCATGAGGACCCGCATCAGGACCACGGTGCTGGCCACGGCCATGGCCATGCCGATGACCGCCCCCGTCGAGAGTGGCATGCCGAAGAAGTGGAAAAGGACCATCGCCGCGAGCGTCGCGAAGGCGCTTTGCACGATCGCGCCGGGGACGGCCACCTTCCTCACCGCGACGAGATCCTTGAGGTGGAAGTGCAGCCCCACCCCGAACATGAGGAGGATCACCCCGACCTCGGCCAACTGCGTCGCGATGCCGATATCCCCCACGAAACCCGGCGTGTAGGGTCCGATGAGGACCCCGGCGAGGAGGTAGCCGACGATGGGCGAAAGCCGCATCCACTGCGTGAGCAAGCCAAGGAGCCAAGCCGCCGTGAACCCGGCTGCGATGGTGGAGATGAGGGTGAGATCGTGCATCGGGAAAAGGGGGGAATCTCTTACTCATGCTCATCCTCATATCTCCTACTCAGCTCGCACCCTGTGCCCGCTCCCGAGTAGGAGGTATGAGGATGAGCATGAGTAAGAGTAAGAACAGGAAGGGTAAGCAGGAATCGAACCGCGACACCCCAAGCACTAACGGCCAGTTCGCGCAACCTCGCAAACGTCGAAAAATTTGGAGTGCGCGGACCAAAGTCTCACCCCAGAATCCCGTTCAAGGTCGCGCTCGGTCGCATCGCGGCCGAGGCCAGCTTGTCGTCGGGCTGGTAGTAGCCGCCGATGTCCACGGGTTGCCCCTGCACTGCGATCAATTCGGCGACGATGGCCTCCTCGTTCTTCGCGAGAGCCTCGGCGACCGGGGCGAACTCGGCTTTCAGGCCCGCGTCCTCGTTCTGCGCGGCGAGAGCCTGCGCCCAATAGAGCGCGAGGTAGAAGTGGCTGCCCCGGTTGTCGATGGTGCCGAGCTTGCGACCGGGGGAGCGGTCCTTTGCGAGGAATTCTCCGGTGGCCGCGTCGAGGGTCTTCGCGAGCAGCTTGGCCCGCGCGTTGCCGAAGGTCTCGCCGAGGTGTTCGAGGGAGACGGCGAGGGCGAGGAATTCGCCGAGGGAGTCCCAGCGCAGGTAGTTTTCCGCGAGGAACTGCTGCACATGCTTCGGCGCGGAGCCGCCCGCTCCCGTCTCGAAGAGGCCGCCCCCGTCCATCAGCGGGACGACGGAGAGCATCTTCGCGCTGGTCCCCAGTTCGAGGATGGGGAAGAGGTCGGTGAGGTAGTCGCGCAGCACGTTGCCGGTGACGGAGATGGTGTCCTCGCCGCGGCGGATGCGTTCGAGGCTGAACTGCGTCGCCTCCACGGGCGGGAGGATCTTGAGGTCGAGCCCGTCGGTGTCGTGTTCGCCGAGGTACTCGCCGACCTTCTTGATCAACTCCGCGTCGTGGGCGCGGTTCTCGTCGAGCCAGAAGACGGCGGGGGCCCCGGTGGCGCGGGCGCGGGTCACGGCGAGCTTCACCCAGTCGCGGACGGGCGCGTCCTTGGTCTGGCAGGCGCGCCAGACGTCGCCGGCGGAGACCTCGTGCTCGATGAGGACGTTGCCGGCGGCATCGACGACGCGGACCTTGCCCTCGCCGGGAATCTCGAAGGTCTTGTCGTGCGAACCGTATTCCTCGGCCTTCTGCGCCATCAGCCCGACGTTCGGCACCGAGCCCATGGTCGCCGGGTCGAAGGCTCCGTGCCGCTTGCAGTCCTCGATCACGGCGACGTAGACCCCGGCGTAGCTGGCGTCGGGGATGACGGCGAGGGTGTCCTGTTCCTTGCCTTCCTTGTTCCACATGTGGCCCGAACTGCGGATCATCGCGGGCATGGAGGCGTCGACGATGACGTCGCTGGGGACGTGCAGGTTCGTGATGCCGAGGTCGGAGTTGACCATGGCGAGGTCGGGTCCGGCCTCGTAGCAGGCCGCGATGTCCGCCTCGATCACCGCCTTCTCGTCGGCGGGCAGGGATTCGATTTTCGCGACGAGATCGCCGAAGCCGTTGCGGAAATCGACGCCGAGGCGGTCGAGGGTGGCGCGGTGCTTCTCGACGAGGGGCCGGAAGTAGACCTCGACGGCGTGGCCGAAGAGGATGGGGTCGGAGACCTTCATCATCGTGGCCTTGAGGTGGAGGGAGAACAGGACGCCCTCGGCCTTGGCGGCGGCGACCTGCTCCCCAAGGAAGGCGACGAGGGCTTTCTTGCGCATCACGGTGGCGTCGAAAATCTCCCCGGCCTTCAGCGGGGTCGAGGCTTTCAGGACCGTCGTGCCGCCGTCGGCGGCGACGAACTCGATCTTCACGTCGGTGGCCTCCTCGACCGTGACGGATTTCTCGTTCGAGAAGAAGTCGTCCGCCATCATGTGGGCGACGCGGGTCTTCGAATCGGGCGACCATTTGCCCATGGAATGCGGGTTGGCCTTGGCATAGTCCTTCACCGCCTTGGGGGCGCGGCGGTCGGAGTTGCCCTCGCGCAGGACCGGGTTCACCGCGCTGCCCTTGACCCGGTCGTAGCGGGCCTTGATGTCCTTCCCCTTCTCGTCGGCGGGGTCCTCGGGATAGTCGGGGAGGTCGTAGCCGTGCGCGCGCAACTCCTCGATGGCCGCTTTGATCTGCGGGACCGAGGCGCTGATGTTCGGCAACTTGACGATGTTCGCCTCGGGCGTGGTGGCGAGCCGACCGAGTTCGGCGAGGGCGTCGGGGACGCGCTGGTCCTCGCGGAGGAATTCGGGGAACACCGCGAGGATGCGGCCCGCCAGCGAGATGTCGGGAGCCTCCACCGCGATGCCCGACGATTTCGTGAAGGCCCGGACGATGGGCAGCAGGGAGTGGGTGGCGAGCGCCGGGGCTTCGTCGGTCTTCGTGTAATGGATCGTGGGGAGCTGGGACATGGTCTTGGGAGGGTGGGCCGGGAACCGGCTACCGCCCGATAGCGCAGGGCGGGGGGAAAATCAAATGGGAGGCTCGGGAGCGGGTCGTCTGCGGGGTTGCCGAATCCGATCTCAGCAGAAGGCTCCGCGAAACCGCTCGATGAATTCGCCCGGATGGATCGGTTGCGGTTTGTAGCCCGCATTTGCCAGAGGTGCGAAATGCCGGTCCTCCGTGATGACGAAGTCGGCACCGATGGCGATCGCGCAATCGGTGAAGGCGTTGTCCTCGGGATCGTCGACGATCACATGGAAATGGTAGTGCGGGCTGACCCGCTTCAGGTTGCCAGACATCTCGATCAAGTCGAGGAACCGTGCCAGCTTCCGCCAAGCTACTTCGCCCGCCTTGGCTCGGAGGATCTCCTCGTATTCCGTGAGGATGCGGTTCGACACCGCCAGATCCATCAAGCCGAAGACGAAGCCGTCGAGCAGCACGCCGTAGGGATGGGAGCTGGCCCGCGCCTGCACCAGCACATTGGTGTCGAGGCAGACGGTCATGCGGACCGCTTCCTAGCGCGATAGGCCCGGATGAACTCGGGGAGGTCCGACCAAAGGCCCGCCGCCTGCTCGCGTTCCGCATCGGCGGAGATTTCGCGACGGAGGCGAAGCTTCTCCTGGAGCAGGGTCAGCTCATAAAGCTCGGTCACGTCCTCGTCCGGCATGGATTCGAGGCGTTTGAGCATTTGGGTGCGAAGATCCTTCGGGATCGGCTGATCGACGGAAGTGCTCATTTCTTGGGAAGCTAGCTCTGAAAGGAGAACGCGGCAACATCCAACGCTCCTTGATCTCCCGACCGTCCGCCGTTTACGGTCTGCCATCTCTCTGCTACGATGCGTCGTCGGCATGAAAGCGCCATTTCTCCATCCAGCCCTTTTCGCGATAACGGCGCTTTTGCTCTGCGGATGCGGCAAGGCACCGTCGCCGCCCAAGAGCGCGATGGAAGGCGGAAAAGCGGGCGAGACGCGCGTCTTCGGTGGCATTGAGATGGTCTGGTGCCCTCCGGGGAGCTTCGCGATGGGCAGCCCGGCCCCGAGGAAGTTCGAGGTGCTGGATTGGAAGATGGAGTGGGGCGGCGAGGAGGGACGAATCCACCTTGAGACTCGGCATCGAGTGACTCTGACACAGGGCTTCTGGCTGGCGAAAACGGAGACGACGCAGCAGCAGTGGGAGAGCGTGATGGGAGGCAACCCGAGTGAATTCAAAGGCCCGGACCTGCCGGTAGAGACCGTGAGCTGGGACGACGTTCAGAAATGGCTGGCGGAGATGAACCGAAGGCATCCCCTGCCCGAGGGCTGGGTGTGGGATCTTCCGACGGAGGGGCAGTGGGAATACGCCTGCCGGGCGGGAACGAGGGGGCCGTATGCCGGGAGCGGGAAGCTGGACGCGATGGGCTGGTATGACGGCAACAGCGGAGGAAAAACGAAGCCAGTCGCCATGAAGCAGGCGAACGACTGGGGGCTTCACGATATGCACGGGAACGTGTGGGAATGGTGCCGGGACTGGTATTGGGAATATTCGACGGATTCCATCACGGATCCCGTAGGTATTGCTTCGGGTTCCCACCGAGTGTTCCGAGGCGGCTCGTGGCGCGCCATCGCGCAGGAGTGCCGATCCGCAGTCCGCATTGCGGGCAAGCCAGACATCCAGAGCATCGATTTCATCGGCTTCCGACCCGCCATCGTCCCCGCTCCTCAGCCCCTCAACTTGAAACCTTAAACCTCAAACTTCCTCCCCCTCCCACCACCCCGTTTTTCCCCGCCAAATCGGGCCTCAAACCCTTGATCTTTCGCGGTTTTCGGCTATCTTTGGCCTTTCGCGAAACCGCCTCTTCCGGGCTGCCCCGGATGGCCCTTTCCGATCCGTCTTCCGACCGGCGATCCGCCTCCCGGAAACCCTGCCAAACCCATCCCCGATTTGCCCATGTCCGACTCCGCCGAAGACCTCCAGCCTCCGCAACCGACCGGCGAATACGGCGCCGGTCAGATCGACAAGCTCGAAGGCCTCGAAGCCGTCCGCAAGCGCCCCGGCATGTACATCGGCGACCCCGCCACCGAGCGCGGCCTCCACCACACCGTCTTCGAGGTGCTGGACAACTCCATCGACGAGCACCTCGCCGGCCACTGTCAGCGCGTCGTCATCGCCATCCACGCCGACGGCTCCCTCTCCGTCGAGGACGACGGCCGCGGCATCCCGGTGGACATGCACCCGAAGTTCAAGATGCCCGCCGTCGAGCTGGTCCTGACCAACCTCCACGCCGGCGGCAAGTTCGGGCAGGGCGCCTACAAGTTCTCCGGCGGCCTCCACGGGGTCGGGGCGAAGTGCGTCAACGCCCTCTCCGACTGGTTCAAGGCCGAGGTCTACCGCGACGGCAAGATCCACCACATCGCCTTCGAGCGCGGCAAGACGACCCGCCCGCTGGAGGTCGTCGGCACGCTCGACGACCCGACGCGCACCGGCACGAAGATCAGCTTCATGCCCGACGCGACGATTTTCACCGCCGGGATCGATTTCAACTTCGACTACCTCACCGCCCGCCTCCGCGAGCTCGCCTTCCTCAACCCCGGCATCACCATCGAGCTCATCGACGAGCGCGGCGACTCGGAGCGCAAGTCGGTCTTCTACTACGAGGAGGGCATCGTCGAGTTCGTCCGCCAGCTCGGCGAGAACAAGGACCTCATCCACGCGAACCCCATCGTCCTCAAGGGCCGCCGCATGGTCCCCATCGACGACAACGGCAAGACGGTCGAGGACGAGTGCTACGCCGACGTCGTGCTGCAATACACCGGCGACTACCACGAGAACATCCTCTGCTTCGCCAACTCCATCCCCAACGGCGACGGCGGCACCCACCTCAGCGGCCTGCGCGCCGCCCTGACCCGCGCCGTCAACACCTACGCGAAGAACAACAAGCTGCTCAAGGACAAGGATCCCGCGCTCTCCGGCGAGGACTGCCGCGAGGGCCTCGTCGCCGTGCTCTCCGTGAAGCACCCAAACCCGCGCTTCAGCTCGCAGACCAAGGAGAAGCTCGTCAACAACGAGGTCGAGGGAGTCGTCTCCTCCATCGTCTATGACGGGCTCAGCGCCTACTTCGACGAGAACCCCCAGCTCGCCAAGCGCATCGTCGATAAAGTCGTCAACGCCGCCCGCGCTCGCGAGGCCGCGCGCAAGGCCCGCGAGACCGTGCGCAAGTCGGCCATGACCGGCGGCGGCCTGCCCGGCAAGCTGGCCGACTGCTCCTCGCGCGACCCCGCCGAGAGCGAGATCTACATCGTCGAGGGCGACTCCGCCGGCGGCTCCGCCAAGCAGGGCCGCGACCGCCGCACCCAGGCCATCCTGCCGATCCGCGGCAAGCTCATCAACGTGGAGAAGGCCCGCCTCGACAAGGTGCTCCAGAACAAGGAGATCCAGACCATGATCACCGCCATCGGCGCGGGCATCGGCGACGGCGAGGGAGAGGGCACGTTCAATCTGGAGAAGGCCCGCTACCACAAGGTCGTCATCATGACCGATGCGGACATCGACGGCGCCCACATCCGCACCCTGCTGCTGACCTTCTTCTGCCGCCAGATGCCCGCGCTGGTGAAGGCGGGCTACGTCTACATCGCCCAGCCGCCCCTCTACAAGATCACGCGGAAGCGGAAGGAGCAATACGTGCAGGACGACACGCAGCTCAACCGCATCCTCATCGAACTCGGCGCGGACGACGTGAAGCTGAAGGCGGGGGTCGACGGCTCCGGCGAGACCTTCGCCAACGACCAGCTCAAGGAGGTCCTCGAGATGCTCTCCAAGCTGAACCGATACAGCGACGTCATCGCAAGGAACTCCGGCGACTTCGAGGCCTACCTCTCCGCCGGACGCGACGGCAAGCTGCCCGAGTATCTCGTGCAGGTCCGCGAGGGCAACGAGATCAGCGTCTTCTACTTCCTCGGCGAGTCCGAGCTGCGCGACTTCGCCGCGGAGAATCCCGACCTGCACCTCTTCGGTCGCCGCCCCGTCCTCCTCGACGGCGAGAACGGCGGCCCCGCCGCGAAATCCGACGGCCCGACCCGCCGCGCCCGCCTCGTCGAGATCCACGAGGCCAACTCCATCGCCAAGCTCATCAACCGCCTCGGCGAGCTGGGTCTCGACGTGCGGCATTTCGCCTCGCAGGACGAGCCGCTTTTCCAGATCGTCGAGGGCGACGGAGAGCACGCAAGGGTGCACCCCGTCTTCAGCGTGCCCGAGATCCTTTCCAAGATCATGGAGATCGGCCGTCGCGGCATGGAGATCCAACGATTCAAGGGCCTCGGCGAAATGAACGCCAAGGAGCTTTTCAACACCACGATGGACCCCGCCACCCGCAAGCTCCTGCGCGTGAAGATGGACGAGGACAATGCGGTGGAAGCCGACAAGATGTTCACCATCCTCATGGGCGACGCGGTGGAGCCGCGGCGGCAGTATATCGAGGATCATGCGCTGAATGTGCGGAATCTGGACGTTTGAGGGAAGTCATGGGTCACGGGTCATGAGTCACGAGGAAGAAGCCGCGAATGGACATCGATGATCTCAAGATCTACCAAGAGTCGATGAGGATTGGTGATGCCATTTGGGAGGAAGTCGTGCGGTGGGACTACTTCGCCCGCGACACGGTTGGAAAGCAGCTTGTCCGTTGCGCCGACTCCATTGCCGCCAACATCGCCGAAGGCTACGGGCGCTACCATTTCGCCGAGAACAAGAACTTCTGCCGCTATGCCCGAGGCTCCCTTCAGGAATCCATCACCTTCCTGACAAAAGCCCGAAATCGAAATCTCATCCCTTCCGATTCCGCAACGCATCTCATCCACGATCTCACCACCCTGCGAAAACGCCTCAACGCCTATATTCGCACCATCGGCGATCATGGGAACTCGTGACCCATGACTCGTGACCCATGACCCCTTCCCCCATGTCCGACACCCCCGACCCCCCCCCTTCCGCTCCCACGCCCCCCCCCGGCGAAAGCGGCGTTTCCCCCATCAACGTGGCCGACGAGATGTCGCAGTCCTTCCTGGACTATTCGATGTCCGTCATCATCTCCCGCGCCTTGCCCGACGCCCGCGACGGATTGAAGCCCTCGCAGCGGCGCTTGCTCTACGCGATGCACCACGACCTCTCGCTCGCGCCGAACAAGAAGCACCTCAAGTGCGCGCGCATCGTCGGGGAGACGATGGGTAAGTACCACCCCCACGGCGACGGCGCGATCTACCCGACCCTCGTCAACATGGCCCAGCATTGGTCCATGCGCGACATCCTCGTGGACGGCCAAGGCAACTTCGGCTCCGTCGAAGGCGACCCGCCCGCCGCGATGCGCTACACCGAGGCCCGCCTCACCCATTGCGGATCGGCCCTGATGACCGACTTGGAGAAGGACACCGTCGATTTCGTCGCCAACTACGACGAGACCAACGAGGAGCCCTCCGTCCTGCCGGCCGCGATCCCGAACCTGCTCGTCAACGGCGGCACCGGCATCGCCGTCGGCATGGCGACGAACATCCCTCCGCACAATCTCGGCGAGGTCGTGGACGGCATCTGCGCCACCATCGACAATCCCGCCATCAGCATCGCGGAGCTGCTCACCCACATCAAGGGGCCCGACTTCCCCACCGGCTGCACCATCCTCGGGATGCAGGGCATCCGGGACTACGCCGCGACCGGACGCGGCAGCGTGAAGGTGCGCGGCAAGGCCGAGATCGCCGAGGACGCGAAAGGCCGCGAGCAGATCATCATCACCGAGATCCCCTACGCGGTGAACCGCGCCAAGCTCGTCGAGCGCATCGCCGAACTCGCCAACGAGAAGATTTTGCCCGAGATCAGCGCCGTCCGCGACGAGTCCGACGAGAACACCCGCGTCGTCGTCGATCTGAAGCGCGACGCCCGCGCCCAAGTCGTGCTGAACAACCTCTACCGGCACACCGCCCTGTCCTCCAGCTTCGCGGTGAACATGCTGGCCATCGACCAGCGCCGGCCCAAGCTGCTGAACATCAAGGACGCCATCCTCTGCTACATCGAGCACCGCCGCGAGGTCATCCTGCGCCGCACCCGCTACCTCCTCGGCAAGGCCGAGGAGAACGCCGAGAAGCTCGAAGCCTACCTGCTCGCCCTCGGCAGCCTCGACGACTTCATCAAGATGATCCGCGACTCGAAGACGCGGGACGAGGCGCGGGCCAAGATCAAGGGCTATACTTTCGCCGCCGAGGCCGCCGCCGCCCTCGGCATCCTCCTGCGCGGTCAGGAGAGCCTCAGGATCGAGCCTGGCCGCTACGTCCTCACCGATCGGCAGGTGGACCACATCCTCGAGCTGCGCCTCTACCAGCTCGTCGGGCTCGAGCGCGACAAGATCAAGGCCGACTACGAGGCCCTGCTCGAAACCATCAAAGACCTCCTCGACATCCTCGCCCGCGAGGAGCGCGTCCTCCAGATCATCAAGGACGAGCTGCAGGAGGTGAAGGCCAAGCACGGCACCCCGCGCCGCACCGGCTTCGCCGCCGCCGAGGAGGGCGAGATCGCCAACGTCGATCTCATCGCCAACGACGCCAACATCATCACCATCACCCACCGCGGCTACATCAAGCGCACCCCCGCCACCGAATACCGCACCCAAGCGCGCGGCGGCAAGGGCTTGAAAGGCATGGAGACCCGCGAGGCCGCCGACGAGGACGAGGCCGCCGACTTCGTCGAGCACCTCTTCACCGCCACCGCCCACGACTACCTGATGTTCTTCACCGACACCGGGCGGGTCTATGTCGAGCGCGTCTTCAACATCCCCGAAGGCAGCCGCACCTCGAAAGGGCGCTCCATCAAGAACTTCCTCAACCTCCAGCCCGCCGAGAAGATCGCCGCGACCCTGCGCATCGAGGCCCACGGGCAGGAGGACAAGGACGCCACCTTCGTCGAGACCCTCTTCGTCCTCTTCGCCACCCGCAGCGGAAAGGTGAAGAAGACCTGCCTCTCCGACTTCCGCAACTACCGCAAGGACGGCATCATCGCCATCAACATCGAGGAGGGCAACTCGCTCATCGGCGTGGTCCTCACCGGCGGCAGCGACGAGCTTTGCATGGTCACGAACCAAGGCTACTGCGTCCGCTGCAAGGAGACCGACATCCGCCCGATGGGCCGCAACTCCGCCGGCGTCATGGGCATCCGTCCGCGCGGCGACGACTACCTCGTCTCCCTCACCGTGGCCCGCGAGAACGCCCAGCTTCTCGTCGCCAGCGAGCGGGGCCTCGGCAAGCGCACGCCCTTCGAGGACTACCCGACCAAGGGCCGCGGCGGCAAGGGCGTCATCACCATGAACGTCACCGACAAGACCGGCCTCGTCGTCGGCGCGCTCCCCGTCACCGACGAGGACGACGTGATGCTCATGACCACCGGCGGCCAGAGCGTGCGCATCCGGGCGAAGGACATCCGCGTCACCGGACGAAACGCCCAAGGCGTGAAACTGATGAACCTCAAGGACGGCGAGACGATCCAGGATATTGCCCGGGTGGTTTCGGATGAGGTGGATGAGGAAAGTCCGGCGGCGGAGGGGGAGGAGTGATGCGGTAGCACTTTGAACGAATCGCTGTTGAATCAGCCATACCAGCTTCTCGAATCCGATGGAGGAGGTCGAATCCGGCAGTTATTTTCGATATGGAAGACGTTTTCGGCCCCTTTTCTTCTCGGTTCTTGGACTGCAGGAGCAGTCGAGCAGGAATGACGCGATCCGATAGCCAGAGATTTTACTGACTTCGGAACAGTGCCCCGCGAGTTCCTTGGCAGCCGATTTGGGAGTCTTGCTTTTGGTATATTGCCTCTCTTCCCATATCCCTTGGGTGTAAAACCACGCGACGAGATAGATGCCGTGGTTCCATCCGAGATTTGGTGCGAGGTATTTTTCGACCAATTGGTCCTTGATCGAGCCGGGGATCTCGGGGTTTTGAGCCCGCTTAACTTCGATGATCAGAGTGATCGGAGATCTGTCGGAATTCCCGAATGAAACGGCTTCTATCTTAAGATCGACACGCTCGTCGAAGCGGTTCACCTCGACTTCACGGTTTACCACAACCCGTTTCAGGTCACGCTTCAGCCAGTCTTCGACCTCCTTCGAGACGAATTCTTCGTGTTTAGGCGAGTGACCGTCCCAGACGCGATGGACGTGTTGGGATTGGAGATCGTGCTGAAACCGGGCCAGAGATGCGAGAACGATTTCGAGTAGATCGTCTTCGTTTCGGATCAAGGAGCCTTCGGCGATCCGGACGAGCCGGAGTATCTCGGCTGGCTGATTGGGTTCCCAATCGAGGAGAGCACGGTTTTGCTTCGCCTCGTCAAGATTCCAGCGGTAGAGATCGGCCTCAAGTGCGGGAAGCGAATCGAGAAAACGCTGAATCTCAGCCATTTCACCTCGCCGGGTCAGCAGTTGAAGCAAGGCTCGCCGCAGACGAATGCATTGGTCAGTGGGAGTCACCCTCGTGGATTCATTGAGCGGAGGGTCTTGCTCCGAAGGAAATAACTGGAAGACCAGAATCAGCAAGTCGGCAACCTGACGGGAGTCGATCAAATCAATGGTCTCCCGCTCGTGCCGTTCCATTTCGGGGACGTTTTCCAGAAAAAGCAACTTTGCCGTCGCTCGATTGTCCGCAATGAGTGGCCACACAGATTCCCTCGACCCGGAATCACCAAAGAACATGGCGACAGCTGCGACGACCCGGTTGATCGGTTTGGCGAGACCTGGATCGGACGACTTGATGGATTCGAGACGCTTCGAAATCAATTCCCGGCCAAATTCGGAATCATGCTCAAGCAAATGGAGGAGTCCATCACGGACGGATTCAGGCTTGATCTTCGAAATAGACAAGAAATCTTTCAGGTCTTCACTTAACTGTCTATTCCAGACAGTCTTGAATGCCCTGAGCGGCAGCAACCAACCAGCGTCGCACTCGACCAAATAACGATCTAACGTTATTCGAAGCCATTGCCGCGTTGCGTCGGGGTTCCACCGGTAGGCCCGAGCGACAAGTTCTTGGTGTTCGTCCTCTCCGTTGTTGAAGGCGTCGATGATCGCTCCGATCCACTTTTGGCTCACCTCCCTTCTCAAGTCCGGGTCGGCATCGACTTCATTGCGCAGCCAACTGATGGCCCAATAGGCGGATTCAGACCAATTACTTCGATGGTTCTTGTCGCTTCGTATATCGGTGAACTCGAACAGAAAATTCCGTGCACAATCCCGGATCAGTTGTTGGTCTCCTTCCGATTGGTCGAGAAAAAGTTTCGTGTTTCCAATTCTAGTCACCACGAAATCCATGGGCTCGGATGACCAGATGATTCCGCGGGAAATGTCGATCCACCCTCCTGTATCGCCATTCCGGCAATCCTCCAATCCCATCAGAAAGATATCGTGGGCGGTGGGATGTCTTTTGCGAATCCTTTGTCGCTTCTTTTGATTTCGTATTTGTCTTCGCTTAAGAATTAAATCGCCCGCCTTTTCAAATCGGATCAACGTCTCATGGATATCCAAGCCCTTCTTCTGAATCGGTGGAAACACCTTGCGAACCTCTTCGAACTCGTTGAACCGTTGTTGTAGCAGTTTGCGATGCCCTTCGCGCTCCTCGGGACTTGCGGAATATCGGATCGCGAGCGCCCAATTGCTTCTCTTACTCTCCGGAGCCTTGGCGATCTGATCAAGCAAGAAACCTAAACCAAGCGTCGATACGGGGGAGAAGAAATGTCGCACGTCGTCGTTGGATACTTCCGTATGGTTCAAAAAAGTTTGAACAAAAACCTCGCAGGTGTCCGTATCGGAAAAGATTGCGAGTGACTCCGTCGGATCAGATTGGCGAGGGAGGGGAAGGTGCCTTCGCACTTTCCCGAGCCAAAGCCTCAGCAACGAATCGGCGATTTTCTGGCAGTGGAGGTTCTCACATGCCAAGTCAAAAACTTTGATCGAGAATCCGTTGTAAAGAGACAGGGAATCGAAACAGCCGGGCTTCGATTGAAGGAACTCAAGGCAGGCGGGCACGTCGTCGGCTGTAACGGCTTTCGGAAGGTAGAGTCGGAGGAATAGTTGATAGGCACCGCCGTAGAACTTTTGTTTCGGAGGCCCAAGCCATTCTAGTGCTTCTCGGACGGGAACGCATCTGGGAACCAAAAGGCGCAAGGCCGCTCCTTTCAGCATATCGACAGAATCACTTTCCCTTTCACCCGAGGCAAGCCTTACAAGTTGGTCCTTCCACGGATCGGGATTCTCCTCGATCACCTGCAAGGCATGGCCAGCCTCATATTCCATCGGATCGCCGGGCCGATCGAGAACCTGCCAGATTGCATCGGCCAATTCGGCAGCATGGCAGATTCGAGCAAGGCTGAATGCGAAGCGTCGCGCGTGGAGATGACGGCTCTCGTCGAGGATTACGGGGCGCAACAGATCTTCGATTCCAGGATAGCCAAGAGAATGGCTTGCTCTGGAAATGGCGCGGTCAGGGCCGGGATCGCCAGCGTCTGCCTTAGCGATCAGACTTACGACGACAGCAGCCTTTTGTTCGCTGCTGAGCGGACTCAGATCGGCGTGGAGCAAAGCTTCGGGGTGGAGGGAAAGGAGCAGATTGGAAAAGGCTTCCTCCTCTTGGTGTCCCGTCAGCCATGCCGCTGTCTGGAGAAGCTGGGGTGCGACGCACTCCTCTCCGTTTGGTTGGGTTACAAAAAAGAGCCGCCGCAATTCCTCGGCGGGCAGCCCCACCACGAACTCTCCCGCAAGCAGTTCCGCGAGCGTTCGATGGGAGAATCTCATCGCTTGCCCGGCATCCATATTTCCCGAGGCGGTGCACTCAAAAAGGCGTGTTTCGGTGATTCGATCAATTTTGTTGAGATCAAGGGCGACAGAGCCTCCTGAAGGAATTTCGAGGATGCCGTCGTTTCCGAGGACATCGGCGTAAGTCAGGAGATCGGGATCGGAACTGTGCCTGCTGCGGACGAGGGCCTTTTTTCCTCCGAAAATTGCCATCGCAGCGATGCGTCGGGCAAGTTGGAGTTTCTCGCCGGGAATCCAGTTGGGATCCGTCGATCGCAGGTTTCGCTCGCGCACAGGGCTCCATTCCTCGATCAGACGCTCGATGGCACTATGGTAGAGCACACGTCGGCTGGAGGGAAGGCTTCCAGTGTCCCGGAATTGGGCGATCAACATGTTCAGCGTAATTGGCCAGCGTGCCAGAGGGACCGCCTCGCAACGGGCGAGTTCCTCGAAAAACGAATCGAGTCGGTCAGGGATTTCTTCTCTTAGCGCCAAGGCGGCGTCGGCTCGACGAAGCGGGCAAAGTTCATAGACGAATTCGCTCCTTTCCCGGTCCCAAAGACGAGCAAGCGCCTGTCCGGTTTCGGATAGCCATTGGGCGGAACGGCAGGCGAGAACGAGTCGGATCCTTTCGAGCGACGATTCGGTTTTGAGCAGCTCGATCAGCGAAGACAGCAGGGTTTGCTCGCGCTGCAAGGCCTCGTCGAGACCATCGATCAGAAATAGGATTCCCTTTCCATTCTGCTGTGCGTTTTCCCATTGAGGGGAACGGACCGAAAGGTCCGGCAGCGGGCTTGAGGCACCAAATGCGGCGGCATTTCTGGAAATCACTTCGAATTCTTCAATCGCATTCAGACCGACTTCTTCGACCAGTTCCAGTTCCGTGGATTTCCCGCTTCCGGGAGGACCGCACAAGACCAGAATGGGATTTCCCGCAAGCAGATCGGGAAGAGTCCTACATTTGGGATTGTAAGACCAGACTCCCTCCCGCTCTGGATCATCCAGAAACCCGTCGCCTGCACCGCAGGACACATCGAGACCTTGCGGCCTCCAGAATCGTCTCCATCCGTAGCGGGGCGTATCACTCATTTATCCGGAACAGTAGCGCAAATGAACCAGTTTTTGGAGCATTCTTACTTCGTTTTGCGTCAGGCGCTCCCCACTCGGCCAACAACAGATCCTTAATCGGTATTTTTATCATGGCCATCTTCGGGCTGCGCCTTGCATGGTGGACTCGTCCGGGCGTAGTTGCCCCCTTCAATCTCGAATCCTTCCCCCCATGGCCCCTGCCCCATCTACCCTCCCCACCCCCGTCGCTTGACCGAACCCTCTTCCCATGCCGACCGAACCCTCTTCCGTCCTCGGTGTCATCCCCGCCCGCTGGGGATCGACGCGTTTTCCGGGCAAGCCGTTGCACCTCATCGCGGGCAGGCCGCTCGTCCAGCATGTCTGGGACCGCTGCCGGGAATGCCGGAACCTCTCCCGTCTCACCGTGGCGACGGACGATGAACGCATCGCGGCGGCGGTGGAGGGTTTCGGCGGCCACGTCACGATGACGAGGCCCGACCATCCCAGCGGCACGGACCGCGCCGCCGAGGTCGCGGCGGCCTTTCCCGAGGCCTCGCACATCCTCAACATCCAAGGCGACGAACCCCTCATCGATCCGGCCCTGATCGACGCCCTCGCCTCCGCCCTCCTCGCCGATCCGGGCCTGCCGATGATCACGGCGGCGAACCCGGTGGCGGCGGGCGACCCCGTCCTCGACGACTCGAACGTGGTCAAGGTCGTACTCGATGGCCACGGCCACGCCCTCTATTTCTCCCGCAGTCGCATTCCGCATCCGCGCAACGCCCCGGCGGACCTCGTCTGCTACCGCCACAAAGGCATCTACGGCTTCCGGCGGGATTTCCTCTTCGACTTCGTGGCTTGGCCGCCGTCGCTGCTGGAACGGACGGAGGGGCTGGAGCAGCTCCGCGCCTTGGAGAACGGGGCGAGAATCCGGGTCGTTCTCACGGACGACGCCTCGCCCGGCGTTGACACTCCCGACCAGGCGGCGATACTCCACGATTTGCTGTCTCGATGAAGTACATTTTCGTCACCGGAGGGGTGGTCAGTTCGCTCGGAAAAGGGCTCGCCGCCGCGGCGCTCGGCACGTTGCTGGAGCGGCGTGGTCTGCGCGTCCTGATGCAGAAGTTCGACCCTTATTTGAACGTCGATCCGGGGACGATGAGCCCCTTCCAGCACGGTGAGGTCTACGTGCTCGACGACGGGGCCGAGACCGATCTCGACCTCGGGCACTACGAGCGCTTCACCAGCGGCCGCCTTTCCCGGCTGAACAACCTCACGAGCGGCCAAGTCTACGAGACGGTCATCAAGAACGAGCGCGAGGGCCTCTACCTCGGGGCCACGGTGCAGGTCATCCCCCACGTCACCGACGTGATCAAGAACCGCATCCACGAGGTCGCGAAGCGCGACGACGTCGACGTCATCATCACCGAGATCGGCGGCACCACCGGGGACATCGAGGGACTGCCCTTCCTCGAGGCGCTGCGCCAGTTCAAGGACGAGGTCGGTCACGGGAATGTGGCCTTCATCCACACCACCCTTGTCCCCTTCATCCAGGCGGCCGAGGAGCTGAAGACGAAGCCGACGCAGCAGAGCGTGGCGAAGCTGCGCGAGATCGGCATCGCCCCCGACGTGATCCTCTGCCGCGCCGAGCATCCCATCGACATGGACGTCCGCCGGAAGATCGGGATGTTCTGCAACGTGCGCCCCGAGGCGGTGATCCCGTTCCTCGACGTGAAGGGCACGATCTACCGCGCCCCGCTGAATCTGCACGACCAGCACCTCGACAACATCATCTGCGACCGCCTAGGTCTTGTCACGAACGAGCCCGACCTGCTGGAGTGGCGCAACATGGTGGATCGCATCGTCAACCCCACCCACAGCGTCAAGATCGGGGTCGTCGGGAAATACATCGACCTCAAGGACGCCTACAAGTCCATCTACGAGAGCCTCACCCACGCGGGCGCGGCGAACGACACCCATGTCGAGATCATTCGCATCGATTCGAGCGACATCGAGGAGGACGGAGCGGAGAAGCATCTCGAAGGCGTCTCCGGCGTCCTCATCCCCGGCGGCTTCGGCGACCGCGGTATCGAAGGCAAGATCGCGGCGGCACAATACGCCCGCGAGAACGGCCTCCCCTATTTCGGCATCTGCCTCGGCATGCAGATCGCGACGATCGAGTTCGCCCGCAACGCCTGCGGGCTGGAGCGGGCGCACAGCACCGAGTTCGACGAGGGCACGCCGCATCCCGTCATCTGCCTGCTGGAGGAGCAGAAGAGCGTGCAGGAGAAGGGCGGCACGATGCGCCTCGGCACTTGGGAGACCCGTCTCGCGCCCGGCAGCCGCTCCGCCGAGCTCTACGGGAAAACCTCGGTGAACGAGCGCCACCGCCACCGCTACGAGCTGAACCAGAACTACCTCTCCCTTTTCGAGGAGAAGGGCTTCCGCCTCGCCGGCACCTCGCCCGACGGGAAGCTGGGCGAAATCGTCGAGATCCCGGACCATCCCTTCTTCATCGCGGTGCAGTCGCACCCCGAGTTCCAGAGCAAGCCGACGGACCCGCATCCGCTGTTCAAGGGCTTCGTCGCGGCGGCGCTCGAACGAAGGGGATAAGGCCCGGCTCCGGACGCCCAACTGAAATGAACCGACTCGCCGCCATCGCTCCTTCCCGTCCCGGCGTGCGCGGACTGGCGTGCCTGATCGCCGCCCTGCTCTGCCTCCTCCCGGCGGGGCGGGCCGTCTCGCAGGAAAGGCGCGTCGCCCTCGTGCTCGGCATCGACCACTACGCGAAGCTGGGGCCGGAGGCCCAGTTGAGCGTGGCGGTGAGCGACGCGAAGCGGATGGCGGACGCGCTGCGGGCGGTGAGCCCGCCTTTCGAGACGACCCTGCTCACCGACCCGGATTGGAGGACGGCCGAGGACGCCTTCGAGAAGTTCCTCGACCAGGCGTCGGGAGCGGCCTGCGCCCTGATTTACTTCGCCGGACACGGCATCGAATACCACGGGGCGAACTACCTGCTGGTGAACGACACCGAGGTGCCCGGCGCCAGCCCCGACATCGAGCGCATGAAACGCCGGCTCGGCACCACCGCCCTGTCGATGCAGTCGTGGGTCGATTCGCTCGACCAGACCAAGGCGCAGGTGAAGGTCGTGGTGCTCGACTGCTGCCGAGACAACCCCCTCCAGATCGAGGGCGGCTCCGGCACTCGCTCGCTCGTGGGCGCGGGGAAAGGCCTCGCCCAGCTCAGCCCGCCCAGCGGCACCCTCATCAGCTACTCCGCCGACGCGGGCCAGCGGGCCAATGACGGGCTTTTCACCGAAGTGCTGACCAAGCACATGCTGGAGCCGGGAGTGCCCTTGCTCCAGGTGTTCGCCGCCACGCGGGAGGAGGTCAGCGCGACTTCGGCCGAGTGGGCTTCGGAGGACGAGGCCAACGGGCTCCCTCCCGATCGGCGGCGCGTCCATCACGAACCCGCCGAATACACCAAGCTGAACGTGGCCGGTACCCGCTTCGCCTTCAATCTGGCGGCTTCCCGTCCGATGCCGACGCTGAAGAGCTTGGAGGAACTGGGGATTGGCGTGGCCAAGCCGGGCGACGATGCCGTCGAGAAGGCGAAAGTCGCCGAGCAGATGGCCGCGTGGAGAAAGATCTCCGAGTCGGTGAGGGCGATGAAGGAAGGCCAGCCGACGGAGGCTCCGCTGGGGTCGCCCGCCCCCGCCACGGCACCCCCCGGATCGATGCTCTCCAACGCGGGCACGAGCGTCATCGGCGGAGGATTCAGCCTTCAAGCCGCGATGCTGGGCCGGTCGGCGGGAGAGGCCCGGACCATCCACGGCATCCCGGTGAACTGGTGCCCTCCCGGCACTTTCACGATGGGGTCCGGCCCGGGCGAGGAGGAGGGTCAGGAAACCCAAGCCTCCTTCCAAGCGACCCTGTCGCGGGGCTTCTGGATCGCGAGGACGGAGCTTACCCAGGAGCAATGGAAGGAGGTGAAGGGAACAGGGGTTCGCGACTTGATGCTCTCGGACGATTACGCCCAAGGCCCGACGCATCCCGTCGCATTTGTGGGCTGGACCGATGCCCAAGATTGGATCGCGAAGATGAACGAGGAGAAGCCGCTCCCGATGGGCTGGCGCTGGGCTTTGCCGACCGAAGCCCAGTGGGAATACGCCTGCCGCGCCGGGACCACGACTCCTTTCTCCTTTGGTTCGACTCTGAACGGCGAGCAGGCCAACTGCGACGGCAGATATCCCTACCAGTCGTCCCAAGGCCCCTCGCTCGGTCGAGCGGTGGCCGTCGCCAGCTATCCGGCGAATCCCTGGGGTCTCTTCGACATGCACGGCAATGTCGCCGAATGGGTGGAGGATCGGCTCGGCGACTATCCGGCAGGGGCCGCGACCGATCCCCGTGGCCCGCAGGCGGGCGAGAGCCGGGTGCTGCGCGGAGGCAGTTGGATCGCCAATGGTTTCGGATGCCGTTCGGGCTACCGGGCCTACGGCCAGCCGCAGGAGCGCAGCGCCAGCATCGGCTTCCGTCCGGTGATCGTCTTGGATCCGCAGTGAGGGCGGCGCTCCAGTTTATCTGGCAAGGCCGCTTCTTTCCAGCAAAGCGTTCAACTCCGGGTCGCGTCCCATGAAGTCGCGGAAGAGCTCGGCGGCCTCGACGGAGTTGCCTCGGCTGAGGATTTTCTCGCGGAACTCGCGCCCGACCTCGGGGCTGACGACTCCGGCTCCGGCGAAGCGGGTGAAGGCGTCGGCGTCGAGGACCTCGGCCCATTTGTAGGAGTAGTAGCCGGCGGCGTATCCGGTCGCGCTGGCGAAGAGGTGGGTGAAGCGCCGCGCCATCGTGGGCGGATCGGTGGCGAGGGGCATCAGGTAGCCGTCGAGGATCTCGCGGACGAGACGGTCGAGGTCGCCGTGTTCCGGCTTGCCGAAATGCTTGATGTGCAGGTCGAGGTCCATCTTGCCGAAGGCGAGCTGCCGCATCTGGGCCATGCCCGACTGGAAGTTCCGCGCCGCGAGCATCTTCTGGAAGAGCGGCTCGGGGATGGGCTCTCCGGTCTCGTGGTGCTTCGCGAAGCGGTCGAGGCTGACGCGGGACCAGCAGAAGTTCTCCATGATCTGCGAAGGCAGTTCGACGAAGTCCCACACGACGTTGACGCCGTTGAGCGACTTGATCCCGACCTCGCCGAGGAGGTGGTGGAGGAGGTGGCCGAACTCGTGGAAGACGGTCTCGACCTCGCGGTGGGTGAGGAGGGCGGGCGTGTCCCCGGACGAGGGGGTCAGGTTGCCGCAGATGAGCCCGAGGTGCGGTTCGCGCGGGCGTCCCGCGAGCGCGGGCGAGCCGGTGCGCAGGTAGTTCATCCACGCGCCGCCGCGCTTGTCCTCGCGCGGATGCCAGTCGGCGTAGAAGGAGCCGAGGTGTTCGCCGCTGGCGGCGTCGTGGAGGTCGTAGTAGCGCACCTCGGGATGCCAGACTTCGACGTCCCCGCCCGCCGGGATTTTGCCGGGGGAGGCGAATGCCGTCTCGCGCTCGGCGATCTTGAAGCCGAAGATCTGCTCGGTGAGGCGGAACATGCCCTCGATGACGTTTCCGATGGCGAAGTAGGGGCGCAGTTCCTCCTCGTCGAAGTCGTAGTTCGCCTTGCGCAGCTTCTCGGACCAGTAGGCGGTGTCCCAGGGCTGGAAAAGCCCGTCCCAGCCCGGTTCGTGGCGGCGGCGGAAGGCGGCGAGCTCCTCGATGTCGCGGGCGAAGAAGGGTTTCGTCCTTTCGGCGAGGTCTTCGACGAATTTCAGCGCGGTGGCTCCGTCCCCGGCCATGCGCTCTTCGAGGACCTGGTCGGCGAAGTGCTCCTTGCCGAGCAGTTCGGCGCGCTCGTGGCGCAGGGCGAGGATCTGCCAGATGAGGTCGGTGTTGTCGTAGCCGCCGTCGCGGCCCACGGTGATGCTGCCGCGCCAGACTTCCTCGCGCAGGCTCGCGTCGTCGGCGTGTTCGAGCACGGGGAAGTAGACGGGGGCCTTCAGGGTGATGCGGTAGAGGGGGGCCTCGTCGCTGCCGAACCCTTTCGCCGCAGCCTCGGCGCGGAGGACGCCGAGGGCGGTTGTGGGCAGTCCGGCGAGGCGGGAGTCGTCTTCGAGGACGAGCTCCCAGGCGTTGGTCGAGTCGAGGACGTTCTCGGAGAATTTCTGGGTGGCGCTCGCGAGTTCGGACTGCACTTGCTCGAGCCGCGCTTTTTTGTCGTCGGATAGGTCGGCCCCGCTACGGACGAAGTCCTTCACGGTCTCGTCGAGGAAGCGTTTTTGTACGCCTGTCAGGGTCGCGGCCTCCCCGGATTCGGAGTAGGCCTTGATCCGTTTCCACAGCGCCGCGTTCAACGGGATGCGTGAGAAGAACTGCGTTACCTCGGGCAGCATGGCGTTCTGCGCCGCCCGCAGGGGTTCGCTGTTGCGCACGGAATCGAGATGGCCGACGCGGCCCCAGGCCATGGAAAGCTCCTCGGTGGCTTGTTCTAGGGCGAGGAGGGTGTTGTCGAAGGTGAGCGAAGCCGGATCGAACTCGGCGCAAAGGGCGTCGAGGCGCTCCTGCGCCCGCCGCAGGGCCTCGCGGATGTCGGGTTCGACGGCCTCGGGGACGAGGCGGGACCAGCGAATGTGGAAGTCTTGCGAAAGGAAGGGATGGGACGCGTCGGACATGGGGGGACTGTAGACCGCCGCGCTTCCGCGTAAAGGCCGCGTCGGCGTCGCGGGGGATTTCCTCAACGCGCCGCCTCCGCCGTCGCATGGACTTGCGGGCGGCGGAAGGCCGCGTAGGCGAGTCCGGCGAGGAGGCACCAGAGCGTATCGGCGATGAGGGAGTTCCGCAGGAAGACCCAAGCGGGCGGGGAGAACTCGGGCAGGCCCGTCGTCTGGCTCTGCCACCAGCCCGCGAGGGATTTCGCGTAGCCGGGCAGGACCGCCCAACTGAAGGTGTTCGCCACGAGGTAGAAGAGCACGCCGCAGAGGAGGGTGCCGCACCACATCGCGGGCCAGATTGGCACCTTCCGTCCCGCCACACCGCCGCACCAGGCGGCGGCGAGGTAGATCAGAGCCGACACCAAGGTGTAGGTCGCGATGCCGTCGCCGGGGAAGAGGAGGCCGATGGCGAGATCGCCGACGACGAGGACGAGCGCGGGAACCCACCAGAAGCGCGTCCCGAGCAGCATCCCCCCGCCGAAGGCCATGGCCATGAGGGGGGCGGTGTTCCAAGGCAGGTCGAAGACGGGCACGGCGACGCGGTAGCCCGCGCCGAGGAGGACGAGGGCGATCACCCAGAGCGGGGAGAGGGCGGTGCGGCGGGCTTCCATGGAGCGGGTCAGGCGAGGGCGGCGAGTTTCTCGACGATGGCGTCCTTCAGCATGATCCCGGTCTTGGTCTCCTTGACCTCGCCGTCTTTCATAAAGATCAGGGTGGGAACCGCGCGGATGCCGAACTTCACCGCGAGATCGCGGTTGGCCATCACGTCCACCTTGGTCACTTTCGCTTTGCCGCCGATTTCCTCCGCCACTTCGTCGAGGACGGGCGAGAGCATCTTGCAGGGGCCGCAGTGCTCGGACCAGAAATCAATGATCACAGGGACGGAAGACTGTTCGACTTCGTCGATGAAGTTTTCACCAGTGAGATGGACGATGGAGGGATGGGCCATAGAAGGAAAGAGGGTCAAACGAAGGCTTGCGAGGAGAACACCAATGCACTCTCGGCCTCGTTCAGGCAAGCGGCATTTTCCCGACCGTTCCACGGCGCGAAAAAGCGACCGGAACGGAATCCGGGGTCGATGGAAGGGAGGTGTCCCCGGAAAGGGATCAACTGCCCGCGCCCATTTTCGTGAACAGCTCGATGGCCAGCACGGCGAGGGCGAGGATGAGGACGATGATGGCGAAGGGCATGAGTCCGGATTCTGCTTGTTCTTCCTCCCATTCCTCCTCGTCCTCCACGGCGGTGGACTGGATGTTGGGAGCTGCTTTGGGAATGGATTTGGTTGGCGTACCGGGAGTCCCCAGAGGTTGCGTCTGGGTCATTTTCACCGTGGCCTGGGGGAGCGGCTTGGCCCCGCCGGCTTGGAGCGGGGTGGTCGCCCTGCCGACCGCGCCGGGGCCGCTGCTACCGGGGGCCTTGGCGAGGGGGATGGTCTTCGCTCCGATCGGCGAATCGGCGACGGGTGCGGCCGTGGCAATGGGAGCGGTGGAAGGGGAGGGCGGTTCGGCCATCGCGGTCGGAACCGGCTTGGTCGGGCCGAGGGGATCGGGCGCTTTGGAGAGGGGGATGGTCTTCGCGCCACCGGGAGGCGGCGGAGGCGCGGACGGGGGACCCGAAAGCGGGCGAGGGGTGGGCGGCGCGGAAGGCGGCCCCCCGGCGGAACCCGTCGGAGGAGGAGGAGGAGGAGGCGAAGCCACGCCAGCCGAGGGGATGGTGCTCGCGGTGGAGACCGGGCGGGTCAAGTCCGTCGGGGAGACCGAGATGGCGGCAGTGGTGCTTTTCGGGGCGACAGGACCCGAATCCTCCGACGGTGCCCGCAGACTGATGCGAACCGTTTCCTTCTTGAGGGGGACCGTCGAGGTCGCGATGGATGGTTTCGGGTCTTGCTCACTCATGAGGAAAGAATCGCGTTTGCTTTTACTTTTAAAAAGTTCCGGGCATGATTAAGGGCGCGGATGGCCTTCGATGTCAAACCTTTAATCAAAATCGGCGGGCGAATCCAGTTTTTTGTTTATGTCCTTCCCAGATTCCCCGGCGGCCCTCCTGCGTGAACTCGTCCGCATCCCCAGCGTGAACCCGGACAGCGCCCCCGGCGAGGAGGCCGCGGGCGAGGCGGCTTGCGCCCGGCGCGTCGGCGAACTGCTGGCCGTCTGCGGCGCGGAAGTCGTCTTCGAGGAGGTGGAGCCGGGCCGTCCCAACGTGATCGGCCGGTTTCCCGGTGGCGGAGGAAAGCCGGGGCTGCTCTTCGCCCCGCACCTCGACACGGTGAGCGTCGCGGGCATGACGATCAAGCCTTTCTCCGGCGAGATCGCGGACGGTCGCGTCCATGGACGGGGGGCCTCGGACACGAAGGGCACGATGGCCGCGATGCTCTGGGCGCTCCACGAGTTGCGCGACGAGATTCCCCGGCTGTCTGTCGCCGTCGCCTTCGTCGGGCTGATGGGCGAGGAGGCGGGCCAGCCGGGGGCGAAGCATTTCGCCAAGCACCACGGCGGGGAGTTCTTCTTCGCGGTCGTCGGCGAGCCGACCTCCCTGGAGACGGTGCATGCCCACAAAGGCTGCGTCTGGCACCGCCTCTCCGCCTCGGGGCGATCCTGCCACGGCTCGACCCCCGAGCGGGGGGAAAACGCGGTTCGCAAGCTGCTCCCGGTCCTCGAGGCGGCGCTCGCCCATCTGGAGGCGACCCTGCCCGGCTACGCCGACCCCGTTCTCGGGGAGCCTACCGTCAGCCTCGGCACGATCCATGGCGGGAGCAGCCCGAACATCGTCCCCGCCTCCTGCGAGGCCTTCCTCGACGTGCGCGAGACGCCGGCCCTCCATGAGGCGGGCGGGAGCGGGCGTCTCCTCCGCGAATTCCTCGAAGTCTCGGGTTGGTCTGGCCAAGTCTCGCTGGAGACCTTGGGGGATTCCAAACCGCTTCTCACCGACCCGGGGACGGACGGCGTCCGCCGCCTCCTCTCGATCGGATCGACCTTGGCCACCGCGCCGTGGTATTGCGACGCGGGCCGCCTCGCCGACGGCGGCATCCCCTCGGTCGCCTGCGGGCCGGGCAGCATCGCCCAAGCCCACACCAAGGACGAGTTCCTCGCCATCGCCGATCTGGAGGCGGGCTGTGATTTCTACCGCCGCTTCCTGGAGACCTACCGGGATTGACTGTTCGCGTCTTTCAGGCTCGACACGGGAGAGCGATTTCGGCTATCATCGGGCAACTCCCATCGGGAGCCTCCAATCGAAACCCACCCCCCTGAAAACCCCATGAACGAACTCGTCCCCACCCTCGCCGCCGTGGCCCTCCCGGCCTTCATCGGCCCCGTCGTCGCCCTCATCGCGGGCATCCTCATCCTGCTCAAGCCCGACCTTCTCGCGAAGATCGTCGCGATCTACCTGATCGTCGCCGGTGCGCTCGGGCTGCTTGGCAGCCTCTGATCCCCTCCTTTGGCGACGGCTTGTCCCGATCTTTCCACGTGCGCCGACCATCCGGCGCTCGTGGAAGGCGGGGGCGGCTTGCTCTTGTGACGACCGGCTTTCGAGGGGGAAAACGCGACGGAACCGGAAAAAATGCGAGCTTGCGGAGAGGCAAGGAGTTTGAGAGGGTTCGCCCCGTTCCTCCACCACCCCAGACCCCCTCGACTTTCGCGAAGATGAGCCAGCGCCGTCCCTCCGCCCCCGCCCGCCCCCGCAAACCCGCTCCGTCCCCGAAAAAAGGCGGGGCCGGGGCGCCGAAGGACGCTTGGTCGGTCGAGGACGCGGCCGAGACCTACGGCATCCACCACTGGGGCGCGGGTTATTTCTCGATCTCGCGGCGTGGCGAAGTCGTCGTCGATCTCGCTGATCGGGCCACGGGTTCGCCGCATTCGGTGAGCATCCCGAAACTGCTCGACGAGCTCGACGCCCGCGGCGTCCGCCCGCCGCTGCTGCTGCGCTTCCCCCGCCTCCTCGAACGCCGCATCGAGGAACTCTACCACGGCTTCGCCAAGGCCATCGGCGATCTGGAATACAGCGGCACCTACCGCGGCGTCTTCCCCATCAAGGTGAACCAGCAGCAGCAGGTCGCCGAGGAGGTCGCGGCCTACGGACGGCGTTTCCACTACGGCTTCGAGGTGGGGAGCAAGCCGGAGTTGATGGCGGCGCTGGCCTACCTGAAGGACCCCGACGCCCTCCTCGTCTGCAACGGCTACAAGGACGAGGAGTTCATCGACCTCGCCCTCTACGGCCAGCTCATGGGCCTGCGAGTTGTCCTCGTGCTGGAGATGCCGCACGAACTCGGGATCATCGAGGAGCGCTCCGCCGCCCTCGGGATCGAGCCGGTCATCGGGGTGCGGGTGAAGCTCGCCGCCGAAGGCGCGGGGAAATGGGCGAAGTCGGGCGGCGAGAAAAGCCCCTTCGGCCTGAACCTCGCCCAGCTTGTCCAGACCGTGGAGCGCCTCCGCGAGCGGGGTCGTCTCGGCTGGCTGCAAATGCTGCACTGCCACCAGGGTTCGCAGATCCCCGACCTGACCATCATCCGCCGCGCCATCGAGGAGACGGCGCGGATCTACGCGGGCCTCGTGAAGGAGGGCGCGCCGATGGGCCTGCTCAACCTCGGCGGCGGCCTCGCGGTGGACTACGACGGCTCGCGTTCGACCCGCTCGACGAGCGCGAACTATTCCATCGACGAGTATTGCCACAGCCTCGTCGACGCGGTGAAATGGGTTCTCGACGAGAGCGGGGTGCCGCATCCCACCCTGGTGACGGAGTCGGGCCGCGCCATGGTCGCGCACTATTCGATGCTCGCTTTGGAGATTCTCGACGTGAACCGTTTTGAAAACCGCGAGGCCCTCTCCGTCTCGGAGGACGCGAGCGAGGCCCTCGTCGCCCTCGCCGAGGTGGCCAACGGCATCAACGACGACAACCTCCTCGAATCCTACGGCAAGGCGAACCGCTACCGCGAGGAGTTGCACGAGAACTTCCTCACGGGTGACATCGGCTTGCGCGAGCGCGCCGCCTGCGAGCAGTGCTACTGGCGGGCCATGACGGACATCGCGGCGGCGACGCGCGAGCTGCGCTACGTGCCCGAGGAGTTGCGCGACCTCTCCGGCCTGCTCGCCGACCAATACTACGGGAACTTCAGCATCTTCCAGTCGCTCGCCGACTCCTGGGCGATCGATTGCGCCTTCCCCGTGATGCCCCTGCACCGTCTCGCCGAACGCCCCACCCGCCAAGGGGTGATCCACGACGTGACTTGCGACTGCGACGGCATGATCAAGAAATACGTCTCCAGCTCCGAAGTGCTGGAGGCCCTGCCCATCCACGAGACGAAGGACGATGAATCCTACTTCCTCGGCATCTTCCTCGTCGGGGCCTACCAGGAGACCTTGAGTGACCTTCACAACCTCTTCGGCGACACCCACGCCGTCAGCGTCGACGTGGAGAACGGACACATCCGCTTCTCGCGCGAGGTCGAGGGCGATTCCGTCGCGGACGTGCTCGCCTACGTGGAGCACGACCCGAAGAAGCTCGTCGAGCAGTTCCGCGAGCTGGCCGAGACCGCGATCCAGCAGGGCCGGATCAGCGCCGTGGTGCGGCGCAAGGCGCTGGAAGCCTACCGGCAAGGCATGTCGGGCTACACCTATTTCGAAAGCTGACCTCCGTAACGAACGCCATGCCTGGTCCCGTCACCCAATTCGCCGAGCGGCACTTCCGCCATTTCAACGCGGCCACCGTGGTCGATGCGGCGAAAGGCTGGCGCGACCTCCTCGATTCGGGCGGGCGGATGTTCTTCACCCTGGCCGGGGCGATGAGCACGGCGGAACTCGGCCTCTCCCTCGCCGAGATGATCCGGCGGGGGAAGATCCACGCGCTCTGCTGCACCGGGGCGAATCTGGAGGAGGATCTCTACAACCTCGTCGCCCACGACCACTACCGCCGCATCCCGAACTGGCGCGACCTCACCCCGGAGCAGGAGCAGGCCCTCCTCGACGAGCATCTCAACCGCGTCACCGACACCTGCATCCCTGAGGAGGAGGCCTTCCGCCGTCTCGAACACGTCATTTTGGGCGAATGGCAGGAGGCCGAGACCGAGGGGCGGCGGCATTTCCCGCACGAATTCCTCTACCGCATCCTGCGCTCCGGCAAGCTCGCCTCCGACTACCAGATCGACCCGGCGGACAGTTGGCTCGTCGCGGCTTGCGAGGCGGATCTGCCGATCTTCGTCCCCGGCTGGGAGGACAGCACTTCGGCGAACATCTTCGCCTCGCATTGCCTCAAAGGGAACGTCAAGAATCCCCATGTCGTGAAGACGGGAATCGAATACATGATGGAGCTGGCGACTTGGTATCGAGCGACCACGCCGGATTCGCCGCTCGGTTTCTTCCAGATCGGCGGCGGCATCGCGGGCGACTTCCCCATCTGCGTCGTGCCCATGCTGCATCAAGATTTCGGCGCGGAGGACGTGCCGCTGTGGGCCTACTTCTGCCAGATCAGCGACTCGACGACGAGCTACGGCAGCTACTCCGGCGCGGTCCCGAACGAGAAGATCACTTGGGGCAAGCTCGGCATCGAAACGCCGAAGTTCATCATCGAATCCGACGCCTCCATCGTCGCCCCGCTCGTCTTCGCGCAGGTGTTGGGATGGTAGGGCAGCTTGCCCTTTGAATTGCCCCACCAGCTTCGAAAAACGCGCCAGCGCTGTAGATAAGCCGGCCTCACAGAGGCCGGAGCGGACGTCCAAACGACGCTTGACCGAGGTCAATGACTTCGGCCACAGGGTTCCGCCTGCCCACCTTGCTGGAATGGACTGCTACCCCTTGAACTGCCCCACCAGCCCGGCGATCGTCTCCTTCGCGTCGCCGTAGAGCATGCGGCAGTTCTCGCGGAAGAAGAGGGCGTTCTCCAAGCCCGAGAAACCCGTGCCCTTGCCGCGTTTCAGGGCGAAGACGGTGCGGGCCTCGTGGGCCTTGATGATGGGCATGCCGTAGATGGGGCTGCCCGGATCGTCCGACGCCGCCGGGTTCACGACGTCGTTGGCCCCGATGATGATGGCGACATCGACCTGCCCCATCGTCGGGTTCACCGAATCCATCTCGCAGAGCTGTTCGTAGGGCACGTCGGCTTCGGCGAGGAGCACGTTCATGTGGCCGGGCATCCGTCCGGCCACCGGGTGGATGGCGTAGCGAACCTCGGCCCCGTTCCTCTCGAGCAGCGAGCCGAGCTCCTTCACGACATGCTGCGCCTGGGCCACGGCCATGCCGTAGCCGGGGACGAAGACCACGCTCTGCGCCGCCTCCAGCACGTAGTAAGCGTCCTCGGCGGAGACGGCCTTCATCTCTCCCTCGATCGTCCCGCCCGCCGACCCGCCCGCGGCCCCGAAGCCGCCGAAGAGGACGTTGCCGAAGGTGCGGTTCATCGCCTTGCACATGATGATGGTGAGGATGATGCCCGAGGCCCCGACGAGGCAGCCCGCGACGATGAGGACTTTGTTGAGGATGACGAAGCCCGCCGCCGCGCCCGCGAGGCCGGAGAAGCTGTTGAGGAAGGCGATGACCACGGGCATGTCGCCGCCGCCGATGGGCAGCACCCCGAGGACGCCGAGGGCCAGCGACAGCGCGATGATCAGGTAGAGCGCCCAGGCCGGGCCCTGCGCCGCGTAGATCGCCCCGAGGACGAGGAGGGTGACGAAGAGGACCGCGTTCACCGCCTTCTGCCCGGGGAAGAACGTGGGACGGCCGCTCATCTTTCCGGCGAGCTTCAGGTAGGCGACGAAGCTGCCGGTGAAGGTGACCGCGCCGATGAGGACGGCCGCGTAGATCGCGACCCGGGTGACGGCGTCGGGGCTCTTGCCGAACTCGAACTCGGCCCAACCCACCAGCAGCGAGGCGAGGCCGCCGAAGCCGTTGAACAGGGCGACGAGCTCGGGCATGCCCGTCATTTTGACCTTCACCGCCCAGACCCAGCCGACCGCCGTGCCGATGGCGACCCCGGCGAGGATGAGGGGGAAGTCGACGACCTCCTTGTAGAAGAGCGTCGCGACCATGGCCAGCAGCATGCCTGCGGCGGAGAGTAAATTCCCCTTCCGCGCGGTCTCGGCCCGGCCGAGCATCTTGATCCCGAAGATGAAGAGGATCGAGGCGGCGATGTAGGCGAGGTCGATGTATTGTTTTTCGTCCATGGGATCGCGGGGCGGAGAGGGTCGGGTCGGGGGCGCAAGAGGGTCGGGTCACTTACCCTTCTTCTTGAACATGCCGAGCATGCGGTCGGTGACGACGTAGCCGCCGACGATGTTGACGGTGGCGAGGACGATGGCGGCGAAGCCGAGCCATTTGCCGAACGCGCCATCGGCCACGCCGCAGGCGAGGATCGCCCCGACCACGGTGATGCCGGAAATCGCGTTGGTCCCGGACATCAGCGGCGTGTGGAGCTGGCTCGGAACCTTCTGGATCAGCTCGAAGCCGAGGAAGGCGGCGAGGATGAAGACGAAGAGGAGGAGGACGAGGGTTTCCATAGGGTCAGGGGTCACGGGTCATGGGGCGGCGGAGGCCTCAACGGAAGCGCTCGTGGACGACGGCGCCGCCGTGGGTGAGGAGGCAGCCCTTCTGGATTTCGTCGGCGGGGTCGATGCGGAAGGTTTTCGCCTCCTTGTCCCAGAAGTGCTCGATCATGTTGGCGAAGTTCGCGGCGAGGACCTGGGTGGCGTGCTTGGCGACGCGGCCCTCGTAGTTGGCGAGGCCGATCAACCTCACGCCGTTGGCGGTGACGGTCTCCTCGCCGGGGACGACGCCCTCGACGTTGCCCCCGGTCTCGGCGGCGAGATCGACGACGACGCTGCCGGGCTTCATCCCCGCGACGACGCCGGCTTGGATCAGAACGGGAGGTTTGCGCCCGAAGACCTTCGCGGTGGTGATGACCACGTCGCTCTCGGCGCAGACCTTGGCCTGGGCGGCGCGCTGCGTTTCGAGTTGCTCGGGGGTGAGCTCCTTCGCGTAGCCCTGCGCGGTGCCGCCGGTCTCGCCGAGGTCGATGCGCAGGGCCTTGGCCCCGAGCGACTCGGCCTGTTCGAGGGCTTCGGGCCGCACGTCGAAGGCGGTCACGCGCGCCCCGAGGCGCTTCGCCGTGGCGATGGCTTGGAGCCCGGCCACGCCGATGCCGAGGACGAAGACCTTCGCCGGGGAGATCGTGCCCGCCGGGGTCATCATCATGGGGAGGATCGTGCCCATGCGGTCCGCCGCGAGGATCACGGCGACGTAGCCCGCGAGGTTCGCCTGCGAACTGATCGCGTCCATCTTTTGCGCGAGGGTGGTGCGCGGGACCATTTCGAGGCTGATCGCGCTGACCCCTTGCGTCGCGAAGGCGGCGAGGAGCTCCTTTTCGTTGAAGGGGTCGAGGAAGCTGATGTGGACTGCGCCGGGCTTGAGCCGCCCGATCTCCTCCGGCGACGGCTTGCGGACGCGGACGACGAGATCGGCCGAGGCGAGGGCGGCGGCGCGGTCCTCCACGACGGCGGCCCCGGCCTCGGCGTAGGCGGCGTCGGGATGGTCGCAGCGCGAGCCGGTCCCGGACTCGACCACGACCTCGGCGCCGAGGCCGACGAGCTTTTTCACCGCCGCCGGATCGAGGGCGGCGCGGGTTTCAATCGGGTCGTTCTCTTTGGGGGCGAGGATCTTCATGCCGATTTCCGGGAGAAAGGCGCACTGTAGCCGCCGATGGGCAAGTGTCATCCCAATTCGTGGAATTTTGCCTCATATCCCCTGCTCGTCCTCATCCTCCGACTCCTGCTCATACTCCATCCGGATGTCGTTCGTCGCTCATTGAGCAGGAGTCGGAGGATGAGGACGAGCAGGAGGCGATCACACCCCCAAATTCAAAAGCCCTTCAAGCAGATCGCGATAAGCAAACGCGGCACGGAGAATGAGCCAGGCGACGAGCAGCAGGACGCCCCAATAAAAGAGCTTCGGCGTCCATTCCGCGAGCCGCTCCATCGCCTCGGCGGCGGATTCGCCGTAGAAGCGGCCCCATTCGGCGAGTTCGCGGTCGAGCTGGCCCGACTCCTCGGCCACGGTCATGCCCCGGACGAAATCCCCCGGAAAGGCCCCGCGTCCACGACGCAAGGCCACCGCGAGCGGCTCCCCCGAGGCGACCACCGCCGCGCCCCGGCGTCCCGCCTCGCGGATCAGCCCGCTGCCCGAGGCGCGGGCCGCCCCGTCGAGGGAGTCGTCCATCTTCCGCCCCGCGAGGAGGAAAATCTCGAAGACCTGGGTGAAGCGCTCCATCGCCGTGGCGCGACGCGCCCTTCCCAGCAACGGCACGCGCCGCAGCAGCGCATCGACCATGGCCGAGCGGCGGCCGAGACGGTGCAGCATCCAAGCCGCGACGAGGACGAGCAGCAGCCCTCCCCAAGCCGCGAGCATGGTCCAGCCGCTGGAGGCGAGGGCCTCGCGCCAGCCCCCGCCGGAGGCTTCGCCATCGAGCTTGAAATTGCCGAAGGTGTTGACCGCGAGCGCCGAGATAGGGATGGCGAGGTGGACGAGCACGAGCGGGTAGGCGAGACCCTTGGCGATGCGGCGGCGCGTGCGGTCGAGACGGCGGAAGTATTCCGCGAGATGGGCGAAGCCTTTCTCCAGCTTGCCGCCCGATTCCGCCGCGACCACGACCTCGTGCTCCAGCGGCGAGACGAAGCCGCCCGCCGAGCCGAGGGCGTCGCCGATGCTGCGGCCCTGCCGCAAGCCCTCGCGAAGGCCGCAGTAGAGGCGGCGCTCGGCGGCGGGGAGCCGGGGCTGGTCGAGGAGAGATTCGCAAGCCTTCTCCAAGCCCATGCCGGAGCGGGCGTATTTTTCGAGGTTCGAGTAGATCAGGGCCTTGGCCCGCACGGAGAGTCGCGGCATGAAGTCGATTGTGGCACGTCCACGGCGCTTGGGAAATGGCAAAAGCGGGAGGAAACCGGGGGATGCCTGACAGGCTCCGCCCCGCGCCCCCGTAATCAGGCATGTAAAAGCCTCTTCCCCTTTTCCTTGGGATGCCTTATCCCTTCCCTTCGTCTATGAAAACCCGATTCATCCGATTCCTCGCGAGCCCCCGTGGCATCGCCGTGGCCGCCGCCCTCGCCTTGGCTGGCGTCGTCCTCGGCCTGGTCCCTGGCGGTGAGAAGATCTTCGCCGCCGCCTCGGAAAAAACGAGGATCGTCCTCATCGCCGGCAAAAAGAGCCACCCTTCGGGCCAGCACGAATTCAACGCCGGAGCCATCCTCCTCGCCCGCGCCCTCAACGAGCAGAGCGGCCTGCCCGTCGAGGTGAAGGTCGTCCACGACGGCTGGCCCGAGGACGAGTCGGTCTTCGACGGGGCGAGGGCGGTGGTGGTCTACTCCGACGGCAACGCGGGCCATCCCGTGAACGGCCATGAGGCGAAGCTGGAGGAGATGCTCGCGAAAGGCGTCGGCCTGATGTGCATGCACTACGCCGTCGAGGTGCCTGCGGGCGAAGCGGGCGAGCGTTTCAAGCGATGGATCGGCGGCCACTACGAGAGCGGCTACTCGACCAACCCCCACTGGACCGCCGAGGTCGAAATCAAAGAGGGCCATCCCATCGGGCGCGGCGTGCCCGGCTTCAGCGCGAACGACGAATGGTATTACAACATGCGTTTCGCCGATCCGAAGGTAGCGGAGGACATTCTCACCGGAGTGCCGAAGCGCGAGAACATCAACCGCTACATCCACTGGACCCCCGGAGGGGAGAAGGGCCTCGGCCAGCGCCAGACGATGCTGTGGGCCGTCGAGCGCTCCGACGGAGGGCGCGGGGTCGGCTTCACCGGAGGGCACTGGCACCGCAACTGGGCCGTCGACGACTTCCGCCGCCTCGCCCTCAACGCCATCCTCTGGACCGCCCGCGTCGAGGTGCCCGAGGACGGGGTCGTCTCCGAAGCGGTGACCGAGGCGCAATTGAACGAGAACCTCGACCCCAAGGACAAGATGGAGCACATCTCCCTGCCCTCGGAGGCCGACCTGACCCAGCCCGCCGCCGAGCCGGTCGAATTCCGCTGGCCGGGGAAGAAATAACCCTTTTCCCGTGAAAATCGGACTGCTCGACTCCGGTGTCGGCGGGCTCTCGGTGTTGCGCGAGATCCGCCTCCTCCTGCCTGCGGCGTCGCTGCACTACGTCGGCGATTCGGCTTGGTGCCCCTACGGGACGAAGAGCCCCGAGGTGATCCAGCGGCGCGTCTTCGAGATCGCCGACCACCTCCTTGGCCACGGGGCGGAAATCCTCGTGATCGCCTGCAACTCGGCCACGATCCAGGCGGTCGGGGCGCTGCGCGCGAGCTACCCTCTGCCCGTCGTCGGGATGGAGCCCGGCGTGAAGCCCGCCGCCGAGCGCACCCGCAGCGGCGTCGTCGGCGTGCTCGCGACCGAGGCCTCGCTCGCGGGGGAGAAATTCCACCAGCTCGTCAGCGCCCACGCCAGCGGCGTCCGTGTCATCACGAGGCCCTGCCCGCGTTTCGTCGAACTCGTGGAGGCCGGGATCCTCGACGGACCCGAGGCCGAGGCGGCGGTGGACGAGGCGGTCGCGCCCCTCGTCGAGGCGGGGGCCGATGTGTTCGTGCTGGGCTGCACGCACTACCCCTTCCTGCGCCCTGTCATCGAGCGCCGCTTGCCGGAAGGGTCCGTCGTCATCGACACCGGGCCGGCCGTGGCGCGGCGGGTCGAGAGCTTGCTGACGGAACGGCAGGAGACGCGCGGCGCCCACCCAGCAAATTCGGATTTCGGGCTTCGAGCTTCGGATTTTCCCCCCGTTTTCGTGGAAACGACCGGGTCGCCCGAGCAGTTGAACCGTCTCCTGCCCAGGCTGCTCCCCGGCGTCGCCGCGACCGTGTCGGGATGCCGCATCGCCGGGGATCCGGGAGGAGAGGAGCGGATTCGTTGACAGGCTTGCCAATGCGCCGGGGAATGCCATAGTGGCTCCCGGACCCGGAGCCGGGTTCATGGCGGCGGAGGCCGTCCGCCACCCGGACCTCCTTGGGATCGTTGCGCGAATAGCTCAGCGGTAGAGCATCTCGTTTACACCGAGGCGGTCGGGGGTTCGAATCCCTCTTCGCGCACCACTTTCGACGCCGGACCGGGGTGGTCCAAGGACGGTTTCGGTGTGCAAAGAGTCGAGGTCGTTCGAATGAACCCTGCCAAACAGATCAAAGGCGCTTCATCCACAGGACGATCACCACTTTCGACAAGACCTCCGCGACCAGCAGCCCAGCGACGAACGCGCCGATGGCCCGGCCGCCCCGGACGTTGCAGCAGAGGGAGAAGGAACGATACATCAGCGCCACCATCCACACGGTGGCGAGCATCGCCACGAGCAGGGTCGAAAAGAACACGGCGGCGTCGGGATGCAACAGGCCCGGGTCCAGCTTTCCCTTCTGGACCTGCTCGACGAGATAGGCGGTGAAACGGCGGTATCCCGGCGGCAGACAGGCCAAGGCGGCGAGGAGCATCGGCCAGCGCGCCAGCGCCTGCGTGCCGAGGAGATCGACGGCCCGGAAGGCGCTGCGGCTGGCGAGGCGTCCGGCCGCGAGCAGCACCAGCGCCAAGGCCAGCCAGTCGATGAGGCCCTCGGCGAGGAAGAACCAGAGCGGCACGGATGCCGGACCCGTGTGCATGTCCAGCACGCCGTCGAAATGCGTGCCGCTCAACGAGCCGATCCAGCCCGTCAGCAGGATCGCCGCCAAGCCGAGTCCGAGGGCCGGCCAGCCGGCCACGCGTCGGAAGGGGTTGAACAAGAGGGTCAGGATGGGGCGGGGTTTCGCTGTGCTCATGGATCGGTGTCGGCGGGGGAGGGCAATTTGGCGATGATTTCGTCGAGGCGGTTGCGAACCGTCGGGTAGCTGACTTTCAAGAGACCGGCCATTTCCTTCAGGCTGCCGCTGGCCCGGACGAACTGGCAGATGAACTCTTGGTCCTCTTGCGGCAACGCGGCGAGCCGTGGCAGGGGGTAGTCGCCCCCGACCTCCGTGCCGCAGTGCTCGCAACCCAGCCGCTTTACGGCCAGTTGCCGTTCGCAGCTCGGGCAGTGGATGGGCAGTTTTTTCACGAGGTGATTTTAATTTTATGTCGATATAAGTAAATAAAATTCATTATATGATTCATTTTATTTAACGAACTCCGCAGAAGTTTTCATGAACTTCGTTGCGGCTCCGTTTGTGGTGAGGCGCTTTTCTTCGAAGCGGGCTTTGGAAGCCCCTTTACTAATCACGACGCTGACGGTATCGTTTCGGCTCGCCTGCCAGGCTTTTTGTAGGAACGCTTTATGAAACCCATCCCGAACCGCGCCGGGCACGCCCTTGCGCAAAGGCTGGCATCGCTCTCGTTGCTGCTCCTCTCCTCTCTTTTCCTCGCCTCCTGCGCCTCCACGCCGACGACGGGAACCAGCACCGGGCTCGCAGGCACTGGCTCCGTGGCCGGGCGTCTCACCCCCGCGCAGCTCAACCATCCCCAAGTGAAGGCCCGCGACGCCATCATCGCGACCGAGCCGCCGGGCAACTACTACATCGGCCGCCGCTGGTGGACTGACGGGACGCGCTTCTGGGGCTACCTGCGCGAGCCGGGCAAGCCGTGGTCCACGGCCAAGCTCGTCATCATCAACGAGAGCATCGCCAAGCAGCCCGACCGCGTTCCCGAGGAGGGGGCCGAGCGGGTCCACGGCTACGATCACAACTACGAATACCGCATGTGGGGCAGCTACACCGGGCAGAAGGTCTACGACCCCAACTCGAATTTCGTCATCCCCGAGTTCCGCCTTTCGCGGTACGAGCTGATCGACAGCAACCCCGGCTTCCTCTTTCATCCCGGCGAGAAATACAGCCCCAACCGCCTCCCCGAGATCCATCCTCCCTTCCCTTGAGGGACGGAGTGTTTGACCTGAACTGTCAGCTCCCACCCCGCTCCCCCGGCGCGGTCTGCCGCCGCTGTTGGCGGTAGTAGCGAACCAGCCCGGCAGTGACGCCGTCGGCGTATTCCTGGTAGATGTTCTTCCGGTAGACCCCGTTGATCTCCCGCAGCCCCGCGTAGGCTCCCTCCTGGACGCGGGCGTGGGTTTCCCGGTGGTTCATGCAAAACGGCTCGAAAAAGAGCACGGGGCAGAGGAAGACGCGGTTGGCGAGGAGGTTTCGGGCCCAGACGTATTCGTTGCCGTTCACCGACTTGCCCTGGATGCCGTCGTAGGAGGCGGCGGGTAGGCGGGTCTCCCGTTGTAGGGTGCGGGAGACGGTGTCGGCGAGGCGGATCTCCTCGTGGTAGATGCGTTGCAAAATGCGCAGGACCATCTCGAAGCGGGTATCGTCCTCGGCGATCTCGGCTTTGGCGTAGCAGCCGTTGACGAGGAGGTGGAGGTGGTTCGGCGAACGGAAGGCGGGCCTGCCCCCCGGCCAGGGCGAGGCGTCGAAGTGGAGACAGAGGGCGAGGTCGGGCTGGATCGAGTCGTTGATGAGGTCGCCGCGGGCGCGGATTTCGCTGGAGATGGCGAACATCACCTTGGCGGTGTCGGTGATCCGCTTTTCCGTGGGGATCTGGCCGCGCCGCAGGAGGTAGGCCCTGGCCTCGTCCCGCAGCGTCTCGGGGCGCTCGCGGGTGACGGGGTGGTTCGACTCGCGGGTGAGAAAGACCTCGGCGCCGAGCAGGCCCAAGTCGCGTTTCAGAAGCTTCGCCACGATGAGGGTCATCTCGCCCTCGCGCACTTCGAGCGTGTCGGGGCCGCCGAGTTTGAAGTGGCGGTCGTCCCAAGTCACCCATTTCCCCCCGATGTGGCCGGGGTCGATGGCGATGCGCAGGCCCGCGAGAGGCTTGGAGGAGTTCGGCGGCAGGTCGTGGGTCTCGACGGGCGGGCGCCAGTAGCGGGCGGTGCCGGAGGGGAGGGGAGCGCCGTTCTTGAAGCGTAGGTCGTACCAGCCGGCCTCGGGATGGTTCGACTGTTTCAAAATGAGGGCGCGGTCGCCCTCGATTCGGATGAGCCCCTCGGTCTCCGCGGGACCCCGGGTGTAGCAGTGGCGGAGCAAGTGGACGAACTCCTCGCGGGTGATGGTGCCTTGGTGGGGGTCGAGCCCGGACCAGTCGGGCACGGTGCCGAGCCGCGCGAGGTTCGGCGGGGGAACGTCCGAGGAGGGCGCGGGGGTGGCCGGGGCGAGCAGGAGGAGGAGGGCGGGGACGAGAACCCCCCTTTTTGCCATCTCTGGCAAGCGCGGCAAGGATCTCGAACCGGGCGAAGTTTTCAGTTTCATGAGCCGGAAAGCGGACGATGGAATAGAAGCATGCTGAGGATTCTATTTCTAGGGGATATTGTCGGGGAGCCGGGACGGAAGGCGGTGATCTCGCGCCTCGCCGCGATCCGGGAGGCGGAGGGGATCGATTTCGTCGTCGCTAACGGGGAGAACGCGGCGGGGGGGCGGGGGATCACGCCGAAAATCGCCATCGACCTGCTCCGTGCCGGGGTCGCGGTGATCACGACGGGCGACCATGCTTGGGATCAATACGAAATCATGGAGTTTATGGAGATGGAGCCGCGAGTGCTCCGGCCGCTCAACTATCCGGTGGGGACGCCGGGAGGAGGGTCCATCGTTTTGGAGACGGCCAAGGGCAAAGTCGGGGTGATCAATGCGCAGGGCCGCAGCTTCATGCAGCCGCCGCTGGAAAACCCCTTCCTCGCGGTGCGGGACGAGGTCGCGCGGCTGAGAGCGGAGGAGGGCGCGGCGGTCCTCCTCGTCGATTTCCACGCCGAGACCACCAGCGAGAAAGTGGCTTTGGGATGGGCGTTGGACGGGACCGTCTCCGCCGTCATCGGGACCCACACCCATGTGCAGACGGCGGACGAGCGCGTCCTGCCGGGAGGCACGGCCTTCCTTTGCGACGCGGGGATGTGCGGCCCGCTCGACTCGGTGCTGGGGCGGGAGACCGGGCCGGTGGTGGAGCGCTTCCTTACCTCGACGCCCCGTCGTTTTCCCGTGGCGCGGGGGCCTGTGGGTCTGCGCGGAGCCGTCGTGGAGGTCGACGAGACGGATGGAAAAGCCCTCGCGATCCGGCGTTTCGCCGAGGAAGTGGCCGCATGAGAGGGGAGGGGGGCAAGGTTTTGAAAACATTCAGGAAGTTTTTTTTGACAGGCGCGGGCGCTCGATTACCTTTCGCGCCTGATTCCGCCGCTCTGGCCCGTGGCCTCGATGCTCCCTCCCGCAGGGGAAGGTTGCATGGGGTTTCTTGCCGTTGGCGGTCTCGGATGCCTGGGTTACTGGATCACTTGGTCTTTGAAGCTCAAGGTGCTGAAAGGCTCTTGTAGCTCAGGGGTAGAGCACTTCCTTGGTAAGGAAGAGGTCATGGGTTCAAATCCCATCAAGAGCTCCACTTGTGAGACGAGAAGAAGAAAAACGAAGCGGCCCCGCCGCAATCGAGCCCCGAGACCCCAGGAGGGACAGATTTCTACGAACACCACCAACAAAAAACCTAACGAAAATGGCTAAAGCAGCATTCGAACGCACCAAGCCTCACGTGAACGTGGGCACGATCGGTCACGTTGACCACGGCAAGACCACCCTCACTGCGGCGATCACCACCACCCTCGCTGAGAAGGGCCTCGCCGAGAAGCGCGCCTACGACGAGATCGACGGCGCCCCCGAGGAGCGCGAGCGCGGCATCACCATCTCCACCGCCCACGTCGAATACGAGACCGAGAAGCGCCACTACGCCCACGTCGACTGTCCCGGCCACGCCGACTACGTGAAGAACATGATCACTGGCGCGGCCCAGATGGACGGCGGCATCCTCGTCGTCTCCGCCGCCGACGGCCCGATGCCCCAGACCCGCGAGCACATCCTCCTCGCCCGCCAGGTCGGCGTGCCCGCCCTTGTCGTCTTCCTCAACAAGGTGGACCAAGTGGACGACGAAGAGCTTCTCGACCTCGTCGAAATGGAGGTGCGCGAGCTCCTCAGCCAATACGAATTCCCCGGCGACGACATCCCGATCGTGCGTGGTTCCGGCCTCAAGGCGCTGGAGGGCGACGCGACCCATCAGGCGAACATCATGAAGCTCATGGAGGCGGTCGATGAATACATCCCGCTCCCCGAGCGCCCCATCGACGGCGACTTCCTCATGCCCGTGGAAGACGTGTTCTCGATCGAAGGTCGCGGCACCGTCGCCACCGGTCGTGTCGAGCGCGGCATCATCAAGAAGATGTCCGAAGTCGAGATCGTCGGCCTCCGCGACACGCAGAAGACCACCGTCACGGACATTGAAATGTTCCGCAAGCTCCTCGACGAAGGGCGCGCTGGCGACAACGTCGGTCTCCTCCTCCGCGGCCTCAAGAAGGACGACGTCGAGCGTGGCCAAGTCATTGCCAAGCCTGGCTCGATCAAGCCCCACAAGAAGTTCAAGGCCGAGGTCTACGTCCTCTCCAAGGACGAAGGCGGCCGCCACACCCCCTTCTTCGACAACTACCGTCCCCAGTTCTACTTCCGCACCACGGACGTGACCGGTTCGGTGAAGCTCCCCGAGGGCGTCGAGATGGTGATGCCCGGTGACAACGTGGCCATTGAGGTCGAGTTGCTCACCCCCATCGCCATGGAGAAGACGATCCGCTTCGCTATCCGCGAAGGTGGTCGCACCGTCGGTGCGGGTCGCGTCTCCGAGATTCTCGATTGATCGCCAGGCCGATCGTCCTCCTGGATGCGGGGCGTGGGTGTCGAATCCCCGTCCCGTCCCCGGGAAGTCGCGGGAGGGGATCCGAAATGTCGGTTCCCCTCTTTCCGCCACTGAAAAAAGCATTTCCAGAAAACAGGGCAGTAGCTCAATTGGTAGAGTAGCGGTCTCCAAAACCGTTGGTTGCGAGTTCGAGTCTCGCCTGCCCTGCCAGTTGCCGGGATCGAGCGCGAGCGGCGCGAATCCCGGCGCGGGAAGAGAACACGAAACATGAAAGTTGGAAAATACCTCGGCGAAGTCCGCGGGGAGCTCAGGAAGGCCACTTGGCCGTGGGATCCCAAGGAGAAGGGCGTCAAGAAATACAAGCAGTTGATCGACTCCACCGTCGTCGTCCTCATCGCGACGCTGCTTCTCGGGGCTTTCGTGGCCACGATCGATTTCGCGATGCGCCAGGTCATGACTTTCCTCACGACCGGGTTTTAGAAATCCGCAGCCTGAAATTCCGAAACCCGATCCGTCCATTCATCCATGCCGACGATCCCCCAAGCCAAAGACCAGTGGTATGTGATCCAGGTGCTCTCCGGACAGGAGCTCAAAGTCCGCGACAACATCGAGCGGCGCATCGCCGCCGAGGAGATGAGCGACCTGATCTACGAGGTGCTCGTGCCGCAGGAGCGCGTCTCGGAGGTGAGGGGGCGGCAAAAGCGCGAGGCCAACCGGAAGTTCTATCCCGGCTACGTCATCGTCAACATGCACCTCCTCCACGAGGACAACACCCTCGTTGATCGCACTTGGTATTTCATCCAGGAGACCGACGGGGTGATCAATTTCGCCGGGACCAAGGGGCATCCCATGCCCATGCCCACGCACGAGGTCGATTCTATGCTCGCCCAGATCAAGGAGCGCGAGGGCAGCGTCAAGCCGGCTGTCTCGTTCGAGGTCGGCGACTCCGTCGTCGTCTCCGACGGCCCCTTCCAAGGGCAGGCCGGCGTTATCGCCGAGATCAACGAAGCCAAGGGCGAGCTGATGGTCTCGGTCAACATTTTCGGACGCGAGACCCTCGTGCCCCTCGAATACTGGCAGGTGGAGGTGGGCTGAGCCGTCCTCCGCGCCGACGATCCCGCATCCCCGACCCAACCCCTTTAAACCTAGAAGCACGATGGCCAAAGAAGTAGTCAAACAGATCAAGCTGCAGATCACCGCAGGCAAGGCGAACCCCTCTCCCCCCGTCGGCCCGGCGCTCGGCCAGGCGGGCGTGAACATCATGGAGTTTTGTAAGCAGTTCAATGCCCAGACTCAGTCGCAGGAGGGCGACATCCTCCCCGTCGTCATCACTGTCTACAAGGACAAGAGCTTCACTTTCATCACGAAGAAGTCCCCCGCCGCCGTGCTCCTGAAGAAGGCCGCCGGTCTTGCTTCCGGATCGAGCGAGCCGAACAAGAAGAAGGTCGGGCAACTCAGCCGGGCCAAGCTCTTGGAGGTGGCCCGCAACAAGATGGAGGACATGAACACCCGCGACGAGGAGGCCGCCTGCCGCATCCTCGCCGGCACCGCCCGCCAGATGGGCCTTGAGATCGTCGATTGATTTTCCGAAACGAACCCCAACCCTGCAGGAGGGCGACGCCCGCACGTACTGCCTAAAGAACATGGCCAAGAAACGCAGCAAACGATACCAGGCGGCCGCCGCGCTGGTGGACGACGCCAAAGTCTACCCCCTCGCCGAGGCGGTTTCTTTGGTGAAAAAACTCCCCGCGCCGAAATTCGACCAGACCGTCACCTTGACCTTCCGTCTGGGCGTCGATCCCCGCCAGTCCGACCAGATGGTGCGCGGCACCTGCCCGCTCCCGCATGGATCGGGCAAGGAGGTGCGCGTGCTCGTCTTCGCCGAAGGCGAGGCCGCGACCGAGGCGAAGAACGCCGGGGCCGACCATGTGGGCTTCGACAACCTGATCAAAGAGGTCCAAGGCGGCTTCCTCGATTTCGACGCCGTTATCGCGACCCCCGCGGCCATGTCCGAGGTGCGGAAGCTGGGTCGGCAGCTCGGCCCCCGCGGCCTCATGCCCAACCCCAAGACCGGTACCGTCACCGACGACACCGCCGCCGCCGTGAAGGCCGTCAAGGCCGGCCGGATCGACTTCAAGCTAGACAAGAACGGCAACGTCTCCGCCCCCATCGGAAAACTCTCCTTCGAGGAGGGCCAGCTCGTCGACAACGGCAAGGCGGTGATCGACTCCGTTGCCGCCGCCCGGCCCGCCACGGCCAAGGGCGTCTTCATCCTCAAGGGCACTCTCGCCGCCACCATGGTCCCGGGCGTCAAGGTGGACGTCTCCTCCTGGCATTGATCCACCGAACCCGCCAACCCTGTAACTTTACCCTTTTGAAGCGATGAAAGTCCTCAAGAAAACCGTCATCGACAGCCTCCTCGCCCGCATCAGCGACTCGCCCTTCCTCATCGTGGTCGATTACTCCGGGCTGAAAGTCTCCGAGTTCGCCGAGCTGCGCAAGCGTCTCTCCGCGACCGGGGCCAAGCTCCAAGTGGCGAAGAACACCTTCGTCCGGCAGGCCGCCGCCTCCGTCGACTACCCCGCCGAACTCGCCTCCACCCTCGTCGGCCAGACCGCTGTCGTCACTGGCGACGGGGATGTCAGCGCCTCGGCCAAGATTCTCAAGACCTACGGCAAGGAGATCAACAAGCTCGCGATTCGCGCCGGTGTCCTCGACGGCAGCTTCCTCGACCAGGCCCAGATCATCGCTCTGGCGGATCTCCCGCCGCTGGAGATCCTCCGTGCTCAGTTCCTCGGCGTGCTCAACTCGCCCGCCCAGAAGCTCGTCTCCGTGCTCAACGAGCCCGCCGCCTCGCTCGCCCGCGTCCTCCAGGCCAAGGCCGACCAAGGCTGAACCCTGTCGCACGACCCTTTACACCCTCTTGGGCGACTCCTCACAGAGGGGCGTCCGCAAACCGAAGAAGAAAACCAACAACCGGGTTCCTTGCCGAAAGCCGAGCGCGGCGTTTTAATTGCCGGGAAGCTTCCCGTCGCGGCGACACCCACCCAAAGACATGGCAGATACCAGCGCACTAGTGGAACAACTGAGCGGACTCACCGTCCTCGAGGTCGCCGACCTCGTCAAAGCTCTCGAAGAAAAATGGGGCGTCAGCGCCGCGGCCCCCGTGGCCATCGCCGCAGCTCCCGCCGGTGGCGGAGGCGGTGGTGAGGCCGCCGAGGAGAAGACCTCCTTCGACGTGATCCTCGCCTCCTTCGGCGACAACAAGATCGGCGTCATCAAGGCGGTCCGCGAGGCCGTCCCCGGTCTCGGCCTCGCCGACGCGAAGGCCCTCGTCGAGAAGGCCCCGACTCCCGTCAAGGAAGGCGCCACCAAGGACGAAGCCAACGCCATCAAGGCGAAGCTCGAAGAGGCCGGTGCCAAAGTCGAGCTCAAGTGATCCGAAGTTTTTGCATCCCGGCCCGGAAACGGGCCGGGAATGCTCTTTTTTAGATTTGCCCAAGAAATTCCTTGCCACAATCGTTAGAGAACCCGGAAAAAGTGCCTTTCTTCCTGCTGCCAAACTGAAGTGACGTCGAATCCCGGACGCTCGTCGAGGCGTCCGGGCTTCGTCGTCTCTTTTTTTGACGACCGCCCTCCGGGTTCGGCGTTCCCGCGTGTACACGCCCCCCGTGGGCGGTGTCCGTCGGTCGCATCCCCGGAGAAAGCGGTGAGACGAGAGAACGAGAAGAGTTCCCCAGACCTCCCCCCAAGACCAACCTCAGCAGTGCCCCCTATGTCAGCAAGACCCGCGAAACTTGAACGTTTGTATTTTGGCAAGATCGAGGAGGCCATCGAGACGCCGAACCTGATCGAGGTGCAGCTCGACTCCTACAAAGAGTTCCTGCAACAGGACGTCGCGCCCGAGAACCGCACCTCCACCGGACTGCAATCGGTCTTCAAGGAGGTCTTCCCCATCCAGAGCTACGACGAGAAGTTCACCCTCGACTTCGCCAAGTACGAGGTCGGCGAGCCGAAGCAGACCGCTCTCGAATCCCTCCGCGACGGCGAGACCTTCAGCGCCCCGCTCTACGTCACCTTCTCCCTCACCGATGAGACGGGGACGAAGGAGGAGCGCGTCTACATGGGCGAGCTGCCCATGATGACCCTGCGCGGCACCTTCGTCATCAACGGAGCCGAGCGCGTCATCGTCAGCCAGCTCCACCGCTCCCCCGGCGTCTGCTTCGAGACGAACCTCCACCTCAACGGCAAGACCCTCTTCGGCTTCCGCATCATCCCCGACCGCGGCACCTGGATGGAGGTCCAGTTCGACACGAACGACCTCCTCTACGTCTACCTCGACCGTCGCCGCCGCCGCCGCAAGTTCCTCGCGACCACCTTCCTCCGCGCCATCGGCTACCCGACCGACGAGGACATCATCGAGCAGTTCTACGACATCGAGAAGCTCAAGATCGACCCCTCCATCAACGAGGCCGAGCTCGCCAACAAGGTCATCTTCAACGACGTCCTCGACGGGGAGATGGTCGTGGCCAAGGCCTACGAGCCCCTCACCCTCGCGACCATCACCCAGCTCCACGCCCTCGGCGTCAAGTCCGTCCCGGTCGTGGTCGCTTCGCATGACGACCTCCTCATCAAGTCGCTCCGCAAGGATCCCGCGAAGAACGAGGAGGAGGCCCTCAAGGACATATACCGCCGCCTCCGCCCCGGCGACCCGCCGACTGTGGCCAACGCCCGCGCCCTGCTGAAGCGCCTCTTCTTCGATCCGAAGAAATACGACCTCACCCGCGTCGGTCGCTACAAGATCAACCAGAAGCTCGCCCTCGACATCGACGAGAACGAGCGCGTCATCACCGCCGAGGATTTCCTCATGGCCATGGCCTACCTCTTCGGCCTGCGTCGCGGCGAGGGCGTCCTCGACGACATCGACCACCTCGGCAGCCGCCGCATCCGCGCCGTCGGCGAGCTTCTCGCGAACCAGTGCCGCGTCGGCCTCGCCCGCACCGAGCGTCTCGTCAAGGAGCGCATGACCCTCTTCGACATCAACCTCGACGGGATGACCCCCTCGAAACTGGTGAACCCGAAGGCCCTCGCCGCCGTCGTGCGCGATTTCTTCGGTCGTTCGCAGTTGAGCCAGTTCATGGACCAGATCAACCCTCTGTCCGAGCTGACCCACAAGCGCCGCCTCTCCGCCCTCGGCCCCGGCGGCCTCAACCGCGACCGCGCCGGCTTCGAAGTCCGCGACGTCCATCCCTCGCACTACGGTCGCATCTGTCCCATCGAGACGCCGGAAGGTCCGAACATCGGCCTCATCAACTCGATGAGCTGCTACGCCCGGATCAACGAGTTCGGCTTCATTGAAACGCCCTACCGCCGCATCCAGAAGGGCAAGGTGATGAAGAAGATCGACTACCTCACCGCCGACCAGGAGGAGAGCTACCTCATCGCCCAGGCGAACAACCCCATCGACGACAAGGGCAACTTCCTCACCGAGAAGATCACCGTGCGCCACCTCGGCGAGTTCATCGAGGTCGTGCCGGAGGAGGCGACCTACATGGACGTCTCGCCGAAGCAGCTCGTCTCCGTGGCCGCCTCGCTCATCCCCTTCCTTGAGCACGACGACGCCAACCGCGCCCTCATGGGCTCGAACATGCAGCGCCAAGGCGTGCCGCTCCTCGTCTCCGAGTCCCCCTACGTGGGCACCGGGATGGAGGGCAAGGTCGCCCGCGACTCCCGTGCCGTCGTCGTGGCGGAGGGTTCCGGCACCGTCGCCGCCGCCACCGCCGAGATGGTCATCGTGACGAAGGACGGCGAGCTGCCCTGCTCCGAGGCGCAGTTCATGACGAATCCCTTCAAGCTGAAGAACGACAAGGAGAACGGCACCTACGTCTACCCGCTGCGCAAGTTCATGCGCTCGAACGCGGGCACCTGCATCAACCAGAAGCCCATCGTCCGCCGCGGCGAGAAGGTGAAGGCCGGCCAAGTCCTCGCCGACGGGCCGAACACCGAGCATGGCGAGCTCGCCCTCGGGCGGAACGTGCTGGTCGCCTTCATGCCGTGGAACGGCTACAACTTCGAGGACGCCATCGTCATCTCCGAGCGCATCGTGAAGGAGGACATCTACACCTCCATCCACATCGACGAGTTCGAGATCGGCGCCCGCGACACCAAGCTCGGCCCCGAGGAGATCACCCGCGACATCCCGAACGTCGGTGAGGAAGCGCTCAAGGACCTCGGTCCCGACGGCGTCATCCGCGTCGGTGCCGAAGTGAAGCCCGGCGACATCCTCGTCGGCAAGATCACGCCCAAGAGCGAGACCGAACTGGCTCCCGAGGAGCGTCTTCTCCGCGCCATCTTCGGTGAGAAGGCCGCCGACGTGAAGGACACCTCCCTGCGCGTCCCCTCCGGCTGCGTCGGCATCGTCATGGACGTGCGCGTCTCCTCGCGCAACGCCTCCAGCAAGGAGAAGCTCGATCCCAAGGAGCAGCAGAAGCAGCAGAAGCAGATCATCGAGGAGCACAAGCGCCGCCACGACGAGATCGCCGAGCAGCTCACCGAGAAGCTCTCCGACATCCTCCTCGGCGAGAAGGTCCCCCTCGACGTGGTCAACGGTCGCACCGGAGAGATCCTCGTCCCGGCCAACAAGAAGATCACCAAAACCATCCTGCGCAAGCTCGCCGACAACTACTCGAACATCGAGATCGACCCCAGCCCGGTCCGCAACAAGATCCTCGACATCGTCGCCAGCTTCGAGCAGAAGTTCGCCGACATCGACATGGAGCGGGAGCGCCAGCTCGACCGCATCGAGTCCGGCGACGACTCCGAGCCCGGTGTCATCAAGCAGGTCAAGGTCTACGTCGCGAAGAAGCGCAAGCTCTCCGTCGGCGACAAGATGGCGGGCCGCCACGGGAACAAGGGCGTCGTCGCCACGATCGTGCCCGAGGAGGACATGCCCTTCCTTGAGGACGGCACCCCCGTTGACATCTGTTTGAACCCCCTCGGCGTGCCGAGCCGGATGAACGTCGGGCAGGTGCTCGAAACCCACCTTGGCGTCGCCGCCAAGGCGCTCGGTTTCAAGGTCGCCACCCCCGTCTTCGACGGCATCCCCGAATCGAAGATCGTCGAATACCTCGAACAGGCCAAGCAGGTTGATGGCTTCGGCTGGATCGGCACCAACGGCAAGTCGCAGCTCTACGACGGCCGCACTGGTGAGCCTTTCTACCAGCCCGTCGTCGTCGGCATGATCTACATGCTCAAGCTCGGCCACCTCGTCCAGGACAAGATCCACGCCCGCGCCGTCGGCCCCTACTCCCTCGTCACCCAGCAGCCGTTGGGGGGCAAGGCCCAATACGGTGGCCAGCGCTTCGGGGAAATGGAGGTCTGGGCGCTCGAAGCCTATGGAGCCGCCTACACCTTGCAGGAACTGCTCACCGTCAAGTCCGACGACGTGCAGGGCCGGACGCGGATCTACGAGTCCATCGTCAAGGGCGACAACACCCTCGACGCTGGCACGCCGGAGTCTTTCAACGTGCTCATCAAGGAGATGCAGAGCCTCGGCCTCGACATCCGTGTCGGCTCCTCGGACCGCTCCCCCGAAGAAATCCTCGCCGACAGCCTCGCCATCATCTGATTCCGAATCTGAACGGAACCCCACACAGCCCTCGAACTTCAGCTTCTACTCAACATGTCTGTTCCTTCCCTCAGCTCTGAATCGCACCTCGACGAAATCTTCGGCCTTGAGCGCAAGTCCGACAGCTTCGACCACGTCCGCATCACCGTCGCCAATCCCGAGACGATCCGCTCGTGGAGCCGCGGCGAGGTGAAGAATCCGGAGACGATCAACTACCGGACCTTCAAGCCCGAGAAAGGCGGCCTCTTCTGCGAGCGCATCTTCGGCCCGACCAAGGACTGGGAGTGCGCCTGCGGCAAGTACAAGCGCATCAAGCACAAGGGCACCGTCTGCGACCGTTGCGGCGTCGAGGTGACCCTCTCCCGCGTGCGTCGCGAGCGCATGGGCCACATCGAGCTGGCCGTGCCCGTCTCGCACATCTGGTTCTACAAGTGCATGCCCTCGCGCATCGGCCTGATGCTCGACATGAGCGCCCGCCAGCTTGAGCGCGTCATCTACTACGAGGACTACATCGTCATCGACCCGGGCAACACTCCGCTCGACGCTGGCCAGCTCCTCACCGAACTGGAATACCGCGACGCCCAGGACGAATACGGCACCGAGGGCTTCCGCGCCGGCATGGGGGCCGAGGCCGTCCGCGACCTCCTCGTCCGCGTCGATCTCCCCTCGGTCATCACCGAATTGGAGGAAGCCATGGGTAAGACCCGCTCCAAGCAGGTCCGCAAGAAGCTCGCCAAGCGCCTTAAGCTCGCCCAAGGCTTCTACCACTCCAAGACCCGTCCCGAGTGGATGATCCTCGAAGTGCTTCCGGTCATTCCTCCGGACCTGCGCCCGCTCGTCCCGCTGGAAGGTGGCCGCTTCGCGACTTCCGACCTCAACGATCTCTACCGTCGCGTCATCAACCGGAACAACCGTCTCAAGAACCTGCTCCAGCTCAAGACGCCCGACGTCATCATCCGCAACGAGAAGCGGATGCTGCAAGAGGCCGTCGATGCCCTCTTCGACAACGGCCGCCACGGTCGCGCCGTCACCGGGGCTGGCAACCGCGCCCTCAAGTCGCTCTCCGACATGCTCAAGGGCAAGGGGGGGCGTTTCCGCCAGAACCTCCTCGGCAAGCGCGTCGATTACTCGGGCCGCTCCGTCATCGTCATCGGCCCCGACCTCAAGCTGCACCAGTGCGGTCTGCCGAAGAAGATGGCCCTCGTCCTCTTCGAGCCCTTCATCATCCGCCGCCTCAAGGAGCTGGGCTACGTCCACACCGTGCGCAGCGCCAAGAAGCTCATCGAGCGCAAGACCTCGGAAGTCTGGGACATCCTCGAGGAAGTGACCAAGGGCCACCCCGTCCTCCTCAACCGCGCCCCCACCCTGCACCGCCTCTCCATCCAGGCCTTCGAGCCGGTGCTCATCGAGGGTTCCGCGATCCGCGTCCACCCGCTCGTCTGTACCGCCTACAACGCGGACTTCGACGGCGACCAGATGGCCGTGCACGTCCCGCTCTCGGTCGAGGCGCAGATGGAGGCGCGCATGCTCATGCTCGCGCCGAACAACATCTTCACCCCGTCGAGCGGCAAGCCGATCACCACCCCGTCGCAGGACATCACCCTCGGCGCCTACTTCCTCACCTACTGCCGCCAGATCCCCCTGCGCGACCCCGACGCCGAGCGGCACCTGCCGCTCTTCGCCGACACCTCCGAGGTCGAGTTCGCCGTGGCGAACCGGTCCATCGACATGCACGACCCCATCCGGGTGCGCAACCCCGACTACGGTTCCGCCGGGCGGATCTACGGCGACCGCGAGCGCAAGATCCTCGTCACCACCGCCGGTCGCGTCCGCTTCAACGAGATCTGGCCCGACGAACTCGGCTTCTTCAACGGCAACGTCGGGAAGAAGCAGCTCTCCGACATCATCTGGCGCTGCTACCAAGTCTCGGGGCAGGAAGGCACCGTGAAATCGCTCGACGCGCTGAAGTCCCTCGGCTTCCGCGAGGCGACGCGCTCGGGCACCTCCGTCGGGATCTTCGACATGATCATCCCCGCCGAGAAGCAGGTCGAGGTCGATAGCGCCACCGCCGAAGTGCAGAAGGCCAACGACCAGTACCGCGCCGGGGTCATCACCAACAAGGAGCGCTACAACAAGATCGTCGATATCTGGACCCACGCCGGGGACGAGATCACCAAGGCGCTCTTCCGCACCATCGAGCACAACGACGGCAAGAGCCTGCCCAGCCCGCTCTTCATGATGGTCGACTCCGGTGCGCGGGGCAACCGCCAGCAGATCAAGCAGCTCTCCGGGATGCGGGGCCTCATGGCCAAGCCTTCGGGCGAGATCATCGAGCGCCCCATCATCTCGAACTTCCGCTCCGGCCTCTCCGTGCTTGAGTACTTCATCTCGACCCACGGCGCCCGCAAGGGTCTCGCCGACACCGCGCTGAAGACGGCGGACTCCGGTTACATGACCCGGAAGCTCGTCGATGTGGCGCAGGACGTCATCATCACCGAGGAGGACTGCGGCACCGCCAACGGCATTCTCGTGAAGTCCATCTACGAGGGCGACGAGGAAGTGGTCGATCTGAAGACCCGCATCTACGGTCGCGTCTCCGCCGAGAAGGTGGTCAACGGCGAGGAGACCGTGGTCGAGCCCGGCCAGATGATCAACGAGGCCATCGCCCTGCGTCTCAACGACATCGGCCACGAGCAGCTCAAGATCCGCTCCGTCCTCACCTGCGAGAGCCGCCGCGGTTGTTGCGCGAAGTGCTACGGCATGAACCTCGCCACCAACGTCATGGCCAAGATCGGCGAAGCCGTCGGCATCGTCGCGGCCCAGTCCATCGGCGAGCCCGGCACCCAGCTCACCATGCGGACCTTCCACGTCGGCGGGGTCGCCTCGGGGACCTTCAAACAGCCCATCATCAAGCCGAAGTCGGGCGGGACCATCCATTACAACAACCTCCGCACCGTCGAGACGCCCGACCACACCTTCGTCGCGCTGAACAAGAACGGCACCATCTCCATCCACGACAAGGACGGGCGCGAGCTGGAGTCCTACAACATCGTGAGCGGTTCGGTGATCCGTTTCGCCGACAATGTCGCGATCAAGAAGGGCGACACCCTCGCCACTTGGGACCCCTACTCCGTCCCCGTCATCACGGAGAAGCCCGGCAAGGTGAAGTTCCGCGACATGATCCAGGGGATCACCCTCTCCACCGAGATCGACAAGGAGACAAACACCAAGGGCCTCGTCGTCATCGAGCACAAGGAGGACCTCCACCCGCAGATCCTCGTCGTCGATCCCAAGACCGGCGACGAACTCGCCGCCTACTCCATCCCCACCGGAGCGCACCTTTCCGTGAAGGAGGGGCAGACCGTCAAGGGCGGCGACCAGCTCGCCAAGACCCCGCGGAAGGTTTCCGAGACGAAGGACATCACCGGGGGCCTTCCCCGCGTCGCCGAGCTCTTCGAGGCCCGCAAGCCCAAGGAGATCGCCGAGATCGCGAAGATCGACGGCGAAGTCTCCCTCGGCGGCACGATCCGCGCGAAGCGCAAGCTCATCGTCACCAACACCGAGTCCGGCGAGCAGGAGGAACACCTCATCCCGCTCGGCAAGCACTACCTCGTGCAGCCCGGCGACCATGTCCACAAGGGCCAGAAGCTCACCGAGGGCGCCGTCGCCCCGCATGAGATCCTCGACATCCTCGGCCCCCACGCCCTCATGGAGCACCTCGTTTCCGAGGTCCAGGACGTCTACCGCCTCCAAGGGGTGGAAATCAACGACAAGCACATCGAGATCATCATCCGCCAAATGCTTCGCAAGGTCCGCATCACCGATCCCGGCGACACCCAGTTCCTCTGGGGCGACCAGATCGAGAAGACGACCTTCGAGGCCATCAACGCCGACATGATCGAGCAGGGCGGCAAGCCCGCCGAGGGCGAGCCCGTCCTCCTCGGGATCACCAAGGCTTCGTTGGAAACCGACTCCTTCATCTCCGCCGCGTCCTTCCAGGACACCACGCGGGTGCTCACCGAGGCGTCCACCCTTGGGCGCATAGACTACCTGCGCGGCTTCAAGGAGAACGTCATCATGGGCCACCTCATCCCCGCCGGCACCGGGTTCCACACGACCCGGAATCTTGGCATCATCGAGCACGCCACGCCCGAGGAAATCGAGGACGGGGATTCCTCCCCGCTCGACGAGCTGATCAGCGAGCCCGCTTGATCTTCCTGCCTCTCTCACCGGAGCCTATCCAATCCCCGCAGGAGGATTCGGATAGGCATTCGTCACAAGGAGAGCAGAGCGCCGTTCGTGTGCCTTGATCAAGACCAAGGAGGGCCGACATTGCTGTCGGTCTTCATGGGGTGGATTTCCCGAGCGAATTCTGCAAAATCTGAAGCAACTTCCGGAAGTCGTCATCCGAGAACCACCGCTTCGGAAACAGATGGAAAATCAAGTCTGATTGATAGACCAAAACGATGTCCTTGCCGACTTTGTATTTGTGGAAATCCGCCCACTTGATCCTTGCGGTTCCGAAGGAATTGGTGGAAACGAACTCCTCTTCGGTGAGTTCGGCTTCGTAAGGCTCCTGCAAGGTTTTCTGCTGTTTGTAGATCTTTTTCGTCCGGTAGGGCAGCCATATGCCGTAACTCAACGCGAAATAGGCGAGAACGCCGAAGATCGCGAAGGGAATTGCCGTGATTTTCCCGTCGCGGGGAAGGAAAACCTGCTGCAATCCGACGAGGACAAGCAGCAGAACGAGAGGGATGCCGATCCACTGGAACGGCGGCTTGGGGCGGATGTGTAGATATTGGGCCCGGACGTAGTCGGAAGGCTCGATCTGGCAGCGGAGTTTCATAGCTCGGCCGAACGGGAGGGTTCAACCTGAGGCCAAAGACTCCTTCAATTGCCGAAGCTCCCCGTCGAGCATGGCGAGGTGCTGCGAGGTGGCCTTGAGCCGTTTCGTCGTCAGCTTGGCGATGAACTCGAAGAGGCAGGCGTAGAAGGCGGGGTTGTCCTCCTTCGGGAGGATGTGTTCGAGGAACTTCTGGTCCACGGCAAGGCAGAAGGAGGGCTTCACCGCGACGACGGACGCGGAGCGGACCTCGTCCTCAAGGGCGGCGAGTTCGCCGAAGATGTCGCCGGAATGGTTCATGCACACGAGCTGCTTGCCGCCTTTCACCACCGCGACCTCGCCGGCGAGGAGGATGAAGATGCGGGAGGCCTCGTCACCCTCGGCGATGATGACGTCGCCGGGATCGCACTCGATGAAGGCGGAGGCGTGGAGCACTTGGTCGAGGTGCTCTTTGGAGAAGGCTTCGAGGAAGGGGACCTCGAGCAGGGGCGCGGGGATGTCGTCCTCGTCGTGGATGTAGGCGTATTCTTGCACGGGAAGAAGTATAGGAACAGGGCGGGGGAGTGTCGAGAGCGGATTCCGGGGACCGGTTGTTTTCGTGGAGGCGGGTTCCGCCGGGAGGAAACGGAAAACCCTCCCGCCGGATTCACCGGGGGAGGGCTCGCGGACCGGGGGCTCCTGTTGCGGGAGCCCCGGTCAGGATCAGAGGGTGTAGGCGCTTTCGCCGTGGGTGGTGGTGTCCAGACCCGCGTCTTCGTCGGCTTCGGGGACCCGGAGGCCCACAGTGAACTTCGCGATGAGCAGCGCGACAATTGAGACGACGCCACTCCAGCCGATCGTGAGGAGCACGCTCTTGATCTGCTGGATGACTTGGCCGTCGGCCGCCCCGCCACGCACGAAGACGCCGGTGAGGATAGCTCCGACGATGCCGCCGACGCCGTGGACGCCGAAGACGTCGAGGCTGTCGTCGTACTTCAGAACCTTCTTCAGCGTGGTGGCGCCAAAGTAGCAGATGACGCCAGCGACGATCCCGAGGATGAGGGCTCCCGCGACCGTAATGGTCCCGGCGGCAGGGGTGACCGCGACGAGGCCGGCGACCGCACCGGTGGCCCCGCCGACAGCGGTGACTTTCTTCGTGGCGAGCCACTCCACTGCAAGCCATGCGAGCACGGCGGTCGCGGTGGTGATCTGGGTGGTCAGCATCGCGAACCCGGCCGCCCCGTTAGCGGCGGCAGCGCTGCCGGCGTTGAAGCCGAACCAACCGACCCAGAGGAGACAGGCGCCGATCACGGTGAGGGGGACGCTGTGCGGATGCAGCGCGGCCGTGCCGAAACCCTTCCGCTTGCCGACCATGATGCAGGCGACGAGACCGGCGATCCCCGCGTTGATGTGGACGACGGTGCCGCCCGCGAAGTCGATCACTTCCCATTTGCTGAAGAGGCCGACACCCGACCAAGCCATGTGCCAGACGGGCAGGTAGGAGAAGGTCGCCCAGATGATGGTGAAAATGAGGATCGCGGAGAACTTCATCCGCTCGGCGAAGGCGCCGACGATCAGGGCGGGAGTGATGATGACGAAGGTCGCTTGGAAGGTGATGAAGACGCTCTCCGGCATCGTTCCGGTCAGCGCCTCGTCGGTGAGCCCCTTCAGGAAGGCTTTGGAGAAATCCCCGATGAACAGCCCGTCACCCGTGCTCGCGAGGCTGTAGCCGTAGGCAACCCAGAGCACCGTCATCACCGAGGCGATGACGAGGCATTGGACGAGGACGCTGAGGACGTTCTTCGCCCGGACGAGGCCGCCGTAGAAAAGGGCGAGGCCGGGGAGGGTCATCAGGAGGACAAGGACCATGGAGGTCATCATCCAGGCGGTGTCGCCCGAGTCGAGGGTGGCGGGTTCCTCGACTTCGACCGCTGGGGCGGCTTCGGCGGGAGCGGCCTCCTGGGCGACCAAGGTGCCAAAGAGCAGGGGCATCGCCAGCAAGGCGACGAACAACAAGGTTTTTAGGTTGAATGTATCTCTCATCAGTTTTTTGGGTTGGTTCACAAGCGGCTCAGAGCGAAGCTCTTGCAAACGTGTTCGGATTTTGGGGTAGCACCCGGCGTGCCAAGTTTTTATTTTTCCCGCCGATTTTTATTTTTGGCCAAACGGGTGGTGCCGGGGCAGGGGAGCTTTGAGCGTGGAAAAACGCGCCAGCGTTGTAGCTGCGTCCACCGAGCGCGGACCAAATGTCCAAACGACGTCCGCGCGAGGTCGATGACCTCGCCTACAGGATTCCGCCTCTGATGACGTTACCCGTCCACTGTTCTGACCCGAACCAGTGTAAGAGCTTCGCGACGGTGCGCTCAAGGTTCGTCGCGCACAATCCTCCCGCCGAGGGAGAGGATGCGGGCTTTGCCCTTGGCGTCCTCGGCTTCGCCGATCTGCCCGTCCTGCACGTACATCTGCGAGAGGGCGGTCCAGGCGAGGAGGTCGTTCGGCTTCAAGGTCGTGGCTTTGAGTCCGGCCCCGATGGCCTCCTTGAGACGACCGGTTTTCATGAGGGCCATGCCGAGGGCGTGCCAGCCGTCGAAGAATTCGGGGTCGAACTCGACACAGCGGCGGTATTTGACGACGGCGCTTTCGAGATCGCCGACGGCAAGGTCGCCGTTGGCGTCGTCGAAGAGGTCGTCGATCTTCCGGCTCACTCGGTCACGGTCAGGTTGGAGGGCGCGTCGGGCCGACGGGCGACGGCTTCGGCGCGACGCTGTTCGAACCAAGCGGAGAAGAGGGCGCGGACGGTCTGGTGCTTGACCGAGGCGGTCAAGGCGCGTCGTTTCGCGTCGGCTTGGTCGTCTTTGTAGATTTCGATCTTACCGACATGGACAAGAAGGAAGCCTTCGCCGCCGGGTCGCTCTTTCACGGAGGAAATCTCGTTCTCCCCGAGTCCGAAGACCGCCTCGACGATCAGGGAGGCGTCGGCGAGGTCGGCGGGTGGCTCCGCCAAGGAGAAGGGGGGCAGCGTCTCCGGCTTCAAGCCGAGGCCCTTCGCGGCTTCGTCGAAGGATTTCCCGGCCTTGACCGCCTCGTTCAGCTTGGCGAGGGCTTCGCTGGCGGCATCGTTGACGGCGCGGTTGGAGCGGGTCGCGAGGAGGGCCTTTTCGATGGCCGGGGTGGCCTCCTCCAAAGTGAGGGGGGCGGGATCGACGGTTTTGCCGAAGTGGAAGACCAAGTAGGCGCCCTCCCCGGCCTCGACCGGCACGAGCACTTGGCCGGGCTGGGTGGCGGCGCTGAAGAGCACGTCAAGGGCGCTCTCGTTGCCGTCGACCAGCTCGGGGGCTTCGCTGCGTGCGAAAGGCTCCAAGGTTCCGGCCTCGGCGACGAACTGGGCTTTGTCGCCGGCGTATTGCTTCGCGACGGCGTTGAAGTCGGCCCCTCCGGCGGCGAGGTCGGCGTAGGCGCGGTTCACCGCGTTGGCGAAGTCGAGGTTGGCCTTCTGCTTGGCCTCGGTGCTGGCGTCTGCGGCGACGGGTTTGGGGGAGAACTTCACATAGTCGAAGCCGCGCTTCGACTCGGAGAGGAGGCTGCCCCTGTTCTCCTCGTAGTATTTCGCCACGTCCTCGGGGGTGATCTGGACGCCCTCGGTGTGGGCGCTGCGGTCGAATCGCACCACCGAGGAGGTGTAGCGCTGGTTGTTCTGGATGTAGCGCTTCGCGGTCTCGCTCGGGAGGGTCTCGACGCCGGCGCCGATGAGTTCGCGCAGCTTCTGGAAGGCGAGGTAGTCCTTCACCAACTGGGCGAGGTCGCCTTGGGTGAAGCCGTTCGGCCCGAGGATCCGGTTTTCGACGAACTGGCCATCCACGAAGGGCCGCTGGAAGACGGGCAGTTGCGGGATGGCGGCCTTGATCTCCTCGACGCTGGGCTCGATGCCCAGTTTCCCGGCCTCGTGGCGCAGAATGATGAGGTTCTCGACGAAGGCGGAGGCGTCATCCCCGCCGCGCTCGCCGAGGAGGACCATCGCGAAATCGAACATGCCGAGCTGGTAGGCGACATCGAAGTGGTTGGCCAGCTTCTGCGCCTCCTTCGTGCGGTAGCAGCGGTCGTAGACTTTCACTTTGCAGTCCCCCCGGCCGAACGTGCCCCCGACGAAATCGTAGTCGGAGTAGAGGAAGGCGAAGGAGATCACGATCACCACGGTGACGGCGATGAGGAGTCCTTTCTGGATGTGTCGGAGCTGGCTGAGCATGGAAGGGGCGGCTCGCCCGCGAAAGCCGGGGGTTCGGGCGGGCGGGGAAAGTAGTGAGGATCGGGGCGCTCTTCAACCGCTTTTTCCCGGAGGTGGCGGGGGAGGGCGGGGATGGAGGGGTGCGCTTGAAACGTCGTCGTCCCTCCTCCTGGGTCGATTTCGCCAAAAACAGTGAACATCCTCCGCAACTCGTTCGTCTAACCCATAGAGCGTCCTCCCTAGAGGGCGCGGAAGTTTCAAAACCCACCCAGACGAAAACCCCAAACCCCGGCGACATGCCGCCCGCATCGCGACGGGGTCCCCGAAAGAAGCGAGAACTCCTGACAGAATCCTCACCGAGGGAAATCCCGAAGGCCGGGAAGACCCCGGGGACCCCCGAAAAGAGACGGGCTGCCGGTCGCCGAAACAAGCGACACGATCATGGCAGCCTGTTTCCATTCCCACGCTTCCCTCCCGATCGGCCCGGCTCACGGCACGAAAGGCCGCCCCCGGCTCGGGATCGCCCTCTCCTCCGGCGGGGCCAAGGGCCTCGCCCACATCGGAGTCATCCAAGTCCTTGAGGAGAACGGCATCCCCGTCCACGCCATCGCCGGCACCAGCATGGGCGCCTACGTCGGCGGCATGTGGGCCTCGGGCCTGAACGGGAGGGAGCTGGAGGAACTCGCCGCGACCATGGCCGTCCGGCGCGACCTCTGGGGCCTCGTCGATCCGCTGCTGCCCCCGCGCCGGGGCTTCGTCGGTGGCCGCAAGATCCTTGCCCGCCTCCGGGACACGCTCGGCGAGAGGACCTTCGACGAGCTTGCGAAACCCTTCCTCTGCGTCGCGACCGAGCTGAACGGCTACGGACGCGCCGTCCTGCGCGAAGGCGAGGTCGCCACCGCCATCCTCGCGAGCCTCGCCATCCCCGGCATCGTCGCCCCGGTCCTGCGCGAGGGGGTCGAATACATCGACGGCGGCGTCTCCGAACCTCTCCCCGTGGACGCCCTGCGCGAGTTCGGCGGGGTGGACAAAATCGTCGCCGTGAACGTGCTGCCCCGCCCCGGCGAAGCGGGCCGCTTCCGCCACAACCCAGCCGACTACAAGCCGTGGAAGAACCCCTGCTCCTGGCTCAACCAGAAGACGAACCTCTTCGCCCGCGGCAACCTCCTCGACATCCTCCGCGGCGCGGCGATGGGCTCGCAAATGCGCCTCGTCGATCGCAGCGCCTCGCACGCCGACCTCGTCATCCACGCGGTCAGCCCGATGCCCCGCTGGCACGACTACAACAACCACCGCTCCTACATCGAGCTGGGGCGCGTCGCCGCCGAGAACTACCTGCCCGAGATCCGCGCCCTCCTCCGACTTTCCGACAAACCCGAAGTCAAACCCGAACCGGAGGCACTGATCGCGACATGAACACGACCCGCCTGAGCACACACTGGGATTCCCTCTCCGCCGACGAACTGCGGCATCTGCAAGGCGTGAAGCTGCGACGCTACCTCGCCGACAACGTCGCGCCCTTCTCGAAGCACTACCGCGACCTCTTCGCGAAGGAGGGCATCGACCCGTTCTCCATCCGCACGGTCGAGGACCTCGCGAAGCTGCCCTTCACCTCGAAGCGCCATCTCGTTGACGACCCCGCGACCGGCTCCCGCGTGAAGGACTTCGTCCTCGTGCCCGACGAAGCGATTCTCCGCAAACGTCCCGCGACGATTCTGAAGGCGCTCCGCCACGGTCGCGCGGCGGTGAAGGCGGGCTTCGAGCGCGAATACCGGCCCATCCTCATGACCAGCACCACGGGCCGCTCCACCGAGCCCGTGCCCTTCCTCTACACCGCGCATGACCTCGATATCCTGAGCGTGACCGGCCGCCGCATGATGGAGATCTGCGAATCCGACCCCGCCTACCGCCATCTCAACCTCTTCCCCTTCGCCCCGCACCTCGCCTTCTGGCTCGCGCACTACGCCGGGCTCGGCTACGGCACCTTCGTCCTCTCCTCCGGCGGCGGGAAGGTCATGGGCACCGAGGGCAACGTGCGCTTCCTCGACAAGATCCGGCCCGAGGCCCTCATCGGGATGCCCACCTTCCTCTACCACGTCCTCTCCCTCGCGGTGGAGCGCGGCCTCGCCGTGCCGAAGCTGCGCAAGATCGTCCTCGGCGGCGAGAAAGTCCCGCCCGGCACCCGCCGCAAGCTGCGCGCCCTCTGCGCCGAACTCGGCGCTGGCAAAGTCGATGTGATGGCCACCTACGGTTTCACCGAGGCGAAGATGGCTTGGCCCGAATGCCCCGGTCACGGGATGGACGGCGCGCCCGGCTACCACCTCTCGCCCGACCTCGGCATCGTGGAGATCGTCGATCCCGAGACCGGCCTCGTCGTCGGCGAGGGCGAGCCGGGCGAGATCGTCTTCACTCCCCTCGACAGCCGAGGCAGCGTCGTCCTGCGCTACCGCACCGGGGACCGCATCTCCGGTGGACTCGTCCACGAAGCCTGCCCCGCCTGCGGACGCACCGCTCCCCGCCTCGTCGGCGAGATCTCGCGCGTCACCGACATGAAGCGCCTCCGCATCGGCAAGGTCAAAGGCACCCTCGTGAACTTCAACGAGCTGGAAAACCTCCTCGACAACCTCGACCGCGTCGGTGCCTGGCAGATCGAACTACGCAAGCGCAACGACGACCCCCTCGAAGTCGATGAAATCGTCGTCCACATCGCCCCGAGCGGTCGCGTCTCGCGCTCCTCCCTCGCGCACGAGATCGAGGAGCGCTTCCGCGCCGCGACCGAACTGACCCCGAACCGGATCGAGTTCCACAGCGCCGAGCACCTCCGCGCCCTGCAAGGCGTGGGCCGCGCCCTGAAGGAGGAGAAAGTCGTCGATCACCGCGACGTGCCCGCGCCCGATGCCGGAGGCAAACCCGAACTGACCACCCTGACCGAACCATGAAAACACCCTCCCGCGATCCTGACAAAACCCTCGTCGTCATCGACGGCGTCCGCACCCCCTTCCTGAAAATGGGGAGCGACTTCGCCTCCATCGACGCGACCGAACAGGGTCGGGTCGTGGTGCAGACCCTCTTGACCCGCACCGGGATCGATCCCGCGTCCATCGACGAACTGATCTTCGGCTGCGTCTCCCAGCCCGCCGACGCCGCGAACCTCGCCCGCGTCGTCGCCCTGCGCGCGGGCCTGCCCGAGACCGTCCCGGCCATGACCGTGCATCGCAACTGCGCCAGCGGGCTGGAGGCCCTCACCGTCGCGGCGGAGCGCCTCGCCGCCGGACGCGGCGAAGTCTTCGTCGTCGGAGGCACCGAGAACATGACCCGCATCCCCCTCCTCTTCTCTTTGGCCGCGGCCGCCAAGTTCGCGGCCTTGTCGCGGGCGAAATCTGCGGGCGGAAAGGCGGCCGCGGCCATCGGCTTCCGGCCTGCCGATTTCGCCCCGGTCGCGGGGCTGAAGCTCGGCCTCACCGATCCCGTCTCCGGCCTGAACATGGGCGAGACCGCCGAGGTCCTCGCCCGCGAATTCGACATCCCCCGCGAGGCGCAGGATCGCTTCGCCCTCGCCTCGCATCTCAAGGCCGCCGCCGCGCGCGAGGCCCACGCCCGCGAGATCGTGCCCGTCTATCTGCCGCATTCCAAAGGCGGCTTCGCCGACCGCGACAACGGCGTCCGCGAAGGGCAGACGAGGGAGGCCCTCGCCCGCCTCGCTCCCGTCTTCGAGCGCCCCGCCGGCACGGTCACGGCGGGGAACAGCTCGCAGATCAGCGACGGAGCCGCCGCCCTCCTCGTCATGAGCGAGACCAGGGCGGAGTCGCTCGGACTCGAACCCCTCGGCCGCCTCGTCGATTACGCTTGGAGCGGCTGCGACCCGAAGCGCATGGGGCTCGGTCCCGCCTTCGCCATCCGCGACCTCCACGAGCGCACCGGCCTGCGCCCCGACGACGCCGATGTCGTCGAGATCAACGAAGCCTTCGCCGCCCAAGTCCTCGCCGTGATGAAGCAGCTCGAAACCGGCCCCTTCGACGGCCTCGCCATCCCCAGTGACCGTCTCAACCCCCTCGGCGGAGCCATCGCCCTCGGCCATCCCGTCGGCGCGACCGGCGCCCGCCTCGTCCTCACCGCCCTGAAACAACTGAAAGCCACCGGCGGCAAACGCGCCCTCGTCAGCCTCTGCATCGGCGGAGGCCAAGGTGGCGCGGCTTGGCTCGAAACGCTCTAACATTATTTTATTTCAACCACGAATCAGCACCAATGAACACGAAGACTCCGCCCATTCAGAATTCCCCCATTCGTGAAAATTCGTGTCCATCCGTGGTCAAACCCATACCCAGCAAAGAGTCCCTAACCGAACACGAAAGGAACCCCGCCATGAACGACACAGAAACAAACGTCAGCCTTCCAAATGCACGGGTAGGGACGCGCCTTCTCGGCATGGGCACCCAACAACCAAACAGCGGACGCCTGAGCCAGGCGTCCCTACCAAATCGCGCCGAAACGCACCACCGGGTCCACCTCCCCTCGCCACGGCGGAGACTGCACCTCGAATTCGCCGACGAGGCGGCGGTGATCACCTTCGACCATCCCGGAAAGTCCGCCAACGTCATCGACGCCGCCTTCCTCGACGAGCTGGAAATGGCCCTGCGCGCCGTCCGCCGCGTCGGGGCGAAGGGCCTCGTCTTCCTCAGCGCGAAGCCCGCCATCTTCGTCGCCGGAGCCGACCTCGAAAGCCTCGGCAAGATCCGGGGCGAGGCGCTCGCCACCCTCGTCGAGCGCGGGCAGCGGCTCTTCGGCGAGATCGCCTCGCTCGGGATTCCGACCATCGCCGCGATCCACGGCGCGGCCCTTGGCGGCGGGCTGGAACTCGCCCTCGCCTGCGACCGACGCCTCGCCAGCGAAGATCCCGCGACCACTCTCGGCCTGCCCGAGACGCAGCTCGGACTGCTCCCCGCCTGGGGTGGCTCGACCCGCCTGCCCCGGCTCGTCGGCCTGCCGAAGGCACTCGACCTGATCCTCACCGGCAAGAGCCTCCCGGCCAAGGCGGCGCGGAAGATCGGCCTCGTCGATGAAATCGTGCCGAAGGAACGTCTCCGCTCGCGGGCACTCGCCCTGCTCGCCAAGCCCTTGCCGAAACGGAAGTCGCATTTCCTGACCAACAACCCCGTTTCCGCGGCGGTCCTCCGCATCCTGACCAGACGTCGCCTGCTGGAGAAGACGCGAGGGAACTACCCCGCCCCTCTCGCGGCGCTGGAAGTCATGGGTCACGGGTCATGGGGTACAGACCGGGACATCGAGGCTTCCCTCAAGCGCGAACGCGACGCCTTCCTCGCCCTCTCCGAAACCGACGCGGCCCGACACCTGCTCCGCCTCTTCTTTCTCCAGGAAAAAGCGAAGCACTTCCGCTTCGACAACTCCATCGACCCGCGATCCCTCTCCCCCATCCATCGCACCGCCGTGATCGGAGCGGGTGTCATGGGCGCGGGCATCGCGCAGGCCTTCGCCTCGCGCGGGTTCCCCGTGATCCTCGCCGACCTCGCCCCCTCCCGCGTCGCCGCCGGGATGAAGTCGGTCTCCAAGCTCTTCGACGAGGCCGTGAAACGCCGCCTCTTCACCGCCCACGAAGCGCGCCGGAAGCTCGACCTCGTTTCCCCCACCGCCGAGCGCGTTCCCCTGCATCGCTGCGACCTCGTCGTCGAGGCGGCGGTCGAGGACTTGGCCGTGAAACAACGGATCTTCGCCGACCTCTGCGCCCGCACCTCGCCCGACACCATCCTAGCGACGAACACCTCGGCCCTGTCCGTCACCGCCCTCGCCACCGCCGACGGCATCACCCATCCCGAGCGCGTCATCGGCCTGCATTTCTTCAACCCCGTCAGCCGCATGAAGCTCGTCGAGATCGTCACGACCGAGTTCACCTCGCCCGAAGCGGTCGAGCGCGTCCTCGCCTTCGTCTGCGGCCTCGGAAAGATCCCCGTGGTCGTGAAGGACTCGCCCGGCTTCCTCGTCAACCGCATCCTCATGCCCTACCTCATCGAGGCGGGACGCCTCGCCGAGTCCGGCGTGCCCGTGGCCACCATCGACCGCGCCATGCTCGACTACGGCATGCCGATGGGGCCGCTGCGCCTCCTCGACGAGATCGGCCTTGATGTCGCCGCCCACGTCGCGGGGACCATGACCGCTGCCTTCGGCGACCGCTTCGCTCTCCCCGGCATCCTCACCCGCCTGCTGGAGCAAGGCCACCTCGGCAGGAAATCGGGACGCGGCTTCTACCGTCACGAAAAAGGCAAAGCCCTTCCCGAAACCGTGGCGGAACCTCAAGACACCCTGCCCGAAGCCCCGGCCATCGCCACACGCCTCGTCTCCCTGATGACCCGAGAAGCCAAACGCTGCCTAGAAGAAGGCATCGTCCGCGACCCCGGAACCATCGACCTCGCGATGATCCTCGGCACCGGCTACGCGCCGTTTCGCGGAGGGCCGTTGGGGTCGGCATACGACAAACCGTCCCACTAACATGACCACATCCCGATTCCACCATCCCGTAGCATGGGCTTCCAGCCCATGCACCTCCCCTCGACGCCCGTGGACGAAACAAGCCGCATCCGCTCTCCAAGGCAGCAAAAGGCGCGAGCCTGATCGCGAACGATCCTTCTCAGGACCCCAACGTCTTCCCAAGAAACATGGGCAAGATGCCCATGCTACAGCCCGCACCACCACCAACCCCCAATCACCCTAACACACAAACCTTTTACCTTTTACCTTTCACCTTTTACTCCCCCCCCCGCCCATGAAAACCACCGAACGCCCCGCCAACGTGATTGACACCTCCAAAATGTCCTCCGCCGAACGCGCCGCCCTCGAACTCGCCGAGGACGCCCGCGTGCAGGCCGGTCCCGGCGGCAGCTTCGGCGGCTCGCTCTTCATGGGACGCCCGCGCTTCGACACCATCGCTCCCTTCCCCGCTCAATCCGTCGAGGACGAAGACCAAGGCGACGCCTTCCTCGCCCGGCTCGAGGCCTTCCTGAAAAGCGAAGTCGATCCCGACGAGATCGACCGGACCGGCGAGATCCCCGAGCACGTCATCGAGGGGCTCGCCGCGCTCGGGGCCTTCGGCATCAAGATCCCCCGCGAATACGGCGGGCTCGGTCTCTCGCAGACGAACTACTCCCGCGCCGCCATGCTGCTCGGCTCGCATTGCGGCAACCTCACCGCCCTGCTCTCCGCGCACCAGTCCATCGGCGTGCCCCAGCCCCTCCTCGTCTTCGGCACCGAGGAGCAGAAGCGCAAATACCTCCCGCGCTGCGCTAGGGGCGAGATCTCCGCCTTCGCCCTCACCGAGCCCAACGTCGGCTCCGACCCCGCCAAGATGGAGACCACCGCGAGCTGGGACGAAGCCACCGGAGAATACATCCTCAACGGCGAGAAGCTCTGGTGTACCAACGGCGTCAAAGCCGGCGTCATCATCGCGATGGCCCGCATGGCCGACTCCACCCCCGACCGCCCGAGGATCACCGCCTTCCTCGTCGAGATGGATACCCCCGGCGTCGAGGTGACGCACCGCTGCCGCTTCATGGGCCTGCGCGCCCTCTACAACGCCGTGATCCGTTTTACGAATGTCAGGGTTCCCAAGGAGAACGTCGTCCTCGGCGAAGGGCGCGGCCTCAAGGTCGCCCTCACCACCCTCAACACCGGGCGCATCACCCTGCCCGCCGCCTGCGTCGGCATGGCCAAGCGCTGCCTCGAATGGTCCATCGGCTGGGCCGCGAGGCGCGTCCAGTGGGGTGCCCCCGTGGGACGCCACGACGCCATCGCCCAGAAGCTCGCGAGGATGAAGGCCGAGACCTTCGCCATCGAGGCCATGGTGCGCTACGTCTCCCTGCTTGTTGATCGCGACAAGAAGGCCGACATCCGCCTCGAAGCCGCCTTCGCCAAGATGTGGGGCACCGAGCGCGGCTGGGACCTCGTCAACGAGACCATGCAGATCCGCGGCGGGCGCGGCTACGAGACCGCCGAATCCCTCGCCTCGCGCGGGGAGCCGCCCGTGCCCGTGGAGCGCTTCCTCCGCGACAGCCGCATCAACACCATCTTCGAGGGATCGAGCGAGATCATGCGCCTCCTCATCGCCCGCGAGGCCCTCGACCCGCACCTGAAGCTCGGCGGTCCCGTGCTGAACTCGACCCTGCCCTTCGCCGACCGCGCCAAGGCCGCCCTGCGTTCCGTCTGGTTCTACGGACGCTGGTATCCCGCCCTCTGGCTGCCCGTCCTGCGCGGCGGCGCGGGCGTGTTGCCCGAGTTCCGCGCCGACTCCCGCCGCGTCCGCGCCCTCAGCAAGCGCCTCGCCCGGAGCCTCTTCCACGCCATGCTCCGCCACGGCCCGAAGCTGGAGAAGAAGCAAGTCCTGCTAGGCCGCTTCGTCGAGATCGGAGCCGAGCTCTTCGCCCTCACTGCCGCGATGGCCTACGCCGGACAGCTCGTCGAGAGCGGACGGGGCGACCGCGGCG
>ERZ761602.141-NODE-141-length-173547-cov-45.056135_pt1 | contig 173547 bp, 148 predicted proteins | sample MGYA00512165_ERZ761602 | MGnify/ENA primary metagenome ERZ761602 (study PRJEB28899, sample SAMN02445085) | bioreactor sludge metagenome | biome: EBPR sludge; isolation source: Thorneside wastewater treatment plant | place: Australia: Brisbane, Thorneside... | reverse complement strand
CCATTATGCTTGGATTGAATAATTTGTTCTCCTAAAGTTCAGAACAGGCTCTAAGGGAACTCAACTGCGGCATGAAAAAAGACCCGAAAGAGGCTGAAATCATTGACGCCATGTGGAAAAAACGGTTTTCTTTAGGATGCCCGCTTGGCGGCGACCGGTTGATGGCCGCCGATATGAAAGTGGGCTAATATCACTGTTCGGTAAAATATGACCCCCTCGCCCGAGCCCCTTTATGATCTTGTGCAGAAGGCTATTGATCTAGCCATAGAATGTGTGGACACAGGAGAAATCCTTGTTCCCTTCATTATCACGGAAGGCAGCCGAGGGGAAGTGGCTACGATTATGGCCGATTCGATTGACGAGTCTATTGCATTGGCCCGAGATCGGATTAAAGGATATACAGATTCAACGTCTGCATTTGCCTTTGCTTACGATGGCTTCATCACTATAGATGGGGAAAGAACAGATTCAATATATGTCGAGGCATCCTACGGAAACTTCGATCACACTTTTATTTTCGCTCAGAGATACAACCCACGGCAAGCCACAAACCCAGTTCAGCGTCTCGGCAATTGGATTTATCTTCAGAATAATGAATCCCGATTAAAACTATAAACCGAACCATGTGGTGCAGCCAACCGCCTACAGCGTCACGCCTCCTGCTTCCGCTTCGCTACAGCAGGAGTCGCGCCGCCGCAGGCGGTGGCTGACCACGGACGTTCTCTCAAAAAAATGGATTTCTTCTACATCGCAGTCGCGGCGCTTGCGCCAATCGCACTAATTCTTGGAGGAACGCGATTTTTAGGTAGCCAGACACATCCAGCAGCGATCTTCATTCTCGCCTGGATCCTTTGCGCTTTCATTTTGACTCTTGCCGAAGTTGTTCCGATTTCTCGTGGCATTCTGGCTTTCGTGTGGGTCGCCGTTTGTTACGGTGTGATCTCGCTCATCCGCCGGTCTCGAAGTGTTTCCCACGATTCCGGACCGCAAGTCTCCACCAGAGAGCCACATGAATAGAACCCCTTGCAACGGAATCACCTGAGAGAGCAAGGGTCGACAGGCAACGGCTTCGCCGTCGCCTGCGCCCTGACGTTCGCTAAAAAATAGATTCCATACCAACACCAAACCAACAAACTACACAATAATATGAGTAATACACCAATCCCACAAACCATGATCGACCCCGATGATGCCGTCATGTGCCTCATCGACCACCAGAGTGGACTTTTCCAGCTCGTGCGTGACATTGACCAGCCTGTGCTTCGCCGACACGCGGCCTGTCTTTCGCGCATCTCTTATTTGGCAAAGATACCGACCTTTTCTACCGCCTCTGTCCCAGACGGCCCCAACGGCCCGCTTATCCCAGAAATCCATGATCTCAATCCTGACTGCGTTTATATACCACGCACCGGACAGATCAACGCTTGGCACAACCCTGCGTGGGTCGAGGCAATCGAAAAGACAGGTCGCAAGACGCTGATCATTGCAGGCACCCTCACCAGCGTCTGCATGGCTTTTCCAACGCTGAGCGCACTCACCGAGAACTACAAGGTGTTCTGTGTGATAGATGCCTCTGGCAACTGGTCACCCATGGCAACAGATATTACCCTTGCCCGCGTAACGCAAGCTGGGGCCTATCCAGTGGACACTTATGCGGTTTTGGCTGAACTCATGGCTACTTGGAACCGTCCAGATGCTTGGGATTTTGCTCAAGCGATGGTGGACTACATCGTTCCGCCTTACAAAGCCCTCATCGAAAGTTTTGATAAGGCTCAGCAAGTCCAGCGCGACGGACGCGAAACAAAGTTGGACAATCAACAATAATGGTATGTGTATGACTTCTGGCATGGTTGCTAATCACCACCAACATCTATGACCTAAAACAAAGCGGACAAAGCGGTGCAGCCAACCGCTGGGGCCGCTTTGTTTTCCATGCTTTCCGCAACTCCAACCCGTCCTCCGCGATCGACGCCAGCCCCCGCCCCAGCGGTCGGCTGACCTTGATCGTTGGGCGATGCTCGTAACGCTTCCCCCTCAAAACCGCCGCGTGAACCCGCCGAACACCCCGATGTCCTCCGCCGCGTCGTTCAGCCCGACCTGCACGCCCGCGTCCAGCACGAGATCCTCGCTGATGGCCAAAGTCATGCCAGTCGAGAAGTAGGCTTGATAGGGCGAGGAACCGGAGATGCCGACGTATTCGGTGAAGACGCCGAGCCGTTCGGTGAGGTCGAAGCCGAGCACGGCGGAGTGGACGAACTCGATGTCGTAGCCGCCGATGCCGTCGTGGACCGCGTCGAATTCGGCCATCAGTCCGAGTCCGATCCCCTCGGCGAGGTCGAGGGAGAAGGGAAGGATGAGGCCGCCCTCGACTTCGCCGTTGCTCAGGCCCGTGCCGGTGGGGATTTTCACGAAGGGAAAGAGGGCAAAGCCGGTGGGACCGCCATCGTTGCCCCAGACGTTGTATTTCAGCCGCAGGGTCACGTCGCCGAAGCCCTTGGCCCCTCCGCCGCCAGCGGGCTTCTCCCAAGTGTAGGCGTCAAAGACGGCTTGCAGGTCGATGCGGTCGGTGAGGCCGACTTTCAGGTTCGTCGCCATCACCGTGTAGGTGTCGTCGCGGCCTTCGCGCCGCCAGTCGAAGTAGCTCGTCTCGACGACCCATGCGCCTGCGTCCACGGTGATGGGACTCTCGGTGGTGTCGGGACGGTCGGGAGAGAGATCGCGCCATTGCTCGCGGGGGGTGGGGTTGAAGAGGGTGTATCGCGACGACGATTCCGTGGACGGGGGAAGCGGTTCTCCGGCCTGCGCAACGAGGGCCACGAGGGCGCAGGCGGGGAGGAGGAGGAAAGTTGGTTTCATGTGGTTTTGGTTTGAGTTTGTGAAAGGGGTTCCGGCTCGACCGGGCCCCGGCGCAGCCAGCGGGCCACGACGCCTTGCTCGGGGCCGAAGAGCCAAGCGAGGAGGAAGAGCAGACCCGAGGCGAAGGCCATCATGCCGGAGGAGGTCGTGCTCTGGAAGCCGAACCAGCCGGGCACGACGAGGGCGGCGAGATGCCCGGTCGCGGCGGCGAGGACGGCGGCGGTGGCGGCGATCCCGAGCATGGGGAGGAGTCGGCGGGTCAGGAGCAGGGCCGTGGCCGGCGGCACGATGAGCATGGCGATGACGATGATGCTGCCGACCGACTCGAAGGCCGCGACGGTCGTGACCGCGACGAGGGTCATGAGGAGGTAGTGGAGGAACTGCGGGGAGAAGCCGAGGGTCCCGGCGAGGTCGGGGTCGAAGGCGCTCAGCTTGAGCTCCTTGTAGAGCGCGGCGATGAAGGCCAGGTTCACGAGGAGAACGGCCCCGTTGACGAGGGCGGCGCGGGGGATGTCGAGACCGCCGATCCCGAGGGTGTCGAGCGGCGTCAGCTCGATGGCTCCGTAGAGAACGCAGTCGGGATCGAGATCGACATGGTCGGCGGCGCGGCGGATGAGGAGGAGTCCGATGGCGAAAAGAGTCGTGAAGACGATGCCCATGGCCGCGCCGCGATCGACGTTGCCGAAGCGCATGATCCACTGCGTGAAGAGCGCGGTGAGCAGTCCCGCGACGGCCGCTCCGACGAACATGGGCACGCTCGCCCGCGTCCCGGTGACGAGAAAGGCGATGGCGAGTCCGGGGAGGACGGCGTGGCTGATGGCGTCGCCCATCATGCTCATTTTTCGCAGCACGAGGAAGCAGCCGGGCAGGGCGCAGGCCACGGCGCAGAGGGCCCCGGTGACGACGATCCAGGTGTCGAAGGCGGTCCAGTTCATGCGGAGGGCAGGGGGTGGGGGCTGGGCGGGACGGCGTGGCCGGGGAGTTCGCCGGAGAGCTTCGCCTCGAGTTCGCGGACGAGTTCGGCTCCGAGGATGTGCTCGACCATGTCGGCGTCGCGATCCACATGGCTCGGGGCGATGTCGGCGTATTGGATGAGGTAGGTCTCCCAGAGCCGGTGATTGCGGGTGACGCGGGCGGCTTCGCCGAAACCGGGTTCGGAAAGGCGGAGGCGTCCGGTCGGGGCGCTTTCGAGGTGGTCCTCGTGGCGGGCGATGCGGAGGATGCGGCGGAGCTGCCGGGACGACCAAGCGCGTTTTTCGAGGAGGACTTCGGTGGGGAAGGAGACGTTGCGCACCGGGCCGTCCCCGGAGGTTTCGGATTTCCCGGCTTGGGCTTCGAGGATCTCGTAGGCGGCGCGGAGGAAATGCTGGCGGTCCACCTTGCGGCGGAGGCGGGCCTGGTTGAGGAGGCGGGGGAGGACGCCTCGCTCGGGCGCGAAGAGCATGCTCACGAGGAAGAGCGCCGCCGCGACGAGGACGATGACAGCCCCGGCGGGCAGTTGCGGGGTGAGGGCGCTGAGGGAGGCCCCGAGCCAGCCGCTGACCCCGCCGATGAGGGCGGAGATGAGGAGCATGGGCAGGAGCCGCTGCGTCCAGAAGCGCGCCGCCGTCGGCGGGGTGATGAGGAAGGCGATCACGAGGATGAGTCCGACGGCTTGCAGCCCGATCACGGTCACGGCGGTGACGAGGCCGAGGAGGAGCACGTCGAGGAAGAGCGTCGGCCAGCCCTGCGAAGCGGCGTAGCCGTCGTCGAAACAGAGGAGGAGGAACTCTTTCAAGAACAGCAGCGAGACGAGCGAGGCGGCCCCCGCGACGAGGGCGATGAGGAGGAAATCCGACTGCACCATGGAGGCGGTCTTGCCGTAGATGAAGGACTCCAGCCCCGCCGCGCTCGCCCCCGGCAGGCTCTGGACCATGCGCAGGCTGGCCACGCCGACGCCGAAGAAGACGGAGAGCACGAAGCCCATGGCCACGTCGTCGCGCAGCCGCGTCGTGTTGCGGATCAGGAGCATCGTGGCGATGCCGGCCACGCCCGAGAGGGTCGCGCCGAGGAGGAGACCGGGTAGCGACTTCCCGCTGCCGCCCAGCGAGACCATGATGGCGAAGGCGATGGCGATGCCGGGCAGGGTCGCGTGGGAGAGGGCGTCGCCCATGAGGGAGCGTTTCCGCAGGAGGAGAAAGGAGCCGATCAGCCCCGCCGCGATACCGAGGAGGGTGGTGCCGAGGACGACGAGGCGGGTGTTGTAGTTCCGCAGCAGCAGCACTTCGAGGATGTCGGAGAAGTCCGGCATGGTCGGCGAAAGGTCAACGAGGGGTGGAGCGCAGCGCCTCGGCGGCTTTTTCGAGGAGGTTCAGCTTGCCGCCGTAGGTCTTCTGCAAGTTCTCGCGGGTGAAGGTCTCGGCGGTCGGTCCCGCTGCGACGATGCGCATGTTGATGAGGACGATCCAGTCGAAGTAGGTCGTGACCGTGGCGAGGTCGTGATGGACGACGAGGCAGGTCTTACCCTCGCCGGAGAGGCGGCGGAGGAGTTCGACGATAGCCTGCTCGGTCGCGGCGTCGACGGCGGCGAAAGGTTCGTCCATCAGGTAGAGGTCGGCGTCCTGCATCAGGGCGCGGGCGAGGAAGACGCGCTGCTGCTGCCCGCCGGAGAGCTGGCTGATCTGGCGCTGGGCGAGGTGGGCGATGCCGACTTGCTCCAGCGCCTCCATGGCCCGCGCCGCCTCCGCCTTGGTGACGCGGCGGAACCAGCCGAGGCGGCGGTAGGCGCCCATGGCGACGACGTCGAGGGCGTTCACGGGGAAGTCCCAATCGACGCTCTCGCGCTGGGGCACGTAGGCGACGCGGTGCCGCGCCTTGCGGTAGGGTGCGCCGTAGATGTGCGCCCATCCGGAGGTGCGGGGGACGAGGTCGAGGCAGGCCTTCAAGAGGGTGCTCTTGCCTGCGCCGTTGGGGCCGACGATGCCGACAAGCTTGCCCTCGGGGATGTTCAGTTCGATGTCCCAGAGGACGGGCTTGCGATGGTAGGCGACGGTGAGGTCGTGGATCGCGAGGGGGATCTCCGGAGGGTGTTCGGGCCGCGGTTCGGTGTGTTTGGCAGGGAAAACCGCTTGGCCGCTGAGGGATTCGGTGTGCATCACGAGTCAAGGGTCATGGGTCACGAGTCATGGGTCACGAGTCATGGGTGGGAAAGCTTCCCTTGGAAACCCTTCTCCGGCGCGTTTCCTCCGAGGGCGCGGGCGATGGTGGTGGCGTTGTGGTCGATCATGCCGACATAGGTGCCTTCGTAGGTGTTGGCGGGTCCCATCGCGTCGGAGAAAAGTTCGCCCCCGATGACGACGTTATGGCCTTTGGCGGCGGCCCCTTCGAGGAGGGCTTTCACGTTCTTGTCGGAGACGGAACTCTCGACGAAGACGGCGGGGATTTTCCGCTCGACGAGGAAGGCGACGAGGTTCTCGATGTCCTTCACCCCGGCCTCGGATTCGGTGCTCATGCCTTGAATGCCGCGCACCTCGATGCCGTAGGCGCGGGAGAGGTATTGGAAGGCGTCGTGGGCGGTGACGAGAACGCGCTGCGCCTCGGGGATGGAGGCGATGGACGACCTCGCGTAGTCGTCGAGCTTGGCGAGTTGCTCGCGGTAGGCGTTGGCGTTGGCGGCATAGGTGGCGGCGTTCTCCGGATCGTAAGCGGCGAGGGCCTTTTCGACGACAGTGGTGGCGGCGATCCAGCCTTTCACATCCATCCAGACATGGGGGTCGTCGTGGTCCTCTTCGTCGGCGAGGACGTAGCCCGGTTCCTCCAGCACGGCTTCGGTCACGGCGTGGACGCGCTTGCCCGATCCGGCGAGGCGAACGAGGACATCGGTCATCTTGCCTTCGAGGAGGAGGCCGTTGTAGAAGACGAGGTCCGCCGATTGCAGGGCTTTCACGTCCGCCGCAGTCGGCTTGTAAAGGTGCGGATCGACTCCTTCGCCGATGATGGCCTCGACCTCGGCGAGGGGTCCGGCGACTTCGCGAACGATGTCGGCGATCATGCCGACGGTGGCGGCGACACGGTAGGGGCCGTCCTTCGCGGCAGGTTTTTCGGAGCAGGAAGGAAGGAGCAAGGCGGCGGCCAGCAAGGCGGGGAGAAGACGTATGTTCATCGGACGGTTCAACAGGGTTGATTGATGGATTGTAGATAGTTTATTTGATTAAACAAGATAAAAACTTGCAGGGGTCGAGAAATAGGGCTAAGATCGGGACATGCCGTCCAGCACCGTCGAGAACTACCTGAAGGCCATCCTCCACCTCCAAGGCGAGGGGAGGGGAAGCACCACGGTCGGCGAGATCGCGCGGGAGCTGGAGGTGACGCCGGGCACGGTCACGATCATGATGCGCCATCTCAAGGAGCGAGGACTCGTCGCCTATGAGCCGCGTCGCGGCCTCTCCCTGAAGCCGCGCGGCGTGGTCGAGGCGATGAAGGTGGTTCGGCGTCACCGGCTCATCGAGTTGTTCCTCGTCGAGGCGATGGGGCTGGACTGGTCCGAGGTCCACGAGGAGGCGGAGATCTTGGAGCACGTCATTTCTGATCGGCTCCTCGACCGCATCGACGAGATGCTGGGCAACCCCACGCACGATCCCCACGGCGATCCCATCCCCGATCGGCGCGGGATCGTGGCGAAGGACCGCGCCGTGCCTCTCGGAGAGGCGGACGCGGGCCGCTACCGGGTGGTGCGGGTCTCCGACGGGGATTCCGCCCTGCTGGGCTGGCTGAACGAAAAAGGCCTTCGCATCGGGGAGGAGATCGACCTTTCCCATCCCGACCGCGCCGCCGGGGTTCTCGAAGTGTCGCGGAGCGGCGGGAAGCGGCTGCGGCTCGGCGCGGAGGCGGCCGGGCAGGTGTTCGTGGAGGCGATGGGGTGAATCCCGGACGCCCTCTTTTCCCTTGCGAAAGCGGGGGAAGCCTCCATCTTTTCCCTCCCGCCGGAATCCCGGAAAAAGGACAGGTGTCTGAGTGGTCTAAGGAGCACGCTTGGAAAGCGTGTGTAGGGGTAACTCTACCGTGGGTTCGAATCCCACCCTGTCCGCCATCCAAGCCCGACCCTGCGCAAAGCGTGGGGTCGGGCTGGATTTTGGGATCAGGATGAGAACGCTGTTCGATTCGGAGCGAGCGGAGTCAATCCCTCCCAGTCAGTCGACTTGGCACCCCGCTTGCCAGAGGCTTCCTCAGCCTTTTGGAGATTTCAGACGGACCCGCTGTAGCAGCGATCTGTCGACCACGGTCCACCCGACCTCATCGACCGACAGGTCCGCCAGTTGGCCACTCCTTCCAGCAATCCCAGCGCCATGAAGCACGGTCGCATCGATGCCCATGCCCACCGAGGAATCTCCCTCCTCGATCCGCTGCAACGTGGAGCGCGAGGTGAAGGCGCGGTCGGCCACCACCGCCATGGGCAGTGGGCGTCGCGAATGTCCGCGAGTTTGGTCAGACTTTTGCGTACGGCGGCGGTGGGATGATGCGGCGTTGGCATGGAATTTGTCCTCTTCACGCTACATAAGCCCCTTTGTTAATTTGGTATGATACGCGAACTAGGCTCACCGCCGGAGGGGCGAACAGGCGCGGGAAGCGCATTCCCGGCCTCAGGTTCGTTCCGGCCAATCACTACCACCAGCCGTCTTCCTCGAACCAATGAAATCGCTTTCCCTCAAATCCCTCGTGCCGGTCGTCCTCCTCGCCGCCGGACTCTCGCTGACCTCATGCTCCGCCGCCGATCCGCTGCCCAGCGGCATCTATCTGCGCTCCGTGTTTCCGGCGGCTACCTGAGCAACACCATCCTGCTCTTCAGGAACGGCCAGGTGGCCTACAATCCCGAAGGAGACTTGGAGCGCTTCGACTTCGCGAGCTTCGCGGCGGCCCAGCCCCGCAACGTCGGCACCTACTCCGTCTCCGGCGGCACGCTGACGATCCGCTGGGGCGACGGCAGCGAGCAGACCGGGCCGCTGAAGCCCGACGGCGCAGGCGGTTTCGACTTCCTCTCCGCCGCCCATGCTCCCGTGCTGCCCCTGGCCAGCGGAGCGAGCCTCGACGGCTCCTTCTACGGTGGCTCCTCCGTCGCCGGGGCGAGCGTCAGCACGACCTACACCTTCTCCGGCGACCGCTACCAGACCGACGCCGCCGGCGTCGTGGTGACCAGCACGAGCGCCAGCGACGTGACGGCGGGCAGCTCGTCCGGCGACGCCGGCAGCTACCAGGTCTCCGGCACCCGCATCACCTTCAGCGGCAGCGCGGGCACCCGGCAGACGAGCCTCTACTACATCCCGACCTCGTCGGGCGCCAGCAGCCCGGAGATGATTCTCCTCGGCGGAGCGGTGCTGACGAAGCAGTAGGCGCGCGTAAGGACGTGCCAGCGCTGTAGCCGCGCTCAGTGAGCGCGGACCGCATGTCCAAACGACGCTCGACCGGGGTCAGTGACCTCGGCTTGTCTCTTATCTTTCCCTGCGCTTGACTCAATCGAGCCGCCGCTTGCGGCGGCCCAAGCGCAAGGTTGCGACAGGGCCGGGGGTACACCGTACCTCGGCGAGGGAGTTCCATCCCGTTCGTAGATGGGACCCCCGGCCCTGATCGCCAGCCTCTTCAGAAGCCGCACCTTATCAAGGGCACACTCTACGGATTGGAAGCCCCAAGACAAGCTCGAACTCGACGGCCGCATCGCAACCACCCAACCCAACCACAACCCCGGCACATCCACCCCTCATGCCCGATCCCATCCACCCCACCCCCGTCTGCCTCGGCATCGACATTGCCAAGGACTCCTTCGAGGCCTGCGTCCTCCACCCCGGCGGGCGCAAGGCCGCCAAGGCCTTCGCCAACGCCGGGGAGGGCTTCGAGGCCTTCCTCGCCTGGTCGCGCGCAACGACGCCCTCGCCGCGCGCTTCGGCGTGGAGGCCACAGGACCCTACGCCCTGGAGCTGCTCCATTTCCTCGCGCTGCGCGCCCAGCTCTGCATGGCCGCCCTCAACGTGGTCAAGCGAGACAACCCCCTGCGGCGCGGATACGCGCAGCTCGTCGAACGCGGCAAGCCCAAGATGGTCGCCCTCGGGGCCACCATGCACCGCATCCTGCGCATCGCCTACGGCGTCCTCAAGCACCAGACTCCCTTCGCGGAAACTTTCGCAAAATAGCGCTTGCCTGACCTTATCTACAGGAGATGCCAGAAACTTGGAGGCGTGCGGAAATCGATCTTGACCCTTTCCCGAAGAAAAAACATCTATGACGCCATGAAATCCGTCCCTTCCTCGCATCGTCGCCTTCGCTCCAGATCCGGCGCGGGCATTCTCGCCGTGCTTGCCGCCATCGCCGCCACCCTCCTGTGCCTCCCCCAGTCGCACGCCCAGACCGAGGTGCCCGCTGGCTCCGCCCTGCGAAAATCGCTTTTCGAGCTCGCCCGTCCGTCCGTCGAGAGCGAGGCCGGCCAGAAGGTGCTCTTCGAGGGATCGCTCAAGCAGCTCGGGGAATGGGCGTTCTTCATGGACACGTCACCCGGCGACGAACTGGATCGAGAAGCCGCGAGATTGGCTGAGCTCTGGCGATGGGACGAAGGTAGCGGAGAGGCGCTCTAAAGGGATGGATCGAGCCACGCCCCCACCATTATCCCCGCCGGATTGATGACGTGGACTTGGGGATTCGCCGTCTCGTTTTGGTCGATGATTTTGCCGGTGATATGGGTCGGATTGCCGTCGGAGAGGATCAGCAGGACGGCGGATTCCGCCATGCCGGATTCGAAGGCCACCCGGTAGGGCAGACTATAGAGATCGCCGGGGCCTCGGATGATCACCTTCTTGACGCCTTGCTGGAACGTGAGCGTCTTCCCTTCGGAATCCCAACGCAGGGACACTTGTTTCGGATCGAACTTCCACTGGGAGCTGACTTCCTCTGGAACCTCGCCGCCGGAGACCGCCAGAGGCATCCCCGAGACCGAGAGCATGGCCAACGCTTGGAACCACCGGAGCCGGGAGAGTCGTTTTCTCATGGGTTTCAGCTTATCGGATCGGCGCTCATCCTGTCAACCCGCTTCCCCTCCGCCTCGCAAAAATGTCGACTGAACCGCATCGCCCCTGGCCCCAACTTTCCCCTGCCGCCCGCGCGATCCGTGCTACACTCCGCGCATCATGTTACAGGCAGGCATCGTCGGACTCCCCAACGTGGGCAAATCCACCCTCTTCAACGCCGTCACCCGCACCCGCAAGGCGGAGGCGGCGAACTACCCTTTTTGCACCATCGACCCGAACGTCGGCGTCGTCACCGTGCCGGATGACCGGCTCGCGGTGCTCAGCAAGCTCAGCGGCTCCACGAAGCTGATTCCCGCGGCCATCGAGTTCGTCGATATCGCCGGTCTCGTCGAGGGGGCCTCGACCGGGGCGGGCCTCGGCAACAAATTCCTCGCCAACATCCGCGAGGTCGACGCCATCGTCCAGGTGGTGCGCTGTTTCGAGAACGACGACATCATCCACGAACTCGGCTCGGTCGATCCCCTGCGCGACATCGAGATCATCAACGCCGAACTGATCCTCGCCGACATGGCCACGCTGGAGAAGCGCCGCGCCTCCCGCGAGAAGAAGGCGAAGACGGGGGACGCCGAGTCGAAGCGCGAGGTCGAGCTGATCGACAAGCTCATGCCCCACCTCGACCAAGGGCTCCCGGCCCTGACTCTGCCCCTCTCCGACGAGGAGAAGAAGACGCTGCGGGAGTTCTTCCTCCTCTCCTCGAAGCGCACGATCTTCGCCTGCAACGTCTCCGAGGACGAGCTTGGGGCTGCCACCGCCGATCCCGACAGCCATCCTATGGTGAAAAAAGTACGCGACTACGCCGCTTCCACCTTCGGGGCCGAGGCCGTCGTCATTTCCGCCCGCATCGAGGAGGAGATGATCGACCTCTCCCCCGAGGAGGCCGCCGAATTCCTCGCCGACATGGGGGTGAAGGACTCGGGCGTCTCCGCCCTGATCCGCGCCGTCTATCACCTGCTCGGCCTGCGCACCTACCTGACCACCGGGGAGAAGGAGACCCGAGCTTGGACGATCACGGAAGGGACGAAGGCCCCCGGTGCCGCCGGAGTCATCCACGGCGACTTCGAGCGCGGCTTCATCGCCGCCGAGGTGGTGCATTACGACGATCTCGTCGCCCTCGGCTCCTGCGCCAAGGCCCGTGATGCCGGCAAGCTCCGCATCGAGGGCAAGGAGTATGTGATGAAGGACGGCGACGTGGTGGAGTTCCGCTTCAATGTGTGAGGGTTTGCGAAGTTCGACTGAGAAAAAAATCATGAATATTCGGGATCTCGCTCAACTAGGGTGTGTTAATGTAAAATCTTGCGATGATTGGCCCGTGTGCTATAGGATGCGATGCAATTAACCGAAGCTCACTACGAGCGCATCGCGCACTGTTTTCCCAAGCACCGGGGCAGCTTGACCTACAGCAACCTCCAAGTGCTCAACGCCATCCTCTACATCGCGGAGAACGGGGCCAAGTGGCGGAGGCTGCCCAAGGAGTTCGGCCACTGGCACACGGTTTATGCGAGGATGCGCGGCTGGGCCAGGCAGGGGGTGCTGGCGCGGGTGTTCGAGGCCATGCAGACCATGCGGCTCGTCCAGATCAAGGTGGAGGTCTGCTCGCTGGACAGCACCCCGGTGAAGGTCCATCCCGATGGCACGGAGGCGTTAAAAAAAACGGGCCGCAATCCATCGGACGTTCCCGCGGAGGACTCACAACCAAGATTCATCTGGTTGCCGCAAATGAGCGGACGGCCCTCCGTTTCTCGCTCTCGCCGGGACAGGCCGCGGACGGACCCGAAGGGCGCAAGCTCCTCGAAGGCTGGAAGGAGGCCCGCCCCCCGCAACTCAAGTCGGTCGTGATGGACAAGGCGTACGAGGGCAACGAGGCGCGCCAGCTGGTGCTCGGCTTGGGGCTGGAGCCGGTGGCCCCCCAAGGCGGACCGTCTCAACCCTTGGGACTACGACCGTGAACTCTACAAGCGACGCAACGAGGTGGAGCGGCTCTTCCGCAGAATAAAGCATCCCCGCGGCAAGCCGCGGGGTATTGGCCCGGCGCAGATCGAAGGATCGATCCGCGAAAAAGTCTACTCGCTGCAAGCAGCGGGGAATCCGACCCGCTGAGATTGAAGGCGTTCCGGCGCATCTTCTCGCGCTTCGAGAAATTGGACGAGATGTTCACCGCCTTTGTCCACTTCGCTCTCGTCGCGGATGCCTTGATTTACATTAACACGCCCTAGTTGAGAACTAGCCCACAAGTGCTTATCCAGTTCGTTTATAAGAACGGGCGACGCCCGCTAATTTGGATCGATAGCGTATCCGAGGAGGCGGTTCACGGCTTCCCGATTGATCCCGACGGTTTGCGCTTCATTGAGGAGACTCCACTGTTTCGAATCAATCCTGATTGGGTCGAGAGCGCAACGGCCACGCCATTCCTTGTGACTCAGATTATTCGTGTGGACTTGGAGATTGACGAACAAGACGGACGGACTCCCGAAGCCGAACACGGCGAGGATACCAAGCCTGATAACGTTCCGAGCTGATGCCTTCCTCGAACTTCGCTAGTCTTCTTACAATCGACTGCCGCCCTCTATCAGGCTGGTATCTTTAAAACGTTAGCCACTGGTGCCGTCTGGACATTCGATTGACTGCGGAACGCTCCCCGTCTTGACGGGAAGCCATATTCCCGTATCCTGATCCCATGAAAACCACCATCGACATCCCGGAGGCGCTCTACAAAAGGGCGAAAATCCGCGCCGTCGAGACGGGACGGACGCTGAAGGATCTGGTGCTCACCTCGCTGGAGAAGGAACTCGATCCGCCTGCCAAGGTCGGCGAGGCGGAAGTCTCCTACTGGGCGAACCGCAAGCTGAGGCCGGACTACGAAGCCGCCCTGAAAGCCGGGGCCTTCTCGGGAGGGACGGACTCCACCGTCATCATCTCCGAAGATCGGTCCTCCCGCGAAGATGCTCTACTTTGACAGCACCTACCTTTTCAGAATCTATTCCGCCGAACCGGGACACGAGGCGGTGAAAGCCGCGCTTGCCCAAGCCAACCGTCCGGTGGCTGTCGCGTGGCACGGTCGGGCGGAATTCGCATCCATCCTCTTGCGGAAACGCCGTGAAGGAGCCGACACGCCGGAACAGCTCGCCAGCCTCGCCAAGCAGTTCCAGGAAGACTGCCGGAATGGCCTCGTCCATTTTCTTCCGCTCGCTGAAGCGGTCATGACGCGCCTCGAAAGCGTCCTCTCCAACGCTCCCGCCTCCACCAACATCCGTGCTGCCGACGCCCTCCACCTCGCCTGCGCCGCCGAGCATGGCTTCACGGAAGTCCATTCCAATGATCGCCATTTCCTCGCTGCCGCCCCGCTCTTCGGGTTGCGCGGCGTGAATGTGATCCCATTGGTGTGAAAGCCGCGCCCATCCCGCACGCATCGGGAACAAGGAGTTCAAAGATTTGTTTTCGGAAGCTGCCGGGGTACAATGCCCCTATGAACGCGACCATCATCGAGAAGGTCATCGAAACGAACGGACCCTTCCGCATCAAGACGGTTGCGGGCGATGTCTATGAGGTTCCGCATCGTGACTTCGTCGCCTTCACGGCGAAAAAAACGACCCTCGTCGTGAATTTTGAATGCAAGGAGAAAGAGGAGATCGCGTGGATTCCGCTGCTGACGATCACTTCCGTCGAGGCGGCGAATACCCAAGCGGTGGCTGGTTAACCCGGAGGCGACCCTCCCTCTTTCGCCTCTCGCACCGCCGGAAAAGTCCAGTTCCACCGGATCGCGGCGAGGCGCAGGCCCACGATCATCGCCAGCCCGGCGACGAGGGCGTAGCGCTCCGGAGCGGCGAAGTGGAGCATCCCGAGGTAGACCCAGGCCCCGGCGAAGGCGCAGGTCGCGTTCAGCGGGCTGGGGACGAAAAGAGTCGGGATCTGGTTGCAGAGGAGGTCGGCGAGCACGCCGCCGAAGGTGCCGGTGATGACCCCTAGGATCACCGCGACGAAGGCGCTCGTGCCCGCCTCCATCGCGTAGGCTGTACCGGTGAGGGTGAACAGGGCCATGCCGAGCGCATCAGGCAGCGGCAGGAGCGGGCGGATGCGCCCGATGTGCCTCACGATCAGCCCCGAAAGGATCGCGATGCCGAAGACGATCACCGGGTAGTGGGCGTTCTTGATCCAGAACAGAGGATTGCGGTCGAGGAAGAGGTCGCGCAGCGTGCCGCCGCCGAAGGCGGTCGCGAAGGCCACGGTGAACACGCCGATCACGTCCATGCCCTTCCTTGACGCGAGGAGGACGCCATAGACCGCGGAGACGACCACGGCCATGAGTTCGAGCGAGCTGGGAAAGGTCATTGCCAGAGAGCGGGGGAACCGGGAAACGCCGCACCTTACCCCATCCGGGGAGCCTGCGGGAGGCCTTTCCTTTCCGGCCCGGCCCCCTGTTTCCAGATTCCCGGCTTCCGGCTGGAATTGACTTTCCCCCCTGAAACTCTACACTTTGCCCGCCTTCATGAAACCTGCCCGTTTTCTCGCCCCGGCGGCGTCCTGCCTTCTCGGTTCCGCCGTGCTCCTTCCGTTCCCCCTTTCCGCCCAGCAGCAGGGGCCTTTGACCGGCCCGCGCCTCCTCCCTCCGCCCGCGCCGGCGGCACCGGTCGAAGAGACGCCCGCGCTTGAGGTGCCGCCGCCGGAGTCGGTCCAGACCGACATTTCCGAGATCGAGCTCGACGCCATCGTCCGGGTCGAGGTCGACACGAAGCAGCCGAACTACCGCGTCCCTTGGAACGTGGGCGGCATGGGCAGCGGCAACGGCACGGGCTTCCTCGTGGGGCCGAATCGCTTCCTCACCAACGCCCACGTCGTCAGCGACAATCGCCTCATCTACATCAAGACGGTCAGCCAGCCCCAGCCCTACAAGGCCCGCGTCGTCAACGTGGCCCACGACTGCGACCTCGCCCTGCTGGAACTGGAGTCGGAGGCGGACTTCGAAGCCGCGTTCAAAGGCGTCCGTCCCCTCCTCATCGGCGGCATTCCGAAGCTGAACACCACGGTCATCGCGGTGGGCTACCCCATCGGCGGCGACCGCATCTCGGTGACGCGCGGGGTCGTCTCGCGTATCGACTTCCGCGGCTACAGCCACTCCGGAGTGGACAACCACCTCTCCATCCAGATCGACGCGGCGATCAACCCGGGGAACTCGGGCGGCCCGGTCCTGCAGAACAACCAGGTCGTCGGCGTCGCCTTCCAAGGCTACAGCGGCGACGTCGCGCAGAGCACCGGCTACATGATCCCCGTGCCGGTGATCTCCCGTTTCCTCAAGGACGTGGAGGACGGCGTCTACGACCGCTACGTCGATCTCGCGACCAGCTTCCTCAACCTGCTGAACCCCGCCCAGCGCCGCGCCCTCGGCCTACCGAACGACGGCATCGGAGTGATGGTCGCGCAGGCGGACTCGGCCGGCTCGGGCGGGGGCGTTCTGAAGACGAAGGACGTGCTCCTTTCCATCGACGGACATCCCGTCGCCTCGGACGGCTTCATCGAGATCGAAGGCGAACGGGTCGATCTGAACGAGATCATCGAGCGGAAATTCGCCGGCGACACCGTAGCCCTTGAAATCTGGCGCGACAACCGCCGCGAGGAGGTCACGGTGACCTTGAAACGGTTCATCCCCTACCTCATCCAGTCCGTGCAGTATGATCGCCAGCCGAATTTCGTGCTCTACGCGGGCTTGCAGTTCCAGCCGCTCGACCGCAGCAGCCTCTCCGCGCACAACATCACCGACCTACGCACCCGCTACTACTACGGCTTCTACAGCAAGCACGAGATCTATCGCGAGCGTCCCGAGGTCATCGTCCTGACAGAGGTGCTGCCCGACGCGACGAACACGCACATCCAAGCCTTCAAGCACCTCGTCGTCGATTCGATCAACGGGAAGAAGATCACCCTGCTCCAAGATGTCTATGACGCCTTCCACGGCGACTTCCACGAGGAGGGGCGCGAGGATTTCCACGTCGTCCGCCTCGTCGGGGAGAAACGCCCCCTCGTCCTGAAACGCAAGGACGCCGGGACCGCCCACGCCCGCATCATGGCGCAATACAACGTCGCCTTCGACCATTTCATCGAGCGGCCCGAGATCCTCGAACTGGAGGGGCTGATCCAGACCGAAGGCGAGGCGCCCGCCGACGCGGACGCGCCCGGGGAGAAACCGGCCCCGGAACCCGACGAAGAATCCGAAACGCCAGCGGAGGACGCCGCCCCCGCGAAGAAAGCCGCCTGACCCGACCCTCTTTCCCCTCAGACCGAACCCTGTTCCGCGATGTCCTCACTGCGCCCCCTTTCCCTCTGCCTCGCCGTCCTCGCCTTCGCCCTGCCTGCGGCGGCGCAGAAATCGACCCCCGAGAAATCCATCGTCCGCGTCAACGCGACCTTGCAGAGCTACAGCTTCCTCCGCCCTTGGGAGAAGGGCGCCCCCACCCCCCGACGCGGCCTCGGCGCCATGCTCGAAGGCGGGCGCGTCCTCATCACCGCCGAGATGTGCGTGAACTCGACCTTCCTCGAACTGGAGCACCCCTCCAGCGGCGCCCGCGCCACCGCCCGCATCGCTGGGATCGACTACGAGGCGAACCTCGCCGTGCTGGAGCCTGTCGATCAGGACACCAAGGTCTTCGACGGCATCGAGCCCCTCGCCCTCGACGAGTCGCTCGCCCCGGGGGAGACCGCCGAAGTCTGGCAGGTCGAGGACAACGGGGACGGCGTCTCCACCGAGGTCGAGGTGCTGCGCGTCGATGTGGGGCGCTACTTCATCCCCGGCTCCGTCTTCCTCCTCTACCAGGTGAAGGGCTCGCTCCAGGCGAGGACCAACAGCTTCACCCTTCCGGTGGTGAAGGGCGGCAAGCTCGTCGGGATGCTCCTCAGCTACTCCTCGAAGGAGCAGACCGCCAGCGTCCTGCCCGCCCCCATCATCAAGGCGTTCCTCGCCGACCTCGCCGACGGGACCTACGAGGGCTTCCCCAACCTCGGCATCTCCCTCGCCCCGACTCTCGATGAGACCCTGCGGGAGTTCACCGGAATCGATGGACGGGAGGGCGGCATCTTCGTCCGCGAAGTCAGCAAAGGCAGCTCCGCCGACCTCGCCGGGATGAAGCCGGGCGACGTCGTCCTCTCCATCGACGGCCAAGCCATCGACTCGCGCGGCAACTACGACCATCCCGAATACGGAAAGCTCAGCTTCTCCCACCTCGTCCGCGGCGCGGCCAAGGCGGGGGACACGGTGAAATTCGAGCTGATCCGCGACGGGGAGCCTCTCAGCCTCGACGTGAGCCTCGTCCGCAAGCGCCCCGAGGACTTCCTCATCGACCCCTACATGTTCGACCGGGGGCCGAAATACCTCATCTTCGGCGGGCTGATCTTCCAGGAACTGACCCTGCCCTACCTCGAAAGCTGGGGCGAGGACTGGACGAACCGCGCCCCCTTCAACCTCGTCTACGCCAACGCCGACCCGCAACCCTACGAGGAGGAGGGCCGCGAGAAGCTCGTCTTCCTCAGCAACGTCCTCAAGACCCCCAGCACCCTCGGCTACGAGGCGGTCAGCTCCGTCGTAGTGACCAAGGTGAACGGGGCCTTCATCAAGAACATCCGGGATCTCGCCGACGCCTTCGCCGCCGTGCCCGCGGACGGGCTCCACACCATCGAGTTCGACGACTACCCGATGGTGATCTACGTCGACGACCGCGTCTCCCGCCTCGTCAACCAGCAGTTGATGCAATACGGGATCGGTCAGCTTGAGCGGCTGGAGTGACGGGGGTGCCGCCGGTCGGGCGGATGGCAGATGGGGGCGAATGCCGGGGGCGGTCGATCCCGGCTTGCGTTCGGCGCGGCTCGTGCGAAGGGGTTTCTTTTTCCCCCGTTCCCATGCCCTACCGCGTCTGCAGAATCTTCGAGATCGAAAACGGTCACATGCTGAGCAAGCATCCCGACAAGTGCCGCTTTCCCCACGGCCACTCGCGCAAGGTGGAATGCGTCCTCGAAGCCGACGAACTCGACGAACGCGAAATGGTCTGCGATTTCAAGGTGCTGAAGCTCTCCCTCGCCGGCTGGCTCGAACGCTACGACCATGCCCTCTGCATGAACACCGCCGATCCCGCCTACGCCGAGTTCAAGGCCCGCTACGGCGACCGCGTCGTCGGCTACGACTCGGAGGATCCCACCACCGAGGTCCTCGCCCGCGACCTCTTCCGGCATCTCTCCGACTCGCTCTCGAACTACCGGGCCAAGGAGCTTCCCGGCTTCCCCCTCCGTGAGAGCGTCCGCGTCGTCTCGGTGAAAGTGTGGGAGACCTCGGGCTCGTGGGCGGAGTATGTGGCGTGACGGGTTGCCGGATTGGTTGGTTCGGCGAAAATCACATTCCACATGGATCGGAAATCTGAGCGGCTGGCCAAGAGAATCCAAAAGGCTGGTATCCGCGCCTCCATCAAAGAAGGGCATGTGCTCAGCGAGGCTGAACTACGGAACATCAAAGTTCAGATTCTTCCCAATCCGCTTCGGATTGGATTTTTCGCCGTCGGAGTGATTGCCTCTATCACAAGTTATTATTGTTTCACGAGCGATTCGGGTGGTTATGGTATCACATTATTGATTTTCTCGATTTCGATGATGTTTTTCGGCATTTTTGGCGTGCGAAGAACTTTGTCGAGAATACTGGATTCCATGGATGTGATGGATGCGGCGGAAGTTGCAGGGCTTGCGGTCAAAGGAATTGCTTCGGCTGTAGGATCGCTATTCGATGGCCTATGACTCCGGCTTTCTCATGGAAGGGCGAATCCAATCCAAGCAGGTGGCCTTGGTTGTCCGACCCCGACGACAGCGCCTCCATCCTTCGTTCACCGTTCACTGGAGTGGCGAGACGCCGCCTCCAACATCGCTGCCGCCACGGCGAGGTCGCCGGGGACGGTGATCTTGAAATTCGGCTCGGAGTTCTCCACCAGCTTCACGACATGGCCGATCCCGGCGACGGCGGAGACTTCGTCCGTCACCGTTTCGCCTTTCGCGAGCACGGCGGCGTAGGCTTCGCGCAGCAGGGCGGCGGAGAAAATCTGCGGCGTCTCCATCGCCCAGAGGTCCTCGCGCGAGACCGCCCCGGCGACTTCGCCGTCGGCGTTGCCTCGCTTCAGGGTGTCGGCGATGCGATGGGCGAGGGTGGCGGCCCCGTGCTCCGCCGCGACGGCGGCGCAGCGGGCGATCGCCGCCGGGGTCACCAGCGGGCGGGCCGCGTCGTGGACCGCGACGAGATCGCAGGCCGCATCGACCCGTTCCAGCCCGGCGTGGACCGAGAGATGGCGCTCCGCCCCGCCGGGGATGGCCTCGACGAATTTCGAGACACCGAGGCGCTGCGCCGCTGCCGTCGTTTCGGCGATCTTCCTTGGCGTCGTCACCACACGGATTTCCGCGACTTCCGGGCAAGCCGCGAAAGCGAGGAGCGAACGCACCAGCACGCTCTCGCCCGCGAGATCGGCCGCGAGCTTGTCGAAGCCCATGCGGCGGCTGCTCCCGGCAGCGACGAGGATGGCCGAGACCTTCATACGGGTGGTCATGAAAACGCCTTCATCGGCATGGATTTGCGGAGATTTGCGGCCATTCGCGCCAATTCGCGTTCAAAAAAGAAGGGAAACGCGGATTTCCGCGAACAAGGCGCGAAAGCATATGAATGAAAGGAAAAGCGGAGGAATTCACCCCAGCTTCGCCATTACCGCTTGCGAGAGGGCTTTGCCGTCGGCGCGTCCGGCGGTGCGCTCCTGCACCAGCTTCATCACCGCGCCCATCTCCTTGCGCGAGGTCGCCCCGGTCTCGGCGATGGCGGCGTCGATGATCGCGGCCAGTTCGGCCTCGCCCAGCGGCTCGGGCAGGTAGCCTTGCAGCACCGCGATCTCCGCCTCCTCCTGCTCGGCCAGCTCGGGGCGTCCCCCGGCGGTGTATTGCTCGATGGCGTCTTGGCGCTTCTTCACCTCGCGGCGGATCACGGCGACGACCTCGGGGTCGGTCAGCTCGGCGTCGGCTCCGCCCTTCTCGATGGCGGCGTTCTTGATCGAGGACCGCAGCATGCGGATCGTGTTCAGGGCGACGGTGTTCTTGTCGCGCATCGCCGTCTTCATGTCCTCGGTAATCTGTTGGGATAATTCGCTCATGCGCTAAGCTACGCATGTCCGACCATTCTGCGACGTGAAAAACGAGCCCATCCCATCCCCGCCTCCCCGCAACCTCGCCGGACGTCTTTGGAAAATCGTGGTGGGCCTGCTCCTCGTCGGCGTGGGCTGGATTTTCGTCACCTACCTGTGGAACGCCTACCTCCGCGCCGCGCGGATGGACGGCTGGGTCGAGGCGCCCTGCCGCATCGAGTCCATCTCCATCGACGACACCCAGTTCAACCAGCGCGGTCTGCCGAAATACGTCCTGCGGATCGCCTACCGCTACCAGTGGCGCGGCCACGACTACGTCGGCGAACGCTACAAGCGCCTTCCCACCGAGGCGGGCGATCCGCGCAAGCTCAAGCGCCGGCTCGATCAATACCCCGTCGGTACGGAGACGGTCTGCCATCTCGATCCCGACGCGCCCGAACTCGTCGTGTTGAAAAAGGATTCGAAGGCCGCCCTCTACACCCTCTGGTTCCCTTGCGTCTTCATCGTCGGCGGCGCGGGCATGGTTTGGTCCGCCCTCTTCCGAAAATCCACTCGTGGACCATCACCCGTGACCCGTGACCCATGACCCGAACCTCCCTCCTCCTCGACCGCGGCTTCACCGAGCACGACCCCGGCGACCACCATCCCGAGGCCCCTGGGCGCATCTTCGCCATCCTCGACCGGCTCGAAGCCTCCGGCCTCGCTGCGGAATGCGGCAAGATCGAGGGACGCGAGGCCACCGACGACGAGATCCTCCTCGCCCACAGCGACCGCTACCTGCGCACCGTCCTCGCCGAGGTCACTGGCGGCCACGGCCAGCTCAGCACTGGCGACACGAGCTACGGGCCGCATTCCTTGCGCGTCGCCCGCGCCGCCGCCGGAGGCGTGCTGAACGCCGTCGATGCCGTCTTCGAGGGAAAATGCGCGAACGCCTTCTGCGCGGTGCGTCCGCCCGGCCACCACGCCACCCCCGACCGGGGCATGGGCTTCTGCCTCTTCAACAACGTCGCCATCGCCGCCCGCCACGCCCGGAAAAAGCACGGCGTCGAACGCGTCGCCATCGTCGATTGGGACGTCCACCACGGCAACGGCACCCAGGACATCTTCTACGAGGATGGCGGCGTCTTCTTCTTCTCGACCCACCAGTCCCCTTGGTATCCCGGCACCGGATCGAAAGACGAGACCGGGAACGGAGCCGGACGCCACACCACCCTCAACGCCCCCCTGCCCGCCGGATCGGGGATGAAGGAGATCGGCGACATCTTTCGCGGCCCCTTCGCGGACCGGATGCGCGACTACAAGCCCGACCTCGTCCTCCTCTCGGCAGGCTTCGACAGCCGCCTCGGCGATCCCCTCGGCCACTTCACCCTGACCGACGAGGACTTCGCCACCCTGACCGAGTTTCTCCTCGAACTCGCCGACACCCACGCCGGAGGCCGTCTCGTCTCCGTCCTCGAAGGCGGCTACAATCAGCGCGGACTCGCCCAAGCCGTGGAAAGCCATGTGCGGGTGTTGAGGGGATAGCGGGGAAAATCGAAATCCGAAGTCCCGAAGGGCGGGACGAAGAGGCGATAAGTCTTGACCGGTAGGGGGAAATCCGGTTTTCTGAGGGGAGTCTGTCGAGGCGGGGAAGCTCGGCTGACGACAGGAAGGTGGGCGATTATCAGTGTTTGATGAAGAAATGAAACTCACGCGATCTCGAATCATGGAAATCGTTGTTGTGCTTCTCGTGATTTCATGTTTCGGCTTTTCAGAAGTGATGTATCATCGACATGTTTCGCCGGGGGGCGCAAGGCATTTCGATGAATTCGCGGACAAGCTTTCGCGCGAAGGACTTGTTCGAGTGTTTGATGCACGCGACGGAACGTTGATGGAATTTACGGGAAGCCCCTCCGATTATGGGGTGATTTCGATTCCTTCGTCATCCCCCAGATACTACTTCGACGAGAAAAGGACCTTCGTCGGTTGGGTTCGAGATCCAGGGGATATGGAGATACCCGAAAGGTTTCAGCCCATCGGGGAAGCGAAACTCATTTCATTCGAGGAGGCCAAAGTTAGGATTTATGGGCGAGACAAATAAGCGTAAAACGGAACCAGCCTAATGACTTCTCGATCACCATGATTAAGCCCATCATTTCCGTTGTCGGCCTTATCGGGGTGACCGTCTCGATGTTCCTCGGCATCTTCGCCGCCGCTGGATTGTGCGTGGCGATTTGGGGTTCCTCGGTTTTGGATACGGCATTGGGCAATCCGCCCCAGCGCACGCATCCAGCCTTCATCACTTTCATGCTTGTCATGGCCTCGGGCATGTTGCTTGGCGCAGCTGGTGGCGTTGCGGCCATCATGGTGCCGCTCTATTCGCGTTTCGGCATCCGATGCGGGCGTTCGGCCGCTTATCGGAGGTTCCTGCGGGGATACGCCGCGAGGCTTCTCGCCATTGCAGGAGAGATCGACGATGATCCACCGGACGAAGGTGCGGGGATTGACTCTGCTTTGCTAGACTAGGAGGTCTGCCGCGCCCAAGAGCCAACCATCGGGAAATTTGGCCGCGAAAAAGCGCGAAAAGCACAAAATGCCGAACTGGCGAGGGAGCGAAACGGAGCGGAAAGGCCCCTCCGCGCCGTTTCAGAGCGAGGCGGCGAGCAGTGCCTTCGCGGCCTCCTCCACCTGCGCCTCCTGCTCCGGCGTCAGCCCGCTCAAGAGCGGCAGGGCGGGGCCGGTGTCGGCGATGCCGGCGAGGCGGACGGCTTCGTGGAGGACGCGGACGGGGTTGATGCCGTTGCGCAAGTCCTCAAGCGGTTTGAAGAGGGCTTGGATCTTCCGCGCCAGCTCCAAGTCGCCCGCCTGCACGGCTTTGAGGAGGCGGTCGCTGAGATCGGGGCGGACGCAAACGCAGCCGGCGGTGAAGCCGTTCACTTTGAAGCCGACGAGGTGGTCGATGACGGGCTGTTCGCCGATGCCGCTGACGATGATTTTCGGATCGACGGCGTCGACGAGGCGGGCGAGGTAGGGGTCGTCGGCGGGGTTCTCGCGGACGATGGCGTATTTGATCCAGGAGACGAGTCCGGCGTCGACGAGTTCCTTGGCTCCCTCGACGGCGATGTAGTCGCCGTATTTGATATAGAGGACGATGGGGCGTCCGATCTTCTCGGCGAAGCGGCTGAGTCCTTTCACGACGCCTTCGGAGGTGGTCAGGCCCTGATGCGGCAGGACCATCACGGTGGGGAAGGCGGTGCTCTTGAGGAGATCGGCTTGGTCCATCATAACCCCGTAGGCCGGTCCGGCGGAGGGGATGACGAGGGTTTCCGGCGCGGCAAGGTCGGCGAGTTCGTCGAGGATGGACTCGTATTCGCTCGGGGCGAGGTGGTAGAAGTTGGCGTTGCCGCCGTAGAGGAGGATGTCCACGCCTCCGGCTTCGATGTGGCGGATGATCTTCTCGTTTTCGGTCCGGTGGAATTTCAGGTCGGCGTCGCGAGCCAGCGGGGGCACGGCGATGACGGAGCGGGCGAGGTCGGAGGGGGTGACGGGGCGGGTTTGCATTTGGGGTTGTGGGTCACGGGTCGGGAGTCATGGGTTTCTCACCTCCTTACTCTGACTCCCTACTCTTACCTCTTACTCCTGTTCGGAAGTGGGTGCGACGTTCGGTGGAGTAAGAGGTAAGAGTAGGGAGTCAGAGTAAGAGGTTTCAGCTCCAACGTCCTTCTACCCATCTCTGCGCGGAACCCTCATAGTCGTCGCGCAGGATTCGGGGGAGGCGGTGGGGCCTGACATTGTCGTAGCATTGCAGCACGGCGAAGCGCAGGATGGAGGCGGGGAGACCGACGGCGGTGAAGCCGGGATGGCCGGTGGCGGGGTAGGGGCCACCGTGGTTCATGGCGGGGGAGACGGCGACGCCGGTGGGCATCTTGTCGTTGAGGAGACGACCGACCTTCTGCCTCAGAATGGGTTCGAGACGGTCGTGTGCCGCGTCGTCGGCCCCGCTTTCGGCGGAGTAGGTGGCGCCGGTGAGATTGCCCTCGAGCTTTTCCAGGACCTTGGCGGCTTCGTCGAGGGTGGCGGCCACGACGATCAGCGAGGAGTTTCCGAAGGCCTCGGTCTGCATCGTCTCGGGATCGCCGAGGAAGGCGGCTCCGGAGACGCGCAGCAGGGTGTTCGCCACGCAGCAGCCCGCGCCGTCGCCGGGTCCGGTGCCGCAGAGCACCTCCGCGCCCGCTCCGGTGAGGATGCGGTGGCTCTCGTGGAGCGACTTGCGCACGGATTCGGAGAGCAGGGTGCCGACGGGGGCTTCGCGGAAGCGCTTCGCGAGATCGGCGATGAAACGCTCCGTCGTCTCGCCCGCGAGGAGCAGGACGAGGCCCGGATTGGTGCAGAACTGGCCCGCACCCATGAGGCAGCTCGTCGTGAACTCGGCGGCGAGGGCCTCGCCCTTTTCCTCCAGCACGGCGGGGAGGAGGACGACGGGGTTCACGCTGGAGAGTTCGAGGTAGATCGGTTTGCCGGCGGCGTCGGCGGCGCGTTTCAGGGCGAGCCCGGCGGAGCGGCTCCCGGTGTATCCGGTCGCGCCGACGCGGTCGTCGGTGACGAGCTGCTCGCCGATGGAATGGCTGGTGCGGTAGAGGAGCTGGACGGCGCCGGCGGGCAGCCCGGTTTCGAGCGCGGCCTCGTGGGCGGCCTCGGCGAAGAGCTTCGTTGTGCCGGGGTGGGAGGAGTTCGCCTTGGCGATCACGGGATTGCCCGCGGCGATGGCGGCGGCGAAGTCCCCGCCCGAGGCGCTGCCGAAGGCGAAGGGGAAGTTGTTCGGTCCGAAGACGCAGACCGGCCCGATCGCGCCGTAGCAGGAGCGGATGTTGCTGGCCTGGTCGATGACGGGCTGGCGCCAGGTTTCGTGGCGGGCGGCGTGGGCGGCCTGACGAAGCTGGGCGGTGGTGCGGGGCAGCTCGACGTCGGCGAGGCGCGGGGATTTGGGCAGGGCCGTTTCGAGATGGGCCATGGCGACGAGTTCGGCGGCGCGTTCCTCGATCTTCGCGGCGTAGCTTTCCAGAAAGGCGGCGAGGGTTTCGCCCGGCATCGTGCGCATTTCCGCGAAGGCCGCTTGGGCGGCGGCGAGGGCGGTTTCGCAATCGGCCCAGGAGCTGACCGGGTAGTGGGCGGGCAGGAGCTTGCCGGTGGCGGGATTCGCGGACTGGAAGAAGCCGGTCTTTTCCGAGTCGCGCCAGGAGCCGGCGAGGAGGACGGGTTCGGTGGACATGGGGTGGGGAGGATAAGGGCGGCCTCAGGCGAGGTCGAGCGGGAAATGCGAGAGTTGGCGGAAGCCATCGGCGGTGATGAGGTAGTTGTTTTCCAGCCGGATTCCCGCTCGCAGCGATTCGCTGTAGAGGCCGGGTTCGAAGGCGACGACGTCGCCCTCCTCCAAGGTGTCGTCCCAAGCCGGATTCAGGCGCGGCACCTCGTGGGCGTCGAGCCCGATGCCGTGCCCGGCGTGGTGGAAGAAGCGGTAGCCGTTCCAACCGTCGAGTTCGGCGGCGACGGTCTCGAAGAAGGCGCGGCAGGATTGGCCGGGTTTCAGCAGGGTCTCGCCGGATTTCATGACCTCGATGACGCGGGCATGGGCGGCGGCTTGCTCGTCGGTGGGCTGGCCATTGACGGCGAAGGTGCGGCAGAGGTCGCTGCGATAGCCGCGCACGCCGACGCCGATGTCGAGGGGCATCAGTTCGCCGGCCTCGACGGGGCGGCGGCGGGCGAAGCCTCCGGGGGCGCCCGCTTGGAAATCCTGTCCCCAGCCGGAGAGGAACTCGCCCGCCTCGCGGGTCGCGGTGTCGAGCAAGGCGGCCATCAGCACGGTTTCTTCGAGACCGGGGGCGAGGAGCCGTTTCGCTGCGGCGTAGACCTCGTCGGCGATGCGGATGGTGAATTCGAGGGCCGCGACTTCGTCGGCGTCCTTGCGGCGGCGCAGGTATTGGTAGTCGGTGGAGAAGTCGCGGCAGGCCGGTCCCTCGATCAGGGCGGCGGGCGTCTGCTGCTCCGTGCCGACGCGTTTCAGGCCTTTGAGGAAGGGGTTCAGCACGGCGGCGACCTCGGCGCTGAGGTTCGGGCGCAGGGTGCAGAAGTCGTTCGGCACGTAGGCGGCGACCTCCCCGGCGGCGGGGGCCTGCGGCGATTCGTCGTGGGTGACGAGGACGCTGCCGCCATCTGTTTTCACGAGCAGGGCGGTTGGCGTGAGCGGCTGCCCGTGCCAGTATCCGATGAGCGAGTGAACGTAGTGCCGATCGAAGAAGACGGCGCCATCGAGTTCGTTCGAGGCGAGGTAGGAGCGGAGACGGTCTTGTCTCGTGCGGCAGAGGGTGGGGTCGAGGGAGGGGGGCTGTCCGGGCATGGGCGAGGATATACCGGGGCGGATTCGGCGGGCAAGGGCGGATTTGGGTGAAAGTCCCCGCAAGAACCGGGTGGCCCGCGCCTTTTTCCCGCCTACCGTCGCGGCATGACTTCCTACGCCCGCATGGAGCGCATCCTCCGCTGGCTCGACGAGCACGCCCCGTCGCAGCCGACCCTTGCCGAGATGGCGGCGTTCGCGGGTCTCGGGGAATCGCATTTCCATCGCGAGTTCGTTCGCTGGACGGGGGTGACGCCGAAGGACTTCGTGCAATGCCTGACCCTCGCCGACGCGAAGGAGCGGCTCGCGCGGGGGGCCTCCGTCTTCGACGCGGCGACGGAGGCGGGGCTCTCCGGGCCGGGGCGGCTTCACGATCTCTGCGTCTCCTTGGAGGCGGCGACGCCGGGCGAGGTCAAGAGCGGCGGCGCAGGCATGGCGATCCGTTGGGGCGTGGCCGGGTCGCCCTTCGGACGCTGCGCCTTGGGCGAATCGGAGCGGGGGATTTGCCTGCTCTCCTTTCTCGATGAAGAGGAAATCGACCCCGCCGCCGTCCGCGCGACTTGGTCGCGGGCGGAATGGACGCGCGACGACGGCTTCGTGGCGGAACGGATCGGCTCGCTCTTTGCGCCGCGAACCGATCGGGGAGATGTGGCACCTCTGCGCGCTTGGTTGCGCGGCTCGGCCTTCCAGTTGCGGGTGTGGCGGGCGCTGCTCGCGATCCCGCCGGGGACGCTCTCGACCTACGGACGCCTCGCCGAGGCCATCGGACGCCCCGGCGCGGCGCGGGCGGTGGGCACGGCGGTGGGGGCGAATCCCGTGGCCTTCCTCATCCCCTGCCACCGCGTCATCCGCGAGACGGGCGCGGTCTCGGGCTACCGCTGGGGCGTGAGCAGGAAGCGGATGCTGCTGGCTTGGGAAGGCGCGCGCCACGGGTGAACAGCCTCGGCGATTTTTCCATCGCGAAAGCGCTTTGCCGCTTTTCCTGCGGGCTTGGCCGCTCTATCGTCCCTCGAACCCTTCAACCCCGATTTCGCCATGCGCTGGAAAGGCCGACGTCAGAGCACCAATGTGGAGGACCGCCGTGGCGGCGGCGGTATGATCGCGAGCGCGGGCCGTCCTGTCGCCCTCGGGGGAGGTTGCGGTACGCTCGTGCTCATCCTAGCACTTGCCTATTTCTTCAACGCGGACCCGACGCAGCTCATCGACATGATGAATCAAGTCGAGAGCCAGACGGGAGGCGGGCAGGTCCAGGTCGACGCTCCCTCCGCCCCGGCCGATCCGGACGACGAGGTCGGGGCTTTCGTCCGCACCCTCAAGGCCGACACCGAGGAGGTCTGGAGCGCCATTTTCGCGCAGAGCGGCCGCCGCTACGAACCTGCGCGGCTCGTCCTGTTTTCCGGGCAGACGCACTATCCCGGCGGTGTCGCCACGGCCGCGACAGGACCCTTCTACCTGCCCTACGACCGCACCGTCTACCTCGACACTTCCTTCTTCGAGGAGATGAGGCAGCGTTTCCGCGCCGGGGGCGACTTCGCCTACGCCTACGTCCTCGCGCACGAGGTGGGGCACCACGTCCAGAACCTCCTCGGCCTGACCGACAAGGTCCACAAGCAGCGCGGGCGCGTCCCCACGGCGGAATACAACCGGCTCTCCGTGCGTCTCGAATTGCAGGCCGACTTCCTCGCCGGGGTCTGGGCGCACCACGCGGAGCGGAAATGGCAGATCCTCGAGGAAGGCGACATCGAGGAGGCGATGAACGCGGCCAACGCCATTGGTGACGACCGGTTGCAAAAACAGACGCAGGGCCGCGTCGTGCCCGACGGCTTCACCCATGGCACCTCCGAGCAGCGCATGCGCTGGTTCATGAAGGGGCTGCGCAGCGGCAACCTTGAGGAGGGCGACACCTTCTCCATCCCCTACGAGCAGCTCTGAGGAATGCAGGCGGGACTCCTCGCGAGTTTGGAAGGCGTCTCCCCAGCGCAGCTCGCGGCGGAGCTGAGCCATCTGCCCGGCTTCCTCTTTCTCGATTCGTCCTCGGCGGAGGAAGGCTATACGAATGGCGACGCGTCCCGCTTCTCCCTGATCGCCGCCAGACCCTGCCGCGTGGTGAAGGGCGACCTGTTCGACGAAGCCGATTTTGCGACGCTGCGCGACCTCCTCGCGCGAGGCCGCACGCCGGACGAATCCACTCCCGACCTCGGCTTCCCCGGTGCGGGACTCTACGGGACGGTCGATTACGAGGGGCGCTTCGTCTTCGGCGAATACCGTGAGTTCCTCCTCCATGACCACCGCCTCGGCCTTTGGACCGGTGTCGGTTCGCTCCTCTCGCAACGCCGCCCCACCGCGTCCGTCGCGCCTTGTTCGCTCCGCTTCGAGGACGGGATGGGGAAGGAGGAGTTCTGCGCCATCGTGCGACGCGCCCTCGACTACATCGCCGCCGGGGACATCTACCAAGTGAACCTCTCCCACCGTTTCACCGCATCGAGGCCCGCCGCGCTCGATCTCTTCGCTCTCTACCGGAGCTTGCGCGACATCTCGCCCGCGCCTTTCTCCGCCTACGTCGCCCTCGGCGGGAGGGCGGTGCTCTCCTCTTCGCCCGAGGAGTTCCTCCGCATGGGCGGACGCGCCATCCGCACGCGTCCGATCAAGGGTACGCGCCCCCGTTTCCGCGATCCCGAGCAGGACGAGCGTTCCGCCTACGACCTGATCACTTCGGCAAAGGAGATCGCCGAGCTTGTCATGATCACCGACTTGGAGCGCAATGACCTCGGGCAGGTCTGCGAATACGGGACCGTCGCCGCCACCGAACTGCTGAAGCTGGAGCGCTACGCCCAAGTCTTCCACCTCGTCTCGACCGTGGAGGGTGTGTTGCGCCGCGAAGTCGACCACGTCTCCGCCCTGCGGGCCTGCTTCCCCGGAGGCAGCATCACCGGAGCGCCGAAAAAGCGTGCCCGCGAGATCATCGCCGAGCTGGAGCCCTGCCCGCGCGGCCTCTACACCGGGGCGGTCGGCGGTTTTGGCTTCAATGGCGAGAGCCGCTTCAACATCGCCATCCGCACCCTCGTCGCCGAGGGCGAGACGCTGCATTTCCACGTCGGGGCCGGCATCGTCGCCGACTCCGTGCCCGCGAAGGAATGGGAGGAGACCCTGCACAAGGCGGCGGGGATTCTGCGGGCGGGTGGGTAGGGTGGCTACCAGAACGAGTCGAAGCCTTTCGACAGCAACCCCGCTTTCAACTCCGCATCGTGGGTCCAGAGTTTCGCACTGAGGTGGAGTGTGAGAGCGACGTAGGGTGTGTCTTTCGGATCGACTTCGCGGGTGAGACGCCAAGCTTCCATCCAAGTGCCGACGGGAATGGATGCCTCGCGAATGAAGGTCAGGCTTTCACATAAACTGTGGAGAGCCGAAAGGATTTCGTTTTCAGGCAACGAGGATCGCTCTTGGATGCGTTCTTTGTGTTTGAACAATTCCACGAGCACAAAATAGGGGGCGAAGAACGTGATGCGATCATCGGATTGCAACCGGGATCGCAAGTCCCCCCGTCCTTTGGACATCGCCCGGAAAGCGATGTTGGCATCGACGACCACCCGCATCCGTTCGTTCACTCGGATTCGGGGAATTCACCGGGCAGGAAACGACTCCGGTTTTCACGCCACCAAGACTCCTTCATCTCCTCGGCCATCGCTTCGGCCTCCTCGTCGCGGAGACGGCTTCCCGACAGGGCGGCTTCGAGGAGGAAAGGGCGCAGCAGTTGCTCCAGTCGCACAGGATCCACCTCACCGCGCGGGATGGATACGAGCACTTCGTCTTCGGTAGACTCGATGGTGATCATGAAAGCAGTTTATCACCGGATTTTGAAAAATCCCAACGCCTTCCAGAAAATCGGCGCAGATCCGCGCCAATCAGCGGTCCACCCCTCCCGATTGTATGCACCGCCTGCGCGATTTCGTCCTTTCGCGCTTGTCCGGCGAGGCTCCGGCTCCTAGGTTTCCCGCATTCCGTTTCATGCGCAAAGGCACCGCCAAAGCGCGGCCCGGCGAGGCCGCTCTGTCGCACCGGGAGAAGCTCCGCCGTCTGCGCGAGATTCTCTTCGCGAACATCGTCATGGCCGGGGAGATCCCCGCGCCGACGGGCGGGGAATGGCGCATCACCCGCTTCCTCAGCGACCGCTTCACCGAGTCGGGCCTCGCCCACCTCTCCCTCGACCAAGCCGGGAACATCGCGGGCGTGCTGCCGGGCCGGACGGGCGGGCGCACTCTCCTAGTCGTCGCCCATGTCGATAAAATCTGGTCGGAGGGTGACGACCACACCGTCTCCGTCGGCGTCGGTCAGATGAGCGGGCGCGGCCTCGCCGACAACGGACTCGGCGTCGCGGCCCTCGCGACCCTGCCCCTGATTTTGGAAGAGCTCGACGTGGAGTTGGACGCGAACCTCGTCCTCCTCGGCACGACGCGCAGCTTCGGGCGAGGCGACCTCGCCGGGATGCGCTTCTTCCTCGAAAACTCGGGCCAGCCCATCGACGCGGCGCTCTGCCTCGAAGGCATCGACTTGGAACGCCTCAGCTATGCCAGCCTCGGCATGGCCCGCGGCGAGATCACGGTCTCCACGACAGGCGAGGGAGCGGAATCCGGTGTGGTCGCGACCTTGGCCGCCTTGGTCCGCTCCCTGCTCGACATCCACGGTCGCGAGGAACCCGAGACACGCATTCTCGTCGGTTCGGTCGAGGCCGGATCGGGCCACAGCGTGCCGCCGCGCGGCGGCGTGGTGCGTTTCGAAATCCGCAGCCACAAGGCTGGACGCGTCGCCCGGGTCGAGGAGGAGATCGCCGCACTCGTCGCCGCCGCTGAGGAAAGGGAGGGGGAGGGGATCGAGGTCCACCTTGAGATGATCGCCCACCGCCGCCCCGGCAACCTCGGCGCGAGCCACCCGCTCGTGAAAAAAGCGCGAGAAACCCTCGCCCTGCTCGGGATCGATTCACACGTCGTCCCCAGCGTCTCCGAACTGGCCCTGCTCCTCGATCACGGCATTCCGGCATTGACGCTCGGGATCACGAAAGGGGAGAATCGCCACTCCCCCGAGGAGACGATCCGGCTGGAGCCGATCTTCGACGGTCTCGCCCAGATCGTCGCGATGCTCCAGTTCCTCGACACCCTCGACTCCGCGAGCGAACCCTCCTGACAAACCCACTAATGCCCGACCTTGACCAACGCATCTCCCGCTGGCTGGAGACGAACACCTTCCATCACAGCGAATTCTGGGACATGCAGGAGCTCGTGCGGGCGAAGCGCGAAGCCGGGCTGACGATCAGCCTCTGCATCCCCACGCTGAACGAGGAGAAGACCATCGGGAAGGAGATCATCGTCTTCAAGAGCGAGCTCATGGACCGCTACCCTCTCCTCGACGAGATCGCCGTGATCGACTCGGGCTCGACCGACCGCACCCTTGAGATCGCGGAGAGCTTCGGGGCTGACACCTACCTTTCCTCCGAGATCCTGCCGCAATACGGATCGAAACCGGGCAAGGGCGAGAACCTCTGGAAGGCGATCCACCAGCTCCGCGGCGACATCCTCTGCTACGTCGATGCCGACATCAAGAACATCCACGCGAAGTTCGCCAGCGCCCTAGTCGCCCCGCTCATCTACCGGCCCGAGATCCAGTATGTGAAGGCCTTTTACGACCGCCCCCTCGCCGTCTCCGACGACCTGCGCCCCTCCGGCGGCGGGCGCGTCACCGAGATCCTCGTGCGGCCGCTCTTCTCCATGTTCTTCCCCGAGCTGACCGCCTTGATCCAGCCGCTCTCGGGCGAATACGCGGTGCGTCGCGAGGTGCTGGAGCAGCTTCCCTTCCCCGTCGGCTACGGGGTCGAGACCTCGCACCTCATCGACCTCTACCGGACGGGCGGCCTCGACGCCTTCGCGCAGACCGACCTCGACAACCGCGTCCACCGCAACCAGCCGACCCGCGACCTCGGGCGCATGGCCTTCGGCATCCTGCAGACTTTCGTGAAGCGCCTCCGCGACTACGGCATGGTGAAGGACCTGCCCGAGCTGCACGGGCTCTTCCGCCAGTTCCAAGCCGAGGGGCACCGCCACGAGCAGATCACCCGCGAGATTCTGGAGGAGGAACGCCCCCCGATGATTACCTTGCCCGAATACAGAGAACGCCATGGCAGATAGGACGAAGAGAAGAGTGGCGATGGTCCACTACCACCTCCGCCGGGGCGGAGTCACGCGGGTGATCGAGTCCGCCCGCGAGGTGCTCTCGGCCAAGGGCGACGCCGTCGCGGTGCTCACCGGGGAGGCGCCGATGCCGGGGGCGAAAACGGACGGCGTCCGCATCGTTCCCGCGTTGAACTACCGCCGCACCGGCAGCACGGTCGTCGCCGAGAGCCTCGCCGAGCAGATGAGAAAGGAGGCGACCGAGGCCCTCGGCGATCCTCCCGACCTCTGGCATTTCCACAACCCCACCCTCGCGAAGAACGTCCTCCTTCCCAGCGTCGTCCGCGAACTCGCCTCGCAGGGCGAGCGCGTCGTCCTGCAAATCCACGATTTCTCCGAGGACGGCCGCCCCGGCAACTACACCAGCCAGCGATCCTTCTTCGACTCGCAGGCGAATTTCGAGGAGACCCTCTACCCGACCGCGAAGCAGATCCACTACGCCACGATCAATCGCCGCGACCACGACTTCCTCCGCGCCGCGGGCATCCCGGCGGCGAACCTGCACGTCATTCCCAACGCCATCCCCGACCTCGCCGTGAAGACGAGTCCGCAGGACCGCCCTTTCTCGCAGGGGAAGCTCTTCGCCTTCTACCCGACGCGCGGCATCCGTCGGAAGAACGTCGGCGAGATCCTCCTTCTCGCCCTCATCTACGGCGACCGCGTCGATTTCGCGACGAGCATGAGGCCCGAGAACCCCGAGTGGCAGGAGATGCACGACGAATGGGGCCGCCTCGCCGAGGAGCTGGAGCTGCCCGTCCGGCTGGGCCTCGCCGACGAGGGCGGCCATCCCTTTTTCGATTTGCTGGGGTGGTCCGACTTCATCGTCACCACGAGCATCGCCGAGGGCTTCGGCCTCGCCTACCTCGAACCTTGGATAGTGGGCAAGCCGGTGATGGGGCGCGACCTGCCCGAGATCACCCGCGACTTCGAAGCCAACGGCATTAGTCTCGACAACCTCTACCGCCGCATCGACGTGCCCGTCGATTGGCTCGACCAGACCGAGCTCGCCGCCGCCATCGAGTCCATGCTGCGGCGCAGCTACCTCGCCTATGACAGCCCCCTGCCGCGTTCCGCCGTGAAGCAGACCTTGAAGGCGTGGATTCACAAAGGGCGCATCGACTTCGGCGTCCTCGGCGAGCCTTTCCAGATGGCCATCCTGCGCAAACTGCGGGCCGATCCCACCCTGCTCGACCAGATCGCCATCCCCCCGCTCGCCCTCTACACCGAGCGCGAGATCGCGGATCGCCGCGAGCTGATCCGGCGGGTCTACAGTCTGGAGAACTACGGCAAACGCCTCGACGAGGTTTACGACCGCGTCCTGCTCGGACCCGTCGGCAAGGTCGGCCATCTCCCGACGCGGAAGGTGCTGGCGCAGTTTTTGAATCCGGCCCGGCTCAATTTGCTTCGCAACGGATGAGGAGGGAGGATCGAGTCGGCCTTGTAGAGAAATTCGTAAGAATTTCTCCCGTTCGGCGTGCCAAGCGACCTTCGCCGAAGTTCTCACGAACTTCGCTACCCAACCCCCGCAACGGATGAGCGACCACGCCGCCCACGTCCGTGCGACGATGCGCCCGCTCCCGGTCGCGGACACGGGAATGGTGCCGAAACTTCCGCGTTTCGACGGAATCCGCACCGTCGTCTTCGACCTCTACGGCACCTTGCTCGTCTCCGACGCCGGAGGCGGTTCGCACGAGCGGGAGCGCGATCCCGAAGGCCTTCCCGGATTCGAGCGGGTCTTGCAGGAAACCGTCAGGGCGCATCAGGATCGCCTCCGGTCGCAAGGCGCCGCCCATCCCGAAGTCGAGATCCGCGGCGTCTGGGCCGAGGCGCTGGCGGCGACGGGCCGACCCGCGAAATCCCGCGAAGAGATCGAAACCCTCGTCCTGCGCCACGAATGCGGAGTCAACCCCGTCTGGCCCATGCCGTACGCGGCGGAGGCTCTCGCCGCGCTGCGAGGGGCGGGCTTCGTCCTCGGCATCGTCTCGAACGCGCAGTTCTACACCCTTCCGGTGATGGAGGGTTTGTTCGGTGCAAGCCTCGACGGTCTCGGCTTCCATCCGGGCTTGCGGGTGTTCTCCTTCGAGGAAGGGGAGGGCAAGCCATCGCCGCGCCTTTTCGCCCTGCTCCGCGAACGGGCCGCCGCCCTCGGAATCGCGCCTGAAGAGGTGTTTTATCTGGGGAACGACCTGCAAAAGGATGTCCTCCCCGCGCGGGAGGCCGGTTTCCGCACGGGCCTCTTCGCCGGCGACGCCCGCAGTCTTCGTCTTGGTGGTGTGTCGGAGCAGGAGGCGACGGAGATCGCCGATGCCGTGATCACCGGGCTTGATCAGGTGCCGGGACTCTTCTAGCGTGGCGGAACTTGCGGGAACTGCTTGCCATGTCCTCTTCCTTCTTCATTCGCGGTGATTCGCGTTTCATTGGCGGCCATTCGCGTTCCTCATTTCTTTTTTGACGCGAATGGGCGCAAATCTCCGCGAATTTCCGCAAATCCAGACCCGTGGAGGTCGCCTCCGCAACCCTATCCTACGAACTTCGCTACCATGAAAACCTACACCGTCCGCTTTTCCCCCTCCCTCGACCCCGGCGAGGGCGAGCTGCTGGAGGACTTCCAGTTCCCTTGGCTCGACCGTCCCGCGCCTTGGACCGCCTTCTCCGCCGTTTGGAACGGGGAGACCTTCGCCTTCCGTTTCGAGGTGGAGGACGACGACCTTGTCCTCGATCCTTCCTCAGATCCCGACGAGGCCGTGCTCGGGTCGGATCGCGTCGAGCTGTTTTTCGCCACTTCGCCCGATTTGAGCACGCCCTACTACGGGGCGGAGATGGACCCGCGCGGCGGGGTCTACGACTACGAGGCCATTTTCCACCGCCGTTTCGACGACTCTTGGCGCTTTCCCGGCCTCCAGTTCTCCGGCGAGTTCCTCGAAGGCGGCTATCTCGTCGAGGGCCGCATCCCCATCGCCGTGCTGCGCGATTTGGGGTGTTTGTCAGGAGACCGCATGACCGCCGGGATCTATCGCGCCGAGTTCTCCCACGGTCCCGACGGCGTCGTGCAGGATTGGATCAGTTGGATCCATCCCGGCACGGAACTGCCGGATTTCCATGTGCCGGGGTCTTTCGGGACCTTCGTGTTTCTGCCGGGTTTGACGTAATGTCAGGCTGGGACGCGTTTGCAGGGCGGCATCTGTAGCCGAGATCATCGACCTCGGTCGGGCGTCGTTTGGTCGTTCGATCCGCGCTCACTGAGCGTGGCTACAGGCTTTCCGGGGCACGGAAAGTCTTGGATCACCCTCGCCGAAGATTCACGAACTCGAAAAGCACCTGCTCAAGCGGCTCGTTCGTGGGGACGAGGCGGTAGGTGGCGGCGTTTTTGGCGCAGAGCTTGCGGATCGCCTCGAGATGGGAATTGAGCCGTCCGAGATAGCCGGCTTTGGCCGTCGCGGGATCGACGAAGAGATCGCGTCCGCTCTCCTTGTCCCGGAAATGGGTCGCCTTGTCGAAATCGAAGTCGAGCTCGCGCGGGTCGAGGAACTGGAAGACGGCGATCTCGTGCCGCGCCGCCGCGAAATAGCCGATCTGCCTCTCCAAATCGTCGATGGGAGCGAGGAGGTCGGAGAGGAGGACGATGAAGCTGCGTTTGCGGATCAGTTCGTGCAGGCCCTTCATCGCCGCGCCAAGGTCGGTGCTCTCCCCGGCGGGGGCCTTTTCGAGCTGGAGGAGGATCTGCCGCAACTGCCCCGGACGGTTCCGCGCGGGCAGGTGGCTGTCGATGCCCCGGTCGAAGGTGGTCAGCCCCACCGCGTCCTGCTGGCCCATCAGGAAGTACGCGAAGGTCGCGGCGAGGGTCGCGGAGTAGTCGGCCTTCGTGTAGCCGCCCGAGCCGTAGGTCATGGAGCGGCTGCGGTCGAGGAGGAGGTGGGCGCGGAGGTTCGTCTCGTCCTCGAACTTTTTCAGATAGGCGCGGTCGGTGCGGGCCATCACCTTCCAGTCGAGGAAGCGCGGGTCGTCGCCGCGGACGTAGGGCCGGTATTCGCTGAACTCGACGGAGAAGCCGTGGTAGGGCGAGCGGTGCAGCCCCTTCCAGAAGCCCTCCATCACCATGCGCGCCCGGAGTTCGAGCGACTTCACCCGCATCAGCGCGGCGGGATCGAGGAAGGCGAGGGAGGGCATGGGTGGATCGCTGAGGTTTTGGGACCGCTGATTGGCGCTGATTTACGCTGATTTTTCCAAGTGGGTGCAGGACTGGCGCGGGACGTTCCACCTTCACCTCCGTTCAGCGTTCCGCCGTGATCTCGACCAGCTTCTTGATCACCTCCTCCACCGTGATCCCCTCGGCCTCGGCGCGGTAGTTCGTGAGGATGCGGTGCCGCAGCACCGGCGCGGCGAGGGCGCGGATGTCGTCGTAGTTCACATGCGAGCGTCCGTCGAGGAGCGCCCGCGTCTTCGCCCCGAGGACGAGGCTCTGCCCGGCGCGGGTCCCGGCGCCCCAGTTGACCCATTCGTTGACGTAGGCGGGCGAATGCGGCTGGCCCGGACGCGAGTTCGCGGCGAGGCGCACGGCGTAGCGCACGACCTCCTCGGCGATGGGGACGCGGCGCACGACTTGGTGGCATTTCAAGAGGTCCGCCCCGGAGAAGACTGCCTTCACTTCCTCGGCTCCGGCTCCCGTGGTCTGCGAGACGACGGCGACCTCCTCGTCTTCGCTGAGGTAGTCGATGACGATGTTGAACATGAAGCGGTCGAGCTGCGCCTCGGGCAGGGGATAGGTGCCCTCCATCTCGATGGGGTTCTGCGTCGCGAGGACGAAGAAGGGTTTGTCGAGGGCGAGGCTCGTCCCGGCCACGGTGACCTGCTTCTCCTGCATCGCCTCGAGCAGGGCGGCCTGCGTCTTCGGCGGGGTGCGGTTGATCTCGTCGGCGAGGATGAGGTTGGCGAAAATCGGCCCTTTCGAGAAGACGAGTTCGCGCTTCCCCTCGGCCGTGTCCTCGAGGATCTCCGTGCCGGTGATGTCCGAGGGCATCAGGTCGGGGGTGAACTGGATGCGGTTGAAGGAGAGATCGAAGACCTTCGCCAGCGTGCTCACAAGCAGGGTCTTGGCGAGACCGGGCGCTCCGGTGACAAGGCAGTGGCCGCCGGAGAGCAGGGCGATCAGCATTTGCTCGACGACCTCGTCCTGCCCGATGATGACTTTGCGCAGCTCCTTGCCGATCCGGTCCCGCGCCTCGGCGAGCTTGCCCGCGATCTCCTCCTCCAAGTCCGGTGCGTCCATTGCCGGGGCCGCCGCGTCCGGGATGAGGTCTTCGTCGGTCACGGGAGTCGGGGTGTCGTCGCTCATGGGAAAGGGGAAAGGGAGGTTTAGGGACTCGCAGAGCTTAGCGGCTCCCGTGCCTAGGGGAAAAGGAAAAATCTGGCCGGATGGCGCGGGAATGCGGTGGAGGTCCGCCGCCGGGGAATCCCGCCGGAGGACGCGGATACATGGAGGATTGATCTCGGACGCGATCCATGGCATGACAGGGACATGCCGATGAAACCGATCCTCCTTCCCCTGTGCCTCTGTCTCTCCTTGGCCGGTTTGGCTGTCGTCGCTCCCGTCTTCGTCGCCGCCGATGCCGGGGACGAGGGCGCTTTCAAGGCCGGTGCGGCCAGCGCCGACATCACGCCGCAGGAGCCGGTCCGGCTCGGAGGCTACGCCAGCCGCGACAAAGCCCACGAGGGCGTCGAGCACCGCATCTTCGTCAAAGCGCTCGCGTTGGAGGACGAAACCGGAGCCGTGACCCTGATTCTCACGGCGGACACCATCGGGACGCCTCGCTGGTTCAACGACGAACTGGCCGGGCGTATCGAGCGGGAGCTGGCGATCCCCCGGGAGCGCTTCCTTTTCGCCAATTCCCACAGCCACACCGCCCCCGTCGTCTCCGGATGCCTCGAGGACATGTATGGCTTGGTTGGCGAGGAGGCCGAGGCGACGGAACGCTACACCCGCTATTTCCTCGACCAGTCCTTCGCGGCGGCAAAGGCGGCCTTGGCGGAGCGCGAGCCGGTGACGCTCCGCTTCGGGCGGGGCAAGGCGGGTTTCGCGGCCAACCGCCGGGCCTTCACCGAGAAAGGGGTGAACTTCGGAGTCAATCCCAACGGCGCGGTCGATCACGAGGTGCCGGTGCTCTGCGCGGAGCGGTCCGACGGCAGCCGCAAGGCGGTGGTCTTCGGCTACGCCTGCCACTGCACCACTGCCGGCGACAGCTACCGGGTCTGCGGCGATTGGGCGGGGTTCGCACAGGACTATCTCGAACGCGCCGATCCCGGCCTGACGGCTCTGTTCATCACCGGTTGCGGGGCCGATTCCAATCCCAATCCCCGTGGCAGCCATCTGCTGGCCCGGATGCACGGTCTCGAACTGGCCGGTGCCGTGGCGAACGCGCTGCGGGAGTCGACAATGCCGGTGCGCGGTCCGGTGTCGGCGGCTTTCGACCGGGTCGATCTGCCTTTCGAGGATTCGGCGGTGCGTTCCCGCTACGAGGAACTGGCGAAGAACAACCAGCCCGCGACGCAGCGATACGCCAAGCGCTATCTCGACATGCTGGACCGGGGCGAGGCGCTGCCCACCAGCTACCCCTGCCCGGTGCAGGTGCTGCGCTTCGGCGGGGATCTCACGCTCGTGGCCTTGGGGGGCGAGGTGGTGGTGGACTACTCGCTGCGCCTCAAGCGCGAGCTGGCGGGTCGACAGCTTTGGGTGGCGGGCTACTGCAACGACGTCTTCGCCTACGTGCCCTCCGTCCGCATCCTGCACGAGGGAGGCTACGAGGCGGACCGGAGCATCACCTATTTCGGATTGCCAACCCGCTTCTCGACGAAGATCGAGGATCTGCTCGTCGGACGCGTGCTCGAAATGGTGGACGCGCCCTGAGTTGCCGGAATCCCTGCGGGTTCCCTCCATCGCGGGAGTGGACGCCGGAAGGAGTTGCCCTTTCCCTATCGCCATGGACCCATCGAAGCAGTCTCCATCGTCCCTTTCGCGTCGCGGCCTGATCCAAGGAACCCTCGCGGGGACGGCTCTTGCTCCTCTGCTCGGCGCGGCCACGGCTTCCGATGCCGCCGGGAAAGCCGAAGGGGAGGGGAGTGCCGTCCGGGGCGGTTTTTCCCAAGACGACATCCTCATCCGGCTGCATTCGCCCGCCGTCGCCGATCCGGTGAAGCTGCTCTTCGTGGCCGACACCCATCTCTTCCGCGACGATGATCGCGGAGCGCCTTATCGCGAGTTCAGCGGTCGCATGGCCAAGGGCTACAATCAGACGAAGCATTTCCGCACCCAGAACACGACGAACCCGGAGGCGTGTTTTGAGGAGACGCTGGAAACCGCCAAAAGCGCCGGAGTGGACGCCGTGGTTCTGGCCGGGGACATTGTCAGCTTTCCCTCGGAAGCCGCCATCGAATGGGTGATGGCCCGCTTGGAGCAAACCGGGGTCCCTTGGCTCTACACTGCCGGGAACCACGATTGGCATTACGAAGGCATGGAGGGAAGCTCGGCCGAGTTGAGGTCCGCATGGATCGAAAAGCGCCTGCTCCCCCTCTACGAGAAACGCGATCCCATGATGTCCGCTCTCGAAGTGGCCGGGGTGAAGGTGCTCGTCATCGACAATTCCACCTACGAGATCCTGCCGGAGCAGCTTGAGTTTTTCCGCCAGCAGGCGGCCTCCGGTCAGCCGATGGTCCTCTGCGTCCACATTCCTCTCTACGCTCCCGGCAGGCCGGTTGGATTCGGTTGCGGGCATCCTGACTGGGGCGAGGCGGCGGACAAGAATTTCGCTATCGAACGTCGGCCCAAATGGCGGGAGCGCCACACGGACACCACGATGGAGTTCCATCGCGAAGTCTTCGCCGCGCCCAACCTGCTCGGCGTGTTCGCCGGTCACACGCACCGCTTGTCGCTCGACGTGCTGAACGGCATCCCCCAAGTGGTGGCGGGGGCCAACGCCACCGGCGCCCATCTCTTGGTGGAGGTGCTGCCGATGTCGGTGGCGGGATGATGGCGTTCTCCTGTCGCCGCAGAAGGGAGGCCAAAAAAATCGATTTTCCATTCATGATCAAATCCGCCGCCATTGCCCTTCCATTCGCCTTGCTCGCCGCCGTCTCCTTGGCCGAGGAGCCTTTGGATTTCACCGTGAAGCTCGAAACGGTGATGAAGCATCACGACGGCGAGTTCCTCTGGTTCCATCCGAGGGCCGCGCCGGTTCCGGGCGGGGCGGTGATGACGATCCAGAAGCACCTGAAGGTCTCCGACTACTACTCCGGCCTGCATTTCATGCGGCGCGAGGGCGTGGACGGCGCATGGAGCGGCCCCTTCCTGCCGCCGGAGATCGACTGGCAGCCGCAGGCCGACGGTGTGACGCTCAGCGTCGCGGATGTGACGCCGGGCTGGCACGAGCCGACGGGCCGGCTCCTCGCCATCGGCTGCCGCGTGCGCTACAGCTCGGCGGGCAAGCAGCTCGACGACGTGAAGCGTTCGCACCAGACCGTCTACGCCGTCTTCGACCCGGGAACTTCGAAGTGGACGCCGTGGCGGGTCTTGAAGCTGCCGGAGGACGAGGAGTTCGACTTCGCCCGAAACGCCTGCGCCCAGTGGGTGGTGAAGGACGACGGAAAACTGCTCGTGCCCCTCTACATCGCCAAAAGCCCCAAGGACCGCTACAGCACGACCGTGGCCGAATGCCGCTTCGACGGCGAAACGCTCGTCTTCGAGCGGAACGGCGATGTCCTGCGCCTCGATGTCGCCCGTGGGCTCTACGAGCCGTCGCTGGTCGCGCATGGCGGGCGCTACTACCTCACGCTGCGGAATGACGAGCGAGGCTACGTGAGCGCGGGCGACGACGGCCTTCATTTCGCCGAGCCGAAGCCGTGGACCTTCGACGACGGCGCGGAGCTGGGCAGCTACAACACCCAGCAGCACTGGCTGGCGCATCGCGACGGCCTTTTCCTCGTCTACACCCGACGCGGCGCGGACAACGACCACATCGTCCGCCACCGCGCGCCGCTCTTCATGGCCCGCGTCGATCCGGAGAAGCTTCATGTCGTCCGCGCGAGCGAGAAAGTCGTCGTCCCCGAGCGCGGCGCGGAGCTCGGCAATTTCGGCTGCGCCCGCATCGACGGGCGCGAGTCGTGGGTCACCGTGTCCGAGGGCATGTTCATGAAGGACTCCGTCCAACGCGGCGCCGAGGGCGCGACCTTCGTCGCCCGCATCCTGTGGTCCAAACCCGACGCGCCGAATCCATGAGCGAGCCGCTAGTCTATCTGAACGACCGCTTCGTTCCCGCCTCGCAGGCGAAGCTGAACATCTACGATCTCGGCCTCGTGCTCGGCGCGACGCTCACCGAGATGACCCGCACCTTCCGCCACCGGCCGTTTCGCGCCGAGGAGCATGTCGCGAGGCTCTACCGCTCGCTGAAGTTCTCCGGCATCGCGCCGTCGCTGGGGCCGAAGGAGATGCTTGCGCGGACGAACGAGCTGGCAGAGGCGAACGCCCAGTTCCTCGACCCCGACGGGGATCTAGGCATCGTGATCTTCGTGACGCCGGGCGAGAATTCGCTCTACGCCGGCAGCGCGGGTTCCGCCGGGCCGTTGCGGCCCACGGTCTGCATCCACAGCTTCCCGTTGCGCTTCGAGATGTGGCGGCACCTCTTCATGGAGGGGGCGCACGTCGTCACCCCGTCGATCCGGCACATCCCGCCGCAGTGCGTGGAGCCGAAGATGAAGCACCGCAGCCGCCTGCATTGGTGGCTGGCCGACAGGCAGTCGCAGGCCGTCGATCCGCGCGCGATCACGTTGCTGCTCGACCTCGACGGGAACGTCACCGAGTGCGCGGGTTCGAATTTCGTCATCGTGAAAGGCCGCACCATCGTCTCGCCCTCGCCGCGCAACATCCTGCACGGCATCAGCCTGCAAACGGTGAAAGAGCTTGCGCCGCAGATCGGCATGGAGTTCGTGGAGCGCGATTTCCAGCCATACGACGTGGTCAACGCCGACGAGGCTTGGCTGACGACCACGCCCTATTGCATGACCCCCTGCACCCGCATCAACACCACGTCCATCGGCGACGGCAAGCCGGGGCCGTGGTTCAGGAAGATGATCGCCGCATGGAGCGGGATCGCGGGCTTGGACATCGAGGCGCAAGTTTTGGAAGGCGCGTCGTCATGAGGTGAGCCGGGCGTCGCTCGCCGAACCGGACATCCGGCGGCAGCCGGGTGGGGCGTCCCTTGGCCCAAGACGACTCGGCAGGGATGCCTCGCCCCACCTTCGTCGAATCTGCTGACGACCTTGGCGGATGGTTCGGGGCGATCCGGAGTCCGATCCGAAATCGTCAGGAGCTTTTCGAGATTTCGAATGAGGGTATCGAAGGCGGAAATCTGTAGTCTGGGTCATCGACCCCGGTCGGGCGTTGTTTGAGCAGTCGGTCCGGCCTCGATGAGACCGGCTACAGCGCTGGCGCATCCTCCGAAGTCTTGAATCACCAACACCCGCGCGCAGAGGCCGAAATCCGTTCGACAGGGCGGGCCGCCTCCTGTAGGAATGGCGCTGCGCAGCCCCTCAAAGGAATGGACGACCCCGACCTGAACCGCCAAGACCCGTTCCCGTCCACGGCTTGGACCCTAGTCAGGCTGGCGGTGGCGAAGCACGAGGCCGGCGCGGACCGGGCCTTGGACCGGATCTGCCGCTCCTACGAGGGTCCCGTCATGGCCTACATCCTGGGCGCGGGTTGCGCCTGGGACGATGCCGAGGATGTGAAGCAGGCCTTCTTCGAGCACCTCTTGGCAAAGGAGGCCTTGGCAGGCGCCGAGGAATCCGGGGTGAAGCTGCGGGTCTTCCTCCTCACCAAGCTGCGGAGCTTCCTCGTCGACCGCCACCGTCGCGTCGCGGCGCAAAAGCGGGGCGGCGGGCGCGTGGTCCAGTTCGCCGACCTCGACGAGGCCCAGGCCAGGCTCGCGGAGCCGGTCGATCCCGTCACGCCCTTCATCGCCTACCAGCGGCAATGGGTCGAGACGCTCGCGGCGAACGCCCTGGCGACCCTGAAGGCCGAATACGCGGATCGCGGCCAAGCCACCCTCTTCGACGCCCTCGCCCCCTTCATCACCCAGGAGAGCGAGCATCGTATCGCCGAGCTGTCGGCCCGCCTCGCCCGGCCCGAGGGCACCCTGAAAAGCGACATCTCCCGCCTGCGGGAAAAATGCCAGCGGCTCATCCGTCGCCGGGTCGCCGCCACCTTGGACGACCCGACCCCGGAGAACATCGAGATCGAGCTGGCCGAGCTGATGGGGTACCGCGGGTGATTTTTTTCGCAAATTCCCTGCAACTCTTTCCGGTGGATTGCGAAGAGAGCTTTGTGGTGGGCCATCGCCCGCGACCCAGCCTTTGAGAAACATGCTCCCTTTTGCCGACAAAGTGCTTCAGTGATCCAAAGGTTCCTTGCATCCCTACCCGCTATGCGAGCCACTTTTTAAACCTGCTCCCCCGCCCCATGAAAACCATCCTCATCCCGCTCGTCCTCCCGGCTCTCTGCTTCCTGCTCGCGGCTCCGATTTCGAGGGCGGATGAAACTCGCGACTTCAAAGACACGTTGACGGCCTTTGTCTGGTCGTGGAACAATCCAGGATCGGCGGCACGGGGTTGGGGCGAGGGGGCGGAGATGCGGTTTCTGCCCGATTACACGCTGGTCCAGAAAAGCACGAAAGGGGTCGCTGCGGTTTTTGACTGGAGGATCGTGGGACCCCGCACAGTGGTGTTCGGCCCGAAGGATGGCGAGCGGCGGGTGGTTTTTGACGATTCCATCTCGTCATACCAAGCGACGGAGACTTGGAATGGGAATGACGCCATCCAAGGCGCCCGCAAGGAGGCGCTGGGTCAGGCGGAGCCTCGCAACGGGGAGGCTGCGTCCATCCGGACTGTCCCCGGCCAGCCCTTGGCGGCCGAACCGGGATTCTTCCCCCTGCTGGACCGGGACCATCAGGAAGGCTGGAAGCCGTGTGGCGGCGGAGGCCTCCGGATCGACGCGGAAGGCGTCGGGACCACTTTGATGCCGAAGCGCTATTTCGGCGTCGCTTGGTATTCCCTGCGGACCTTCGGGGATTTCGTTCTGCGAGCGGAGTTCAGCCCGGTTCAGGCCGAATACAATTCCGGCATCCGGCTTCGTTTCCCCGCCCCCGGCGACGATCCCTTCATGGTCAGCCAGGCGGGATATGAAGTCTCCATCCTTCATCCGGGAGGAGACGGAGGGAGAGCCGACATGAAGAACGGCGCGATCGCCAAACAGCAAGCGCCGTCCAAGACCGCCCGGGTCCGCCCGCCCGGAGAGTGGAACGACATCGAAGTCTCCGTCATTGGCCAACGATATTCCGTCACGATCAATGGACTGCTGGTCACCACCTTCATCGGCAACAAAGGGCTCTCGGGCCACATCGGAATCGAGAACCACAAGGCCGGGGCCGTGCGTTGGAGGAACATCCGCATCAAGGACTTGGGTGGGGCGTCCCCGGCTCCCGCACCGGAGGTCACGTCGACCGGCATCGTCCCCCCGGCCCCGATGCCGGCCACCATGCAGACCGATCCCAACCAGCCCCGCATCGAAGTCGTCAAGGACCAAGGGCCCAACGCCGCGGAATGGGCGCTCGCGCCGCTCGACGAGGCCATCCCCGCTGACATCCGCCAGAACCTCGCCTTCCTGCGCGAGGACCTGCTCGACGAAGGGGCAAAGTCCGCGAAAGCCAGCCCCGAAGCCTACCAACTCGCCTCCGACTACTGCGACAAGCTCCTCGCCGCGCTTGGCCAGCGGGAGATCGCCCGCGTCCAGGCCGGCTACCAAAGCGCCCAAGCCGACGCGAACAAGGCATTCTCCAACCAAGCCCTCGACGCCCGCCGCAACCACCAGATGAGCTGGCCTCAATACGCCCGCGAGGAGTCCCAGCGAGCCGCCCTGCGCGAGAGCGAAGCCAACAAGGCCGACGTGAAGAGGCAGCGCCTCAAGGTCGAATGGGCGACCCGTTCGGAGGGGATGCGCTCTCACCTCGACCAAGCCTACCGCCAGTTTCGTGCCGCCGTCCGCGAATGATTCCCGCCGCACCCGCCCACCCCATGAAAACTTTCCTTTTTTGCCTGAGCCTAAATATCGCCGCCCCGCTGCTCCTGGCGGTCGAACCGGGATTCTCCAGCCTTTTTGACGGCATCTCCACACATGGATGGACGACCTGCGGCGCTGGCAAAATCTCCTTGGAACAAGGCGCGGCGCGCACCTCCGTACCCCCGAATGCCAAGGAACAAGGCTGCTGGTGGTACGAGGCGGGATCATTTCAAGACTTTGTGTTGCGGCTTGAGTATCTGCTCGAAGGTCCATCCTCGGATTCCGGTGTTTTCCTGCACTTTCCAAACCCCGGCAATGACGCCGACAGCATGGGCCGGGTGCATCAAGGCCCCGAAATCCAAATCTTGGGGACGGCCATGGCCGATTACCCCTCCGGCTCCGTGACGGATTCCCAGACCTCCTCCAATGCCATCCAGAATCCGCCGGGCGCATGGAACACCCTCGAAGTCCAATGCATCGGCCCGGTCATCCTGGTCCAGATCAATGGAGCCTGCGTGAACCGACACGAGATGGAGGAGGATGCCACCTTGCGAAGGAGCGGCCACATTGGCATCCAAATGACCCGCGCGGGTTCCGTAAGGTACCGCAACATCCGCATCAAGGAGTTTCAGCAGATTCCCGGCGACGTATCCACCTTGAGGCGGACAATTGTCGGCCCGGCTTGGGATTGGCCGGCGGATCTCAAGGAATACGCCGGCGACGTCCGCTTTCTGCCGGACGGTGGCGTCGTCAAGAGCTGGGGGAAGAATGTCTGGAAGTGGGAACCCCTGACATCCCATGTATTCCGCATCCGCGATCCCGGGACCAAGAAGAATATGTACATGATCTTTGACGACGACTTCTCGAAGTTCCAAGGCCTGGGCTTTCATCGCAATCGTCAACACATCGGTTCTCCACTACGAAACCACAGCGCCCCGCCACCTCCCGCGATCACACCAGCCCCCCCGGCTCCGATGCCGGCCACCATGCAGACCGATCCCAACCAGCCCCGCATCGAAGTCGTCAAGGACCAGGGTCCCAACGCCGCCGAGTGGGCGCTCGCGGCGCTGGACGAGGCCATCCCCACTGACATCCGCCAGAACCTCGCCCTCCTGCGCGAGGACCTGCTCGACGAAGGGGCGAAAGGGGCCAAGGCCGGCTCCGAAGCCTACCAGCTCGCCTCCGACTACTGCGACAAGCTCCTCGCCGCGCTCGACCAGCGCGACCTGGCCCGGGTGAACGCAGGCTACGCCGCCGCCCAGGCCGACGCGAACAAACGCATCTCCAACCAAGCCCTCGACGCCCGCCGCAACCACCAGATGAGCTGGCCGCAATACGCCCGAGAGGAGTCCCAGCGCGCCGCCCTGCGCGAGAGCGAGGCGGACAAGGCCGACGTGAAGAAGCAGCGGCTCAAAGTCGAATGGGCGACCCGTGCGGTGCAGATGCGCGGCCACCTCGACCAGGCCTACCGCCAGTTCCGCGAGGCCATGCGGTGATTCAAGACATGCTTTCGACGAAACAAGCGAAGCCCGGCAGGGATGGCTGCTCTCCAGCTTCATTCTCACATAGTTGAACCAATGGCAGAACCTTCTTCCATTCGCGGCAATTTGCGGTCCATTTGCGAAAATTCGCGTTTCCCCTCTTTTTCAGACGCGAATGGCCGCAAATCTCCGCGAATCCGGTCCGGCGGAAGGAGTGATGCGATCACCTCGGTTGAATTCGATCTTTTGACCACGAATGGACACCGATTTTCACGAATGAAGAGTGTCGGATCGGCGACGAGACAGGGTTCGCTTGCGCGAACCATTGCTTCCTTGACCCGGCAGGTATCATCACCGCATCCCACCCCATGTGCGAGCCATCCCCGACCTGACCCAGGAGACTGTTGAACCCGATGAACCATCCCGATCCCGCATCCGATCCCGACCCCTTCCATGGCAATCCGCCGAGCGACTTGCTGCGGGGGGCGATAGGAGGGAGCCCCTCTCCCACGCCGCCCACCACTTGGCAACCGCCCGATCCGGGCGAAGTCGCCCGGCTGCTGCCGCAGTATGCGATCTCCCGCCTGATCGGTCGCGGGGGCATGGGGGCGGTCTACCAGGGCGTCCAGCTCTCCCTGCATCGCGACGTGGCGGTCAAGCTGCTGCCGCCGGAACTGGGCGCGTCGCCGGAGTTCGAGGCCCGCTTCCGGCGCGAGGCCATGGCCATGGCACGGCTCAACCACCCGAACATCGTCCAGATCCACGACTACGGCCAGACCGCCGAAGGGCACCACTACATCGTCATGGAATACGTGGACGGGACGAACCTGCGGCATCTCATCCGCGGAGGTGGGCTCGACGCCGTGGAGGCGCTCCGCGCGGTCAGCCGGATCTGCGACGCGCTCGAATATGCGCACGGCGAGGGCTTCGTCCATCGCGACATCAAGCCGACGAACATCTTCATCAGCCGCAAAGGGGACTTGAAGATCGGCGATTTCGGGCTGGTCAAGCTGGTCGGGGACTCCGCCGGGGCGGGCTTGGAGGAGGGGGGCCTCACCCTCACGGACATGGCGATGGGGACGCCGCACTACGTCGCCCCGGAGCAATGGCAGGGATCGAACGCAGTGGACCGCCGTGCCGACATCTACAGCCTCGGTGTGATGTTCTACGAGATGCTCACCGGATCCGTCCCCCAGGGGGCCTTCCGCGCCCCGAGCGAGCGGGTCGGAACCCTCGACGTGCGCATCGACGGGGTGGTCTACCGGGCGATGCAGGAGCACCCCGACGACCGCTACCAGAGCGCGGCGGATTTGCGGATGGATGTCGATCGCATCCGGACGACCCCGCTCGCGGAGCCTCCGGCGGAGGCCGTCGCCAAGCAAAGGGAGGCCGGTCCCAAGGGCAAGGCCCGGTCGATGATCGCCGTGTCCGTCGCAGCGCTGGTGCTCGTCGCCGCCGCCCTAGCGGGATGGTGGGTGCTGCGAGAAGGGAGCACGGGCGCTCCTGCCCGCAACGAGCTTGGCGTCGCCGCCACGCCGCCGCGCCCTGCCCCGGAGGTGGACGAGAGCGTCCGCGCTCCCGTTTCCGCGCCCTTGCCGCCCCTTTCGCAGGCTCCTGCGTCTGCTGAAACCACCCCCGATCCTCCGGCCACGGCTCCAGACGGAACCGCCTCCACGACGCCTGTCGCTCCCGTGGGAGCCGCCCAGGCCGACGCCAGCCAAGCCCGCATCGAACCTGCCAAGGAGCAACCTCCGGCCGTCGCCGAACAACGACCGGTTTCTCCAGCGCCGCCAGCGATCTCGCCGGGCTCATCCGCCTCCGAAGCCGCCCCGGCTTCCCCCCTCCAGGCCGAGGCCGGCCCGCCCTGCCTCGAAGTCGTCAAGACCCAAGGCCCCAACGCCGCCGAATGGGCGCTCTCCCCTCTCGACGAAACCATTCCCGCCGACATCCGGCAGAACCTCGTCCGGCTGCGCGAAGATCTTGTCGACGAGGGCAGGAAAGCCCCCCAAGCCGGCTTGGGGGCCTACAAGCTCGCCTTCGAGTATTGCGACAAGCTCCTCGCCGCGCTCGGCCAACGGGAGATCGCCCGCGTCCAGGCCGGCTACCGGGCCGCCCAAGCCGATGCGAACAAGGCCACCTCCAACCAGGCCCTCGACGCTCGGCGCAACTACCAGATGAGCTGGCCGCAATACTCCCGCGAGGAGTCCCAGCGCGCCGCCCTGCGGGAAAACGAGGCGGACAAGGCCGACGTGAAGAAGCAGCGCCTCAAGGTCGAATGGACCACCCGTTCCGGGCAGATGCGCGTCGCTCTCGACAGGATCTACCGCGAACTCCGCGAGGCCATGAGGGAGGCCGCTCCCGCTCCATTGACCAGCGACGGAGAAGCTTCTCGCGGGATGCCGCTGCCGCCCGAATTCGCGCAGCGTCTCGACTCCTACTTCGCGGCGCGACGCCAAGCCCTCGGCGACTTGGCCGGGCGGTATGCGGGCGGACTGGAGACCCGCCTCTCCGCCGCCGCCGACACGGGCAATCTGCTCTTGGCCACCGCCTACAAGGAGGAGAGGGTCCGCGTCGAGGCCCTGCGCTCCTCCCTTGGCGAAGCGCCGCAGGACGCGGCCTCGTCCGTGCGGGCATGGCCCAAGCTGCCCGCCCTCGCCGACGGCGCCCCCGACGGGCTGGTGGACATCCGGCGGGTGTGGGAGATCGAACGGGGAAAACTCCAAGCAGACCTCGACGGCAAGCTCGCGCAATCCCTGCAAGCGCTGGAGAGCGAACTGACCAAGGCGCGGCGGCTGGAGGAGGCGCTGGTGGTGCTCGCCTTCCGCGAATCGCTGCCAGATGGGAGCGCGGGCATTCCTGCCCGAAACGAGTCCGACGGCCCGCAGCAGGCCACCAAGGAGCAGCCTTTCGTGAACAGCCTCGGCATGAAATTCGTGCCGGTGGAGGGGACCGATGTGCTCTTTTGCGTTCACGAGACGCGATACAAGGACTTCGCCGTCTATGCGGCGGAGAAGCCCGGCATCGACAACGCTTGGCGCAGCCAGACCATCGACAACTGCGTGATCACCGAGCGGGCCGAGGACCATCCCGCTGTAAGGGTGAGCTGGGAGGACGCCCAAGCCTTCTGCACATGGCTGAATAAAAAGGAAAGAAGCATGGCTTATCGGCTGCCCACTGACTGGGAATGGAGCATCGCGGCAGGGTTGGGCAACAAGGAGCGTCGCTCGCGCAACGACACGCCTGAGAGCCTGAGCGCTGTGGAGAAGAGTGAATATCCGTGGGGGACCGCTTGGCCACCCCTCGCCGGGGCGGGCAACTACAGCGACCAAAGCCGCCGGGCCAAAGCACCGAGCGGAGGGGACGACTATCTGGCACGCTACGACGACGGTTTTCCGACGACAGCGCCGGCGATGAGCTTTGCGCCGAACCTCTTCGGCCTCCATGACATGGGCGGGAACGTATGGGAATGGGTCGAAGATTGGATTAACATCGCTCAAGAACGTCGCACGGTCCGTGGTGGTTCTTGGCGCAACCATCTGGAGGTCAATCTGCTTTCTTCGTCCCGCGACTACGCGAGTCCTGCGGATCGCCACGACAGCCTCGGCTTCCGCCTCGTCCTCGATCCGTCCATGCTGCAGAGCACGGCGGAGTGACTTCGGGAGGGGAGGGCGTTTCCCGGCCAAAGACGGCTCGCCTCGCCCCGCCTCCGTCAGCTCCGATCCGGGTCCACTCCGCAATTGTCCAAACCTATTTTAGATTCGGTATCACACCCGTCGAAAGGGCTGCGAGAAGATCATGTCGACGATGGGAACCGGGGCGCGGAGCTCCTGCGGACCCCCGAAGAAATTCGGCCCGCGTTGGGCCATGTGGTCGTGGAGCAAGGAGATGTCGTGGACGTTCAGACTCCGCAAGGTCTCCGCCGTCAGCGGCTCCCCGCGCCGGTGGGTGCGGGGGTAGGCGAAGGCCTCCACGCGTACGAAGGCGGGCGCGAGCCGTCCTTTTCCGTCGCGCTTCAGGGGAAACTCCGCTTGCGGCCCGTCCACCGCGGCGGCCACGCCCTCGTCGGTGACGAAGCGGATCTGGACTTGGGGCCTTTCGGGATCGTTTCCGGCGACGGCGGCCTCGATGGCGACCGGCCGGCCCTCGGCGTCCCGCCGCACCGCGAGGCGGCTGAAGCGGAAATCGCTGCGGTCGTAGGGCGGCATGACCTCCCCGGATTCGTTCGTCGCCAGAGCCGCGACCGAGCCGAAGAAGGCTCCCCGGCGGTAGGCCCGCAGGGCGGCGGCCTCCTGCTCCGTCACCGACAGGCCGTCCGGCGCGGGCACGAGCAGCACGTTGCGACCCCGTCCGTAGGTGTTGTGGTCCTTCACGAAAAAGCCCCAGCAGCGCCGTCCCGTCCGCAGCAGGTCGTCCCAGAGCCGATAGAAGTGGAGGTTCGGCCCCGGCCCCTGCGCGTAGAAGCCTCCGGCGGCGCCGAAGCCCGAGGTCAACTGGTTCCAGACCTCGATGCCGAGCACGCGCGGGTCGAAATCCAGCATTTCCGCATACTGGTCGAGGGAGCCCGTGGGATGGTTCAGGGTGATTCCGCCGCCGTCGGCGAAAGCCAAGCCGCCCTCGCGCTGTCCGTCCGCCGTCTCCCCGTCCAGCGCGGCGCGGAAGACGTCGCGCCATGGGCGGTTGGTGCCCTGCATCAGGCGGCACTGGGCCACGGAGAGCTTGGCTCCGTCGTAGTTCAGCCTGACGCCGATGCTTGGCGACCCCGCACGCAGATAGATCGTGTGGTTGCCTGCGGCCAGCGGACGCTCGCGGACGAGTCCACGGTCGGGGAAATGCTCGCGGAAAGCGCATTCCGTCGCTCCCTCCACCGTGAGCGCGGCGGTGGTCGCATCCTCCGCCCCGCCCTTCACCGGCTCCAGCCGCAAGTCGAGGCGGTAGACGCCGAGCCAAGGGCGGGTCTCGTCGAAAGGACGCAGCCCCTCGAAGCGGTGGACCAGCGGCGCGGCTTTCCGCTCGTCGCTCCCGGCGCTGCTTCCGTATCCGGTGGCAAGCAGGCTGCCCAAGGCGTTGCCATGCAGCGAGCTGTCCAGAAAGGAGTGGTGTTCGGCGTTCGGCGAGCCGATCAGGCCCGGATGCGCCGCCGCGTATTCCTCCGGCAGCGGGGTAGGGGCCGAGGGGTAGTAGTTGCTGAAGGCGAAATGCCGGTAGCCCATCTCGCGGAACAGGTCGCGCGAGCGGTCCGATTGCCCTTGATGCTGGTGCGACATCGAATGAAGGAAGGCGCAGCGGTCCCAATCGACCTCCGCGTAGGGATCATCCAGATCCTCCCCGGCGTCGCGGGACTCCGCCCGGCCGGGCAAGGTCATCCCGGCTGCGGGGAGCCCGGCGAGGGTGAGCAATGCGCTTCTCCGCTTCATGTGCTTGTGTCTCATGTGCTTGTGTCTCATGTGCTTGTGCCAAGTCCGTCGATCCCTGACGACGCCAGTTTGGGGTCGCCCCGGCACCTGTCCAGAACATTGTGAGGCGCGAAGGAGCGGCGGCGGCGCAGGAATTCCCCGAAAGCCCTTGCAAAACTTGACGAGGCGTTTACTGTGGCCGCCCTATGGCTAGAATCGCCGGAAAATGCAAAACACGTAAAGGGGTCGCCAAGAGATTCAAGGTGACCGGCAGTGGCCGGATTTTGCGTCGGAAACAGGGCAAACGCCACCTGAACCGCCGCAAAAACTCCAAGCGCCTCCGCCGTCTCGGGCAGTCCACTCTGGTCTCGCCCGCCGACGAGAAGGCGCTGAAGATGAACCTCCCCTTTGGTTGACGGGTTCCCCCCGTTGGCCGGAGAGAGCGACTCTTCGCCACACGGACCGGATGATCCGGTCCATGATCGAGCCGACTGGCGGCGCGGCGGAGACGCCCACCGTCGCCTGACGAGAGGGTGAGTCGGCCGATCAAAAGAAAACAACAGCCCCCTCGGAGAAAAACGACAAATGCCACGTGCAACCAACTCGGCCGCAAGCCGCAAGCGCCGCAAGCGCATCCTGATGAAGGCGAAGGGCTTCCGCTCGGCGCGTTCCAAACTGATCCGCACCGCCAAGGACGCCGTCTACAAGGCCCAGCAGTGGGCCTACCGCGACCGCAAGGTTCGCAAGCGCACCTTCCGCGGGCTCTGGATCCAGCGGATCAACGCCGCCGCGAAGCAGAACGACCTGACCTACTCCCGATTGATCGAGGGCCTCAAGGCCGCCGGGATCGAACTCGACCGCAAGGTCCTCTCCGATCTCGCGATCAAGGACGAAGCCGCCTTCGCCGCCCTCGCCGGGAAAGCCAAGGCCGCCCTCGAAGACAAGGCCAAAGCGACCGCCTGATCCACGAAAAGACGATTTCGAAAGCCGGTCGCTTGCTCTGCGGGCGACCGGCTTTTTCGTTTTCCGGAAGCGGTTGCGGAACATTCCCGCCGTTTGCTTTTCCCACTCGACCCGGTTAAGTCTCCGGCCCAACCCTCTTTGCCCTTCCATGCTCGCCCAGCTCGACACCATCCAGACCGAAGCCCTCGCCGCCATCGCCGGAATCACCGACGAGGCCGCGCTGGAGGAGGTGCGCATTGCCTTTCTCGGGAAGAAGGGCAGCCTCACCGCCGCCGCCGCCGGGATGCGCGACGTGCCCGCCGAGCAGAAAAAGGACGTGGGGCAGAAGCTGAACGAAGTCCGCGAGGCCATCACTTCGGCTCTCGAAGCGACGGCGGCGGGCCTCATCGCGAAGAAGGACGCCGCCGCTTTCGCCAATCTCGACCCGACTCTGCCGGCGAGGCCTCTGCCGAAGGGTGGGCTGCATCCGCTGAGCCTCGTGCTCGACGAGGCGGTGAAGGTGCTGCGCCGCATGGGCTTCGCCCTCGCCGAAGGGCCGGAGATCGAGACGGAATGGCATTGCTTCGACGCCCTCAACACGCCCGCCGACCACCCGGCGCGGAACGAGAGCGACACTTTCTATTTCGAGAACGGCAAGCTCCTGCGCACCCACACCTCCTCGGTGCAGATTCGCACGATGGAGAAGGAGACGACGCCGGTGCGCATCATCGCGCCGGGCAGCGCCTTCCGCCGCGACGAGATCGACGCGACCCATCTCAGCGCCTTCCACCAACTTGAGGGGCTCTACGTGGACCGCCGCGTCACCCTCGCGGATCTCAAGGGAACCTTGGAGTATTTCTTCCGCGAGATTTTCGGATCGAAGACGGAGGTGCGTTTCCGCCCGCATTTCTTCCCCTTCACCGAACCGAGCTTCGAGGTCGATCTGAAGCTCCAGGCCGCGGGCCGCGCCGCGAAGTGGATCGAGATCGCCGGCTGCGGCATGGTCGATCCCGCCGTCTTCGCCGAGGTCGGGAGGAAGCGTGGCGATGCGGCCTACGATCCGGAGAAGGTGACGGGTTTCGCCTTCGGCATGGGGTTGGATCGGCTGGCGATGATTCTGTATGGCATTCCGGATTTGCGGTTGCTGATTGAGAATGATGTTCGGTTTTTGACGCAGTTTCGCTGAGGCATCGGCTTGACGAGCGCCCCGGATTCTCCGCATTGATTTAGACCACGAATGAACACGAATTCACACGAATGCCGTTTCCATGGAAACGCGATGTCTGACCGACAGGATTCGTGTCCATTGGTGTTCATTCGTGGTCCAAAACATCCCCTGCAAGGGTTCCCGACCTTTCACCTTTCACTTTTCACCTTTTACCGGGGCGAAGCCCCGCCCCTATGAACGTCTCCCTCCAATGGCTCGGCGACCACGTCGATTTCTCGGAATACTCGATCTCCCGGCTCGACGAGCTGCTCACCTTCGCGGGCATCGAGGTCGAGGGCGTCAAGTCGCTGCCGGACCATCTCGTCGTCGCGCAAATTCTCTCCTCGGGAAAACATCCCGACGCGGAGAAATTGTCGGTTTGCCAAGTCGATGACGGCTCGGGAACGCCGCGCCAGATCGTCTGCGGGGCGAAGAACTACCAAGTCGGCGACAAGGTGCCGCTGGCCCTGCCCGGCTGCGTCCTCGACGCGGGGGACGGCAAGACTTTCGAGATCAAGGAGGGCAAGCTGCGCGGGGTCGATTCGCTGGGCATGATGTGCTCGGCGAAGGAGATCGGGCTCGCCGCCGACGCGGACGGGCTGCTCATCCTGCCTCCTGATCTGAAAGCAGGCACGCCGCTGTCGGAGATCCATCCCGCCGTGTTCGAGCTGGAGATCACCCCGAACCGCCCCGACTGCCTCAGCCATCTCGGCGTGGCCCGCGAACTGGCCGCCCTCGCGAAGAAGCCGCTCAAGGGACGTGCCCACTACGGCGAAACGCAGACTCCCTTGCGCCCGGCCAAGGCGGAGGAGGTGCGGCTGGAGTCCGCGACCTGCCCCTGCTACACCGCCCGCATCCTTCGCGGGGTGAAGGTGGGCGAGTCGCCCGCGTGGCTGCGGCAGCGGCTCGAATCCATCGGCCTGCGCCCCATCAACAATGTCGTCGATGTCACCAACTACGCGCTCATGGAGACGGGTCAGCCGCTCCACGCCTTCGACCTCGCCAAGCTGGACGGCGGCATCGTCGTGCGCAACGCGCGGGCGGGCGAGACCTTCCTCGCCCTCGACGGGAAGGAATACGCTCTCGAAACGGACGACCTCGTCATCGCCGAAGCGAACAAGGCCGTGGCTATCGGCGGGGTGATGGGCGGGGAGGACAGCGGCGTCACCGAGACGACCACCGACGTGCTTCTGGAGGCGGCGTATTTCGCTCCCTCGGCGATCCGGCGCACTGCACGGAGGCTGGGTCTGCATTCCGATTCCAGCTACCGCTTCGAGCGCGGGGTCGATCCGCTCCAAGTCGCGGGTGTCTCCGAGTTCGCGACGAAGCTGATCCTCGATCTGGCGGGTGGCGAGGCCGATCCCGAACTGCTCGTGGCTGGCTCGCCGGGCGAGGGGCCGCCGCCCGTCGCCCTCGACAACGACTATTGCCGCGCCGTGATCGGCGCCGATCTTTCCGACGCGACGATCGAGGGGATTCTGGTTTCGCTGGGATTGGAGAAGGCCGACGGCGCGTGGAAGATCCCGAGCTACCGGCTCGACTTGCAGCGTCCTATCGACCTCGTCGAGGAAGTCGCTCGCGTCCACGGGCTCGATGGCGTGCCTTCCGCGACCACGGCTTGGTTCTCGCCCGCGTCGAAGGCGGACGAGTCCTACGATTTCCTCCGCTCCTTGCAGGATCGGCTTGCCAGCCTCGGCTTCTTCGAGACGCGGAACTTGAAACTGATCTCGGATGCGCAACTCGCCGACGATTTCGCGACGAACCATCGCGGGATGAATCCGGTGCGCTTGAAAAACCCGCTCAACGACGAGCAGGACCACCTGCGCCCCGGCCTCGTGCCCGGATTGCTCGCCTCGGCCTCGCGTAACGTGCGTTTCGGGAACGGCGACCTGCGCCTTTTCGAAGCGGGCCGCGTTTTCGTGGCCACGCCGAAGGGCGAGGAGATCGAGCACGAGCACCTCGCCCTGCTCATGACCGGTGCCCGCGTCCGGCGCAACTGGACCGATCCGAAGCCGAAGGCCCTCGACCTGCACGACTTGCGCGCGGTGCTGGAGGCGATCTGTCCCGAGGGCTTGAACTTCGTGCCTGTTGCCGACGCCAAGCTGCTCTGCGCCTGCTCCGTCGAGATCGGTTTGGGCAAGAAAGCGGTGAAGCTCGGTCTCGCGGGAATCGTGCCTCCGGCTCGCGCCCGCGACCTCGACCTCGACGCGCCCGTCCTCGTCGCGGAGTTGAATTTGAAAAAGCTGCAATCCGCCACGACCGGGGACATCGCCCACGCCGACCTGCCCAAGTTCCCCGGCAGCTCGCGCGATGTGGCCATGCTCGTGCCCGGCGACCTGCCCGCGGGCGAGGTGGCGGCCTTCTTCGAGGGTTACGAGGAGCCGCTGCTCATCTCGGCGGAGCTTTTCGACGTGTTCACCGATCCGACTGGCGCGAAACTTGCGCCCGACAAAAAGTCGCTGGCCTATTCGCTCCTTTACCGCGCTCCCGAGCGCACCCTCGGGGCGTCGGAGGTTGAAGCGGCCCACGCGAAACTTTTGGATTCCCTCAAACGCGCCTTGAACGTAGAATTCCGGTGATTGTCCCTTTTCTCCAACCCAATTTAACCCAAACCACTTTTCGATTTTTCCTGCAGTGTTCGACCTTTACCCATCCAATACAGGCCCGGACCGTTGATACGTTTTTGGGGGCTTAGCCGGTCGTCGGCTGTCAGGCCTTCGCTGGAAGGCAAAAGTCGACAGGCGGCTCCCTCCCTGTAGAGTTACGGGAACGTGAGCCTCACGATCGGGAGACGGCACAGGCGGGAAACCCTTTTGAAATCCGAAATCCGAAACTCGAAATCTGAAATTTTGGGAGACGACCGCTGATCTTCGCTGATTTCCGCTGATCTTTCCGAGGCTTGGAAAAAATCAGCGAGGATCAGTGCCAATCAGCGGTCCCGCGCAGCGGTTCAGCCTTCGGATTTCGAGCTTCGGACTTCGGATTTCTCCTACAAAACGAGGAAGGAGAAGGTCACGATCAGCGTGGGCACGAGGGCACCGAGGAGCAGCCCGAGCGGCGACACGCCGCCGGGGAAGTAACGCTGGAGGATGGACTGGCCGGCGGGGTTCGGCGCGTTAGCGATCACGGTGAGGCCGCCTCCGGTCACGGCCCCGGCGACCACGGCGTATTTCAGTTCCTCGCTGAAACCGGGCACCAAGGTCGCCAAGTAGGTGATGAGGGCGTTGTCATTGAAGGCGGTGAGCAGGGTCGCGCCCGCAAACAGGGGCAGTTCGCCGAGGCTGCCCAGCACTGGTTGGATCCACCAAGCCTGCAAACCGCCGTGGATCACGAGGCCGCCGAGGAAGAAGCCCACCAGCAGCGGTCCGCGCAGCTCGATCCGGCTCTGGTGGTGCGCCGTGGCCTGCGCGAAGGCGAGGAAAAAGAGGAAGGCCCCCACGAACAAGGGCGGATGGTGCGCGGCCCAGACGGTGAAGGCGAGGAAGAGCACATGGATGATCGTCACCCAGGCGGGGATCGGCTCTCCGTCGCGTTCATTGGACCGGGCAGCGGGGCGCAGGGCGAGCAACTCCTTCCGGAAGACGAGGAAGTAGACGGCGGTCGAGAGGGCGATGCCGGTCAAGGCGTGCCAGCCGAAGTGGGTGAGCATGTATTTCATGTCCCAGCCCCAGGCGTGGGCCACCATCAGCACGGGCGGGGCCGCGAAATGCGTCAGCGTGCCGCCGATGGAGATGTTGACGAAGAGCAGGCCCAGCGTGGCGTACATCAGTTTCGTCGAGGGCCGCAGCTCGTAGAACTGCTTGCCCAGCAGCAGCGCCGAGATGGTCATCGCCGCCGGCTCGGTGATGAAGGAGCCGAGCAGCGGCCCGAGGGTCAGGATCGAGAGCCACCACGCCACGGGCCGCCCGCCGCCGAGCGAGGCGACTCCGCGCAAGCTTTGCTCGGCGAGGCGCATGACCGGGCGGGTCGAGGCGAGGGCCATGATTACGACCACGAACATCGGCTCGGTGAAGTTCACGGTATGGGCGAGGTAGTCCACCGCCGTGTCCAGCCCCTTGAACCCGATGATGGCCCCGCCGAGCGCGAGCGACCAGATGCCGAAGACCGCCTCGACCTCGCCGAGAAAATGCAGGATCTGTCCCCAGAAGCTGACCTCGTCCGGTTGCCCGTCGCCGTCGCGGTCGGTCGATTTTGGCCGGGTCTTGAGCCGCTCCAAATGCCTGTGCTCGACCTCATGGGCCCAGTGGCGGATTCTCGCCGTGGCGAAGGTGTGCAGCACGGCGAGGAGGAAGATCGTCGTCGCCACCACATTGAAGGGATCGGCCGTGGCGCGGGCCTTGATGACGTCCACGATGCCGCCCGCCGCCGGGTCGTCGTAGCTCGAGAGGGCGCGGGGGAAGATTTCGCCGACAGGGGCAGGGGCTTCGGCGGCGAAGAGAACGGCCGGCAACAAGACGAGGGCGGCCACCACCAGCCAAACGGCCCATCCTGCGGAAACGTGGCGAGGGCGGTCGAAACAACGGACGGTGGCACCTTGGGATTTCATCTGGACGGGGAATGGAAGCGGAAGTTTGATCTTGGGCAAGTGCTTTCGCTGCCCCTTGACTCGCCCCGCTCCGAGCGATAGGTTGCAGATTCCCGCCGTTTCCGGGTTCGCTTCCCGGGCGACGGCTTTTCCTGTTTTTACTGTTATTTCTCGATGTCTGGACCGCTTGCTGGCAAAGTCGCCTTTATTTCCGGGGGATCCCGGGGGATCGGTCGTGCCACGGCGCTGAAGCTGGCGGCGGCCGGCTGCGACGTGGCCATCCTCTACTACAACAGCCACGAGGAGGCCGAGGCGGTCTGTTCGGAGATCCGCGCCATGGGCCGCCGGGCGCTCGCGGTGCAGGCGGACGTGAGCACTCCCGACAGCGTGGCGGAGGCCTTCGGGGAATTCAAAAAGCATTTCGACCGCGTCGATTTCGTCATCAGCAACGCCGCCCTCGGGGTGCTGCGCCCAGCTCTGGAGATGGGCCTGAAGCATTTCCGCCGCTGCATGGAGACGAACGCGCTGGCCCTGAACACGCTCGCGCAGAACGCCGTGCCGCTGATGGGCGCGGGCGGGTCCATCGTCGGCCTGACGAGCCTCGGCTCGGAGCGAGCCATTCCGAACTACACCTTCATCGGCGCGTCCAAGGCCGCCCTCGAAGCCCTCGCCCGCGGCCTCGCGCAGGAACTGGGGCCGCGCGGCATCCGGGTCAACTGCGTCAGCGCCGGAGTCGTGGACACCGATGCCCTCAAGCATTTCCCCAACCGCGAGCATCTCCTCGCGGAATACGAGCAGCGCACCCCGCTGGGACCGACCCTCTCCCCCGAGCAGGTCGCCGACGCGGTCTACCTCCTCTGCCTGCCCGAAGCGGGTATGGTCACTGGCCACACCCTCTTCGTTGACGGGGGCTACGCGATTTCCGGATGAGTGCGCCGACCTTCCAGATCGAGGACGGCCTTGCCGGACGCATCGCCCTTGTCACCGGAGGCAGCCGTGGCATCGGTCGCGCCATCGTCGAGCGCCTCGCCAAGGCGGGGATGGACGTGACCTTCACCTACCTCGGCAACGAGGCAGCGGCTCAGGAGGTCCTGTCCGCGAACCCCGGCCTGACCATCGCGGCAGTGAAGGTCGATGGACGCGACAGCGCTGCCGTGAACCGCTGCGTCGATGGGCTCGTCGAGCGCGCTGGCCGCATCGACGTGCTGGTAAACAACGCCGGGGTCATCCGCGACAACCTCCTCCCCCTGCTTGAGGACGACGACCTCAAGACCGTCTTCGAAACGAACATCGAGGGCGTCTTCCATTTCTGCCGCGCCGTCGTGCCCTACATGATGTCGAAACGCCACGGGCGCATCGTCAACCTCAGCTCCGTCTCCGCGACGAAGGGCGGGCGTGGCCAGACCAACTACGCCGCGAGCAAGGGCGCGGTTGAAGCCTTCACGCGGTCCCTCGCCGTCGAGGTCGGACGACGCGGGTTGCGCGTCAACGCCGTGGCTCCCGGCGTGATCGAGACCGAGATGTCGCAGGAGGTGCGCAGCCTCGCGGGCGACGAAATCCTTTCCAACGTCGTCCTGAAGCGCTATGGTCTGCCCGCCGAAATCGCCGAGGCGGTGTGGTTCCTCAGCTCCGACCTGTCGGGCTACATCACCGGGCAGGTTCTGCCCGTGGACGGCGGATTTAAAATGTAATTGTGTGACATGAGCAAACCAGACATCAGCAAAGAGGAAATCGCGGCCATCTATCCGAAGGTCGCGGAAATCATCGCGGACGCCCTCGGCAGCGACGAGGAGGACGTGAAACCCGACTCCTCCCTCATCAACGACCTCGCCGCCGAGTCGATCGACTTCCTCGACATCGTCTTCCGCCTCGAGCGCGAGTTCAAAGTCAAGATCCCCCGTGGCAAGGCCATCGAGGAGGCTCGCGGCGAACTGAGCGAGGAGGAGTTCGAGCGGGGCGGCGTCGTCACCGAGGCCGGGGTCGAGAAGCTGCGGGCCTACCTCGACGAGGTGCCCGCCGACCGTTTCCCTTCGCCTTTGAAGGCCGCCGAGATCCCGAAGCTCTTCACCGTCGAGACGTTCTGCAAGATGGTGCTCCGCGAGCAGAAGGCGGGGGAGTGAGCGGCTTGCCGTTTCCACCCCCTCGATGAAGACCCTGCTCTGCTACGCCGCTGCGGCGCTCTGCGAGATCGCGGGCTGCTTCGCCTTCTGGGGCTGGCTGCGCTTGGGGCGTTCGGCGTGGTGGCTGGCTCCGGGTATGGTCTTCCTCGCGCTCTTCGCATTTCTCCTCGCCCGCGTCGAGGCCGATCATGCCGGACGCGCCTATGCGGCCTACGGCGGCGTCTACATCGTCGCCTCGCTGGCGTGGCTGGCGATCGTCGAGAAGGCCACGCCCGACCGTTGGGACATCATTGGCGCGGTCGTCTGTCTCGCGGGGGCGGGCATCATCCTCTGCGGACCTCGGTGACCGCTGTTTTTGATCGGGAGTCGTGCCGTCGAAAAGTCGGTTGCCCCGGACCCGGATCGCGTCGTTAGATTCCCCCATGCTGAACTGGATCTGGATGGGGATGATCGTCGTCGGCGTCGTCGTGGCGGCGCTGATGGGAAGGCTGACTGGCTCGGACGGGATCGTCGAGGGCATGTTTGACATCGTGAAGACGGGCGTCGTCGGTATCGTCATCCCGCTCAGCGCGATCATGATGCTCTGGCTCGGGGTCATGCGCCTCGCGGAGACCTCGGGCATGATCGATTTCGTTGCCCGTGCCTTCCGTCCCGTGATGAAGTGGCTCTTTCCCGAGGTGCCGGCGGAGCATCCGGCGATGGGGTCGATGGTGATGAGTTTCGCCGCGAACTTTCTAGGGCTGGGCAACGCGGCGACTCCTCTCGGTTTGAAAGCGATGCAGCATCTCGACGAGCTGAACCCGGAGAAGGGAACGGCGACGAATCCGATGTGTACCTTTCTCGCGATCAACACCAGCTCGGTCACGCTGATCCCCGCGACGGCGATGGCGATGCTCGCCGCGCAGGGAGTCGCGGAGCCCTACGCCATCGTCGGCACGACCTTGTTGGCGAGCGTCTTCTCCACGGGGATTGCGATCTTCGCGGTGAAGGCCTTCGAGCGGATGCCGATCTTCAACCGTTTGGAAACGGCCCCGGTCGCGGACGAGAAAAAGGTGGAGGAAGATGCCGTGAAACGCTCGCTCTCCACAAGGGCTCGCGTCCTCCTCGCGCTCGTCGCCGCGATGTTCGTGGGGATCGTCTATCTGGAGACCTTCCCGGAGCAGCGCGTCGCCTTGCAGGAGGCCATCGGTCTGCGCGAGGCGGTGCTGCAACTCGAAGCGACGCCCGTCAAAGCCGAACCGAAAGCGGAGGCGGGTCTGCCGCCGATCTGGCAGCGCACCGTCTCGGCGGTGTCGGTCGTGGCGATCCCCTTCCTCCTCGTCTTCTTCCTCGTCTACGCGGCGCTGAAGCGCGTTCCGGTCTACGAGGAGTTCGTCGAGGGGGCGAAGGAAGGCTGGTCGGTGGCGGTGCGCATCATGCCTTTCATCGTCGCGATGCTCGCGGCCCTCGCCGTGCTGCGGAACTCGGGCGCGCTCATGCTCCTGCAAAACCTGCTGCGCCCCGTCCTCGAACTGGTGAAATTCCCCGTCGAGCTCGTCCCCATGGCCCTGATGCGGCCCTTGAGCGGCAGCGGCAGCCAGGGCGTGCTCGCCGAACTGCTGGCCAACGAGAGCCTGCCCGACCTGATCAAGTACATGGCCGCCACGATGTACGGATCGTCCGAGACGACCTTCTACGTGCTCGCCGTCTACTTCGGTTCGGTCGCGGTGCGCCGCACCCGCCACGCTCTCGCCGCCGGACTCGTCGCGGACCTCGCCGGGGTCGTCTCGTCCGTCGCGATCTGCTGGCTGATGTTCGGCTGAGGCGGCGGATGTCGGTGCCGGGCAGCATCGCGTCCCGCCTCGTTTTTGGCCTTTACTTCGTAGGGCTTCCCGGATTCAGTACGCCCCATGAGAACTCTCCCCTCCCTTTTGCTCGCCACCGCCCTTCCCTTCCTCGCTTCGTCCCTGCTCGCCGAGCCGCTCGAAGTCGGGGCCGACGCCCCCAAAGTCCAGACCGTGGATCAGAAGGGCAATCCCGTCGATCTCGGCAAGGAACTCGCCAGCGGCATCAGCCTCGTCTATTTCTACCCTAAAGCCGACACCCCCGGCTGCACCAAGCAGGCCTGCAACCTCCGCGACGCCTTCGAGGAAGTGACCAAGGCTGGCATCAAGGTCTTCGGCGTCTCCGCCGACACGGTCGAGGACCAGCTCGCCTTCGCCGAAAAATACGAACTTCCCTTCACTCTTCTCGCCGACAAGAAAGGCGAAGTCATCGCCGCCTTCGGCGTGCCTGCGAACGACCGGGGCTTCGCCTCCCGCCAGAGCTTCCTCATCAAGGACGGCAAGGTGATCTGGCGAGACCTCAAGGCCAGCCCCGCGACCCAAGCGCAAGACGCCATCGCGGCGGCGAAAGGCTGAGGCTGGGGTATTGCGGCGATGGACGACTGTTGCCTCGCTCCCGAACGACGCGCCAGCGCCTGTAGCCGCTTTCAGTGAGGGCGGATCGGGTTCCAGTCGAGGGCAGGGGCTTTGGAGTGTGGCGTTATGACCTGCCCGTTACCTATATCTTTGGGTTTTGGAGATTCGCCAGGCTTCGTCAAGCGTACGGAGTTTGGCTAAGTCCCTCCACAACACCTCGGGTTCCGGATCACCGTCGCCCTTGCGCCCCAAAAAACCTCCCAGACGGGTGATCATGCGCACCGTCTCCGCCGTCGATGGAAGACTCTGCGGAGGCGCCCCGCCGCGTGCCGCGTGCATCGCCAGGGCTTCCCATTCCTCCCGGTCCAGCCAACCGTCCGCCGGGGCTTGCGGCGCCACGTGCGCTTGGAGCACCAGCCCCAGAAGATGCGCCGCCACCACCAGATCCAGCGCGATGAAGGCTTTGAGCTTGTCGACCGCGCGCACCTGCCGGCTCTCCACCCGGCAGTCGGTCTTGAGCATACGGTGCATCACTTCGATATGCCAGCGCAGGGCATACCAGCCGGCCAGCCCTCGCCACAGCCGGTCGCTGCCGTGCTCCAGGCAGCCTGTTACGGCGCGGGCTGCCGCACCATCCTCACCAGGCGCTCCAAGCCTTCGCGTCCCGGATAGGACTTGGCTGGCACGTAGCTTTCCTCGATCTTGAAACGTCCCGATCCTGCGAATCGTTCCTCCAGCTCCGCCACGTTGCAACCATGCGGAGGTCCTCCGCCGGGCGGGTGCTCGTCGTCGTAGGGATCGAGATAGAAGACTCCGAGGAGTTGGCCACCGGGTTTCAGGGTGGCGTGGACCGCCTCGACGTAGGCGGCGCGGCTGGCGGGATCGATCGCGCAGAAGCAGGTGTGCTCCCAGACCCAGTCGTAGGTGCCGCGATGCTCCGGGGCGAGGTCGAAGAGGTCGCCTGTGACATGCCGTTCGACCCCCGCGCGGGGAAGCGCCGAGGCGCGGGCGGTGGCGACGGGGGACAAGTCGAGGCCGACGGCTTTCACGACGCCGGGGAGGACGGCGAGGGCGCGCACGTCGTGGCCGGGACCGCTGCCCGGCACAAGGATGTGTCCGCCGATCTGGTCGGGATGCGCCGCGATCCACTCCAGCAGTGGAGGGGCGGCGGAGCCTTTGTCCCAAGGAGTGTGGCCTTCGCGGTAGAGTTCGTCCCAGTCGGGGGAAGTTTCAAGAAGTGGCATGGCGTCGGGAAATGTGCTATGGGATGGCGAAAGTTTCCATGAGCAAAGCCAAATCGCTGACCGACGAGCAAATCTCCCTCATCCGTGCCTGGGCCGAGGCGGGCGACGGCGTCCCCGAGATCCAGAGCAAGCTGCGCGAGGAGTTCGACCTGCGTGTGACCTATCTTGAGACGCGCTTCCTCTTGGAGGATCTCAAGATCGAGTTGAAGCCGGCTCCCGAGCCCGAGCCGGAGAAAGCCGACGACGAGGAGGCCCTCCCGGAGGCGGGGGAGGCGGAGGACGGCGACGATCCTTCCGGTGCCGGGGTGAAGCTGACCGTGGACCAAGTGCTGCGTCCCGGCGCGATCCTCAGCGGCAAGGCCGACTTCGGCGGCGGGCAGATTGCTTCTTGGTGGCTCGATCAACTCGGACGCCTCGGACTCGACGCGCCCGATCCAGATTTCCGTCCCAGCGAGGAACAGGCCATCGCCTTCCAGACGGAGTTGCGGAAGGTGGTCCAGCGGAGCGGGTATTGAGGGAGAACGGATGCTCCCGACCTCGTATCAAGGAGGAAGACTTTCGGATTTCGAGCTTCGGATTTCGGATTTTCTCACCCCGCCCGCTGCCCCGGCACAGCCCCCTCATCCGGCGAGAGCAGGAAAATATCCTCCCCGCCCGGACCCGCCGCGACGATCATGCCTTCGCTGAGGCCGAACTTCATCTGGCGTGGGGCGAGGTTGGCGACCATCACGACGAGTCTCCCGACCAAGGCCGATGGCTCGTAGGCGGCCTTGATGCCGGCGAAGACGTTCCGTGTCTCACCGCCGAGGCTGAGGGTGAGTCGGACGAGCTTGCGCGCCTCGGGCACTTCGTCGGCGGCGACGATGCGGGCGACTCGCAGATCGACCTTGAGAAAGTCGTCGATGGTGATCTGGGGCGCGATGGGGTTTGCGGCGAGGGCTTCGCCGGAGTCGTCCCACGACGGACCTGCGGCGTCTTCCGCCGCTTCGGGAGCCTCCTCGCGCGATTCGGCGATCATCGCTTCGATTTTGGCGGGATCGACTCGCTGCATCATGTGGGCGAACTTCGCGATGGGACGCCCGACGAGCGGATGCTTCGCCTGTTCCCACGAGACGATCTCCTCGCCGAGGAGTTCACCCGCCTTTCTCGCCAGTCCGGGCAGGACGGGGGCGAGGTAGACGACGAGGGTGCGGAAGAGGTTGAGGGCGACGGTGCAGGCGTCCTGCAATTCCCCGGCCCGGGCCGGGTCCTTACGCAGCTCCCACGGGGCCTTTTCCTCGACGTAGGGATTGGCGAGATCGGCCAGCTCCATGATCATGCGCATGGCCTTGCCGTAGTCGCCTTTGTCGTAGGCTTCGGCGATCTCCTCGCCGCGTTCGGCGAAGCGGTCGAAGAGGCCGCCGTCGCCGGGGTAGCCGGGTGACAGGCCGCTCTCGGCGACGAACTTGGCGGTGCGGCTGGCGAGGTTCACGACCTTGCCGACGAGGTCGCTGTTCACCCGCGCGACGAATTCGCCGATGTTCAGGTCGAGGTCCTCGACGCGGGAGGAGAGCTTGGTCGCGTAGTAGTAGCGCAGGTATTCGGGGTCGAGGTGCTCAAGGTATTTCGAGGCGCGGATGAAGGTGCCGCGCGACTTCGACATCTTCTCGCCGTCCACGGTGAGGAAGCCGTGGATGTGGACCTGCGTGGGCAGGCTGAAGCCCGCCGTCTTCAGCATGGCGGGCCAGAAGAGGGTGTGGAAATACTGGATGTCCTTCCCGATGAAGTGGTGGATCTCGGTCGCGTCGCTGCGCCACCAGTCGTCGAGCCTCTCGCCCTCGCGCCCGCACCATTCGGCGGTCGAGCCGATGTAGCCGATGGGCGCGTCGAACCAGACATACCAGTAGTTGCCGGGCGAGTCGGGGATCTCGAAGCCGAAGTAGGGGGCCGGGCGCGAGATGTCCCAGTCGCGGAGCGGTTCGTTGAGGAAGAAGTTCTTGAGGTAGTTCGCGCTTTCCGGCGGCAGGGTGCCGGACTGGGTCCATTCGTCGAGGAAGGCGTGCAGCTTCTCGATCTGGACGAAGAGGTGGGCCGCGCCGCGGATCTCGGGCCGCGAACCGGAGAGGGTGCTCACGGGATCGACGAGATCGACGGGGCTGTAGGTCGCGCCGCAGCTCCCGCAGTTGTCGCCGGGCTGGTCCTTCGAGCCGCATTTCGGGCAGGTGCCGCGCACGAAGCGGTCGGCGAGGAAGGTGCCCTGCTCGGTGTCGAAAAGCTGGTCGATCTCCTCCTCCGCGACCATGTCGGCGTTCCGCAGGGCGGCCCAGACCTCATGGCAGACGGCGCGGCAGGCCTCGCTGTTGGTGCTGCCGTAGTGGTCGAACTCGATGCCGAAGCCCGCGAAGTCGCGCTGGTGCGCCTCGCTCATCTCGGCGATGAGGGCCTCCTCGCTGCGGCCCTCGGCGCGGGCGCGGATCATGATGGCTGCGCCGTGGGTGTCGTCGGCGCAGAGGTAGACGGCGCGATGTCCCCGCATTTTCTGGAAGCGCACCCAGATGTCGGTCTGGAGATACTCGACGAGGTGGCCGATGTGGATGTGGCCGTTGGCGTAGGGCAGGGCGGAGGTGACGAGGAGTTGGCGCATTGAGGGGACGGTGATCAGTAATCGGTGAACGGGGAACTGTCCACTTTTCGCGCATTCCTGCTCATCCTCTCAATGCGCCTACTCTTACTCATCCTCATGCTCCTACTCAAAATCGAAGGGCCAGACAACGTGGAGTATGAGGTAGGAGGATGAGTAGGAGTAGGAGGCAAAGTTCACTCATGCCCCGCGATGAGGCGGAGATTCGCGACCTCGACCGGGGAGAGCCTGCGCTGCACCTCCTCGACCGAACGGGTCGCAGGACGGTAGCGGGGGCCGAACTGGGCGGCGAAGCGTCGGCCTTCGGCGGTCGGGAAGATGAAGCCGTGGCGGACGTAGATCTCGTTTCGTGCCCGCCAGAGCCCCTCGCGCGGCAGGGCGTGGACCTCCGTGACGGAAAGGGCGCGGGTGGAGGAGTCGGGGAAAACCCAAGGTCCACGCGTCGATGCGGCGGGGGCCGTGGCGGCGGGCGCGACGGGGCGGGAGGGAACGGAGATGCGCTCGCTGCGCCCGAGGCTCTCGATCAGGGCGATGGCCCCGATGGTCCGCTCGATCTGCTTCGGGCTGTCGGAGGTGCGCGAGCCGAATTTCGGGAGCGGCACGGAGGCGCTTTTCAGCAGGGGGAGGAGAAGGTCGGTCTTCACCGCGTAGTTCACGGTCTGGGGCAGGTAGCCGCCGTGGGCCATGCGGTCGATGGAGTTCAGTCCCGCCGCGACGACTCCGACGACCCGGCCCGAGGAGGACACCAGCGGCCCTCCCGAGTTGCCCGGCTGCACCGGAGCGGAGATCTGGATGTGGCGCGGGTCGTCGCGCACCCCGGAGAGGGCGTTGACGATGCCAGTGGAGATTTTCGGGTTGATCCCGAGCACGCCGGGGTCGGGAAATCCCGCCGCGAGCACGCCGGAGCCGTAGGTGATCTCGGACGAGGGGGCCAGTCCGAGCCAGCCACCCGGCCATTGCTCGACTTTCAGGATGGCGAGGTCGTTGCTGGGGTCGAGGGCGACGATGGAGGCCTCCAAGTAGCCGCCCTTGATGTGGACCACGATTCGCTCGGCGTTCCGCACGACATGGTGGCAGGTGACGAGGTAGCCTTTCGGCCCGATAGCGAAGCCAGTGCCGAACTGGCCCGCCCCGGTCGGGGTGACCGACACCGAGGCGAGGAGACAGGCCGCAAGGATGGCTGCGATTCGCTGCATAGGGTCAGAGGTTTCTCGGCTGGCCACGGAGTTCTCAGGTCCGCAGCGTCGTCTGTCCAAAAGGGACGGGGATGGGCGTTGTTCGGACGCCCGGGTGTTCGTGTGAGGGAAATGATAAGTGGATGGAAGTGATTTCGCAAGATAGATTTTATTATTTTTATGAAAATTATAAAATCATGTGTCGCCAAACCGATTTCAAAACCTTCTTCCATTCGCGGAAATTCGCGTTTCTCATCTTTTTCAGACGCGAATGGCCGCAGATGAGGAAGGTTCGCGAGGCCCTTCACCGTGCCAGCGGCAAAGTCCCCGTGGAATCCGAAACGATCACGGCGGTGAAGGGCATTCGCGCCGTCGTCCGCCTCAATGCAGGAAATGCCGGTGCCCGGTGAAGACCATCGCGGCTCCGCGCTCGTTGGCGGCTTGGATGACCTCCTCGTCGCGCACCGAGCCGCCCGGCTGGATCGCGGCCGTGGCCCCGGCTTCGAGGGCGTAGGTCAGGCCGTCGGGGAAGGGAAACATGGCGTCGCTCGCGACGACGGAGCCTTTCAGGCTGAGCCCGGCCTGCTCCGCCTTCCACGTCGCGATGCGGCAGGAGTCGACCCGCGACATCTGGCCCGCGCCGATGGCGAGGGTGCGGTCGCTGGTGGTGAAGACGATGGCGTTGGACTTCACATGCTTCACGATGCGCCAGCCGAAGCGCATCGCCTCGATCTCCTCGGCGGTGGGGGGGCGCTGCGTCACCACTTTTTTCTCGATGTCCTCCAGCCCGAGGGCGCGGGTGTCGTGGTCCATCACGAGCAGCCCGCCGGGGGCCGAATGGATGACGGGGTCCTCCAAGGTGTCGCGGAAGGACTCGTTCATCTGGATGAGCCGCAGGTTCTTCTTCTTCTGGAGCAGGGCGCGGGCGTCGCTCTCGAACTCCGGCGCGATGATGACGTCGGTGAAGATCTCCGAGATGACCCGCGCCAGCCCGATGCCGAGGGGGCGGTTGCAGACGATGACGCCGCCGAAGGGCGCTTGGCGGTCCGTCTCGAAGGCCTTCTCCCAGGCGAGGCGCAGGTCGCTCTCGTCGGCCCCGACGCCGCAGGGGTTCGTGTGCTTCAGGATGGCCACGGCAGGGCGGCGGAATTCGAGGATCAGTTCGCCCGCAGCGGCGATGTCGAGCACGTTCGTGTAGCTCAGCCCCTTGCCTTGGAGTTGCTTGAAGTGGTCGTTGAAGCTGCCGTAGAGCGAGGCTTCCTGGTGCGGGTTCTCGCCGTAGCGCAGCTCCTGGCTGAGGGGCAGGCTGAGGGAGAAGGAGGCCTCCGTCTCCTGCGCCTCGTTGAGATGGGCCGCGATGGCCGCGTCGTAGGCCGAGGTGCGCTGGAAGACTTTGATGGCGAGCCTCTCGCGGGTCTTCAAGGTCGTCGCGCCTTTGTGCTGGTCCATCTCCGTGAGGACGACGGGGTAGTCCGCCGGATCGACGACCACGGTGACGGCACCGTGGTTCTTCGCGGCCGAGCGCAACATGCTCGGGCCGCCGATGTCGATCTGCTCGATCGCCTCCTCATGGGTCACGCCCTCCTTCGCCACGGTCTGCTCGAAGGGGTAGAGGTTCACGACAACGAGGTCGATGGGGAGGATGCCGTGCTTTTCGGCCTGCTTCCGGTGCTCCGCCGAATCGCGGCGGTAGAGGAGGCCGCCGTGGACCTTCGGGTGCAGAGTCTTCACGCGCCCGTCCAGCATCTCGGGGAATCCGGTGAAATCCGAGACCTCCGTCACCGGGAGTCCGAGGGCGGCGATGAATTTCGCGGTGCCGCCGGTGGAGAGGAGTTCGACCCCATGGCGATGGAGTCCTTTAGCGAGGTCCTCGAGTCCGGTCTTGTCGGACACCGAGAGAAGGGCGCGGGTGATGCTCATGTCGGGCGGAGCATGATGCGCCCTCCGATTCCGCGCAAGGCGAAATCGATGTCGCCCAGCGACCGGAATCCGCTTGGCCCGTCCGTATGGAAAATCCGGTTAATTAAAATAAATCCGATTAATTTTTAAAAATAACTTGCCAAATTGTTCAGAAACCTTAATATTAACGAGAAGCTATTGACCAGACACCACTTGATATGAAATCTTTCTTCCTTCTGTTGCCTCTCGGGCTTGCCCTCTTCGCCGTCTCGTGCAAGAGCTCGCCGAAGGTCGCCTCGACCAACCCCTACCAGAACAACCCCTACTACGGGTCGTCGGGTTCCACCACGAACTACTCCAGCACGCCCGCGTCGAGCACCTACCCGTCCTACACCGAGAGCACCTACACGCCGCCCGCCTCCATCCCCGGGCCTTCGGTGCCGAGCGTGCCCTCCGTGCCGACCTACAACACCCCAAGCTACAGCAGCCCGAGCGCCCCGGTCTCCTACACTGGTTCCGGCAGCAAGTCCTACACCGTCGCGGGCGGAGACACCCTCTACCGCATCAGCCAGCGTCACGGCGTCACGGTGAACGCCATCAAGAGCGCGAACGGCCTCAGCGGCGACACGATCCGCATCGGGCAGACCCTGGTGATTCCCTGACCCGACCCTGTCGAGTCCTCCCGAAGAAACCCGCCGGCCGACGCCTGCGGGTTTTTTTGTGTTGGGGCCTGTGACCTCGGTCGGGCGTCGAAAAGCCCGTCGAATCTTCCCCTGGCGCACGCGCCTCGTCGGGGTTAGGTTCTCCGCCTTGGAACGGGCCGGAGACGGTCGCTGCCTCCTTCGGGAGGGAGAGGAAAGTCCGGACACCACACGGCAGCATGCCCGGTGAAAGCCGGGGCGTCCCGCTGTAATGGCGGGGCGACGGAAAGTGTCGCAGAAAACAAACCGCCTTCCGAAGCCCTCCGGGGCCGAGGGGGCAAGGGTGAAAAGGCGAGGTAAGAGCTCACCGCCCCGAGGGCAACCGAGGGGGCAGGACAAACCCCATGCGGTGCAAGACAGAACAGGGCAAACGGATCGCCGGTCCGGCCCCGCGGCTTCGGTCGCAGGATGAGTCCGGGTATTAGTCGCACCCCGCTTCGGCGGGGAGGCCCCGTCCCGTGTGGGGCGGGGATTAGAGAAATGATCGTCCGTCCCGGTCGAACACGGCCAGGGCGAACAGAATCCGGCTTACGGGGCCCGTTCCAAGACCCCTTCAAGTCCAAAGGGAAAGGGACCGCCGATTTCCGGACTTTTGACCGTTCATCCTCCCGCCATTTGCCGTCCCGGCGGGCATCCGGCAGGACGCATTGGCGTCATTGCGAAGTGGCCCTCCCTGCCCGATGGAGGGGTCTCAGGATGCGAAAAGACCCCACAGCGAAGGCTCTGTCCCTGCCAAGAGGCCGGAGGGAGGATTGCGTGCGCCGGCTCGCGACGGCCTTGGCCGCGATCTTGGCCATCCCCTCCTGCACGCCGGACCAATACCGCACTTGGGCGGACCGCGAGACCTATGCCGCGCTCTTCGAGAAGACGCCGGAGGTCGGCAACGTCGATCCCGCCGATGTGGAGCTGACCCCTGCCGGGGTGCCGGACCTCTCCGGGCTGCTCCCGGGCACCAAATCCGACGAGGTGATGGGCGACTTCGCCTCCTACGAGAAAGGGGCGAAGGTGCTGACCCTCGACCGCGCCTTGGAGACCGGCATCCGGCACAGCCGGGACTACCTCACGAGAAAGGAGGGGGTTTTCCTTTCTGCCCTCGACCTCACCTTGGCGAGGCATCGGCTTGAACCGATTTTCGGGGGAGGCGGCTCCCTCACCCGCGCGACGGACTCCCGCGCCGCCGTGCTGGGGGCGGGCATGACGAAACTGGTCTCGACCAACACCTTCGCGCGGACGCGGGGGGTGGGCTTCGACCGGCTCTACCGCACCGGGGCGAGGCTCTCCGCCGATTTCACCCAGGACTTCCTCCGCATCATGACGGGGAACCGCTCCATCAATGAGTCCGACCTCGCCGTCACGCTGGCGCAGCCGTTGCTGCAGGGCGCCGGCACCCTCGTTACGACGGAGGCCCTGACTCAGGAGGAGCGCAGGCTGCTCTACAATTTGCGGGATTTCGCGGACTACCGTCGCGCCTTCATCGTCCGCCTCGCCAGCGACTACTACGGCGTGTTGCGAGCCCGCGACCTCATGGGCAACCACTACGTCGCCTACCAAGGCTTCGTCAAAAACGTCGCGCGAGAGGAGGCCCTCGCCGGCGAGGACCGCCGTACCCAGATCCAGCTCGGTCGCCTTCGCCAAGCGAAGCTCGTCGCCGAGAGCCGTTGGATTGACGCGATCCGGGCTTACCTGACCCGGCTCGACGAATACAAAATCACCCTCGGCGTCCCGGTGGACGAGCGCCTCATCCTCGACGAGCGCGAGCTGCGCAAGCTCCGCATCGAGGAACCCCCGGTCACGCGCGAGCAATCGGTCGAGATCTCCCTCGTGTCGCGTCCCGGTCTCGCCACCGCCGCCGACCTCGTCGCCGACGCCGAGCGGCACATCAAGCTGGCGAAAAACGGCCTCCTTCCCGGACTCGACGTCACCCTGGACTACGATGCGGTGAGCGATCCCGGCGACGGCACCCCGGGGATCAACTGGGACCGCCGTCGTTGGGCGGCCTCGCTCGATCTCGACCTGCCTCTCGATCGCAAGGCCGAGCGCAACATCTACCGTGCCACCCTCCTCTATCTGGAGAGGGCGAAACGCGCCGAGGAGCTGGCCCGCGACCGCGCCCGCCTCGAGATCTACGAGGCATGGCGCGCTCTGGATCAGGAGCGTCTCAGCTTCCGCATCGCGGAGGAGGGCGTGGCCCTCGCCGCTCGGCGTTTGGAGGAGCAGTTGCTGCGCGCGGAACTCGGAGGCCTCGGCGGCGGTGATGCGCGCGACCTTGTCGATGCGCAGGAGGATCTTGTCGATGCGCAGAACCTACGCACCGGAGCGCTTGTCGATCACACCTTAGCGCGGTTGCGCCTTTGGAGAGATATGGGGATCCTGTATATTAAGCCAGACGGTTCTTGGGTGGAGAGGCTTGAAAACGAGCCCGCCCTGAGAACGCTTCCCAAGGAACATCTCCCCAAGGAATGAAAAAGTGGATCATTACGGGTTCGGTGCTGACGGCTTTGGTCGTGGCAGGTCTGGTCATCAAGGGATCGTCGCAGGCGGGCAAGGGCGAGGGCGATCTGCCCATGGCCAAGGCGCAACGCGGAGACCTCGTCATCGACGTGCTTGAGGGCGGGAACATCAAGGCGCTGAACTTCCTTGAGTTCCGCAACGAAGTGAAGCTGCCCGGCGGCATCAAGATCCTGGAGATCATCGAGGAAGGCTACCACGTCACCGAGGGCGACGTCTCCCAGGGCAAGGTGCTCGTCCGCCTCGACCAATCCGAGCTGGAGGAGGCCATCGTCGACCACGACGTCCAGTTCCAGCAGACCGACGCCCTCTACGCCGAGGCGAAGCAGAACATCGAGATCCAGGAGAGCGAGGCACTCAGCGGCATCAAGGCGGCGCGCCAGGCCCTGCGTTTCGCCCTGCTCGACTTCCAGAAATTCGTGGGTTCCCAGGCCGCCGAAACGACCTTGAAGAAGCTGGGGCTGCCCTACGACAACGATACCCTCGCCGTCTACGAGAAGGAGGCGACCGATCTCGTCGTCAAAGCCTTCGAGTCGAGCAAGTCCGTCGGCGCGCCCGGCGAGGCAGGGGAGGGAGGCGAGGAGAATGCCGCCTCCTTCGCTCTCGTCGCGAATGACAGCCTCGTCGCGAACGTGAACTTCGGCTCCTTCCTCCAGGACGAGCTCCTCGGCGACGGCGAGGCCGAGCAGAAGATCCGCCGGATGCGCGACGAAGCCCTCGTCGCCTCCTCCGAGCTCGCCGTGGTCGAGGAGTCGGTCGCGGGCGCCAAGCGCCTCCACGAGCGCGACTTCATCACCAAGCAGACCTTGGAGAACGAACTCGTCGGCCTCGACAAGGCCCGTCTCGCCCTGCAACGCAGCGAGACCGAACTGGAGCTTTTCCGCGACTACGAATTCCCCAAGGAGGCCGAGAAGATGCTCTCTCGCTACGAAGAGGCGCTCCTCTCCCTCATCCGCACGAAGCGGGCGAAGCTCGCCCTGATGTCCCAAGTCTACGCCCGATACCGCTCCGTGAAGCGGCGCTACGACTTGGAACTGAAGAAGCGGGAGAACCTCGCCGAGCAGCTCGCTGGCTGCGTCGTGCGCGCCTCGCAGACGGGCCTCGTCGCCTACGGCGGGGCCGGCGGCGACTACTACGCGTCGCGGGCCTACGACGCCATCACCGCCGGGGCGACGCTGAAGACGGGCCAGCCCATCATCACCATCCCCGACATGTCGAAGCTCGGGGTCGAGGTCAAGATCCACGAGTCGAGCATCAAGAAGATCGAGCTCGGCCAGAAAGTCTACATCACCGCCGAGTCCGTCCCTGACAAAACCCTAGTCGGGCGCATCGCCAAGGTCGCGGTGCTCCCCGACTCGAACGCCTCGCGTTTCAACCCCTCGCTGAAGCTCTATCCCGCCACCGTCGAGATCGAGGGCACGCACGAGTTCCTCAAGCCCGGCATGAGCGCGAAGGTCGAGATCATCGTGGACGAGCTGGAGAACGTCACCTACGTCCCCGTCCAGGCGGTCTTCGTGGAGAACGGCGAATACTTCGTCTTCCTCAAGACCCTCGGGGGCTACGAGCGTCGTCCCGTCGAGATCGGCTCGCACAACAACGAATACATCGAGTTGAAGAAGGGCATCGGCGAGGGCGATCTGGTGCTCCTCAAGATGCCGGACGACTACGACCCCGACAAAGTCGACAAATCCCGCGTCGCGAAGCGGAAGACGGAGGAGGGAACGCGGCCCCCGCAGGGCGGGGAATCGAAGAAGACCGCCTCGACGGAAGAGGTCGGCGAACCCGCCCCCGATGATAAGGTTTGAACGATCCTTGGCAGCTCCCCCCGCCCCCGAGGAGGCATCCCCGTCCTCCCTCCTCCCGGTCATCGAGCTCCGGGGTGTCGAGAAACACTACTGGATGGGCGACACCCTCGTGAAGGCCCTCCAGGGCATCGATCTGGCGATCCTTCCCGGCGATTACATCTCCATCCTCGGCCCGTCGGGATGCGGGAAATCGACCCTGCTGAACATCCTCGGCTGCCTCGACCAGCCCACCGTGGGGCAATACCTCCTCGACGGGATCGACGTCTCGAAGCTCCCTGACGACGAGCTCTCGCGGGTGCGGGGGAAGAAGCTCGGTTTCATCTTCCAGAGCTACAACCTCATCCAGCAGCTCACCGTCGTGGAGAACATCGAGGTGCCGCTCTACTACCAGGGCGTGCCCGAGAAGGAGGGGCGCGAGATCGCGATCGAACTCGCCCACCGGGTCGGTCTCGGCAAACGCCTCGACCACCGCCCCACCGAACTCTCCGGCGGGCAGCAGCAGCGCGTCGCCATCGCCCGCGCCCTCTCCAACGACCCCGCCGTGATCCTCGCCGACGAGGCCACCGGAAACCTCGACTCCAAGTCCGGCGGCGACATCCTCGGGATCTTCGACCAGCTCAACGCCGACGGGAAGACCCTCGTCCTCATCACCCACGACGAGGGCATGGCGGACCGCACCTCGCGGACCATCCGCCTCAAGGACGGCGCCGTCGCCTACGACAGCCGAGGAGGGGCGCCGGGACGATGAATCCTCTCGCGACGCTGCGCGGGCTGTCGCCCTTCCGGCTGAAGCGGGCCGTCATCCTCGGCCTGAAGAGCCTCTGGATGCACCGGCTGCGCTCCCTCCTCACCGCGATGGGCATCGTTTTCGGGGTGTGCTCCGTCATCGCCATGCTCGCCATCGGCGAAGGGGCCAGCCACGAGGCGCAGCAGCAGATCAAGGAGCTCGGCAGCGAGAACGTCATCCTCCGTTCGGTGAAGCCGACCAACAAGACCACCGCCGGGGAGCAGGAGCGCTCCCTCATCCTGGAGTATGGCATCACCTACCGCGACCTTTCGCAGATCCAGGCGACCGTGCCCGGCGTGTCCGTCACCGTGCCCTCGCGCGTGATCAAGGATTTCATCTGGAACGAGGCCCGCAGCGTCGACGGGACCACCCTCGGCACGGTCCCTTGGTTCCCCGAGATGCGGAACCGCTCCATCCTCCGCGGTCGCTACTTCACCGAACTGGAGATGAGCGGGCGCATCCCCGTCTGCGTCCTCTCGAAGAGCCTCGCCCGCCATCTTTTCCCCCTCACCGAGCCCCTCGGCGACACCGTGCGCATCCAGAACAGCTACTTCCGCGTCATCGGCGTGATCCAGGACGACCCCGCCGCCGCCGGATCCGGGGAGGGGGACGGCAAGTCGGACACGAGCGAGGCCATGGAGATGATGGTCCCCATCAGCACGCTCTCGGACCATTTCGGCGAGGTGATCTTCAAATACCGTTCCGGGAGCTTCGAGGCGGAGAAGGTGCAGTTCCACGAAGTCACCGTGCGCATCGACGATCCCGACCGGGTCATGGCCGCCGCCGAGGCGATCCGGCACATCCTCGCCCGCAACCACAAGCAGGGCGACTACGCCATGGTCGTGCCCCTCGACCTGCTCCGCCGCGCCGAGCGCACCAAGCAGATCTTCAACATCGTGCTCGGCTCCATCGCCGCGATCTCCCTGCTCGTCGGCGGCATCGGGATCATGAACATCATGCTCGCGACCGTGACCGAGCGCACCCGCGAGATCGGCATCCGCCGCGCCCTCGGGGCGAAGCGCAAGGATATCGTCGTCCAGTTCCTCGTCGAGACCGTGATGCTCTCCGGGGCGGGGGGGCTGCTCGGCGTCGCCCTCGGTCTCGCCATCCCGCTCCTCATCACCCACTTCGCCAACATGGTGACGATCATCCAATTCTGGGCGCCCGCCCTCGCCTTCACCATCTCGGTGGTCACGGGCGTTCTCTTCGGCATCTACCCCGCCTTCCGCGCCGCCGGGATGAATCCGGTGGAGGCGCTGAGGCACGAGTGAAATCCGAAACCCGAAGCTCGAAATCCGAATTTGCGGGAGGCGGATCGTTCACTGCTCCTCCGCCGGCTCGGCCATCGGGACGACGTCGCGCTTCGCGGGGCCTTGTGGCAGCTCGACGACGATGCGCTGGTTCGGCTCGATTTTCTCCATGGCCTTGAGCGGCCCGGCCCCGGTCGCGTCGTAGATTTCGAGGCGCTCGACGATCTCCCCTGCGCCGAGGCCGAGGGTCAAGACCGGCTCCTCGCCGAAGCGGCGCTGGAAGGTGTGCACCACCCAGTCCCCGTCTCGCACGGACACGACGAGGCGCGTGCCGGCGGGCTGGCCCGGTGCCGCGACGCGCAGCCAGCGATCCTCTGACCCGGTCGCCTCAAGCCAGCGGACCCGCCCGTCGCGCTTCACCGCGAAGAGATCGACGCCGCCATTGCCTCCGAGATCGGCGGTGGCCCAGGCAGTGGTCTCGCCGAGCCAACCGCCCTGCGCCGCCACCGTGACCTCGCGGAAGCCGGTGCCACCCTGGTTGGCGAAGACCCGGTCCGGGACGAGCGGCCCCGTGCCGAGGAGGAGATCCTCGTAGCCATCGAGGTCGAGGTCGGCGACACCGAGGGAACGCACGCCCTCCCGGATTTCCAAGCCCGCGGCCTCGGTCGCGTCGGCGAAACCGCCCTCGCCCGCGTTGAGGAGCAAGCGTAGCGCCCCCTCCTCACCCCCGGACAGGGCGGTGGCGAGGATCAGGTCGGGCCGGGCGTCGTTGTCGCAGTCGAAGAACCTCGCGGCGGAGACCGGGGTGCCGGAGGCGAAACCGAATTCGCCCGCCACCTCCTCGAAGCGCCAGTCGCTCCACGCGCCAGCCGGGCGCGAGAGGAGAAGCCTGGCCCGCCCGTCCTCCCGGGCGAGGAGGAGGTCGGGGAAACCGTCCCCGTCCACATCGGCGGCGGCGAGGGCGACGATCCCGCGAGGCACCCAGAGCTTCAAATCCCAGGCGACGGGTTGGAAGCCGCCCTCCGCCGTCTGGCGATACAGTTCGAGGGGGCGGTCGCGATAGCCCGCGAGCAGGTCGAGCCGTCCGTCCTGGTCGTAGTCGAGCCAGACCGCCGCCGTGGTGTCGCCGAAGGCGAGCAGCCCGAGGGCCACCGTTTCGTCGGCGAAGCGCCCCCCGCCTTCGTTCCTTAGCAGTGAGTCGGGCAGCCCCCCGCCCCTCGCGAGGAACAGGTCGAGATGCCCGTCGTGATCGAAATCGGCGGGCCACAGCGAGTGGCCGGGCTCCACGCCCTCCAGCCCGTCGAGGGCGGCGGGCGTGCCGTCGTCGCCGACTTTGAACAACGCCGAGCCACCCGCCGCGACGATCTCGGCCCCGTCCTCCCCGTCGAAGTCGCCGAGGGCGAGCGGCCCCGTCAATTCGACGGATCGGGGGAGGAGGCGCACCGGGAAGGTGTCGTTCTCCGGCGCGGGCCGCGTGTCGAGACGGATCGCCTCGGGCACGCTCTCCGGCTTCACCCCGAGGGCGGCGAGGGCGAGGTTGAACTGCCAACGCTCCTCCGGCGTCGCGAGCCCGGCCTCGCCCCCCTGCTTTTGGCTGGTGACGAAGGCTTTCAAGCCCGCTTCGTCGCGCGGCGCGGCGTCCGCCGGGAAAGGCAGCGGTGCGTCGGGCAGCATCGCGAGGATCGCGGGCGGGTCCGGAGGGACGGGCAGGGCGAGGGCCGGGTCTTTCGCGGCCGCGGCCTCGCGTTCCGCCTTCGCCGCCGCGAGGATGTCGGCGATGGGCCGTCCCGCATGGCGCTCCAGCAAACGGCGGTCGGGGTGCTTCGGTCGGGTCTCGGGAATCGTGTCCGTGTAGACCGGATCGACGAAGGGATTGTATTCGGGGTAGAGGAAGAGCAGCACCCCGCCCGCGACGAAGGGCAGGAGAAAGGCGCCGAGGGCAAGGAAGATGAGAACGCGCTTGGACATCGGGTCAGGGTCAAACGAAATTCCGCCAGCGCTCCAGCACGGCGAGGGCGGCTCCGGAATCGAGCGCCTCCCCGGCGCGGGCGATCCCCTCGGGCAAGTCCGCGGCGATTCCCGCGACGACGAGCCCGGCGGCGGCGTTGAGGACGACGATGTCGCGTTTCGGGCCACGCTCGGCACCCTCAAGGATCGCGGTGAGAACGGTCGCGTTCTCCGCCGCGCCACCGCCTGCCAGATCCCCCGTCGTCGCCGGGGCGAAACCGAGGGAAGAGGGTTCGATGGTGGACTCGACAGGGTCGGGTGACGACGTTTTCCACATCGTCGTGGGGCCGAGGGTGGAGATCTCGTCCATGCCGAGGCCATCCTCAGTGCGGCCATGCACGACCCAGGCCGACTCGCGACCGAGTTGTGGCAGGATCCTCGCGAAGGCCGGACCGACCGCCGGATCGAAGACGCCGATCAGTTGGTATTCGGGCCTCGCCGGATTGAGGAGTGGGCCGAGGAGGTTGAAGACGGTGCGCTTTCCCCACTCCGCGAGATGCTTGCGGATGGGGGCCACGATTTTGAAAGCGGGATGGTAGAGCGGGGCGAAGAGGAAGCCCGCCCCGACCTCGGCGAGGCAGCGCCCGAAATCCTGCGGTGGCAGGTCGATGCGGACGCCGAGGGCCTCCAGCACGTCCGCGCCCCCGCTCGGCGAGGTGATGCCGCGGTTGCCGTGCTTCACCACCGCGACGCCGCAGGCGGCGAGGACGAAGACGGCTCCGGTCGAGACGTTGAAGAGGCCCAGCTTGTCGCCGCCGGTGCCGCAGACGTCGAGGAGGGGTCTGCCGACGGCGTCGCGGTCGAGGGAGGGCGCGACGGCGCGCTCCAGGAAGGCGGAGGCGAAGGCCCCGATCTCGGCCGGAGTCTCCCCCCGGTCGGTGAGGGCGGAGAGGAAGGCCCCCTTCCACCCCGGCGCGATCGACGGGTCGAGCAAGGCGGCGACAGCTCCGTCCGGCCCGGTGATGCGTTCGGGCGGGAGCTCTCCCTCGATAGTGGCTTCGATCAGTTCTTCCATGGTCGGGCAGTGAACACCGTCGCTTCCCGGTTGCCAACCCGCAACTTTTGTCCGAGGCTCGTTTCACGGGCGCGGACGCGCCCCTGCCGATGCCACCGGACGGACCAGAGAACGAATCGCTCAAGGGCAGCCTCATCCTCGCCGATCCGAGCCTGCGCGAGCCGACTTTCTTCCGCAGCGTTCTCCTCCTCACCGAGCACAGCTTGAAGCAAGGGGCCTTCGGCTACATCCTCAACCGCCCCATCGGCAAGCGCGTCGGCGATCTCCTCGACAGGGACATCCTGCCGGGAGACGTTCACAAACGGCTCGCCGCCACGCCGGTCTTCATGGGCGGCCCCATGAGCACGGAGCACCTCGCCTTCTCCGCGTTGGGCTGGTCCGAGGGCGAGGACCGGCTCCAATACGTGACCCATCTCTCGGCGCAGGAGGCGGTGATGCACCAGATGGAGGGCTTCCAGATCCGCGCCTTCGTCGGCTATTCGGGCTGGACGGGCGGGCAGCTTGAGGACGAGTTGGAGAGGAAGGCTTGGATCACCCATCGGCCCGAGAGAGCCGTGATCGACCTCGGCAGCACCGACCACCTCTGGAAGGATCTCCTGCGCGGGCTGGGCCCTTGGCACAAGCTCGTCGCGGACGAGCCGGACAATTTTTGGCTGAATTGAGGTCCGTCGCTCAAAACACCTCCAACACGAAAATCCCGGGATCGGCGAGGATGTCCCCCGATTTCCGCCCCGTCAGCCTCTCCGCCAGGGGTGAGGCGGGACCGAGCACGGTGACGCTCCCGCCCTGCCCGTCGTCGAGGACGATGCCGCCCCCGGCTGGAGAGAGGAGGTAATGCCGGATTTCCCCTTCCTGCTCCGTCTCGACGAGAGCACCGGGGGCGATGGGATCGTCGAGGTCGAACTCGGGGAAGTCGAAGCTCTCGACCGCGTGGATCGCACGCAGCAGATCGTCGGCTTGCCCAGCCTGGCCCGCGGCGAGGTAGGAGGCCTCCAAGCCGCGGGTGTCGTATTTGTTCTCCGCCTTTGTGTCCGCGCCAGTAGCGGCCTCGTGCGCGCCGGAGAGGGCGGCGATGGCGCGGTCGTAGCGGCGGCGGAGTTCCGCGACGAGCGCGGCGACGAGACGGGCTTTGTCCATGGCGGGAAAGAACGTGGAATTTCCGACGTGGCGGCGGCCGCGTCAACGGAATCGCGATCCCGGCGGGAAATGATCTCGACGAAAGCCTCCGCTCGGGGCAAGAGTGGGAGAAGTGTCGATGCGCCCCTTCCTCCCGTTCCTGCTCCTTTCCTCCCTCGCCCTTTCGCGTGCGTTCGCAGGGGCGGACGCGCCTCCCGCCTTCGGGGAAGCGAAATCGAAGCGCCTCGCGGCGGGCGAATGCCTCGTCCTCGACCATCGGCCCGACGAGACCGCCTCCACGAGGGACGCGCGTTTCGTGACCGTGGCCCGGCTCATCCGGGGGAGCCGCGAGACGATCTGGGAGACGATCCACGACAAGGAGAAGGCCGCCGATTTTCTCGACGGCGTCCTCGAATCGAAAGTTCTGGAGAGCCAAGGCAACGAGATCCTCGTGGAGCAGCGCACCCGCGTGGGCGGGCCGAAGGGCTCCTACCGCTACCGCCTCCGCCACGTTCTCCAGCCGATGACGCGAGCCGACTTCACGTACGCCGGAGGGGAGTTGAAAGATGTCGAGGGTGCCTGGTGGATCTTCGACGGCCCCATGCCTGGAACCTGCCTCGTGGTCTACGCGCTGCACATCGACGCGGGCCTCTTCGCCCCCCAGGTGATCGTGAAGGCGGGGATGAAAACGTCGATGCCGAAGGCGGTGGAGGGCATCGCGAAGGAGGTGGCGCGGCGCGAGGTGGCCCGTTGACGGTCGCTTGTCGGCACCCGCGATCCGGCATTGAATCCGCCCCCGCCCTCGTCTATGGTCCACGCCATGAAAGCCACCCTCGCCCTTCTCGCCGCCGCCCTGCTGCTCAGCCCCTCCGCCTCGCTCCGCGCCGAGGAGGACAGCATCAAGGTCAGCGAATTCACCTTCACCTACGGCAAGCCTTGGGTCCGCCAGCAGGCCGCCAGCTCGATGCGCGCCGGGCAGTTCCTCTACGATCACGAGGACGAGAGCCTCGAGGATATCGAACTCGTCATCTTCTTCTTCGGCGCCGGAGGCGGTGGCGGCATCCAGGCGAACATCGACCGCTGGCTCGGCCAGTTCGAGGGCGCACCCGAATCGAAGGTCGAGGAGAAGGAGATGGGCGGGAAAAAGGTGACCCTGCTCACTGCCAAGGGCACCTTCCTGGACACCATGGCCGGAGCCGGGCCCTTCTCCGGCGGCCCGAAGACCCCCAAGCCGGACACCACCATGCTCGCCGCCATCCTTCCGAGCGAGCAGGGCGCCGTCTTCCTCAAGCTCACCGGCCCGACGAAATCCGTCGAGGCGATGAGAGAGGCTTTCGACGCCTTCGTCGCGAGTCCGTTCGTGCAGTGAGCAGGGGGACGGACGTCCATCGAAGCGTCCGAAGATGGTCCGACGCTGGATCTGTAGCCGGGGGCATCGACCTCGGTCGAACGTCGTTTGGAGGTCCGATCCGGCCTCAGTGAGGCTGGCTACAGCGCTGGCGCGTTCTTCCACGCCCACCCGTCATTTTTGCTGGAATGGACCGCAAACAGCGGTAACGAAAGCCCGTGTCCCCGCAAGCCTGTGGAGGGGGCGAACGCTTGCCGCGAAGGGGAGCGGTGCCTATGCTGGGGGTCCGCCGTGAAACCCCTCCCTCTCGCCCTCCTCCTCTCGCTGCTCATCGGTGGCGTCGTCCACTTCTCGTGGCGGTTTGCCTCCCCCTCGGTGGAGACCCGCTACGGCCCGGTCCTCCACGAGGAGCGATCCGCCTTCTCCCACATCCGCGTGCGCGGGCGGGGCACGGTGCGCAGCCTGCTCTTCGTCGACGAGGACGGGGCGGAGCAATGCCAGTCGTCCCTCGATCTCGCCGCTCCGGGCACCTTGCGGCTCGGCTACACGCGAGCCCTCTTCGCGAGCCTGCTTTTCCGGCATCCGCAGGAGAGGGTCCTGGTCGTCGGGCTCGGCGGCGGGGGCATGGTGCGCTTCCTGCGTGAGAAATTCCCCGGAACGGTGGTGGAGGCGGTGGAGATCGACCCGGTCGTGGTGCGGCTCGCGACGGAGGCTTTCGGTGTCGTGCCTGGTCCGGGAACGCGGCTGCACACCGCCGACGCGTTCGAGTTCTTCCGCTCCGGCCACGGCGCGTTCGATGCGATCTATCTGGACGCCTTCCTTCGTGCGCCGGAGCTCGGGGAGAGGACGGCGCGGCTGAAGACGCGGGACTTTCTCGCGACCCTGCGGGAGCATCTCGCGCCCGGCGGGGTCGTCGCGTTCAATCTGATCGGGGCCGATCCGGGCACGCCGGAGGATCTCGCGGCGATCCGGGCGGTGTTTCCCGGCACGGCGTCGTTCCCGGTGCCGGGGACTGGAAATCTCGTCGTGATCGCCACACGCGACGGCCCCGCTCCGGGCGTGGAGGAATTGCGCGAGCGGGCGGCGGCGCTCGACGGCTCCCTCGACCTCGGGTTTTCCCTCGGCGAGATCGCGGGGTGGCGGCGGGAGTGAACGCCGCAGGGCCTCACGAGACCAGCGCGACCTCCTCGCGTCCGGCCCCGGCTTGGAGATCGGTGAGGCGGCGGCGCAAGTCTTGGAGGGAGAAGGGCTTCGCGATGACGTCGTTCATCCCGACGGCGAAGCAGCGCTCGCGGTCCTCGTCGAAGACCATGCCCGTCATCGCGACGATGGGGGCCGAGGCGTTGCGGTGGTCGAGGCGGCGGATCGCGGAGGTGGCCGCGAAGCCGTCCATCACGGGCATGTTCACGTCCATGAGGATGAGGTCGAAGGGCAGGGGACCCTCGGCGAGGTCCACGGCTTCACGCCCGTCCGAGGCGAGGGTGACGTCGCAGCCGAGCTGCTCCAAGGTGAGGCGGGCGACCTTTTGGTTAACGTAGTTGTCCTCGACGAGGAGAACGCGGGTCCGTCCGCCTTCGCGCTCGGCGGCGGCCTCGGGGGAGGGGAGGGCGGTGCGGCGGACGAAGTCGGCCTCCTCCTCCCCGGCCGGCTCGCAGTCGATGGTGAAGAAGAAGCTGGTGCCGACGCCGGGTTCGCTTTCGAACCAGATCCTCCCTCCCATCAACTCGACGACGTTCTTCGAGATGGCGAGGCCGAGACCGGTGCCGCTGTGGCTGCGGGGGCGCTCCAGGTCGATCTGGCGGAAGGGGGCGAAGAGGGTCGCGCCGGACGCCTCGCCGATCCCGATGCCGGTATCGAGGACGCGGAAGAGGAGCTGGTGGCGCCCCGCTGTGCGATGGCCCTGCACCGTCACCGAGACCTCGCCGGCGTCGGTGAACTTGATCGCGTTGCTGGTCAGGTTCGAGAGCACTTGCTTGAGACGGAGGTCGTCGGCGACGAAAGTCTCGGGGAGCTTTTCGCAGATCGTCGCGCTGAGATGGATGCCGCGCGAGTCGGCGTTGGCCTTGTAGACGAGGAGGACTTCGCGGATGAGCCTCTCCAGCTCGAAGGGGCGGGGCTTCAGCGGCATCGCCTTCGCGTTGAGCTTCGCGTAGTCGAGGATGTCGTCGAGGATGTTCAGGAGCGATTCGCTGGAGCTGTGGATCGTCTCCAGATGCTCGCGCTGCACGGGGTCGAGGTCCATTTCGAGGAGCAGGTTCACCATCCCGAAGATGCCGTTCATCGGGGTGCGCACCTCGTGGCTCATGTTCGCGAAAAAGCGCTCCTTCTCCTTCGCCGCCTCGATCATCTCCTGGTTCAGCTTCTCGAGCCGCTCCTGCTTCGCGGCCATTGACGCGGCCATGGAGCGGACGAAGGCGATCAGAGGGTGCTCGCCCGGCTGCGGCAAGGGGATGCGCTGGGTGTGGCTCGGATATTGGATCGTGAAGTCGGACACGATTCTCTCAAGCTGCCGGATCGTCTCCGCGGCGTCGCCATTCCAAACAGCCAGAGCGGGAGGCACACCGGGCATCACCGGGCGGACGGCGATGGGAGCGGTCGCCTTCCGAAGCTGGGTGGGGTCGAGCTTCGGAAGAGATTGAGGGTTTCGGAATAACATTATCCATAATTTTCATTAAAACCATAATTAAACAAGACCTAATTTTCTGAAATTTAGAGAAAAGCGGCCATTCCACTCCTCTGCACCACTCCCGCAAGGGGTGGCTCCGGGGCTCCAATCCGGACTTGTCCAAAAAGTCGGATCGGGGACTCTTTCCATGGATCGCAGATCCCCTCATCCCGATGAAACCCCTCGCCCCCGCCCTTGCGGCGCTCGCCGCCGTGCCCCTCCTCCTTTCCCCCCATTCCCGCGCCGGGGAGTCCTGGAGCGGCATCTACCCGCATCTCTCCTTTTTCAACGACGAGCACGAATGCGGCACCGGAGCCGTCGTACCGTGGGCGGGGCGGCTCTGGGCGATCACCTACGCGCCGCACAAGCCCACCGGCTCTTCGGACAAGCTCTACGAGATCTCCCCCGACCTCGTCCTCACCGTGCGGTCCGAATCCGTCGGCGGCACCCCGGCGAACCGCATGGTCCACCGCGAGTCCGGCCAGCTCTTCATCGGCCCCTACGCCATTGGCGAGGACGGCACTGTCCGCACGATCCCCTACGCGCAGATGTTCGGGCGTCCCACCGGGAACGCGCGGCACCTCCTCGACCCGGCGGGCAAGATCTACTGCGCCTCGATGGAGGAGGCCTTCTACGAGATCGACGTGAAGACACTCGCCGTCACCACCCTCTACCTCGACGAGCAAATCAAGACCCCCGGACCCAAGGCCGACCTGCCCGGCTACCATGGCAAGGGCCTCTACTCCGGCCAAGGCGTGCTCGTCTACGCGAACAACGGCGAGAACTCGCCCGAGGCGCGTCGCGATCCCTTCGTGCCCTCGGGCGCGCTCGCGGAGTGGGACGGGCGGGACTGGAAAGTCGTGCGGCGCAACCAGTTCACCGAGGTGACCGGCCCCGGCGGCATTTTCGGCAACGGCAACCCCGCGACCGACCCGATCTGGAGCATCGGCTGGGACGCGAAGTCCCTCCTCCTCATGCTCCGCGATGGCGGCGGCTGGCACACCTTCCGCCTGCCCAAGGCGAGCCACAGCTACGACGGCGCCCACGGCTGGAACACCGAGTGGCCCCGAATCCGCGAGATCGGCGAGGGCGACGACCTCCTCATGACCATGCATGGGATGTTTTGGCGCTTTCCGAAAGGCTTCTCCCTCGCCGACACCTCGGGGATCGCCCCGCGTTCGAGCTATCTGAAAGTGATCGGCGATTTCTGCAAATGGCAGGACCGCGTCGTCTTCGGTTGCGACGACACCGCGAACAGCGAATTCCTGAACAAGCGCAAGGCGAAAGGCGAGATCGCCGCGCCGCAGTCGCAGTCGAATCTCTGGTTCGTCGAGCCGCAGCGCCTCGACCGGATCGGACCCGTCATCGGTCGCGGAGCGGTTTGGCTGCACGAGGACGTCGCCGCCGGGGCGAAATCCGATCCCTACCTCTTCGGCGGGCTGAAAAACCGCGCCTTGCATCTCGCCCAGAGTGGTGGGGCCGAGGCGGTCGTCTCCATCGAGATCGACCGCGATGGAAAAGGCGACTGGCAGCCGCTGAGGACCGTCGCCCTGCCGCCGGACGGATACGTGTGGACCTCCTTCGAGGACGCCGATCCCGGAGTCTGGGTGCGTCTTTCGCCCTCCGCCGCCGTCGAGGGATTGACCGCCGCCTTCACCAATGCCGACGCCGACGCGCGACCCGCCGCGAGCGCCCTGCCCGCGAAATTCGCCGGGCTGGTCCCCGCCTCGTCCGCGCCGTCCGGAACGGTCTCCGGCGGCGTCATCCGGGCGCGTGGCGAAAACAAGCGCACCTTCCATTTCGCGGCGCGGACCGAACAGGGTTCGCTCGGCCTCTACACCCTGTCCGAAGCGATGGAACTGACCCCCGACGACAACGCCGAGGAACTCGCTTGGCTGGAGGAGCACGCCGCGATCCCCTCGCGCGAGGGCGTGATCGAGCTCGACGCCGCCTCCGTCCTCTACCTCGACGACGCGGGCCGCCGCTACCGCCTCCCGCGCGGCTCCGCCGCCTACGACGCCGAAGGCCCGCTCGGACGCGAGCGCCTCTGCCGCGAGGTCGCCACCGAGCGCGACCTCTTCAACTGCCACGGCACCTTTTTCGAACTGCCCGCCGAGAACGCCGGAGGATTCAGCCGTGTCCGGCCCGTGGCGACGCACGGGCTGCGTCTCGCCGACTATGGCAGCTACCGCGGCCTTCTCGTCGTCTCCGGCGTCGATCTCGCGGCGGCGGGGGACAACCGCCACCTCATCCGCAGCAGTGACGGCAAGACCGGGCTTTGGGTCGGGGCCATCGACGACCTCTGGGAACTCGGCAAGCCCGTCGGCTCGGGCGGCCCGTGGAAGGACGCGCCAGTGAAGGCGGGCGAGGTCTCCGACCCCTATCTCATGACCGGATACGACCGGAAGGAATTGACCCTTTCCGCCGACGCCGCGACGAGGATCGCCGTCGAGGTCGATCTCACCGGAATGGGCGACTGGGTCGTCTACCGCGAATTCGACTTGGCTGCGGGACGGGAGGAGAAGCACGTCTTCCCCGAGGGCTACCAGGCCTACTGGGTGCGCTTCCGCAGCGAGGCCGCCGCCACCGCGACGGCTTGGCTGGAGTATCGGTGAGGGGGAGTGTCGCCGGGCCAGCGCCTCCCGTGCCGCGATTTCCCCTTTCTCGCCGGGCGAATCCGGCGTAGCCTCCTTGCGATCCCATGACCGACCTTCTCATCGTGCTGGGCGTGCTCGTGCTCTCCTTCGCCCTGCGGAGCTTCCGCTCCCGCGTCCTTCGCAAGGCCGGGGCGCTCGGCATCCTCGCCTCGACCTTCCTCGCCTTCTATCTCTTCACCGGCAACGTCGCGGCGGGTTTCGGCGGGCTGCTCCTGTGGTTCCTGCTGCCTTGGGTCGAGCTGCTCACCCGCATCCGCCGCCTGCGCCTGCCCATCGGGAAAGCCTTGGAACGGGAGGCCCCTCCCGGCGTCTCGCGCTTTCCCGAGTTGAACGGGCTCACCGCCGAGATCGAGGCCGAGGGCTTCGAATACGTCGCCGACACCGGCTGGGACTGGGACGGGATGCACCAGTTCTACCGGATCTTCTACCACCCCACCGCCCGCGAACAGGCCGCCATCTGCCTGACGGAGCAGGATGGCATGTCCTGGGCCAGCATCACCCTCACCTCGCGGCATCCGTGTGGCGCGACCTACCGCACCACCGACCTGCCCTTCAGCAGCCCGATGAAAGCCGCACCCGGGGTGACCCTGCGCCGGACCCTCGACGCGGAGAGCTTCGCCTGCCTCCTTGCCTCCCACCGCGAATGGCTGGAGTCCCTCGGCCACGTCGCCGAGGACTTCGTCGCCGAGGAACCCGAAGCTCTCGCCGGACTGATCGAGCAGGAGACCGGGCTACAGATCCGCCACAACCTCGACTCCGGCCTGATCCGCCCCGGCGAAACCGCCGGCACCTTCCGCTATTCCTGGCGCGGCTTGGTCTATCTCTACTGCCAGCTCGTCAAGGACATGGTTCGGATGAGTTGAGAGGGGAGCGCTCCCCTCATACGAAATCCCGGAAAGGTTTGGACGGATTGCGGGTCGGAGACGGCATCACCGCCGAGCCGCGCGACACGACTGCCACCGGACGGCTGAGCCAGCCGTCCCTACCGAGCTTCCGCCACACGAGGACTTGGCAAGCCCCCGCTCATTCGGCGGCGGCTTCGACGAAGGCTCGCAGCAGCTTCGCTTGGGCTTCGTCCCCGGCCATTTTCTCGGGATGCCATTGCACGCCGATGAGGAAGCGGGCGGGGTCGGTCGTCTCGGTCGCTTCGACCACGCCGTCGGGTGCCTTGGCGACGGCGCGCAGCCCTTCGCCGATACGGTCGGCGGCTTGATGGTGGAAGGAGTTCACTTCCAACTCGGTCGCGCCGAAGATGCGGGCGAGGCGGGAATCGGGTTCGATGGCGACGGGATGGGTCGTGTCGCGGTGGTTCGAGTCCAGCTCCGAGGGGATGTCCTGCACGAGCGAGCCACCCGTCGCCACGTTGATCCACTGGCTGCCGAGGCAGATGCCGAGAAGGGGTTTGTCGGTCTCCTCGATCCAAGCGGTGACGAGCGCTTTTTCAAATCGATAGCGGTCCCCGTCGAGAGGTTCGACGGTCTCGTGGGGCTCCTCGCCGTATTCCGAGGGCGGGATGTCGGCCCCGCCGGGCATGAGAAGGCCGTCGAGCCGCGCGAGGTATTCGGACACCTTTTCAGCGTTGCCTCCGGTGTTTGGCAGCACCACGGGGATGCCGCCCGCCTCGCGCACGGCGCGCACGTAGGCCTCCCCGGTGAGGCTCGCGATGCCGATGAGGGGGGCGCGCTTCGCCTCCGCAGGGAGTGTCGCCGACGTGGGGCCACGCCCGAGGAAAAAGCCGATCCCCCCGGCGGCGAGGGCGAGGCCCAAGAATGCGAAAACGAGGGAGCGTCGTGGGGCGTTCATGCCGGGAGATTATCCTCCGCCATCCAGGAAGTCGAGGCGCGATGTCCGAAATGCGGCGCAAGGGCGTGCCGAAAAAGGCTTGCGGGAAGGGTGCGCCATCCTCCATGATGCCCGCAACCCATTTCGATCCGATGAACCCCCGCCTCCTCCCCACCGTCCTGCTCGCCTCGCTCTGCCTCGTCCCCGCCCGCGCCGACGAAGCCTTGAAACGCTCCCTCGTCCTGCACGCCTCCTTCGACAAGGGTCTCGACGCCGATTTCTCGAAAGGCGATCCCGCCGCCGTGGTCAAGACCTCCGCCGGTCTCGTCCCCGTGCCGGAGAACGACGAGGTCGTCCTCGTCGCCGAAGGGGGGCGTTTCGGCGGGGCGCTGCATTTCCCGAAAAAAGGCGCGACCCGCCCCTCCTACCGCGGTGAGGGCGTGCTGGGCTACAACGACAAGGACTGGAGCGCGACGGTCTCGCTCTGGCTCCGTCTCACCCCCGACGAGGATCTCGAACCCGGCTACTGCGACCCCATCCAGATCGTCGGCGACGACACGAAGAAGGGCTTTATCTTCCTCGAATGGTCGAAGGATCACAGCCCGCGCTACTTCCGCTACGCGATCCGCCCGCTCATCGAACTGTGGGACCCCGAGGGCCTCGGTTGGGAGGTGGTGCCCGAGGAGAAGCGGCCCATGGTGCAGTTGAAAACGGCGCCCTTCTCCCGCGACCGCTGGACCCACGCCGTCTTCACGCTGGAGCGCATCAACGCGGGGAAGGGGACCTCCGCCGGGACGCTCTACCTCGACGGCAAGAAGCAGGGGCGCATCGAGAATTTCGACCTCACCTTCGGCTGGGACCCGGCGGCGGTGCTGCTCGTGCTCGGGGCCGCCTACGTCGGCCACATCGACGATCTTGCGGCCTTCGACCGGGCGCTCACCGAGGAGGAGGTGGCGAAGCTCTACGCGCTGGAGAACGGCGTCGCCGACCTGCGGCCCTGACATGAAGGCCCCGTTCCTTGCCTTCTGCGCCTTTGCCCTCGCCGCGTCCTTCGCCGCCGCCGCGCCGGTGAGGCTGGTCTTCGACACCGACATCACCGGCGACGTGGACGACGTGCTCGCCCTCGCGATGTGCCACACCCTCGCCGACCAAGGAGCCTGCGAACTGCTCGGCGTGACGGTGTCGAAGGACAATCCCCTCACCGCCTCCTTCGTCGACGCGCAGAACACTTGGTATGGCCGCCCCGACCTGCCCGTCGGCGTGGTCCGCGACCCCGCCGCGCAGAAGCGGGAGAGCCGATACCTCTCCCTCGCCGATTCGCCGGACTATCCGCACGACCTGCGGAGCAACGGCGCGGCCCGCGAGGCCGTCGATCTTTTGCGCGAACTGCTCGCGCGGGCGGAGGACGGCGCGGTCGTCCTCGTCTCCGTCGGCATCGCCTCGAACCTCGCGAATCTCCTCCAGTCGCCCGGCGACGCGCATTCGCCGCTGACCGGGGCCGAGCTGGTCCGGAAAAAGGTGAAGCTCCTCTCCATCATGGCCGGGGCCTTCGCCTTCGCCAACGGCACGAACTACCATTTGGAGGCGAACGTGATCAACGGCATCGGCTACATGCAGACCGTCGCCAACGAGTGGCCCGAGGAAGTCCCCATCGTCTGGAGCGGCTACGAGATCGGGGAGAACCTGCCCTTTCCCCGAAGGAGCGTCGCCGAGGATTTCGGCTACCGAACGCCCCATCTCGTGCGCGAGGCCTACCTCCTCCACAGCGGCCCCGAGCACGACCGCCCCTGCTGGGATCAGAGCAGCGTGCTCCACGCCGTCTTTCCCGACCGGGGATACTTCGGGCTCTCCGCGCCGGGGCGTGTCTCCGTCGACGACGACGGATTCACCCGCTTCACCCCGCAGGGACGCGGCGGACAGAAAAGCGGTCGCGACCGCTTCCTCACGATGACGCCCGAACAGCAGGCCCGCGCTCTCGAAGCCATCGTGCATCTCACGGTCCGGCCTCCCCGCGCGTCCGCCTCCGAGTGAACCCTATCGATTCCACGACATGACCCTCCGCCTTCTCCTCCCCGCGCTCCTCGCCGCCGCCCTGCCCCTCTCCGCTGCGGACCGGCCCAACATCCTCTGGATCACCGCCGAGGACATGAGTCCGGCGCTCGGCAGCTACGGCGATCCCGACGCGAAGACACCGAACCTCGACGCCTTCGCCAAGGAGTCCGTGCGCTACACCCGCGCCTTCGCCGCCGCGCCGGTCTGCTCGCCCTCGCGCTCGTCCATCGTCACGGGGATGTGGGCACCCAGCCTCGGCACCAGCCAGATGCGCTCGACCTTCCCCCTGCCGCCCGACGTGAAGGGCTTCCCGACCTACCTGCGCGAAGCCGGGTATTTCACCACGAACCGCGTCAAGACCGACTACAACACCAGCGACGCGGCCCGGCTCATCGAGGAATCCTGGAACGAGAGCAGCGGTCGCGCCCACTGGCGCAGCGAGGCGCGGAAGGAGGGCCAGCCCTTCTTCGCCGTCTTCAACCACGAGGTCACGCACCAGTCGCGCACCATGGTCTGGCCCTACGAGGTCTTCCAGCGCGAGGTGCAGTCCAAGCTCCCCCCGGACCAGATCCATGATCCCGCGAAGGTCGCGCTGCCGCCCTACTACCCCGACACTCCGGTGATGCGTCGCGAACTGGCCCGCTTCCACGACTGCGTCTCGGCGCTCGATGCCGAGGTCGGGGCGCTGCTGAAGCAACTCGAAGAGGACGGCCTCGCCGACGACACCATTGTCTTCTTCTACTCCGACCACGGCTCTGGAATGCCGCGCCACAAGCGCCTCCTCCACGACAGCGGGATGCGCGTGCCGCTGCTGGTGCGCTTCCCGGAGAAATTCCAGCACCTCGCGCCGACCGCGCCGGGAGGGACGGTGGACCGTCTCGTCACCTTCGTCGATTTCGCGCCGACCGTGCTCGCCCTCGCGGGTGCGCCCGTGCCGGAGGCCTTGCAGGGCGAGGTTTTCCTCGGGCCCGACGCCGCTCCCGCCCCGGAATACGTCTACGGATTCCGCGACCGCATCGACGAGGTCTTCGACCTTTCCCGCTCGGTCCGCAGCAAACGCTACCTCTACATCCGCAACCACATGCCCCACCTCTCGTGGGGGCAGCGCAGCGTCTACTCCGACCTCGGCGAGATCCAGCAGGAGATCTTCCGCCACGCTGCCGCCAACGCTGGCACCCTGACAAAGCCCCAACAAGCCTACGTTTCGCCGACCCGTTCGGCGGAGGAGTTCTACGATGTCGAGGCCGATCCGCAGAACCTCGCCAACCTCCTCGACGGTGACCTTTCCCCGGAGCAGCAGGCCGCCCTCGACGCCCACCGCGCCGCCTATGTCGCGAAGCGGGAGGAAATCCTCGATCTCGGCGCCCTGCCCGAGACCGTGATGGTCGATTGGCTCGCCGAGGAGGAGCGTCCCCTGCGCGACATTGCCCTGTGTAAGACGGATCACCGTCCCGACCTCGCGACGATCTGGGCCGCCGCCGACCTCGTCGGCAAGGGAACCCGCGAGGAACTGCTCGCCCTCGTCCACGACGGCGACGCGGCGGTGCGCTGCTGGGCCGTCATCGGCTTGCGCTACGCCTTCCCGCAGGATGCAGCTTTGCTTGGAGAACTCTACGATTCCATGGACGACATCAGCGCTCCGGTGCGCATCGAGATGGCGGCATGGATGGCCGAGGCCTCGGACCAGCATCGCGCCGAGGCCGTGCAGGTGCTGGGCCGCGAACTCGTCGGCGAGGACTGGTGGACCGTGCTGCGAGCCTGTCGCGCCGTCGAACTGCTCGGCGAAAAAGCCACCGCCCTCCTCCCCGTGATGGAGACCCTCTACGCGCGGAACCGCTTCGCCGAAGGCGTCGGGCCGCAGTTCATCTCCTTTTCGTCGGGGGCCTTTCTGAAACAGATGGGCATGCCGACCGAGCCGTGGAATTTCACACCGAAGCGGTGAGGGGAAGGGGCTTTATGCTTCTTTCGCCGGGACGTTGCTGGCAGACATGGGTGAAATGCCTCGCGGAAACTTCTCCATTTGCGCCAATCCGCGGTTCATCCGTGGACATCTGCGTTCCCCATTTCTTTTTTGACGCAGATGGCTGCGAATGCCCGCAGATTTCCGCAGATGGGGCGACCATCCCAAATTCCGAAAGAACCCGCCTCGTAAGAACCCTGCCACTCAAGCCAGAATCTCCCGCGCCACCCGACCGTGGACGTCGGTGAGGCGGAAATCGCGTCCGGCGTGGCGGAAGGTGAGGCGCTCGTGGTCGATCCCCAGCAGATGCAGGATCGTGGCGTGCAGGTCGTGGACGTGCATCCGCTTCTCCACCGCCTTGAAGCCGAACTCGTCGGTCGATCCGTAGGACATCCCCCCGCGCACTCCCCCGCCCGCCATCCACATGGTGAAGCCGTGGGGGTTGTGGTCGCGCCCGTTGCCGTTCTCGGTCACGGGGGTGCGACCGAATTCTCCGCCCCAGATCACGAGGGTGTCTTCGAGGAGGCCGCGCTGTTTCAAATCCTCCAGCAAGACAGCGATGGGGCGGTCGATGTCGGCGGCGAGCTTGCGGGTCTGCTCGTCGTGCTTGCTGTGCGTGTCCCAAGGCTGGCCGTTGCCGTAATAGACTTGGACGAAACGCACCCCTCGCTCCGAGAGACGCCGCGCGAGGAGGCAGCCGTTGGCGAAATGCCCCGTGCCGTAGGCTTCGCGGATCGCTTCCGGCTCCTTCGTCAAATCGAAAGCTCCGCTCGCCTCGAATTGCATGCGGTAGGCCGTCTCCATCGCCTCGATGCGGCCTTCGAGCATGGCATCGGCCCCGCCACGGGCGGCGAGGTGCTCGCGGTTCAAGGCGGCGGCGAGATCGAGCTGGCGGCGCTGGGCCGGGGCGTCCGGCTCGGGATGGCTCAGCCAAGGGATCATGCTGCCGGGTTCGAGCTTCGAGTGGTTGATATAGACGCCCTGATGCTGCGGCGGAAGGAAGGCGCTGTGCCACAGCTCGGAGAAGCGGACGGGGCGGCCCGGACAGAGGACGAGGTAGGAGGGCAGGTTGCGGTTTTCCGACCCAAGCCCGTAGGACATCCACGCCCCCAGGCTCGGCACCTTCGGGGTCATCGCCCCGTTGTTCATGAGGAAGAGGGCGGGACCGTGGTTCGGATTGTCCGTGTAGCAGGAGTTGAGCACGCAAAGCTCGTCCGCGTGCCGAGCCGTGAGGGGAAGCAGTTCGCTGACGGGCAGTCCGCTTTTGCCATGGTGGCCGTAGGCGAAAGGCGCCGCCATGAGACCGCCGGTGGGCCGCTCGGTGCGGAGGTCGGCCCCCTCGGGACGCTGCCCTTGGTATTTGGCCAGATCGGGCTTCGGATCGAAGAAGTCGGGACCGAAGGGGCCGCCGTTCATGAAGAGGTGGATGACCCGCTTCGCCCGTGGCGGAAAGTGGATGCCGCCGCCGAGTCCGCCCGCCGCTTCGAGGGCCGAGATCAGCCCGAGCGAGCCGAGTCCGCCGCCGAAACGCTTCAGGGCGGTGCGGCGGTCGATGGAGGCGTGGAATCCGGAGGACATGGCGTCAGTCGAGGTAGAGGAACTCGTTCGAGGTCAGCAGCACTTGCGCGTATCGCTCCCACGAGCCTCCCTCGCCGAGGTAGGCGAGGGCCAGATCGCGTTCGCGGGCCGTCGGCGTCCGCTGGAGCAGCCGCCCGTAGGCGAGATCGACCCGCGCGGCCTCGTCCCCGGCCTCCTGCTCGAGGCTTTCCGCGAGACGCCGGGCGCGGGCGATGACGAAGGGTCCGTTCAGGGAGAAAAGCTGCTGCAAGGGCGTGGCCGTCTCGGTGCGGCTCGGGCTGTGCGCGATGGGATCGGGGAAATCGTTGATCCGCAGCATCGCGTCGAGTTCCCGCCGCTTCACCTGTCCGTAGAGCGTGCGCCGCGTCGCCGCAGGATCGTCGAGGGCGAAGGGCTCTCCGCCCGCGCTCAGGTCGAGCTCGCCCGTCGCCGCCAGCATCGCGTCGCGCCAAGCCTCGACCTCGAGACGACGGCGCGGCATGTGACCGTGGAGAAGGTTCTGCGGGTCACTTGCGGCGGCCTCGGGGGAAACGAGTGAACTCTGCCGCCAAGTCGCCGAGTTCAGAATCTCGCGATGGAGCCACTTCAGCGACCAGCCATTCGCGACGAAACGCGCCGCGAGGTCGTCGAGCAGGGCGGGATGGCTGGGCAGCTCGCCGGCGGGTCCGAATTCGCTCGGCGTGGCGACAAGCCCGCGTCCGAAGTGCTGCAACCAGACCCGGTTGACGAGGACGCGGGCGGAGAGCGGGGCCGCCTCCTCGACAAGGGCTCGGGCCATCTCAAGACGTCCGCTGCCCTGCTGGAGCGGACGCGGCGTCCCACCCAGCGCGGGGAAGGCGGAGAGGAAGCGCCTCGGCACCGTTTCCCCCGGCGCGTTCGGGTCGCCGCGCTTGTGCATGGGCAGGTCGCGCGACATGCCGGGAACGTAGTCGAGTTTCGTGCCGTGCTGACCGTCGTCCTTCGACTTCACGAAGAGGGCCGCCTCCGCCACCGCCGGAGCGGTGGCCGTGTGGTATTTCGGGGTGTCCGCGCGGATCGCCGCGATCTCCTTCTCGATGGCGGCGACTTGGTCCTTGAGATCGTCGGGGGCGGGCTTGGCCTTCTTCAAGGCGTCGCGTTTTTCTTCCAGCGACTTCACCTTCTCCCGCGCCACCCTGACAGGTTCCCAAAGCGCGTCGTCCACGACGGGACGATCGACGATCTGCACGCTCGCGAAGACTCCGGCGAGGGCGTAGTAGTCCTCCGCCGAGACGGGGTCGGACTTGTGGTCGTGGCAGCGGGCGCAGCCCAGGGTGAGCCCGAGGAAGGTGCGCCCCACCGCGTCCATGCGCTCCTCCCATTCCTCCGCGACGGTCACGCCGATGATCTCTGGGGGAAGCTGCAATTCCTTCCAGTAGCTCGGACTCAGCCCGAGGAAGCCGAGGGCCGCGTTGTCCTCGGGCTTTGTGCTAGGAAGAAGATCGTTCGCCAGTTGCCGGATCACGAACTGGTCGTAGGGCAGGTCGCGGTTGAAGGCGGCCACGACCCAGTCGCGGTAGAGCCAGGAGGGGCCTTTCGCGTCGCTCCAGGATTCCGTGACATCCGCGTAGCGGGCGAGGTCGAGCCAGTGCCGCCCCCAGCGTTCGCCGTAGTGCGGGGAGGCGAGGTGGTGGTCGATGAGCGCGCTCCAGTCGGAGTCGGAACCGGCGATCGGTGGCAAGCCGGTGAGATCGAAGGAAAGCCGCCGTGCCAGCGTCCGCGCATCCGCCTCCGGCGCGGGAGAAAGCCCGGCCTTCTCCAACTCGGCGAGGATGAAGTGGTCGATGCGGTTTTTCGGCCACGCCCGGTCTTTCACCTCGGGCAGGGCTTGCTCGCGGAGCGGCTGGAAGGACCATGGGAGATCGCGCGTCTCCTCCGCGACGAGTCCGAGGCACGGAGCGAGGCACAAAGCGAAGAAGCCAGATCGAATCCGGCGGATGGCGCGGGCGGTCTCCACCATGGGATAGGGTGCGGGAGAACCCGCGCCGGGCCAAGAGGCGCGGTTGCGCCGCCGACTCCGCCTTCCGGGTTCACTCCGGCTTCCCCTCGGGCCAATGGAGCTTCTCCAGATCGGCGGCCTCCCCGTCGCCAAGCCGGCCCGGCTCGCGGGTTCCGGCGCCTTGGCGTTTTGTCAGGGCATCGCCCAGTTCGGCGCGGGCAGCTTCGGCCAGCTTCATCAGTTCGGCGACCTTCCCGGGATGCGCCTCGGCGAGGTTGCTCTTTTCCTCGGGGTCCGCGGCGAGGTCGTGGAGGGAGAGATCGGTATTGACATTGCGATAGGCGACGGGCAGGCCGCCGTCGCCGCCCTTGCCGTCGGGCAGGGTGCGGTAGTTGTGCGGCAGGACGAGCTTCCAGTCCCCGTCCATGACGGCGTGGAGCTCGTTCTGCTTGTAGTAGAACCAGTAGCCTTCGCCATCGTGGGGATTCTTCGCCCCATCCTCTCCGACGAGCAGGGGGAGGATGTCCTTGCCGTCGATCTTCCGCTCCGGCAGGGCCGCTACGGCGAGTCTGGCGAAGGTGGGCAGCAGGTCGATGTTCATCGCGGCCTCGTCGCAGACCGTTCCGGCGGGGATGCGTCCGGGCCAGCGCATCACGCAGGGCGTCCGCACGCCGCCCTCCCACACCGTGCCCTTGCCCTCGCGGAAGGGCTTGGCCGAACCCGAATGGGTGCCGTAGGAGAGCCAAGGGCCGTTGTCGCTCGTGAAGACGACGAGCGTGTCCCCGGCGAGACCGTTCGTGTCGATGGCGTTGAGGATCTCGCCCACGGACCAGTCGATCTCGGCAATGACGTCGCCGTAGAGGCCGCGCTCCGTCGTTCCCGCGAAGCGTTCGCTCACGTAGAGCGGCACATGCGGCTGGGGATGCGGCACGTAGAGGAAGAAGGGCCGCTCGCGATGGCGGTTGATGAAGTCCACCGCCCGCGCCGTGAGCCAGGTCGTCATCATGCGCTGGTCGCGCTCGTCCGCGAGGCGGAGGCGCTCGTTGCCTTCAAAAATAGGCAGGGGCGGAAAATGCTTCGCGGTCGGATGCTGCGGCCACATGTCGTTCGAGTAGGGGATGCCGAAGTACTCGTCGAAGCCATGCTGCAAGGGCAGGAACTTCTCGTGGTCGCCGAGATGCCACTTGCCGAAGATCGCAGTGGCGTAGCCTTGAGACCGGAGCATTTCGGCCATCGTCGTCTCCTCCGCCGAGATCCCGACGCGGCTCCCTGGCCCGAGAGCCCCGTGGATGCCGACGCGGTTCGGGTAGCAGCCCGTGAGCAGGGCCGTGCGCGAGGCCGAGCAGACCGGCTGGGCGGCATACCAGCGGGGGAAGAGCCGACCCTCCTCCGCCATGCGGTCGAGGTTCGGCGTGGCGAAGCCCTCCGCCCCGTTCGGCCCGATATCGGCGTAGCCTTGGTCGTCGGTGTAGATGACGACGATGTTCGGCGGGCGGTCCGCAAGAGCCGGGAGAATCGCAGCGAGAAGGACGGCAGCGGAAAAGAGGGCGATTTTGCTCATGGGGCAGATGGGATTCGGAAGAAACACTTCCGTATCACAAACACCACCGGATCGGCAAGGACGCAATCGTTGTGGCACAGCCTTCGATTCGACGGGAAACCAGCCCGGTCACCGGTCGAGCGGATAGGACAGACGGCCTTCGTCGCTCAGCTTCTCCAAGGCTTCCCAAAGCAGTCGGTGCCCCCCGCTCGGCAGGACGAGGAAATGCGGTCCGGCTTTGCCGGGAGGGGGATTCGTATTCTCCGGATGTGGCGTTCCAAAAGAAGGTGACTTCGGATGAAATGCCCGTGCCGTTCTTCGGTCCGATTTCGACTTCCAAGGTTCCGTCCCCATCGACATCGCGGCAGGCGAATCCCCACCGTTCGGTGGATTCGTCCCGGCCGACATTGATCAGGGCATGGAAGATTTCCTCGGTTTCGCGATGGATGCGGGTGATCGTGAGCAGTTCGGCGGCGGCATTGGGATCTTTGAGCCCGACATGCATTGTGCCAACCCTCTCCACCCATCCATCCCGGTTGATGTCGTGGATGACCTCCCCTGCTTCCGCCACGTTGTTACCGCGAAAAGGTCGGGGATCCCCCTCGTCCAGCAGCATCCCGTCGTGGGCGTGGAGCGAAATCACATAGTCGGTCTTCAGTGGATCGGGGAACGACACGCTGAGCGGAGGAGCGTCGACACGGTGCGGAGCAGGAAAGAGCCAGTCTTTCCAAGACGACCATTTCAGGCCACGATCCCACGAGTCCCAAGGCCGCTGCAGGTGGCTGGTGCCAATATTCACATCCCTCAGCGTCAAATAGAGAGGATGGTCGGGATCGTTTGGGATGGGAATCTCCTGAATGAGAATCGACCGGTGCTTGCGATGGAAGGCCGAAAAGCGGTGAAACAGTTTATGAAAGTCGTATCCACGGGCGGACTCGGTCTCCACCCAAAGTCGGTGATAGGCGCGAAGCCGTGTCTTCGGATCAATGAGATCCTCAATGGAAGCCGACCGCTTCCAGACGGATTGAAAGACCAGCAACGCGGCGCAGGTGACCGCGAGCGCACCCGAGACTGTCCAGCACATCGTCGTCCGCTTCATCTCAGGGTGGAGGCTACACCGACGGGGACGACCGTGTCCAGCCTGAAGCGCAGGAGGGCAAGAAAGGCGATTTTGCTCATAAGAATGCTTGGAATCGGCGCAGAGACGTTCTTATCATACAAGGTCGCCGCCCGACAAGGCACGATTCCCCTTCCGGACCTTTTACCTTTCACTTTTCACCTTTTACTGCGCGCTCCGCGCGCCTCCGCCATGACCATCCGCACCGACGACTACGAGAAACTCGGCAAATTCTACCTCGGCCGAAGCTACGACCCCGGCGAGAAAACGCTCGAAGACGACCTCGTCCTCTACGATTCCAAGGACCTCGTCACCCACGGCGTCGTTCTCGGCATGACCGGATCGGGCAAGACCGGCCTTTGCATCGCCCTGCTGGAGGAAGCGGCGATGGACAACATCCCCGCCATCGTCATCGATCCGAAGGGCGACATCGCGAACCTCCTCCTCACCTTCCCCGACTTCAGCCCCAAGGAATTCCGCCGCTGGATCAACGAGGACGACGCCGCGAAAAAAGGCATCTCCCCCGACGAGTTCGCCGTCAAGACCGCAGAGACTTGGAAAAAGGGACTCGAAGACTGGGGCCAGTCCGGTGAGCGCGTCCGCGAGTTCAGCAACAAGGTCGACATGGCGGTCTACACGCCGGGGTCGAACGCCGGCCTGCCCGTCTCCATCCTCAGCTCGCTGGACGTGCCCGACTTCGAGATTCTCGACGACGCCGAATCCCTCTCCGAACGCATCGAGTCGACCGTCTCCAGCCTGCTCTCCCTCGTCGGGAACAATGCCGACCCCCTCCGCGACCCCGAGCACATCCTCCTGTCGAACATCTTCGCCCACACCTGGAAGGCCGGGCACGGTGTCACCCTCGAAAGCCTGATCCGCCACATCCAGGTCCCGCCCTTCGACAAGATCGGCGTGATGGACCTCGAAACGGTCGTCCCGCAGAAGAGCCGCCTCGATCTGGCGATGAAGATGAACAATCTCCTCGCCTCGCCCGGCTTCTCCACCTGGCTGGAAGGCGAGCCGCTCGACATCAAGCGCATGCTCCACACGCCCGAGGGCAAGCCGCGCATCTCCATCTTCTCCATCGCCCACCTCAACGACGCCGAGCGCATGTTCTTCGTCTCGCTGCTCCTGAACCAGACCCTCGGCTGGATGCGGGCGCAGTCGGGCACGACGAGCCTCCGCGCCCTCCTCTACATGGACGAGATCTTCGGCTACCTGCCGCCCTCGGCGAACCCACCCTCGAAGAAGCCGATGATGACCATGCTGAAGCAGGCCCGCGCCTTCGGCCTCGGCGTGCTCCTCGCCACGCAGAACCCCGTCGATCTCGACTACAAAGCCCTCTCCAACATCGGCACCTGGTGGCTCGGCCGGCTCCAGACCGAGCGCGACAAGGCCCGCGTCCTCGACGGACTCGAAGGCGCCGCCGCCAGCAACAACAGCGGCTTCAACCGCGCGAAGATGGAGCAGCTCCTCGCCGGGCTCGGCAACCGCATCTTCCTGATGAACAACGTCAACGACGACGCGCCGACCGTCTTCCATGTGCGCTGGGTCATGAGCTACCTCACCGGCCCCCTCGCCCGAGGCCAGATCAAGGAGCTGATGGGCGATAAGCGTAAGAAGATCGCCGCCGCCAAGGCCGCCGCTCCCACGCCGTCCGCCGACACGCCCAAGCCCGCCGCACCGAAACCGATGCGGCCACGGCTTCCCCGGGGAGCGCAGGATTTCTTCGTCCCCGCCGGTCCCGGCGTGCCGCCCGAGGAAATCAACTACGTGCCCGCCATCTTCCGCCTCGGCGAGGCCCGCTACGAGGACAGCGCCAAGGGCGTCTCCGGCGTCGAGTCCGTCGTGCTGCTCAATCCAATCGACGACGCCAGCGGCAACGTCGATTGGAGCCGGAATCTCGACCTTCCCAATGGCCTCGCCGCGAACCAGCTCGGCTCCGAGCCCGTCGCCGGAGCCGCCTTCTCCGACCTGCCGCAAAGCCTCCTCGACGAGAAGCTCTGGGCGAAGCTCGGGAAGGAGTTCGTCGACTGGATCTACGGCAACCACCGCCTCACCGTCCTGAAAAGCCCGCTCACCGGTCTGATCTCCAATTTCGGCGAGACCGAAGGCGACTTCCGAGCCCGTCTCGTCCATGCCGCCCACGAGGCCCGCGACGCCAAGGTCGCCGAGCTGCGTTCGAGCTACGAGAAGCGGATCAAGGCCGTCGAAAGCAAGATCGCCAAGGCCATGGACGCCGTCGTCGAGCAGAAAGCCCAGGCCAGCAGTGCGAAGATGGACACCGCCATCCGCGTCGGCAGCACCATCCTCGGCGCGATCCTCGGAAAACGCATTTCCGCCACCTCGGGCCGCGGAGCCATGTCCGGTGCCTCCCGCGCCTGGAAGGAGAGCCGAGACGTCGCGAGAGCCGAGGAGATGGTCGATGAATACCAGCGCGAGCTAGAGGACATGGAGCGCGACTGCGACGAGCAGATCGAGAAGCTGAAAAACTCGATGGACCCGATGACCGAGCGGCTGGAGAGCTTCACCCTCACTCCGCTGAAGAAGAACTGCACCGCCAAGGCCGTCGGCATCGTCTGGATGCCCTACCGCACCGACCCCAAGCCCACGCTCGGGGCGGCGTGGTGAAAAGACGCATGAAGAGCCATCCAACCGGCATCATGGAACTGTAGCCGAGGTCATTGACCTCGGTCGAACGTCGCAGGGACGTCCGATCCGCCCTCAGTGAGGGCGGCTACAGGGATCGCCGATCAAACGTCGCCCGAGCTGAATTTTTCAGAAATGGCAGATCGCAAAGAGACAGACCCGAGGATGACATCCCCCCACTCAACAGGGTCGAGCCCCACACCCGACCCTCTTTCCTCCCTCGCCGAACTCCGCTGCCTCGACCACGCGCATTTCTGGCATCCCTTCACCCAGATGCGCGACTGGTGCGCTTCGGAGGAGGATCCGCTCGTCCTCGTCTCGGGGCGCGGCGCGATCCTGACAGACGCCCAAGGAAACGACTACCTCGACGGCAACAGCTCGATCTGGACGAACCTCCACGGCCACCGGCATCCCGCCATCGACGCCGCTATCCGCGAACAGCTCGACCGCCTCGCCCATTGCTCCGCCCTCGGCTTCGCCAACGAACCCGCCATCCGCCTCGCCGCCAAGCTCGCCGAGGTCGCTCCGGGCGATTCGCTCACCCGCGTCTTCTTCACCGACGACGGCTCCACCGCGGTCGAATGCGCCTGCCGCATGGCCGCGCAATACCGCGAGCGCGTCGGCGAGACAGAGCGCCGGCGCTTCGTCGCCTTCGACGGGGCCTACCACGGCGACACGATCGGAGCCGCCTCGCTCGGCGGCATCCCCGTCTTCCACGGCCTGAACGGGGCCGTCGGCTACCCGGTGAGCCGCTTCTCGGCGGTGAAGGAACTGGAGGCGCTCGACGAGACCGCCGCCCGCGAGGTGAACGCGGTGATCATCGAGCCCCTCATCCAAGGCGCGGCGGGGATGCGGCTCTGGCCCGCAGGCATGCTGCGCCGCCTTCGCGAATGGTGCGACCGGCACGACGCCTTCCTCATCCTCGACGAGGTCATGACTGGATTCGGACGCACCGGCAAGCTCTTCGCCTGCGAGCATGAGGAGGTCGTCCCCGATTTCCTCTGCCTCGCCAAGGGACTCACCGGCGGCTACCTGCCCCTCGCCGCGACCCTGACGACCGAACGCGTCTTCGCCGCCTTCCTCGGCCGCTACGAGGAGCAGCGGACTTTCTTCTACGGACACAGCTACTGCGGCAACGCCCTCGCTTGCGCCGCCGCCCTCGCCAGCCTGCGCGTCTTCGAGGAGGAACGCGTCCTCGGCGCCCTGCCCGCGAAGATCGCGGCCCTCGCCGACGCCCTGCGCGAGGCGAAGGAGCGCTGCCCCCACTTCGGCGAGGCGCGGCAGATCGGCCTCGTCGCCGGGATCGATCTCGTCGAGGCGGCTACCGGTAAACCCCTCGACTGGCGCGAGGAGACCGGAGCGAAAATCTGCCGCCAAGCGCGCCGCTACGGACTGCTCACCCGACCGATCCTCGACACCCTGACATTGATGCCACCGCTCTGCGTGACGGAGGATCAAATCCGGGATTCCGTCAGTGCTCTTGTTAGGGCGGCGGGGGATCTTCTTGGATAAAACGGGACGCGGAGCTTGAACGCCCTGCCGTTTTTGCATAGGCTCGGGGAGTCAAACGTCCATCCATCGTCAGAAGTCCGCGTCCGACCATCGGCAACCTTCGGAATCCCGGCATGAATCCCCATCCCGCGCTGTCCATCCTCCTTGCCGCCGCTGCGGATTCCCCCGTCGCCGATCCGCCGACTTGGCCGGTCGTGGTCCTTCCCGTGCTTTTCCTGGTCGGTTTCGTCCCCTTCTGGTGCGGCGTCGTCTGGCTCAGCAGCCGCTTCAGCGGATGGAGCCGCGTCGCCGCGCACTACCGGGCCGACCGCAAGCCCGAGGGACGATACGCCAGCTCCCTCGGCTGCGTCGGCTGGGGACGGCACAATGCCTTGCAGTTCCACCTCGCCGAGGAAGGCGCCTTCGTGCAGATGCCCCTCATCTTCAGCACCGGCTACGCACCCTTGTTCCTCCCTTGGAAGGATCTCCACTCCCCGCAGCCAGCCTTCAGCCCCCTCTACAAATGCGTCAAGATCGCCATCGGGCATCCCTGCCGCGGCCACCTCGTCGTGCCGAAAGCCTTCTACGAACAAACCCTCCGCCCCCGTCTGACCGAACCATGAACGCTACACACCTCGCCTCCGCCCTCCTCGCCCTCGCCCTCGCCCTGGCCATCAGTCCCTCATCCGTGCGCGCCCAATCCCAAGAGGAAAAAGACGCCCTCATCCAGGCCGTCGGCAGCGATGCCGGGGAGGCCCTGTTCTCGGTGCATTTCGCCGTCAACTCCCTCGCCGAAAACTGGCAGAAGAACGTGTTCGCCGATTTCCAGGCCAAGGAACTCGCCGCCAGCTACAAAGGCAGCGCCGAGAAGGTCCTCGGCCTCGTCAAAGGCAAGTCCGCCAAGTTCGAGGAAGGGGCCGGACTTCTCCTGAAGCAGGCCACCGTCCTCGAAGCTTGGATCCAGACCAAGGAGGACAGCCTCGGAGACAGCTACCGGAAGCTCAAAGCCCAGACCGACACCATCCTCTTCCCTTCCGCCGTCGCATCCGGCGGGTCGGCCACGGAGAAGGCGGCGGCCGATCCGGTCAAGGGGCCGGGCATCGAGCTGGAGATCGTCAAGTCCGTGGCCCCCAAGGGAAAACCAGGAACGCTCGGTAAGATGACCGTGAGCCGCCTCGGCGAAGGCCTTCCCCTTCTCGCGGAATGGAAGTACCCGGACGGCAACGGCGACCAAGGGCTCGCCATCCCCTTCCCCGGCACCGGCAAGCTCGCCGTCTTCTTCGGCAAGGGGGTCAAGACGCTCTCCCTCTACCATCGCAAGGGCAATGGCAGGATCAGCGGCCACTGGTGTACCGCCAATCCCAGCACGAAGATCCAGTCGGTCGAACTGACGCAGACCAGCCCCGACGCCTACACCATGGAGGGCGAGAACGGCAAGTTTAGCATGACGATCCATCAGGAGGGCCTCGCCGCCGTCACTTGGACCTTCGACGACGGCGGCAAAGCCATCGGCATCGGCGTGGTGGAGGGCGACTACCTCGCCGCCGTCGCCGTCGATCCCGACCAGAAGGCGGGCGTCGGCCTCTACACCCTCGCCGACGACTTCGCCACCGCGACGAGCCGCTGGACCATGGTTGGTGCGGGCGGCGCAGGCACCGAGGAACTCAAGGTGACCAGGATCCCCGAGGGCTTCTTCCAGCCCATCGCCGCAGGCAACGCGCCCCCCGCCGCCCCTTCGCCCCGCAACAGCGAGGTCGAAGCCGAAATCCGCCAGATCGCCGAGTCTCTGCGCGAAGATTTCAGCAAGGCCGCGCAGTGGAAACCCTCCACCTCCCAGCTCAACTCCATCTCCCGCACTTTGAACGACGCCGAGAAGCTCCGCGCCTACGCGGAAACCCTCTACGCCAGCCTGCCAGCCGATCAGTCCGCCGCCAAGCCCGGCCAGACGGAAATCTTGATCACCGGTCCCGAACTCAAGGACTTGCCCGGCGGCTATGGCAAGGCCATCGAGCACTTCAAACCCGGCGTCGAGATCTACGGTTTCAAATACGTCGAACCCGGCAAGACCACCGGCATGGCCTACGACGGCCTCTTTCGGAGAGACGGCCAATGGTTCTTCCTGCCCAAAGCCTGGCGCGCCTTCTCCCAGCCGTGAAACGGAGAGCGGCATCGAATGCGAAGCCGCATTTGCCTTATCTGGCGGAGTGCATCCCCTGACCTCGCGCAATCCACCGCCATTCCTCCATGTCCACAGACCCCGCTTGGCAAGATCTGGAAGCGCTCCGCTCAAAGCATCAACTCGCCCTCGACGCGCTGGACCGCACCCGATGGGAGGGAGGAGGGCCGATCTATCCGGCGGAGGTGAACGAGTTCATGTCGTCGCTGATCCGTGGCCCGTGGCATATCCACAACTACGATCCGGCCCTCACCCCAAAGACCCTCGCCAATCTGTCCGAGGCCAGCCTCGACGACATCCGCCAGCTTTTTCTCCACCTCCACCGCAGCGAGCGCTTCACCACCGGGGCGTGGACGGGCATCCTGCAAGGCGACGTGCCGCTGTCGGCCGTCTTCGACCGGCTCGAATCTCTGGTGGCGCCGCAGCCCGACCTGCGCGTCCCCAAGCCCCCGGTCATGCATCCCTTGGCCATCTCCGCGATGCGGCAGGCCCGGGTGTGGTTCTGTTTCGTCCTCGTCGCCATCGCGCTCGGCCTGCTCGTCGAATATCTGCGCACCCACGGCTACATTGCCCGGGGCAACCTGCCCACTCCCCTTTACATCCTCGCCGTCGGTTGCTCCTTCGTCTGGGCCTTCTGCCTGATCGTCGGCTGGCGCGGCCAGCGCGAAATCGCCCGCATCCGCCGAGGCGACTATCTCGCCTGCTGGCCTTATGGTGGAGGCGGGGTCGGTGCGGACGCCATTTATGACCGCAGGAGAAAAGTCCAGCTTCTCTTCTTCATTCCGTTGATCGCCTTCGCCCTCGGCGGTCTCGCCCTCGGCGGCATTGGGGCCTACATGAAAAGCGATTGGCAGATCATCTGGCAGTTCGGCTTGGGCGGCACCGCCATCGGGCTTGGCATCGGTCTGCTCGTCGCCGTTCCGACTTGGTTGATCATGGGCATCCGCATTGCCATCGTGGAGAAGCTCCCCTCCGAGACGATCTTCACCGAATCCGGTTTCTACCAGCCCGGTCGATTCGTTCCCGTCAAGTCTTGGGCCAAGGTCCGACGCGAGATCACCCTTAAGTTTCCCGACGGCTACGACAGCCGCACCCGCTTGGACATCAAGCTGCATCAACACAGTCCCCTGCGTCCCGAGCTGGTCAACAAGGGCACGACCTCCTACTTCGTCATTCCCGTTCCCGAAGGGCGGGAGGACGAAGCCTTGGCTCTCGTCGAGCACTATCGTTCTTGAGCGGGTGTCGGCGGGTTATGAACCACGGATGGCTCACGCTGATCTGTTCATTTGCGCGGACCGGATGTCCAACGACGTTCGATCGAGTCTGATGACCTCGGCAATCAATGGTCACGCCCTGCTTCCGGCGGCGGAGACCGCGATGCGCCAAGTCGAGGCGAGGATGAGCGCGGCCCCGATCCATTGCATGGTGCCGAAACGCTCGTCGAAGAGAAGCCAGCCGCCGAGGGTCGTTGCGACGGGCCAGAGCGTTTGCAGCGAGGCTCCGGTGGTGACGTCGAGGCAGCGGTAGCCTTCGTTCATCGCGAGCTGGCCGCCGCTCGCCGCCACCGCCGCGAGGACGAGCAGCGCGATTTGCACGCCGCCGAGCGCCGACAGATTGGGGATGGCGAGCGCCGCCACGGGGCCGAGGATCCAGAGGCATTGCGCGAGGTAGATCACGCCGATGGAGTGCCGGTGCGAGAGCTGGCGCACGAGCACGACCGACCAAGCCGCCATCGCCGCGCCGAGGAGCGCGACGATCTCGTGGAGGCCGATGGAAAAGGGTTTGTCCCCTCCGTTCGGACCGACGAGGAGGACGATGCCCGCGAAGGCCGCCGCGAGCCAGAGGAAGCGGCGCAAAGAGGGGCGCTCGCCCAGCGAGACCATCGCGATGAGCGAGGCGAAAACGACGTAGGTGTTGCAGATGAGGGTCGCCTTGCCCGCCCCGAGCGAGGGCACGGTCCAGTAGTAGGCGGCGGTGCCGAGCAACCCGGTCAGGCCGCGCAGGACGAGGGAGCGGTCGAGGAAGACCGGGGCGACGCGCACGGGCTGGCTTCCCCGGAAGAAGGCGAGCACCACGAGCGTCCCGATGGCGGCGCGGAAGAGCAGGGCCACGTCCGGCGGGACGGTGCCGTCGCGACCGAGATGCCTCAGCAGCAGCGTGTTCACCGTGAAGGCGAGCACGGAGAGGATCATCACGGCGATACCGCGCCGCGTCCGGGCGGGCGCGTCGGGAACGGGGAGGTCGGTGGCGGCGGAAGGCGGCGTATTCATGTCGGACAACAAAAAGGCCCCGAGGGGTGCTCGAGGCCGATGCCGGAAAACGCGTGGGGTGGGGGAAGTTCGGAAAGGCGTTGTCGATGGTACGATCCTCGAGAGGCTGCGTCAGCGAAGTCGGATTCGCCAGACGACGGCGACGCCCGCAACGGGGCGGGCGAAGGCGGCGTGGACAGGTTTCCCAAGGGAGGGTTTCATCGGAGGAACGGAGACAAGGTGCGCGAGGGCGGGCGGAAACGCAAGCGTGGGCTGTGGCTTTCGGCGATGGCGTAGTCCGTGATTTTTTCTCTCCTACTCCTACTCCTACTCTTCCTCATACCTCCTACTCAATTCGAATGTCGGGGGACCTCCGATTTTGAGCAGGAGGTATGAGGAAGAGTAGGAGTAGGAGGGGGATCACTTTTCACCGAACACCCTCCGTCCCCCCATCACCGTCAGTTGCGGACGGATTTGCCGGATCTCCTCCGCCGGGCAGGTCAGATAGTCGCGATCAAGGACCACGAAATCCGCGAGCTTGCCCGGTTCGAGGGTGCCGAGCTTCTCTTCGTCGAAGCTCAACCACGCGGGCCAGATCGTGAGGGAGCGCAGGGCGTCGAGCCGGTTCAGGCGCTGGTGCTCGCCATGGACTTGACCGCGGTCGTCGCGCCGGTTCACGGCGATGTCGAGCATGAGGAAAGGATTGAAGGCGTTCATCGCCCGGTCGGGGTCGAAGCCGATCATATGGTCGCTGTTGAGTCCGACGGGCACCCCCGCTTTGACCCATTCCGCGAGGCCAAGGAAGCGCTCTGCCCAGTCGGGGCCGTAGATCCTCGCGATGAAATCGGCGTCGCGTTCGTAGAGGTAGCCTTGCGTGTCGACGCCGGCGTTCACCGACTTCGCGAGGGCCGCCATCCTTAGCGTGGGGAAATAGCAGTGGATGAGGTTGAAGCGGCGCTCGCGGATGTCGGGTTGCGTTTTCGCGACGGTCTCGACGGCGCGCAGCACGGCCATGGCCCCGCCGTCTCCGGTGACGTGGGCGCTCATGGGCCAGCCGAGCCGGTTCACGGCGGCGAAAATGTCCTCCATCTGCGCGGGGCTGTAGTTTTGGCTGCCGGTGTAGGCGGGGTCGGTGTTGCGGTAGAAGGCGGTGCGCTTCTCCCCGTGAGCTTCGCTGAGCCAAGTCGTGCCCCAGTGGATGCCGCCATCGACGGTGATCTTGAGGCAGGTGGCGCGGACGAGGTCGTCGCCCTCTCCGGGCGCGATGCCGAGCTGCTTCACGTAGCCCTCGACCCCAGCGGCGTCCTTGGCGGAGAAGCGGAAGGTGCCGCGAACCCTGACATTCAGACGATTTTTCGCCGCCTGTTTGCGAAAGAAGCCGAAACCCGCCCGGTCCGTGGCGCGTTCGAAGATGGTGGTGATGCCGACGGAGTTGTAGACCTTGACGAGCTCCTCGTGCTTCGCCTGCACCGCCTCGGCGGGATGGACCTTGGGCGGGGGCATGCGCCCGCGCAGGGTGGCTTGGCCGCCGTGCATCAGCACGGGGCGGCCGTCCTCGCGCACGACTTCGCCGTCGGGCAGGGCCGCCTCGGGATCGTCGAGGTCGAGGGCCTTCCAACCCGCGGAGTTGAGCACCGTCTTCGTGACGGAGATGAAGACGACGGGATGCTCCGTCGTCGCGGCGTCCAGCTCCTCCGGCGTGGGGAAGCGCTGCTCGGCGAGCCGGGTGATCTCGTTGCGCGGCACCTCGAGCCACGTCCCCGGCGGCTCGTCGGCGGCTTGTCGGCGGATCCAGTCCTGCACCTCGGCGATGCTGCGCAGTTCGGTGTACTCGCCCGAGAGCGCGGCGCGGGCCGCGCCGAGACTGTGGCAGTGGCTTTCGACGATGCCGGGGATCACGGTTCGTCCTTCGAGATCGACGATTTCCGTCCCCGGCCCGGCGAGGGCGCGCACCGCCCCGTTCGAGCCGACGGCCACGAGCTTGCCGTCCTTCACCGCAAGGGCTTCGGCGAGGGACTCGGCGGCATCGAGGGTGACGATCCTCCCGTTCAGGTAGACCGTCTCCGGCGCTTCCGCCAAGGTGGAGACGGTGCTCATCAGGAGGAGGGACGGAAGGAGAAAGCGGAGTTTCATGGGGGGCTGTGAGTGATCGGGGATCATGCAAAGATGGCGGAGCGGGCCGTCTGCCGTCAAGGCCGGCGGGTGCGGGTTCGCGTCCTGTGGCGCGGTTTCGGGTTTCTCCTTGCGGTTCGAATGCGCATTGGAGCACCTCCCTTTCTATCCGCTCCGGGACTACGGGCTGAAACGGATGGTCCGATGCTGCGGCGAATGTGGCTGTGATGATCGGCGAGGATGTGGTAGAGCGGTCGCTTGGCGCAAAGGCGTCAAGCTGACCCGTCCCGCCCTCGGGGTGACGCCTTGAGGAATCCCTGTGCGCCTACGGCTCCTGCCCCGGCGAGGCCTTGATCGCGGCGGACCCGGTGATCTGGCCGTGGGCCGCGCTGCCGGAATGGTCGGGGACGATACCGGAGAGATGGCGGTCGAGGGGGAAATGCAGGAGGGTCTCCGCGTCCACTGCATGCTGCCGCTCCGGTTGGAAAGGGGCGGCGTAGCGGACTCCCTTGCTGAGGCGGATTTCATCCACCCAGCCGAGGAAGGGTCGGCTCGGGTTACCTTTCCCGTCGGGGTCTGCGCCAAGGTAGAGGGGAAGGCCGTTGCGCGTGCGCTTCCCTTGCGCCGGGCTGCGGGCGGCCTCCTCCCCGTCGAGGTAGAGGACGAGAGCGTTCCCGTCGAACACGCCCGCCACATGGGTCCAGCGCATCAGGGGAAGCGTTTTCGGGGCGGTGGCTCGGGCGTAGTTCCCGTCCAGATGCACGATGAAGGAGACCCGGCCCCCTTGGGAGAAGAGGCCGAATTCGGAGTTTTCGGTCTTGGAGACGATACCGGATTCGGAGGGCGCGGGATTGGCCAGATAGACCCAAGTTTCCAGGGTGAAGGGACCGTCGGGCAGGTCGAAGCGGGCGGCATCCACCCGCACTCCGGCGCTTTTGCCGTTGCCCAGTTGCAGCGCGCTGGGCTTGGCGGCGGGGGCGAAGGCCTGCTCGGGCAGCTTCGTGAAGGTCCACGGGGCGACGACGCGGCGCGGCGGCAGGGTGGCTCGGGCGTCCTCCTCCAGATAGTCGGCTTGCAGGATGAGCACGGGGGCTTGCACTTTTGGTGGCAGGTCGGGTCGGTCGCGCGTGCAATGGAAGGCGACAGCCTGGCTCTCGCCCGGAGCCAAGGCGAGGTGGGCGTGGTCGGGCGTGACGGTCCATTCCGCGTTGTTCGCGGTGACGAGCGCGTCTGCGGGGGTGAGGGTGAATTCGAGCGGTCGTTGCGAGGGATTGGTCCATTTCATCTCGAAAACGCCGCCGCCTCGCCCCGTCTCGTCCAGAGGGAGGGGACGGGAGACGATCTCCGGGGCCATCCCCATCGCCAGGGTGAGGTCGGCCCCGCGCTCCACGGTGTAGCGCTTCGGATCGATCACCGCGCCGACTGGCAGGGTGCTGACGCGGATGCCCTCCGGGCGCACCGTGACGAGGTTGCAATGGTGCAGGTAGCCGACCTGCGGGTAGTCGCCGGGGATGCCGCCGCCAGTGGCCGCGAGGGCGAAGTATTCGATGCCGTCCTTGACCCCGTCGTAGCGCAGCTTGTGGATGTGTCCGGCGAAACAGGCGCTGACGTTGCCGTTCTCGACGAGGAGCCGATGGACTTCGTCCCAGTTGCTCTCGGGGTAGATGTCCGGTGCCCAGCGGGGGTGGTGCATGAAGACGAAGATGTGCTCCAGACCCTTCATCTCCTGCAAGGACTGGCGCAGCCAGGCGAGCTGGGTGGCGCTGAACTTCTGCTGGGCGGGGTCGCCGAAGTGGCGTTGGGCCTCGGGGTTGGCGGGATCGCCTTCGTCGGAGAAGAGGACGAGGAAGCCGCTCTTTTTGTGCTCGAACCAATACCAGAGCGGGCCGAAGTGCTTTTCGTAATTGGTCTCGTGCTCGGTCGGGGGGCGGTTTTCGCCGCGCCAATAGATGTCGTGGTTGCCCGCCACCGGGAACCAGGGCATGCGCAGCCGGTTCATGATGCCGCGATATTCCTCCATTTGCTGCATCCATGGCTCCTGGGTGTTGTAGCCTTGGACGAGGTCGCCCACGGTCATGACGAGATCGGGATCGAGCAGGTTGGTGTCTTCGACGGCTCGGGCGAGGATGTGGACGCCTTCCGCCGGCCCGCCGGTGCGGTCGCCGTAGATGATGAAATGGAAGCTGTCCTCCCCCTTCGGCAGGGGCAGGATCCGTTCGCTTTCGCGGCTGGTGCGGATCTGCTTCGGCTCGTCCGCATGGACGGTGGCGAGGAGGGCGAGTGGCAACAGGGCGAGGAGCGGGAGGCGCAGCGGGGGCATGGCCGGGGAGGGCAGTGGCATCAACAGGCAGGGTGGCGACAGGCGGGTTTTGCAGTCAATCGAGAGGATCGGCAGATGGCTCAATTCTCCCACCGCGGTCGCTTTACCCCGACATAGGAGATGAAGAGGCCGAGGACGATATGGATGAGCAGGACGAGGAAGCCCAGCCACATCGGGCCGAGCCAGGTGTCGGTGACTTCTCGGATGTAGCGGAGGTAGTCCTTCTCCATCCCGTCCATGATCCCCGACCAGCTCCAGTAGGCGGAGATGAAGGGGCGCGTCAGCCAGCCGGCCCAGTCGGGCAGGGCGAGGACCGCGCCGGAGAGCGGTAGCTGGAAGCCGACGAGGTAGATCGACAGCAGCGAGGCCTGGTCGGCGGTGCGGGAGAGGGAGGAGATGCCGAGGCAGATCGCGGTCATGGCCCCGTTGACGAGGAGCAGGAGGAGGAAGTGCGGCAGCATGGAGCGCGAGGGGATTTCGCAGATGCTTTGCACGAAGACCGTCATCCAGAGCGACTGGAGCAGGACGAGCACGGAGAGGAAGGCGACCTTGCTGGAGAGATAGGCTAGGGGGCGGACGCCGCCCAGCTTCTCCTTCTCGAAGATGAGCCGTTCCCCCGCGATCTCGCGGGCGGAGTTGTTCGAACCCATCAGGGTGAGGAGGATGACTTGGAACATGACCAGCCCCGAGACGAGGCCGCCGAGGTTCAGGTTGAAGGTCATGGCCTCGCGCTCGGCGTTGTATTCGGCGAGGTTCGAGGGGAGCGATTCGGAAAGCCGTCGCGTCTGCTCGACTCCGTCGAGCTCGAAGACGACCACGAGGAAGGGGAAGATGACGAGGATGGCGAGCTGCAAGAAGATTTGCCCCTTGTCGCGGAAGAAGAGCTGCCACCGCCGCAGGAAGAGGGCGAGGAACTGCGCCGCCGCTCCCGGCGTGGTCGCCGAGACGGACGCCTCCGGCGTGGAGGCGTGGCGGCGGGGGAGGGCGTCGTCGTAGGCGTCGCGGTGCTTCGCCCAGCTCTCGGCCCATTCCTCGGTCTTGCGTTTGGCGAGGCGCGGGTAGACGTCCTCGGCTTTTTCGACGGAGAAGTAGTGCTCCAGCGCCCGCGGCGGGCCGTGGTAGACGACGCGCCCGGCGTCGAGGACGAGGACGGAGTCGTAGAGGTCGAGGTTCGCGAGGCTGTGGGTGACGTTGGCGACGAGGCGGTGCTCGTGGCGGCTGAGCTGGTGCATCAGCTCGACGATCTCCTGCTCGCTCTTCGGATCGAGGCCGCTGGTGACCTCGTCGCAGAGGAGGAGGACGGGTTCGGTGACGAGTTCGAGGGCGAGGGAGAGGCGGCGGCGCTGCCCGCCCGAGAGCACCTTCACGGGGCGGTCGCGGAGGGCCTCCAGCCCGGTCGAGGCGAGAACCTGGTCGACGAGCCGGTCGAAGGCTTTGCGGTTTTTCGTTTCGGCGCGGAGGCGCACGGCGGCCTCGACGTTCTCCTCCACGGTGAGGGATTCGTAGGCGATGGAGAATTGCGGCACGTAGCCGATCTCGGAGGCTTCGAGGTCGCCCTCCTCGGAGAGGTTGCGCCCGTTCCAGAAGATGCTGCCGGAGGTCTCCTGGTTGATCCCGGCGATCAGCTTCAACAGGGTCGACTTCCCGCATCCAGAGGGTCCGACGATGGCCATGAAGTGGCCGGTGGGGACGCGGAGGTCGATTTGATCCAAGAGGGCGACCTCGTCCTTCCCTTTCTGGATCGCGAAGCGGATGTCTTTGAGTTCGAGCACAGGGAAGGTTTTACGGGAGAAGCGGCACGGACGCAATCTTGGAATGAGAAGGAACGTGGAAACTGCGATTTCCCCTTGTTCCCCCGCCAGCATGGCGTTTCTTTGATCCCATGGCCTCGAAGCGCCGGAAGAAAGCGAAAGGCTCCTTCAACCCGCTGAAGTTCGTCCTCATCACCGGGGGCGCGCTCCTCGTCCTGCTTGTTGTCGGGCTGCTTGTGGCGAAGTCGATGGTGGACGGCTGGCTGCGCGGCGAGGGTTTCCGCGACTGGCTTGCGAAACGCGCCGCCACGGTGCTGCGCTCGGAGGTGACTCTAGCGGAACTGGAATGGAAAGGCTCGGAGGTCTACACGAAGCGCTTCGTGGCGTTCGGTTGCGAGGACGCGGGCTTTTCCGAACTCGCCCTCGACGGGATGCGGGCGCGGGCGGGCGGGGTCGTGGACAAGGCTTTCCGCGTGCCCGAGGTCTCGGTGAACCGTCTCGATTTGCGTTTCTCCCCGCAGCGGAAGGCGGGGCTGGCTTGGGAAGGGGAGGGGACCTCGGCGGCGACCGCCCCGAAGATGCCCGCGTGGCTCGCGAAACACCTGCCCGACCGCGTCGAGGTCGAGGAGATCGCGGTGGCGGCGACGCGGGTTTCGGTCGAGAAGGCGGAGGGGCAGGTTTTCCTCCTCAACGGGACGAGGACGGTCTTGAAGCCCGATTTCCGCACCGGATTCTGGGCGGTCGAGGGGAAGGGGGGCAAGATCGTCCTGCCGGACCAGCCCGAGATCGCCCTGAAGGATCTCGGCTTGCGCTGGAAGGGGAGCGAACTCTTCGTCGACCGTTGCGCCCTCGGTATCTTCAAAAACGGCCACATCGACGGCAAAGGCGAGATCGGCTTCGAGGATCCCGGGCATTTCGACCTCGACCTGCAAATCTCCTCCATCGACGTCGACGAACTGGTCCAGGGCGAATGGCGCGACCGCCTCTCCGGCACGGTCCACGGCCCCGTCCGCATCACTGGCGCGCCGGGGGCGCTCGTCTACGAAGGCACTCTGAACCTCTCCGACGGCGTGGTCCAGTCGATCCCGGTCCTGAACCTCGTGGCCAAATACACGCGTTCGGAGCGCTTCGAGCGGCTCGTCCTGAACCAGGCCAAGGCCGATTTCAAACGCGAAGGCGAGCGGCTTGAACTGCGGAACCTCGTCCTCCAGTCCGACGGGCTCGTGCGGGTCGAGGGACAGGTCGATCTCGTCGGGCAGCAACTCGCCGGCGAGTTGCGCGTGGGGGTGACGCCCGGCACGATGCGCTGGATTCCCGGCGCGGAGCGCCTCGTCTTCACCGAGGACCGCGACGGTTTCCTCTGGGCGCCGATGAAGCTCGCGGGGACCGCGGACCAGCCGAAGGAGGACTTGAGCGCCCGCCTCGTCGCGGCGGCGGGGGAGGCGATCGTCAAGGATCTGCCCGAGGGTTTGCTTGAGGCCGCGAAGGGATTGCTCGGCCCCGGCACGGTTCCTCCGGGCGGGGAGCAGGGGCGGAGCCCGCCGTCCGACGACCTCCTCGAACAGGGCCGGAAGGCGCTCGAACTGCTCTCGCCCTTTCTGAAAGCGCCGTGACCACTCCCTCCCTTTTGCGCTTCGTGGCACAAGGCTGGCGGGAGCTTGTGAAATTTTTCACAAATTCGCCTTGCGAGTGTTCCCGCCGTGTTTAGGATGGGGCTTCCCGCGAAAGAGCCAACGCTTTCGCGCCGGATTACTGGAGCGTTTCCCCCGCGCCTCCGATTTCGACGATGGCCCTTCCAACCCTCATGGCATCCTTTGATTCCTTCCTCCCGCTGCTCGCCGCAGGGGGGATCGGTGCGCCTTCGCTCCCCGAGCTGGGCTGGTTCACCAACTCCATTTTCGTGGCCATCCTCGTGACCCTCGGCATCCTCCTCTTCACCCGTCTCGCGACGAAGCGGATGGAGCTGGTTCCGGGGCCGAAGCAGAACTTCGTCGAACTGGTCATCGAATTCCTCTACGGGCAGGTCGAGGGCATCGTCGGCAAGCATGTCGCGCCGAAGGCCTTCCCCCTCCTTGCCACGATTTTCATTTTCGTCCTCGTCTCGAACTGGTTCGGGTTGATCCCCGGCGTCGGCACGATGGGTTTCGGCCCGACGAAGTCGGCTCTGGTCCTCGACACCAGCGTGGTCGACGACCACGGGCACGCCGCCTACGTGCCGCTGCTGCGTCCCGCCACGGCGGACTTGAACATGACCCTCGCCCTCGCCGTGGTCTTCATGGCCGTGTGGCTCTACCTCTCGATCCGGGAGTTGGGCCTCTGGGGCACCATCGTCCACATTTTCGGGCCGAAAGGGGGGCTGCAAGGGGTGTTGAAATACGCGCTGATGCCCATCTTCCTTTTTGTCGGCCTTATCGAGGTTCTCTCCATCGCCTTCCGGCCCATGTCCCTGTCCCTCCGTCTGTTCGGCAACATCTTCGCCGGGGAGACCCTGCTCCACACGATGGGTGAACTGGGCGCGAAGTTGGGACTCGGCCCTGTCGCGGCCTTCCTCACCTCGGTGGCCTTCCCTCTGCCCTTCTATTTCATGGAGATCCTCGTCGGGGCGCTCCAAGCGACGGTCTTTTCCCTGCTCTGCGCGGTTTACATCAAACTCTCGACGACCCACGAGGAAGGGGATCATCACTGAAGCATCGACTTTCGCCAATTTCGCCATCGGGACCATGCCCGGAGCGTGGGCGGTGGCGCGCAACACCCAACCACATCCTAGAAAAAGAACATGATCGACATCGTCACGACTCTCGCCGCCGCCGCTGAAGGCGCGGCCGCTGGTTCCTTCAACGGCAACTTCGCCCTCGCCATCGCCGGCGCTGGCGCCGGTATCGGCATCGGCCTCATCGGCATGGCCTCCGCCCAAGCCGTCGGACGCAACCCCGGTGCCTTCGGGAACATCCTCACCATCGGCATCATCGGCATGGCGCTCGCCGAGGCGATCGCGATTTACGCCCTGATCATGGCCTTCCGCGGCTGATTTTACCCGGTCGGCCCGCGATCCCCTCCCGGATCGCGGGCCGCTCCGGCCTCCCTTTCCCCATTCCTCTTTCGATTCCCTCTCCGGCTTCACCCACCTCACGACGATGGCAGACATCCTCCAAACCTTTGGGCTCGACTGGCCGAAGTTCTTCGCGCAGGTGATCATCGTCCTGCTCGTCTACATCATCCTCGCCAAGTTCGCCTTCGGTCCCGTCCTCTCGCTCTTGGAGGCGCGCCGCCGTCGCATCGCCGAAGGCGAGGCGAACATTGAAACCATCAAGGCCGAAATGGCCAAAGCCGAGGAGAAGGTCCGCGTCACCCTCGACAAGGCCAATGCCGACGCCGAGCGTCTCATCGCCGAGGCTCGCGACAGCGCCGACGCCGTCCGCGCCCAGAAGACGCAGGAGGCCGTCAAGGAGGCCCAGCAGATTCTTGAGAAGGCCCGCGAGGCCTCCCGCCTCGAACACGAGCGCGCCCTGAACGAATTGAAGCGCGACTTCGGCCGCCTCGTCATCGACGCCACCTCGAAGGTCACCGGAAAGGTGCTCGACGAGGGGGACCAGAAGCGCATCAACGAAGAGGCCGTCGGGCAGGTCGCCCTCTGATCCGCGTTCCGCCGTCTCCTCCCGCCGACCATGAAATCCCGCAAAGAGGCCCTCCGCACCGCCAAGAAGCTCTTCGCCGCCTCGACGAAGGGCGGGCAGCTCGACGCGTCCACGGCGCGGAAGGTGGTGGCGAAGCTCAAGGAGACGTGCCCCCGCGGCTACCAGGAGGTGCTCGACGCCTTCCTGCGTCTCGTCCGCCTCGATGTGGAGAAAAACCGCGCCGTCGTCCACAGCGCCGTCGCCCTCGACGAGGCCACCAAGAGCCGCGTCACCGCCGAATTGAAGAAAAAATACGGCCCCCAAGTTTCCCCCGAGTTCACCGTCGATCCCGCCCTGCTCGGCGGCGTCAAAATCCGCGTTGGCAGCGACGTGTGGGACGGCAGCGTGAAAAACCGCATCGAGCGCCTCTCCGAACAATTTAACTGAGCAAACACCGAACCGATCCACCTGACGCCACGTCATGAGCAACATCCTCCAGGAACTGGAATCCGAAATCGCCGCCCTCAAGACCTCCGTGTCGAAATCGAACGTGGGCATCGTCCGCGAGATCGGCGACGGCGTCGCCAAGGTCGAGGGCCTCAGCGATGTCGCGCTGAATGAAATGATCGAGTTTCCCGGCGGGCTCTACGGCCTCGCCCTCAACCTCGAAGAAACCGAAGTCGGCTGCGTTCTCCTCGGCGACGGTCTCCATGTGAAGGAAGGCGACGAGGTCAAGGCCACCGGACGCCTCCTCTCCGTGCCCGTGGGCAAGGAGCTGCTCGGTCGCGTCGTCAACGCCCTCGGTCAAGCCATCGATGGCAAGGGCGAGATCAAGACCACCGAGACCTTCCCCGTCGAGAAGATCGCCCCCGGCATCATTCCCCGGCAGTCTGTGAGCGTGCCTGTGCAGACCGGCATCCTCGCCATCGACGCGATGATCCCGATCGGTCGCGGCCAGCGCGAGCTGATCATCGGCGACCGCTCCACCGGAAAGACGACCGTGGCGATCGATACCATCATCTCCCAAGCCCGCCAGAACCGCGCCGCCGAAGAGGGTGCGTTGAAAAACCACAAGCCCCTCTACTGCATCTACGTCGCCATCGGGCAGAAGCTCGCCAACGTCGCCCGCACCATCGCCACCCTCGAAGCCGAAGGCGCGATGGACTACACCGTGGTCGTGGTCGCCTCGGCCTCGGACTCCGCGACGAACCAGTACCTCGCCCCCTACGCCGGCTGCGCCATCGGCGAATGGTTCATGGCCAACGGGCAGGACGCCCTCATCGTCTTCGACGACCTTTCCAAGCACGCCGTCGCCTACCGCCAAGTGTCGCTCGTGCTGCGTCGCCCCTCCGGGCGAGAGGCCTATCCCGGCGACGTCTTCTACCTCCACAGCCGCCTTCTGGAGCGCTCCGCGCGTCTCAACGAAGCCAACGGTGGCGGCTCGCTCACCGCGCTGCCCATCATCGAGACCCAAGCGGGCGACGTGTCGGCCTACATCCCGACGAACGTCATCTCCATCACCGACGGCCAGATCTACTTGGAGACCGACCTCTTCTATCAAGGCATCCGCCCCGCCATCTCCGTCGGCCTCTCCGTGAGCCGGGTCGGCTCCGCCGCGCAGACCAAGGCGGTCAAGAAGGTTTCCGGCACGACCAAGCTCGACCTCGCCCAGTTCCGCGAGTTGCAGGCCTTCGCCCAGTTCGGTTCCGACCTCGACGAGAAGACCAAGGCCCAGATCGAGCGCGGCCAGCGCATCGTCGAACTCTTCAAGCAGACCCAGTACCAGCCCCTCCCCGTCGAGATCGAGGTGGCGATCCTCTGGGCCATGCAGAACGGTTACTTCGACGACGTTCCGGTGGCCAGCATCAAGGACTGCCAGGCGAAGCTGCAGGAATTCCTCATCACCCGCAAGGAGGCGGTCGTCGCCAAGATCCGCGACGAAAAAGCCCTCAGCGACGAGATCGTCTCCGATTTGAAACAGGCCGTCGTCGATTTCAAATCCAGCTACAAAGCCTGATCATTGCTGCTGTTTTCTGAACACTGAAAACTGACACACTTCTTCGATGGCCAACCTCCGCGACATCCGCCGACGCATCAAGTCGGTCAAGAACACCGCCCAGATCACCAAGGCGATGCAGTTGGTCGCGGCCTCGAAGATGAAGAAGGCGCAGGACCAGGCCACCGCCGGGCGACCCTACGCCGACTTGCTGAACCAGGTCATCAACCAGCTCAAGGAGCAGACCAGCGCCGAGGACCACCCTCTCCTCCGCGAGCAGGACGGCGGCAAAGAGCTCGTCATTCTCGTGACCACCGACAAGGGCCTCTGCGGACCGCTCAACACGAACCTCCTCCGCCTCGTCGCCGAACGCGTTCCGGCCAACGCCGACTTCGTCACCGTGGGCAGCAAAGGCCGCCAGGCCATGGCCCGCCTCAAGCGGAACCTCCTCGCCGATTTCACGGTGAAAGACCCCGTCTCCGTCGCCGAGACGAAGCCCATCGCCGAGTTCGCCATGGAGCGCTTCCTTTCCGGCGGTTACGGGCGCGTCCGCGTCGCCTTCACAAACTTCATCAACACGATGCGGCAGGACCCCCATCTGGAGACCCTGCTGCCGATCAGCCCCATCGAGCTCGGCGCGAAGAAAGCCTACCATGGCATGGGCAAGGACGCGCCCGCCGCGAAATCCGAAGGCCCCGCCTACGGCGGCTACCTCTTCGAACCCAGCGCCCGCGACGTCCTCGACACCGTGGTGCCGCAATACGTCGGCTACGAACTTTACCAGATGGTCCTCGAATCCCGCGCCTCCGAGCACAGCGCCCGCATGGTCGCGATGAAGGCCGCGACCGACAACGCCAAGCAGATGATCAAGGACCTCACCCTCGATTACAACAAGCAGCGCCAGGCCGCGATCACCTCCGAACTGCTTGAGATCACCACTGCCATGCGCGCCCTTGAGTGAGCCGCCCGCAACCCCACCGTCCCTTTACAAAACCAGAACCAGCAATCCCCTCAACGAGCAGGAGCCAACACCAGATGAGCAACGTAGGAACCATCGTCCAGATTATCGGCCCGGTTGTCGATGCCGACTTCTCCCAAGTCGGGAAGCTTCCCGAGATCTACAACGCCCTTGAAGTGACCTACGATCTCAACGGCGAGAGCACCAAGCTCGTCCTCGAGGTCCAGCAGCACCTCGGCGACGGCTGGGTCCGCGCCGTGGCCATGTCCACCACCGAGGGTCTCAAGCGCGGTCTCAAGATCGTCGACACCGGACTTCCCATCTCCGTCCCTGTGGGCGAAGGCGTCCTCGGCCGTATCTTCAACGTCACCGGCACGCCCGTGGACGAGCGCGGCCCGGTCAACGCGGTCAAGACTTATCCCATCCACCGCCCCGCCCCCAGCCTCGTCGATCAGGCGACCTCCGCCGAGATCCTTGAGACGGGCATCAAGGTCATCGACCTCATCTGCCCCTTCACCAAGGGCGGCAAAGTCGGTGCCTTCGGCGGTGCCGGCGTCGGCAAGACCGTCGTCATCATGGAGCTGATCAACAACATCGCGAAGGAGCACGGCGGCTACTCCATCTTCGCGGGCGTCGGCGAGCGCACCCGCGAGGGCAACGACCTCTATTGGGAAATGAGCGAGGCCGGGGTCATCAACCAGGACGACCTCTCCAAATCCAAGGTGGCCCTCGTCTACGGCCAGATGAACGAGCCGCCCGGTGCCCGTCTCCGCGTCGCCCTCTCCGCCCTCGCCATGGCCGAGTATTTCCGCGACGAGAAGAACCAGGACGTGCTTCTTTTCGTCGATAACGTCTTCCGTTTCTCCCAAGCCGGTTCCGAGGTCTCCGCGCTGCTCGGGCGGACCCCGTCGGCGGTGGGCTACCAGCCCACCCTCGCCTCCGAAATGGCCCAGCTCCAGGAGCGCATCACCTCGACGAAGAAGGGTTCCATCACCTCCTTCCAGGCCGTCTACGTCCCGGCGGACGACTTGACCGACCCGGCCCCGGCCAACACCTTCGCCCACCTCGACTCGACCGTCGTGCTGGAGCGTTCCCTCGCCGAGCTTGGCATCTACCCGGCGGTGGACCCCCTCGCCTCGACTTCGACCGCCCTCTCCCCCGACGTCGTCGGGCAGGAGCACTACGAAGTCGCCCGCGGCGTGCAGAACGTGCTCCAGCGCTACAAGGACCTCCAGGACATCATCGCCATTCTCGGGATGGACGAGCTCAACCCCGAGCAGAAGCTCGTCGTTTACCGCGCCCGCAAGATCCAGAAGTTCCTCAGCCAGCCCTTCAGCGTGGCCCAGGTCTTCACCGGCATCGAGGGCGTTTACGTCCCCGTCTCCGAGACCGTGCGCGGCTTCAAGGAAATCCTCGAAGGCAAGCACGACGACGTGCCCGAAAACAACTTCTACATGAAGGCCGGGATCGACTCCGTCGAGAAGTGATCTTCTCCCCCGGTGCCCAGTGACTCCTGACCCGTGACCCTATGTCGATACGACTTGAGATCGTGACCCCCGAGAAGCTTGCCTTCTCCGACGAGATCGACAGCGTCGTCGTCCCCGGCGGCGAGGGCGAATTGGGCATCCTCCCGTCCCACGCGCCCATCGTCTCGACGCTCCAACCCGGCGAGCTTCGCTATTTCAAGAACGGGCAGGAGGCTTTCCTCGCTATCGGTACCGGCATCGTCGAGGTCTCCAACGACCGCGTCTCCGTCCTCACCGATATGGCCCTCGGGGCCGAGGAGATCGACGAGTCCGCCGTCGAGAAGGCCATCGAAAGCGCGAAGAAGGCGATGAGCGAAAAGGGCTTGCCCGAGGATGTCGCCGCCGCCCAACTCGCCTTGCAGAAGTCGCTCGCGCAGCTCCACATCAAGCGCCGCCGTCGGCGCGTCTGAGCGGTGTTCCTCCTCCGGCTCCTGTAGAGAAATTCGTGAGAACTTCTCTCGGTCGATGTCCGTGTCGCCGCCTGTCGAAGTTCTCACGAACTTCTCTACGTTTCCTGTTGGGAGTGGGCTGACGGAGTTTGTAGAGAAGCTCGTGAGAGCTTCTCCCCCTTGATGCCCTCGGTGGTCCCGCCGAAGTTCTCACGAACTTCGCTACGGCTGCGATTATAAAGCGACATTCGTGCGAATCTGTGTTGAAACATTCGCATGTGACCCCGACGAAGTGCTCGCGAACTTCGCCGCTCGATCCATGGACGACCTCCCTTCCTTCACCACCCCGCTCGATTGGGTCGTTGTCGCGGCCTATCTGGCGCTCGCCACCTTGCTTGCTTGGTGCGTGAAGGGACGGCAGGAGAGCCGCAGGGATTTCTTCCTCGCGGGGCGGACCCTGCCTTGGCCGGTCGTCGCCGCCTCCATCGCCGCCACCGAGATCGGCGTGGCGGCCTTCCTGATCCTGCCGGGCGTGATGATGGCTTGGGAAGGGGATTTCACCCGCCTCCAATGGGTGATCGGAGCCATCCTCGCCCGTGCCGTTGTGGCGGGTTTCTTCGTGAAACGCTTCTATGAAGGCGACCACCACAGCCCCTACGACTTCATCGGGAGCCGATTGGGGCGAGGGGCGAAGGGGCTCGCCACGGTGCTGTTCCTGTTCGGTGGTCTCCTCGCGCATCTCGTGCGCCTCCTCCTCGCGGCGGTCCCTCTGCACCTCGTCACGCCCCTGCCGCTCGGCTGGTGCCTGGTTCTCATCGCCACCTTCGCCGTGCTCTGGACCTTGCCCGGCGGGATGCGTTCGGTCGCGTGGACCGACTTGGCGAACCTCCTCGTCGTCCTCGCCGCCGGATTCTGCGCCTTGCTCTGGATGGTGGATGGCTTCGCGGATGGCTGGGCCACTCTCCAAGAAACCGCCCGTTCTGCGGAGCGCTTCGACGGCAGCGTCGTGGACAAGCTGAAGTGGCTCGACTTCCGCTCCGATCCCGCGCTGGAGTTCACCTTCTGGGTTTCCATCTTCGCCGTGCCCTTCCTCCACGTCTCCCTGCTGGGTGTCGATCAATCGCACGCGCAGCCTCTCTTCTGCTGCCGAGGACCGCGCGAGGCCCGCAAGGCGATCCTGTGGAGCGTCGTGGGCCAGGTCGTCGTCCTGTTGATGATGCTCGTCGGAATCGCGATCTTCGTATTCTACCGCCTCGATCCTCCGACCGATCCGGTCATCCTGAAAGCGATGAAATGGTCCGGCGGTGCTCCGGGCGAACCTCTTTTCGCCTTTCCCGTGTGGATCGTCACCGAGATGCCGACGGCACTGCGAGGGCTGATGCTCGCCGGGATCATCGCGGTCGCCGTCTCCAGCTTCGATTCCTTCCTTGTCGCGATCGGGCAAATCCATGCGGATCGATACTCCTCCAAGTTCTCGTCGCCGGGGGCGATGGTCTCCCGCATCTACATCGCATTCGTCGGAGCGCTTCTTGGGTGCGCTGCGTTCACCTTGTTCGGGATATGCGAAGTGGTCGGTGCGGATCTTCTCGCCCTGATCTCCCGTGTCCCGGCCTACACGGCCGGTCCGCTCCTCGCCCTCTTCCTCGCCGCGCTCGCGGGGCGCGGTCGCACTGTCGGGTTCGTCATCGGCACGGCGCTCTCGATGTTCGCGGTCGCCTTTTCGAGAAGGGACTTGGCCATCCTCGAAGAGAACGAAGTCACCGGCGGAGCGCTCGCCGCGATCCATTCCGAACTCCTCTCGGGGAAGCTGGAAATAGCAGGAACGCTCTTCGCCTCTCCGTGGGGCTGGCCCCTCACCAGCCTGCTCACCTTGGCTTGCGGCTGGGACTATCGACGGAAGAAACCTTCGGCTTTGTAAAATTTCATCGGACCGAAAGAAACTCTTCTCAAAATTCCAGTCTTTGGAATCGAAGCGTTCCGCTTTTGGCAATCCTTCGTCCCTTTTTGGAAAAAGATGTCGGAATCGACACTTTCGAGTTGTCTCCCGTCCGGGGGAATGCCACGATGACCCCCGCGCGAGTCGCAGGACGGGAGGAATGGTTTCCGCATCGGTCGAAAGGCGTCAAGACGCCGGGGCCGGAGGGGCCGTGAGCCTCGACCCGGCTGGCGCGGGGCCGCGCCGCTTGTTTCCGCAGACCGCGTGGCCGCGCTTCGCCTTGGATAAATCGTAACATGTTCATAAACAACAAGTTGGATTTGAAGAGGGCCGGGATTTCCGTTTCCCGGCGCGCCATTCCCCGCACACACAGACCCCGAATCCGCCACCGCCGTTCCGAGAATGCACCGCCACTCCCCGCCCGACCCTGACAAAACACTCTACGATCCACCGCACAACCCTCTTTGGTCCAATGTCGTGCAGGAGCTGCGAAGCTCGCTTGGCGACAAGACCTGCGACTTCTGGTTCTCCGACTTCCAACTCGTTTCGGCCTCCTCCGAGGAGGTCGTGCTGATGGCTCCGGGGACGATGTATGCGATCTGGGTCGAGGAGAATTTTAAAAATCATTTACTTTCCGCTTTCGAGAAGCATCTCGGCGGCTGCGGACGCATCCGCTTCCTCGTGGATGAGTCCGCCGGGTCCGAGAAGGAGGTCGCCGAGGACCCTGCGGAGGAGACCGACAGCCGCGAAGAAGGCGCCACCCGTCTCGTCCCCCGCGTTCTCGTCGAGAGGGTCAGCGAGGAGAAGCTGCTTGAGCGCGGACTCTCTGCCGGGCTCGTCGAGATCTACCGCTTCGAGAATTTCGTCCCCGGAGAGAACAGCGAGCTGGCCTGGGCCGCCGCCCGCGCCGTCGCCGACCAGCCCGGCAAGACCTACCAGCCGCTCTTCTTCCATTCCGCGAGCGGTCTCGGGAAGACGCACCTCCTCCACGGGATCGGTTGGGAGTCGCTGCGGCAGCGGCCGAAATCGAAGATCCTCTACGTCACCGCCGAGCAATTCGCGAACGACTACATCGCGGCGATCCAGAAGAACGCGCTGGTGGCCTTCCGCAAGCGCTACCGTGAGGCCGATCTCCTCCTGCTCGACGACGTGCAGTTCCTCGGCGGGAAGGACGGCTTGCAGCGCGAGTTCTTCCACACCTTCAACCGCCTCGCCGACACGCGGAAACAGATCGTGCTGGCGAGCGACTGCCCCGCCTCGGAGATCGCCGAACTGGAGGAGCGGCTCGTCTCGCGCTTCCAGTGGGGGCTCGGGGTCGAGATCCACCGCCCCGGTCTGGAGACCCGCGCCGCGATCCTGCGGCGGAAGCGCGACGACTGGAACCTGCCCCAGGTGACCGACGAGATGATCGACCGCATCGTCGAGCGGGTGCGGGGGAACGTGCGCGTGCTGGAGGGCGCCCTCATCCGCGTGGCCATGGCAGCGACGATGAGCGACGAGCCGGTCACCCCCGAGCACATCGCCGAGGCCGTGGCCGACATCTGCGATCCCGAGGAGACCCGCCAGGTCGGGGTCGAGGAGATCAAGCGCACCGTGGCCGAGCACTACGACCTCGAAGTCCACGTCATCGACGGGAGGAAGCGCACCGCCCGCGTCGCCGAGGCCCGCCAACTGGCGATGTTCCTCGTCCGCACCCTCACGGACCTGTCGCTGGTCGAAGTCGCCTCCGCCTTCGGGAAGGACCACGGCACGGTGATCTACGCGGTGAAGAAGATCAAAAAGCGCTGCGAGGATTCGGCCGCCTTCAAAAGCTCGGTCGAGTTGATCAAGCGCCGCCTCGTGCGTTGCGCCTCTCCGGCGGAGCCGACGCGCCGGGGCCGAGCTACCGGGCACCGGGGGAACTCGCGGCTCGGCGTCGGGCGTCGCGCCTTGGAGGTCGAGTTCGATTGAACTTTGGCTATCGAGCCAGATTGAACTTTGGCTAGACAGGGCGGGGCGTCCGGTCCACACTGGAACATTCGGAAGCAATGAAATTTCAGATTGAAAAAGAGGTTTTCCAGGACGGTCTCAACCAGGTCCAGCACGTCGTCAGCACCCGGACGACCCTTCCCATCCTCTCGAACGTGCTGATCCAGGCGGACGAGTTGGGTCTTGAACTCTCCACCACCGACCTCGACGTCACGATCACGAAGCGGATTCCCGCGAAAGTGGCCAAGCCTGGTGCGACGACCCTGCCGGCCCGCCGCCTCGCCGGGATCGTGCGTGAACTGCCCGCCGCCGACATCGATTTCGAGGTGAACGCCGACAACGCCGCCACCGTGCGGAGCGGCCCGAGCTTCTTCAAAATCCTCGGTCTGCCCGCCTCCGAGTTTCCCGCGATCGGAGAGTTCGGCGAGGCGAAGGAGTTCACCATCGACCAGAAGCTCCTCCGCGACGCCTTGCGCAAGACGAGCTATGCGATCTCGACGGACGAGACTCGCTACGTCCTCAACGGGGTGAACTGTCTCATCGGCGAGGGCATGCTGACTCTCGTCGCGACGGACGGGCGGCGTCTCGCCATGGTCGAGCAGGATCTGGAATTCCCCGCCGGAAACGAGACCGGGGTCATCATCCCGACGAAGGCAGTCAACGAACTGCAACGTCTCCTCGACGTGTCCGGGGAGCTGAAAGTGGCGATCTCCGACAACCAGGCGAGCTTCGAGTTGAACGGCAGCCTCCTCGTCACGAAGCTGATCGAGGGGAACTACCCCAATTTCCGCCAGGTCATCCCGAGCCAGGCGAACCACCGCGTCACCGTCGAGCGCGAGGTGCTGCTGGGCGCGGTGCGCCGGGTCAGCCTCCTCGTGAACGAGAAGACGAACTCGATCAAGTTCGCCTTTGACGACAACCGGCTCGCCATCTCCGCGAACTCGCCCGAGATCGGCGAGGCCGAGGAGTCCATCGACGTGCGCTACGACGGGCCGCGCCTCGTCGTCGCCTTCAATCCCGAGTTCGTCATGGCCCCGTTGCGCAACCTCGACCAGGACGAGGTCTTCATCGATCTCATCGACGAGAGCAGCCCCGGCGTCATCAAGATCGACGAGCCCTTCCTCTACGTCATCATGCCGATGCGCGTGGCGGGGTGATTTCCGGTGGGCCGCAAACCGCAGGCAGCTCACTCCTTCGCGGCCAAGAAATTCCGCATCAGTTGCAGCCCCGCCTCCTGGCTTCGCTCGGGGTGGAACTGACCCGCGAAGGTGTTTCCTTTTTGGATGCTCGACGCGAAGCGCACCCCGTATTCCGTGGTCGAGGCGACGAGCGAGGCGTCCTCCGGAACGGGGAAATAGGAGTGGACGAAATAGAGGTAGAGCGGATCGGGCGAGCCCTCCCAGACGTGGAAATCACGATCCGCAGGCTCGACCTGGTTCCAGCCCATGTGAGGGATTTTGAGGCCGCGGTCCTCGGGGAACTTCACGACCTCGCCGCCGAAGACGCCGAGGCCCTTCGCTCCGGGCGACTCCGAGGAGCGCTCGAAGAGCACCTGATAGCCGAGACAGATGCCGAAGTAGGGCTGGTCCGCCGCGACCCAATCCACGAGCGGCGCGCGCAGGTCGCGGCGGTCTAGCTCGGCCACGCAGTCGCCGAAGGAGCCGACGCCGGGGAAGACGAGGCGGTCGAGGCCGTCGAGATCGCCCGGCGAGGAGACGAGGAGGCCTTCGTGCCCGAGGTGTTTCAGCACGTTGAGAACGTTGCGGAGGTTGCCGCCTCCGTAGTCGATGACGCCGATGCGGGTGGACATGCCTTGCGGGGATTCCTGGGGGCGCGCGCTCACAGCACTTCCTTCGTGCTGGGGACGATGTCGGCGATGCGCTCGTCGACGCGGGTGGCCTCGTCGAGGCTGCGGGCGAGCCCTTTGAAGACCGCCTCCGCCATGTGGTGCGGGTCGCGGCCGTAGAGGATCTCGACGTGCAGGTTGATCAAGGCGTTGAAGGCGAAGGCGCGCAGGAACTCCTCGACGAGGGTGAAATTGAACTTCTCGCCGACGTGCGGCACGCCCTCCGGGGCGCGGTAGTCGAGGAAGGGGCGCCCACTGACATCGAGGGCGACGCGCACGAGGGTCTCGTCCATGGGGAAGTGGCCAGAGCCGTAGCGGAAGATGCCGCGCTTCTCCCCGAGCGCCTCGCGGAGGGCTTGGCCGAGGACGATTCCAGTGTCCTCCACGGTGTGGTGGTAGTCGATCTCGGTGTCGCCTTTCGCCTCGACGACGAGATCGAAGCGGCCGTGCTTCGCGAAGAGCGTCAGCATGTGGTCGAAGAAGGGCACTCCGGTATTGATCGTGGACGTGCCGATGCCGTCGACGACCAGCCCGAGCCGGATGTCGGTCTCGGCGGTCTTGCGGTGGAGGTGGTGTTTTCTGGGTTCCGCCATGGGATAGGCGCGGTTTTGGGAATGACTTCGCGCCCGGAAACATCTACCTTCCCCCCGGCCCGCTCAAGCGCTGATTGAGGGGAAACCATGAACCGCTTCCCGCCCAACGCCGAATTCGCCCAATACCGCTTCGTCCGCGACGCGGCGGGCAATGTCGTGAAGCTGCCCGCGTCGGGGCCGGACGAGAAGGTCCTCCTCGCCCTCGACTGCGAGCGGTGGGGGCTGGCGCGGCTGCGCATCTACGAGGGGGCGGCGGTATGGCCGGGAAAGCTCGCCGCTTTCGAGGAGGAGATGCGTCTCGCCTCCGGGATCGATTCCGGGTCGGTCGCGCGGCTGCTTTCGTGGGGGCGCGACGGCGAGGAGTTGTTCTACGCCGACGCGATGCTCGACGGCGAGCCGCTCCCCGCCTATCTGGAGCGGGCCGGGAAGGTTCCCGTCGCGACCGCCTCGCGCTGGATCCTCGGCTTCCTCGATCTCTTCGGGTCGATGACGCGGCTCCCGTCCTCGGTCGCGGGACTCGCGACGCTGAATTTCGAGGTCGTACGGGATCGGCAAGGGAGCGTCCGGCTCGTGTTCTCCGAATTCCAAGGCTGGTCCCGTCCCGGAGCGGCGACTGGCGGGCACCGCCTCGAATGGAGCCTCGCCCAAGTCTTTTGCAGCCTCGTCAGCGGAGTCCCGGTCCGGCATTTCCGCCGCGATACGTTGCCGAGGAATTTCGACGAATTGCCGTCCACGATCCGCGAAGCCGTTCTCGCCGCCTTGGACGAGGAAAGGCCCGACGCCTTGGAGATCCTCCGCGAGGCCCTGCGCTGCGGCGGAGGCGGAGAGGACGATGGCGCGGATGGCGAACCCGCGCCTCTGCCGAGGATGCCCCTGCGCGAATGGTTCCACCACGAACTGGAAATCTCGCCCGAAGCCGAGCAGAATCTCCCCGAAACGCCCGAGCCCGGTGAGGGGGCTTACGCCATTCCCGCCCGGCTGCGGGGCGTCGCCGCGAAGCTCCAACTGCTGCCGGGTCCGGTCTCGCTCCCGCGCGAGGGCTGGCTGGAGCAGCACCACGACGCGACGCGGCGACCGGGGCGCGGCAAAGTCCACCAGCTCCAAGTCCATTCCATCGAGGATCTCGCCTCCGTCACTCTCGTCGGGGAGGAGCAGGTCGAAGGCGTCGATCTCGCGACCCTTCTCGACCGGACGGGGCCGCTCGATGTCGAAAGCGCCGCCGTGCTCGGGAGCCGGATCGACTCCGCCCTTGACGCCTTGGAGGGACGCGTCGGCGCCCGTGCCGTCTGGTGGCTGCCGCCGGAGAACGTCTTTCTCCTCACCGGAACCCGCTCTCTCGACGGTTCCGCCGGCTTCGTCGAGCGGAAGGGGGGCGAGGCATGGTCCGAGCTGCCTTTGAAATTCCGCCTCCACCAGACTTTCGACACCCTCATGGCCGGGGTCGATCTCCCCTCGAAGGCGCGGGATTGCTCGCGCCTTCCCGGAAAGCCCTTCGAGGACGCGCGGCGATCCGCCATCGCCCTGCCCATCCTCTGGCGGGCCGTGACCGGGACGGAGTTCCGCTGGAATCACGAGGCCACGCATCCCCTCCTGCCCGCCACGCTCGCCGCCCGCTTCGAGGAATGCCGCATGCGCCTCCGCGACGCCCCGGAGGAGGTGGACTCGAATTTCTTCCGCCTCTTCGCCTCCCTTCCGGCGGAGGAAGCGCTGGACGAGAACGCGACCGACGGCGTGGTTCCGCCCGAGGAAGCCTCCGCCGAGGCGGCTGTCGCGGAGTTGCTCTACGAGGGAGAGATCGATTTCGCGAAGGAGGCGGAAAGCGAAACGCTGGATGCTCCGGTCGATGCCGTCGCAGCAGACGAGGCGACGGAACCCGCCGAAACAGGCGGAGTGGAGCAGGAGGAAATCCCTGCCCCCGCCGTCGAGCTTCCCGGTCGCCGGGCCGCCTTCCCATGGCTACGGATCGTTCTCTCCGCCACCGTCCTGTCAGCGGCGGTCGGCTACGGACTCGCTGAATGGAACCGCCAACTCGGCCCCTACCGCGCCTCCGCCGATCCGGTCTTCGCCCTGCCGGAATTCCGTCCCGACGACAGCGGTCTCGAAACCACCGCCAAGAGCGAGCTTGGTGAGTTTCTCCTCGCCGAAGGCAGCGCCCAGTCCCTGCGTCTCCTTCCCCTGCTGGAGCGCCTCGACCGCGAGACGAGCCGTCGCGAGATCGAGCCTTGGCTCCGCGAGCGTTTCGAGACAGGGGATGCCGCCGCCGCTCGCGCCTTGGGCTTCCTCGCCCTCGCCATCGGGGAGCCCAAAAGCGCTGGGGAATGGTTTCTCGAAGCCGCGCGGAAAGGCGACGCCGAATCGGGCTACCGCTACGCCGCGCTGAGCTGGGATGTGGAGAAAAAGGCTTTTCCCGACCCCGAGACTGCCGATTTCTTGAAAGGGGCCGCCCACGCCGGGCATCCCGCCACCCGCGAATTGCTCGCCCACGTCCTCGCCGGAGCGGGTGACGTCACGGGAGCCTTCGAGTCGATGCGGCGTTCCGCCGAACAGGGTTGGGTTCCCGCGATCTACCAACTCGGCGTCCTCCATGCCAACGGCCTCGGATGCCCGCCGGACCGAGCCTTGGCCGCCGGGCAATTCCGCCGCGCCGCCGAACTCGGCGACGAGCGGGCCATGTACGACTACGGCCGCTGCCTCGCCGAAGGCTACGGCGTTCCTCCCGCCTATCCCGAGGCCCTGCGCTGGATGCGGCTTGCCTCTGCGCGGGGCCACGGCGCGGCCTTGCGATGGCTGCTGGATCGCGGGGTCGATCCCGCCGTGCCGAGGTAGGGGCTGCGAGGGGTTTGGAGGGTCAGCTTTCGGTCAAAAAGTTCCTCAGCATTCCCGCCAACACCTCCATCCCCCAATGGAACCCGGCGACCGGAATGCGTTCGTCGTCGCCGTGGAAGAGGGCGGCGAAATCGAGGTCTTCGGGCAGTCGCAGGGGGTAGAAACCGTAGCATTGCGCCCCGAGGCGGGCGTAGTTGCGGCTGTCGGTGAAACCGGGGATGATCGCGGGCACGGTGTGGCCCTCGGGATCGGCCTCGCGGAGGGAACGCTCGATCTCGCGGTAGAGCGGCGTGTCGGTGGAGAAGGAGACGGGCGGGGACTCTTGCAACACGGTGAGTTCGTAGTCGCGGCGCAACACCGGACGAATGACCTCTTCGAGTTCCAAGACGAGATCGTCGGTGGTCTGGCCGGGGGCGAGCCGCCCGTCGATATCGACAGAGGCGAAGCCGGGCAGGACGTTGATGTTCCCTCCGCCGCCGAGGCTGGTCGGGGTCGCGGTGTTGCGCAGGACGGCCTCGATCGACGCGCGACGCGAAGGTTCGCGCACGAGCAGGGGCAGGAGGATCGGGCCGGCGAGGGGATGGGCGAGGAGGTCGGCGACCTTCTCCGCGAGCGGTCCGCGCGGCTTCGCGAATCCGGCGAGGAAGCGCCGGGCCTCCTCCGAGGGATGCCAAGGCAGGCGGGCGCGGGCGAGCGCGTCGATGGCGCGGGCGAGGCGCGAGACGGCGTTGTCTCGCGAGGGCAGGGAGCTGTGGCCGGGACGCCCCTGCACGGCGAGGCGCAGCCAGGCGACTCCCTTCTCCGCGACTTGGACGGGATGGAAGCGGTGGCCGTCGCGATGCACGGTGAAGCCGCCGACCTCGTTGATGACGTATTCGGGCGAGCCGAGGAGTTCGGGCCGCTCCTCGACGAGCCATTTCGAGCCGAAGCGGGTGCCGGCCTCCTCGTCGGAGACGGCGACAAAAAGGAGGTCGCGGCGGATCGGGACCGCCTCGCGCTTCAACTTCGCGACGACGGCGAAGGCCATCGCGGCGAAGCCCTTCATATCGACCGCCCCGCGCCCCCAGAGGTGGACGCCGTCGTGGTGGCCCGACCAGGGCGAATGGGTCCAGCGCGCGGGATCGGCAGGGACGCAATCGACATGGCAGCTCAGGACGAGGGGACGCCCGCTGCGGCGGGCCGGATCGGCGGCGAAAGTCGCGACGAGATTGGGGCGCTCGGGATGGGCTCCGGCAACGACGGTGTCGAGTCCGATCTCGCGGCAGCGGCGCTCCAGCAGGGCGATGGCGGCGGCTTCGTTTCCGGGCGGGTTGGAGGTGTCGAGGCGGATGAGCTCCTGCAGGAGGGCAGTGGCCTCGTCCTGCTCCGCCGGGGTGAAGGTGGGGGAGGCCATGGCTTTCCGGCCTTCCGGGCGTTCAGCGGCGGGGGCCGGTGGTGGCCTTCGGTCCGCCGAGGTTCTCGCGGGTGAAGAGCTTCGCGGGGAAGTTGTCGAGGGCCACTTCGCTGAAGCTCAGGGTGATGGTCGAGCCCGAGTCGGAGACGACCATCTTCGAGAGGAAGGGGCGGCCGTTCGCCTTGTTGTTGTATTCCATCGTGGAGGAGCGGATCAGGGTTCCCGATTTCGTGTAGAATTCGGCCTTCTTGCCGAGGTTCTCCTTTTTCGTGACCCAGTAGCGGATCTTCGCGTAGGTGTCGCCGAGGGAGTTCGCCTCCATCGTGTAGATCGTGGCGGCTTCGCCCTTGACCTCGCCGTCCTCCTGGCCCGTCACTTTGTATCCCTCGACGTAGCTGGTCGAGGCGATGTCGCCGATGGCCGCGTCGCCGGAGAGGCGCTGGCGTTTCGAGACGAGGACGGGGCTGCTCAGGCCGGGTTTCCAGAACCACATGTTGCCTTTGGCCTCGGCGAGGTAGCGCCGCCCGGTGGCCTCGGCGGGCTCGACGACTTCGGCGAAGATCTTCCCGCCCTGCGAGATGGCGGTGAATTTCGCGTCTTTCTTCCCCGTCACCTTCACCGTCCAGCGCACCCCGGTGCCCCCCGTGAGGATGCCCCGGGCCTGCTCGGCGGCAAGGAGGGCGGCGTCCTGCGCGGAGGCGGAGGCGGCGAGGAGAAGGGCGGAGAGGGAATAGAAGAGGGATTTCATGTCGTCATCAGATTACACATGCCCGAGCGAATCGACAATGCTCTGTTTCGCGGCCCGCCGCGCCGGGGCGATGGCGGCGAGGGCGGTGAAGAGGACGAGGAGCACGAAGGTGACGAGCAGGGTCGCGGGCAGGATGCGGATCTCCCAGACGATCTCGCGGGCGGTCACGGGCGGCTCCCAGGTCGGCTGGACCGCTCCGACGGCGAATGCGAAGGCGAGGGTCAGGATCAGCCCGAGGCTGGCCCCGATGATGCCGAGGAGGGCGCTTTCGATTCCGAAGAGCAGGACCACGCCGGGCCGTTTCAAACCGAGGGCGCGCAGGGTGCCGATCTCCTTGGTCCGCTCGACCACGGCCATGCCGATGGTGTTGACCACCGACATCGTCACGATGGTTGCGATGATGGCGAAGACGAGCCCGAAGATGATGTCGAACATGCGCTTGGTGCGCAGGTAGAGCTTTGAGACCTCATACCAGGGGATGACCTCCCACTCCGACTCGGGGAAGCGCTCGCGCAGGGAGGCGACGACGGCGTCGGTGTCCTCGTTGTGTTTGAGGAGGAGCCGCACGCAGCTCACCCCGCGCGTGTCGTAGAGGCTTTGCGCGAGGGCGAGGGGCATGAAGAGGAAGCGGTTGTTCAGCGACTCCGTGGCGGTGTCGGCGATCTGGAGGACGGTGGCGTCGACCGCGTTCAACTGCCCGGCTGCGGAGGCGGTCATGAGGATGACGCCGCTGTCGATCTCCAGCCCGAGGCTCTCGGCCAAGCCGCTGGCCACGCCGATGCCGTCGGGGCTGTCCGAGGAGAGGGGGCGGCCTTCGTAGGTGCTGCCGTCGGCGCTGCGCAGGGCGGTGGAGCGGGTGTGGATCGCGTCTTTCTCCTCCGGCACCATGGCTTGGCCGACGAAGAAGCCGGGCAGGCCGTCGAAATCGATGTTGCCTTTCACCTCCAGCATTCCGGCGGCGAGTTCGACGCGGGGATCCTCCCCGGCGAACTGCCGGATCGCGTCGAACTCCTCCTCGGCGATCAGATAGGCCGCCGGGTCGGTGCCGCTGTAGCCCCGTGCGTCCTTCTTCCAGACTTGGGCGTGGCCGTTGATCTGCTCGTAGATGTGCGCGTCCTCCAGACTGGCGAACATGTAGGCGGAGAAACCGGCGAGGATGTTCACCGCCGCATAGCCCAACGCCACCGCCGCGATCGTCGTGACGGAGCGACGGACGTTGCGGAGGAGGTTGCGGAGGGCGAGGGAAATCCAGTTCACGGCGGGACGGCTCGGGGCCGGGCTACTCTTGATGGAAAAGGCGCAGGTCTCAAGGGGCAATCTGCGCGTGTTGCTTGGCCGTTCGACGGACGCCTCGCCGAGGCGGCCGCAGAATCGGATTCATGGCCCCACCCCCTCAAACGCCGCCTCCACGAGCAAGGCCGCCAAGGTCTGCGTCGCTTCGTCGAGGGCGGCGTTGGCCGATTTGAGGGCCTTGGCGTCGTGCGTTTCACTGGCGAGGACCGACCTCACCGCTTCGGCGGCGGCGGCGATGGCTTCGCGATCCTCGACAGGGAGACGGTTGCCTACCGCTGCGAGGGCCTCGTCCACGGCGGGGAGAAGCTCCTCGCTTTTCAGCTTCGCCTCGGTCCAGATGCGCTCATTCATGTCCTCGAAGGCGAAGTCGATGGATTCCCCGATCATGCGCTCGATGGCCTCGTCCTCGACATCGACGGCGGCGTTCCGGATTTCGAGGACGTGGTCTTCCCCGGTCGCCGTGTCGCGGGCGAGCACTTCGAGGATCCCGTCGCGGTTGATGGAGAATTGCACGCCGACCCGAGCGCTGCCCTTCGGTCCGGGGGCGAAGGGCAAGACGACCTCGCCGAGGAGCCAGTTGTCCTTCGCCAGCTCGCGCTCGCCCTGGAGGACGCGGATGGCCATGGACTCCTGCCCGTCCACGGCGTTGGTGAAGAGCTCGCCCGCCTTCACCGGGATCGTCGAGTTGCGCGGGATGATGACGTTCATGAGCCCGCCGAAGGTCTCGATGCCGAGAGAGAGCGGGGTCACGTCGACGAGGAGGATCTGCCGCACACGACCGCAGAGCATGCCCGCCTGGATTGCAGCCCCGAGGGCGACGGCCTCGTCGGGATGCTGGGAAAGGTCGGGGTCGAGACCGAACCACTCGTGCAGCTTCTCGCGAACGAGCGGGATGCGCGTGCTGCCGCCGACGAGGATGAGGCGGTCGATCTTGCCCGCCCCTTTCTCCGCGGCCTCGGCGAAGGCGCGGCGGCAGATCGGCGCGGTGCGCTCGATGAGGGACAGGGCGAGGCGCTCGAAGCGCTCGCGGGTGAGTTCGAGTTCGTAGCTTTCGCCATCGCGGAAAAAGGGGAGGCGCACGGTGACGCGCTCCTCGTTGCTGAGGGTCTCCTTTGCCTCGCGGGCGCGGAGACGCAAAGCCGCCGCCTCCGACCCTGACAAATCCCCCAATCCGAGTGCGTCGGCGAAGTGGCGGGCGAGGGCGAGATCGAGGTCGTCACCGCCCAGCCGCGTGTCCCCGGCGGTGGCGATCACCTCGAAGAAACCCTCGCGCATTTGCAGGACCGACAGGTCGAAGGTGCCGCCGCCGAGATCGTAGACCGCGACCGTGGCCGCCTCGCCGAGACGGTCGAGCCCGTAGGCGAGGGCGGCGGCGGTGGGTTCGTTGAGGATGCGCTCGACGCGGAGCCCGGCCAGTTCGGCGGCCTTGCGCGTCGCCTCGCGCTGCGAGTGGTTGAAGTAGGCGGGCACGGTGACGACGGCGCGGCCCGCGGGCTGTTCGAGAGCCTGCGCGGCGGTCTCGCGGAGCCGGCCAAGGATGAGCGCCGAGACCTCCTCGGGGGTGACGAGGGTTTGCTCGTCGAGTTGCACGAGGATTTCCCCGCGCCCGCCCGGAACGAGGCGGTAGGGCGTCTCCTCGATTTCCGCCGGGGAGAGGTCGGCGAAGGTCCGGCCCATGAAGCGCTTGATCGAGCTCACGGTGCGGTCGGGTGCGAGGACGCGTGCGCGCATCGCCCCGGTCCCGACGAGGGGAGGCTGCCCGGCGGGCCAGGAGACGCACGAAGGCAGGAGCCGCTCGCCTTTTTCATCGGCGAGGACGAGGGGGAAGCCGGAATCGACCACGCCGACGAGCGAATGCGTCGTGCCAAGGTCGATCCCGATGATGAGTTCGTCGTCCATGTTCGGCGTCACGGTCGCGTCAGGTTGAGAGGAGGGCAAGGAGCCGCTCGCGGCATTGCTCCTCCCAACGCTTGAGGAATTTCAACTGCCCCAGCGCCCGGAGCGATCCGGCGAACTCGCCCGATGCCGCGTCCCGCTCGAACTCAGGAAAGCGCTCCGTCAGCGCGGCTTTCAGCGGCTGGATCTCCTGCAGCAGCCCCTGCACCCCGAGTTGTGCGGCGACGGCCTCCTTCGCGAGGACGGCGCGGGCGAGGGCTGTGGTCGCCTTGCGATGGCGGGCGAGAAGGGTGTCGGTCGAGGCGAGGACGGGGCCGATGTTGGCGAAGAGATCCATCAGTTCCGGCGCGACGGCCCGGTCCGGTGCGGCGTCGGGCGCCTTCAAGTCAAGCCACGCGGCGAGTCTCGACACGGGATCGGAGAGCAGGGTGCGGGCGCGGTTGCCGGAGGCTTCCGCCTCCTCGTCCGTTTTTCCGTCGCGACGGAGATCCCGCCACGCGTCCTCCACGGACGCGGGATCGAGAAGGAGCGATTCGGGCAGACCGAGGCGGGCGAAGGGGTTCGTCATTCACTCGCGCGGCACTAGGACCGGTCGCCGACCTCGGTTCAGCTCCCACCGGAACCCCGGCGCGGAGTCGGATTCGGCTTGGCCCGCTTCTTCGGCTGGCCGGGACGGGCCATGCTGCGGGGTGAGCTGCGTCTGCCGGAATTCATCGGGCGGGGGCTGCGGGCGTCGACACGGTAGACGATGCGGGCCTTCTCCGTGTCGTAGGGTGACATCTCGATTTTGACGCGGTCGCCCGCGACGAGGCGGATGAAGCGTTTGCGCATCTTTCCAGAGATGTGGGCGAGAACGAGATGGCCGTTGTCGAGCTCCACCCGGAACATGGTTCCGGGAAGGACGGTGTGGATGGTGCCTTCGAGTTCTACGGTGTCGTCGTTCTGCATAATCGCCGGGGAAGCCGCACTATCGCACCATTCTCAGAATATAGAAGCGATTTCTTTTTGACTGGGTGGCGTTGGATGTCTTATTTCCTTCCGCTGACCGGGGTTCCGCATCACTCACCTCGCCGCCTCGGATGAAATTTCGCTTTCTTGAATCAGGTCTTCCGCAGGATTCCAAGCGGTGTTTTATCAAGCGCCTTCCATCGGTCTTTGCGACCGGGGTGGTTGCTTTTTTTGTTGTGTCAACAGCCCTCCCCCAAGAGGTTAAGAATGTGCCGCCCTCCGTCCTCGCCCTTTCCGCAAAGTACGACGAGACGAGGAGCGCAAAGCTCGGCCCTCTCCTGCATCTGCTCGCCGACGAGCTTTCGGCCATCCTCGTCCCCAAACTGACTCGCGAAGGCGAAGCCGCCAAAGCCGTCGTGATCGCCGAGGGTGTCGCGAAGCTCCGGGAGCCAGGCCTCCCAGTGATGCCGCAGGAAGGGAAGCCCTTCTCTCCAGATGCCTTTGCCCTCGTCCAAGCCAGTGATGAGTGGAAACGTTTTGTCGTGAGTTTCACCGAAGCCGAAACGGCTCTGAACGAATCTTACCAGCGTGCGCTCGATCGGGAGAAGGCCGTATTCCAGGAAAAGGGCGATCCCTACGGGGTGATTGCGGTCGAGAACGAAGCGAAACGCGTCGCGGCGATCCAAGCGGGTCATGCCTTGGCGGCTGCGGGCAAAGACGGAGCATCGGTCGGGTCCCCTTCAGGAGCGTCTACTACCGGAACGCCGCCCCCTTCTCCGGCGAATCCGGATGGGCTGTCGACCGGAACGATGAAGACACCTCCCCGGAAGATGGAAGATCGCTTTGTGAAAAAGATGGTCCGCTACCATTTCAAAGACGATATCTTCGACTTTTATTTCCGCCCCCGGGGCGAAGTAGTGAGAAGAATCACCAAGCCTGACGACTCCACGGTGATGATGACGGGTTCGTGGGAGATCGAAGATGACGGAAGCGTCGTCGTCACCGGAATCCATTCCACGAAATGGTTCTGGTTCGGTGATGATGGGCGTTGCGAGATGCGTCAGGGTGAAAAGGAGGGGAAGCGTGAATCCAAAATCGAATTCGTCCCCGGCGCGAAAGATCCTGAAAGGTGATCTTTCTGCTGCCCCATCTCCTACTCGTCCTCCTCCTCATACTCCTACTCAAAACCGATCCCCCTCGGACTCCCGAGTAGGAGTATGAGGAGGAGGACGAGTAGGAGGGGTTCACCTCAATAACTCCGCCGCATGTGGCTGGGGAGGATGTTCAACTCCTCCCGGTATTTCGCCACGGTGCGACGCGCGATCTTGATCCCTTTCCTCTCCAACTCCTCGACGAGGCGCTGGTCGCTGAGCGGTTTCTTCGGATCCTCGGCCCCGATCATCTCGGCGAGGGTCTGCTTCACGCTGGTGTTGCTGAGGGTCTCGCCGTCCTCGGTCTCGTAGCCGGTGGTGAAGAAATACTTCATCTCGAAGACCCCGTGCGGCGTGGCCATGTACTTGCCCGAGACGGCGCGGCTCACCGTGGTCTCGTGGACGCCGACCTTCTCGGCGATCTGGGCCATGTTCATCGGCTTCAAGCGCGAGGGTCCGTGGTCGAGGAAGCCCTCCTGCCGCGCCACGATCTCGGAGGCGATGGACTGGATCGTCTGCTGGCGCTGGTGGATGCTCTTGATGAGGAATTTCCCCGCGCGGATCTTCTCGCGGATGTAGGCCCGGGCCTCGCGCCCGTCGCCCGTGGCCATGAGGTCCTTGTAGGCGTTGCTGATGCGCAGGCGCGGAATCTGCTCGTTGTTCATCGTCACGGTCCACTCCCCGCCGATGCGCTCGACGGTCACGTCGGGGGTGACGTAGGTGTTCGTGTCGTCCCCGAAGCGGCTCCCCGGACGCGGGTCGAGGGTGGCGATGAACTCCGCCGCCCGCGTGATCTGCTCGGGCGTGACGCTGAGCTTCTTCGCGATCTGGGGGTAGCGCTTCCTCGCGAGGTCGTCGAGGTGGTGGTCGACGATGCGGTATTCGAGGCTGTGGTGCTTGCCGAGGCGTTCTAGCTGGATGAGGAGGCAGTCGCGCAGATCGACCGCCCCGATCCCGACGGGGTCGAAGCTCTGCACCAAGGTCTTCGCCTCCTCCAAGTCCGGCATGGGGATGCCGAGGTCGAAGCAGAGATCCTCCAGACTCACTTGGAGGAAGCCGTTCTCTCCGATGTTGCCGACCAGCATCGTGGCGATCTGCCGGATGCGGGGGCTGGTGTCGGCGAAGTTGAGCTGGTCGAGGAGGTGGTCCTGCAAGGTGATCGGCCCGACGATGGAGTCCATCACGAATTGGTGCCGCTCGTCGGCGTCGTCGCGCTTCGGCGAGGAGATGCGCGACTGGGCCATGTACTCCCGCCACTCCTCGTCGAGTTGGGAGAGCTCGGCGAACTCGCGGTCGAAGTCGTCCTCCTCGGCGCCGCTCGCCTCCTCCAGAGAAATGTCGGTCGATTCCTCCTCGAGGGTGGGGTTCTGCACCAGTTCCTGGTGGATGAGCTGGCGCAACTCCAACGTAGGCGTTTGCAGCAGTTGCAGGCTCTGCTGCATCTGCGGCGCGATCGTCTGCTGCTGCTGCAACGACTGGAATTGGTCGAACCGCTGTTCGGGCATCGTGGGGGCTTTCTGCCTAGGGAGATTGCACCGTAGCACGAATCGAACCAATCCCTAAAGAAATTTTTCCAATTCCCGACGATGCGGCAGAATCGCCCCCGCAAGTCCCTGCAGGGCAGGGGATTGGGGAGAAAACCGCCCGCATGACGGAATGGATGATGAAAAAGCTAGATTGATATGGATTTTATAATAAACTACCAAAGTTAATCATCTCCGGTCTTGAAGTATCTCATGAGGCTCCTTCCCCTTGCCCTCCTCTCCGCCCTTTTCCTGCCCTTCGGGGCCGGGGCGCAGGAGCCGCGCGTGTGGGCCGTGCCGGTGGGCGAGCGGGCCACGGACTACTGGACCGAGCTGGAGGACATCCCCATGCCGCCGGCCACCCGGCCGAAGACCGAGGCCCGCGTCGCCCCATCGAAGAGTCCCGCTTGGCAGAGCCGCTACACCCTCGGTCCCGGGGACACCCTCAATTTTTCCGTCTACGACCGCGCCGACCTTGCCCGCGAGAACGTGCAGATCGCACCCGACGGCACCGTCAGCTATCTGCAAGCCGTCGCCGTCCGCGCCCAGGGCCTCACCCTCGACCAGCTCCGTGGCCGCATCGAGGAGGAGCTGTCGAAATACCACAAGAACGCGAAAGTCATCATCACCCCCTCTGGCGTGGCGAGCAAGGAGTTCGTCGTCATCGGCCGCGTCAGGAAGCCCGGCAGTTACACCCTTGATCGGCCCACCTCCGTGCTGGAGGCCATCTCCCTCGCCGAGGGCATCCAGATCGGCACGCTGCGCAATTCGGCCTTCGAACTGGCCGACTTCGAGCGCTCCTTCGTCGCGCGGAAGGGCAAGAAGCTGAACGTCGATCTCGCCCGCCTATACTACGAGGGCGACTTCAGCCAGAACGCCTGGCTCGAACCCGACGACTACCTCTACGTCGCCTCGGCTCTGGAGAACGAGATATACATCCTCGGCGAAGTCCGCGAGGCGGGCCGCCGCAAGATGCCGGTGAAGCTCACCCTCGCCCGCGCCATCGCCGAGGCCGGGGGCTTCACCGACGCCGCCTACCAGACGAAGGTGCTTCTCATCCGCGGCAGCATCCACCAGCCCGTGACCCGCGTCGCGAATGTGAAGGACATCCTCCAGGGCCGCGCCGCCGACATCCCCTTGCAGAACCGCGACATCGTCTTCGTGAGCCGCCATCCCTTCGAGATCGTCGAACGCGCCCTCGACAGCGCCATCATCACCTTCATGCAGACGGTCACCGCCGAGGCCATGAACCAGAATTACACCCCCTTCCTCGGCGGCGGTTCCGACTGAGCCTCGCATGGACTCCGCCCTCCTCCGCGTCGCGATGCTCGCCCCCCTCGCCGGGCTCCTCGCCTCCTGCATCCACCTGAAGCCGGCCGACCGCCGCTTCCGCACCACCTCCGAGTTCGCCGCCTACGACGCGACCTTCGGCGCGGATTCGCCCGGGATCACCGCCGAGGAGGCCCTGAAACGCATCCCGAAGGAGCCGAAATTCGAACAGTTGAAAATCAATCGGCCCCTCGACCGCTCCCTCCTCCAGGCCCCCATGGGTCCCTACCGCGTCGGCCCCGGCGACGAGCTCGACATCGAGGTCGCCGAGCGCAAAGACACCCGCGCCCGCACCAAGGTGATGCCCGACGGGATGCTCTACTACGACGTCGCCCCCGGCCTCGACGCCAAAGGCAAGACCATCGCCGAGATCTCCACCCTGCTCTCCAAGTCCCTCGAAAAAGACTACGTCAATCCCGTGGTGACGGTGAACGTGGCCAAGGCCGACAGCCAGCGTTTCTGGATGCTCGGCCAGGTGCAGCGGCCGGGGGCCTATCCGATCACGAAACCGACCACCCTCATCGCCGCCCTCTCCGGAGGCGGGGGGCTCCTCACCACCGGCGACACCGGAGAGGTGGGCAACCCCGAGGCCGCCGATCTCGAGCGCGCCATCCTCATCCGCAACGGCAACCTCGTCCCCGTCGATTTCGAGCGCCTCGTCCGCGAGGGCGACATGTCGCAGAACATCTACATGAAAGGCGGCGACTATATCTTCGTCCCCTCCCTCACGACCCGCTCCTTCTACGTCCTCGGGCACGTCAACAAGCCCGGCCCGGTCTACTTCGAGCGCGGCGCCACCCTCGTCTCCGCCGTCGCCGCAGCTGGCGGGCCGCAGCCCAACGCCATCGTCACCAAAGCCCTCATCCTCCGCGGCGGTACCCTCCGCCCCCAAGTCGCTGTCGTGAACCTGAAGGCGGTCATGAAAGGCCAGGAGCCCGACCTGAAGCTAGAAGGCGGCGACATCGTCTGGGTGCCCCGCAGCCCTTGGACCAAGCTGCGGGACTACGCCGAGGCCGTCCTCGTCACCGCTGCCCAAGCTGTCGCCGTGCAGGAGGGCCTCGGGGCGCTCGGCACCACCGGCAGCGCCGGGGTCACCATCACGGCTGGAGGATCGTCGGGCGGGTCGGGTGGAAATTGAAGCGGCCTCCTCAATCCCCGTCGAGGAGCCTGCCAAGCCCGCCGAGCACGCTGCCCTCGCCTTGGGCTTTGCCACCCGCCGAGGGAGCCGCTTGGATGATACGGTCGGCGAGGCGGGAGAAGGGCAGGCTTTGCAGCCAGACGTGGCCGTGCCCGCGCAGGGTCGCGAGGAAAAGCCCCTCGCCGCCGAAGAACATCGACTTCAGGTTCCCCGCCCGCTCGATGTTGTATTCGATCCCCGGCGAAAAGGCCACGAGGCAGCCTGTGTCCACCCGCAGGGTCTCGCCCCGCAGCTCGCGCTCGATGATCGTGCCGCTCGCGTGGACGAAGGCCTTGCCGTCGCCGCGCAGCTTTTGCAGGATGAAACCCTCGCCGCCGAAGAAGCCCGCCCCGAGGCGCTTGTTGAAGGCGATCGTTACTTGAGTGCCGAAGGCCGCGCAGAGGAAGGAGTCCTTCTGGCAGGTGATCTCGCCCCCGATTTTCGAGAGGTCCAGCGGCACGATCTTGCCGGGGAAGGGCGCGGCGAAGGCGACGCGGCGCTTCCCGGCTGTGCCCGAGTTCGTGAAATGCGTCATGAAGAGCGACTCCCCGGTGAGGGCGCGCTTGCCCACGGCGAGGAGCTTGCCCATGAAGCCCTCGTTCGGGTTCGAGCCGTCGCCCATCTTCGCGACGAAAGTGATGTCCTCCTCCATGTAGTTCATCGCCCCGGCCTCGGCGACCACCGTCTCGCCCGGATCGAGCTCCACCTCGACGATCTGCATGTCGTCGCCGAAAATCTCGAAGTCGATCTCGTGCGAGCGTTGGCCCATCGGCATCGCCGGAGGACTGCTGGAGGGAATCGCCGGAGGCGTCGTGCCGGGATGGGCGAACAGCGTCGGCAGCGCCTGCCCCGCCGGAGTCCACGCGGCCATGCCGCTCGACCAGATCCGCGTCTGCGGAGTGATCGTGCCGTTGCTGACGAGAACGGGCAGCTCCGTCTCGGTCGTTTGAAATTGCTCGTTGTTCGCGGTCGCGTAGTGCCAGGTTTTCATGTGGCCCTGATCATACGGCGCAAACCGTCGCGAGCAAAGCATGAAGCGGGACAATTCCATGTCGAGGGGCGGACGACGGCCTGTCTGCGGTCCAAACGCAAGATTGTTGGGGAAGTGGTTGACAGTGTGGAGTAAGGTGTTTATTTGAACTGGAATCGCAACTCTATCCAGATGACCCCAACCCTCTGCCTCATCGGTGGCTGCAACGGCGCAGGCAAGACGACCTTGGCGAAGGAGTTGCTGCCCCGCCTCGGACTGATGCGCTTTCTCAACGCCGACGAGATCGCCCGCGGCCTCTCGCCGCTGGATCCTTCGCTCCGCGCCTTCAAAGCCGGGCGTCTCGTGATCGAGGAGGCAAGGGCGATGGTCGCAACGGGAGCGAGCTTCGCCCTCGAATCGACCCTCAGCGGAAAGACCTACGTCGGGATGTTGCGCGAGGCGAAGGCCCGCGGCTTCCGCGTGGTCCTGCACTACGTGATCATCGCGTCGGCACAACAGGCGGTGGAGCGCGTGCGCCTGCGGGTGAGCCTCGGCGGGCACGACGTTCCGCAGGAGGACATCGTGCGCCGATACGAGCGCAGCCTGCGCCACCTCCTCGACGACTACCTGCCCCTTGCGGACGAATGGGGAGTGTGGGAGAATTGGACGCCTCCTCCACAGGAAATCGCAACGGACCGCAGTCATTCGATCCCGGAATTGCGCGAACTTCTCACCTCCTTCAAAGTCATGGAACCCAAACCCAGCATTCCGACCGACACCTCCCCGATCGTTCTCGAAGCCGGGCGCGTCGCTACCGCGAAGATGCTCGACTACTACAAGCGCATGGGCATCCGCGTGACGCCGCAGATGACGCTTGCGCCGGAACCGAAGCGGCGGACGAGAAAAGTGGCGAAAGCGGACTGAGGCATCTCCCCCATGCTCCGCCCGCGCACAGACCGGACTGGACAGGGTCGGCTGCTTCGCCTGACCCTGTCGAGTCTCCTGCTCCTCATCTTGCTGCCCCTCGCCTCCTGCCGCCAGGAAAGCCGGGTCGAGCGGGCGACTCGCGAAAAGATCCTGCTGCTCGGGAACGGAGCCGAGCCGAAGGCCCTCGATCCGCATCTCGTCTCCTCGGTGGGCGACGCCAACATCCTCCGCGCCCTCTTCGAGGGACTCGTCATCAACCATCCCGAGAGCGACACCCTCCACGAACCCGGTGTGGCGGAGCGCTGGGAGCCGAACGCCGACTTCTCCGAGTGGCGCTTCTTCCTGCGAACGAATGCGAAGTGGTCGAACGGCGACCCTGTGACCGCGCACGACTTCACCTACGCCTACCATCGCATCCTCCATCCGGAGATGGCCGCGCCCTACGCCTCGATGCTCTACTTCCTGAAAAACGCCGAGGCCTTCAACCGGGGCGAGATCAAGGATTTCGCCGAGGTCGGGGTGAAGGCCGTGGGCGACCACGAACTCGTTTGCACCCTCGACAACCCCGCGCCCTTCTTCCCCGATGTCGTGAAGCACACCACCTGGCTGCCGGTCCATCGCGGCACCATCGAGAAATTTGGCAAGATGACCGACAACTACACCGAATGGCAGAAGCCCGGCAACCACGTCGGCAACGGCCCCTTCCAGCTCGCCGAATGGCGCATCAACGCGCACGTCAAGGCGCGGCCCAATCCGCACTACTGGGACGCCGCGAACGTGAAGCTGAAGGGCATCGACTTCTACCCGATCGAAAGTCCCTTCACCGAGGAGAAGGCCTTCCGCAACGGACTCATCCACCTCTCCTACTCCATGCCGGAGAGCCTAATCGAATCCTACAGGAAACAGGAGAACTCGCCCCTGCGCATCGAGACCTACAACGGCTCCTACTTCTACCGCTGCAACGTGACGCAGTCCCCGACGGACAACGCGGACTTCCGCCGCGCCCTCGCCTGGGCCATCGACCGGGAGGTGATCGTGAAATACGTCACCCGCGGAGGCCAGACGCCGGCCTACGCCTTCACCCCGCCGTCGGAGGAGGGCTACCACCCGCCGCAGGTCGTCGGCTACGATTTGGAAAAAGCCCGGGATTATCTGAAGAAGGCCGGCTACACGAGCGGGAAGGATGTGCCTGAGTTCGTGATCATCATCAACACTTTGGAGGCCCACAAGAACATCGCCATGGCCATCCAGGACATGTGGAAGAAGAACCTCGGCATCGAGAAGGTCCGCATCGAGAACCAGGAGTGGAAGGTCTACCAGCAGACCGTGCTCGACATGCGCTACGACGTCGCCCGCGCCGGTTGGATCGGCGACTACGTCGATCCGCAAACCTTCCTCGGCATGTGGGTCACGAAGGACTCGAACAACAACACGGGCTGGTCGAACGCGGACTACGACCGCCTCCTGCGCGAAAGCTCGCGCCTCAGCGATCCCGCCGCGCGCCTCGCCAAGTTGGCCGAGGCCGAGGCCGTCCTCCTCGACGGGATGCCGGTGCTGCCGCTCTATTGGTACACGCGGGTCTACCTCCTCCACCCCGATGTGAGAAACTGGCATCCGCTCCTGCTCGACAACCATCCCTACAAGCACATCGGCCTCGTGCCTTCGGAGAAAGGAGGGCCGCAGTGATGGAGACGGCCCGCTTCCTCCTCTCCCGCTTCGCGCAGTCGCTCTTCGCGCTGCTCTGCATCGTCACGATCACCTTCTTCCTCGCGCGGCTCGCGCCGGGCGGCCCTTTCCTCGACGAAAAGAAGATCCCCGAGCATCTCGTCGAGCAGATGAAGCGGAACTACGGCTTCGACAAGCCCTTGCCCGTGCAATACGCGACCTACTTGGGGCGGCTGGCGCGGGGCGATCTCGGCCCCTCGCTCGGGAACAAGGGCTTCACCGTGAACGAGGTCATCGCCGAGGGTTTCCCGGTCTCCTTCATGCTCGGCATTTGCGGCCTCGTCATCGCCCTCGCCATCGGCATCCCCGCCGGGGTTTTCGCAGCGGCGAAGCGCAACACAATTGTCGATTACGCGCTGATGGCCCTCGCCATGATCGGGATCTGCTTGCCCACCTTCGTCATCGCGCCGCTTCTCGGGGAGATTTTTGCGTTGGAGCTGGGGTGGTTCGATGTCGCCCTCTGGCAGAACAGCTCGGCTTGGATTCTCGGCTCGGTCACTCTCGGGCTCTACTACTCGGCCTACATCGCCCGCCTCACTCGCGGCTCCATGCTCGACGTGCTGAGCCAGGATTTCATCCGCACGGCCAAGGCCAAGGGCGTGCCGCCTCTCGCGGTCCTTTTCAAACACGCCTTCCGGGGTGGGATCACCCCCGTCGTCGCCTTCCTCGGCCCCGCTCTCGCCGGGCTCATTGGCGGGTCCTTCGTCGTCGAGACGGTCTTCGGCTTGCCGGGGCTGGGGCAGCATTTCATCAAGGCCGCGACGAACCGCGACTACTGGCTCATCAACGGCACGGTGACGGTCTTCGCCGTGCTCATCCTCGTGATGAACTTCCTCGTCGATGTGCTGCAAGCCTGGCTTGATCCGAGAACGCGGGCCGCCCGCTGAAACCATGCCCGCCGCCACGTCAAAGAACGCCATCGCGATTGAAAAGGGCAGCTCCCTCGGCCGGGACGCGTGGCTGCGTCTGAGGAAGAACCATCTCGCCATGGCGAGCCTCTGGTTCACCGTGTTCATCGTCTTCATCAGTTTCATTCTGCCGCTGGTGCCGGGCATTCCGAATCCGAACGTGACACATCCCGACCTGCAATCGCTCCCCGCCTTCACCTCGGCGAAGTCGATGGAGGGCGTGGAGGTCTTCTACCTCCTCGGCAGCGACCATCTCGGGCGCGACGTGTTCTCGCGCATCCTCCACGGCGGTCGCGTCTCCCTCGCGGTCGGCTTCCTCGCGACCTTCGTCTCCCTCACCATCGGCGTGGTCTACGGCGCGGTCTCGGGCTACCTCGGCGGTCGGATCGACGCGGCCATGATGCGCGTCGTCGACATCCTCTACGCCCTGCCCTTCATCATCATCGTGATCATCCTGACAACCTATTTCGGGAACCAGCTCTGGCTCCTCTTCGTCTGCATCGGGGCGGTGGAATGGCTCACCATGTCGCGCATCGTGCGGGGGCAGGTGCTTTCGCTGAAGCGGCAGGAGTTCATCGAGGCGGCCCGCAGCCTCGGCCTTTCCCAATGGCGAATCCTCTTCCGCCACCTCATCCCGAACACCCTCGGACCCGTCATCGTCTACACGACCCTGACGGTGCCGGCGGTGATGCGCTTGGAGGCCGTCCTCAGCTTCCTCAGTCTCGGGGTGCAGCCGCCGGACGCGAGTTGGGGATCGCTCATCAAGGAGGGGGCCGACCTCATGGGCAGCGATCCCGCGCTCTTGATCTATCCGGCGCTCGTCTTCGGGGCGACCTTGTTCAGCCTGAACTTCCTCGGCGACGGTTTGCGCGACGCGCTCGATCCGAAGAGTTCGAAGGATTGAGCGCGTCTTCGGGAACGGAACCTGCAGCCGAGACCTTTGGCCTCGGTCGAGCGTCGAAAGGACGTGTCCAGTCGAGGGTGCGGCTCACCTCCACAGATTCCGATCCAGCGTGCGGTATTGGATCGCCTCCAGAACGTGGACTTCGCGGAGGTCGCGTTCGCCTTCGAGGTCGGCGAGGGTCCGGGCGACCTTGAGGATGCGGTCGTGGGCGCGGGCGCTGAAGTGCAGGGTCTCCATGGCCTGCGCGAGGGTGCGCTCCCCGGCCGGGTCGAGGGCGCAGAATTCGGCGACGAGGCGGCTGCCCATGTCGGCGTTGCAGAGGACGCCGGGATGGGAGGTGAAACGCGCGAGCTGGACCCGCCTCGCCTCCTCGACGCGCTCGCGGATGGTCTCGGAGGACTCGCCCCCGCTCTCGACGCGCAGCTCGAGGTAGTCCACGGCAGGCACATCGACGTGCAGGTCGATACGGTCGAGGAGGGGGCCGCTGATGCGCTGGCGGTATTTCTCGATCTGGTTCGGCGAGCAGCGGCACTCGCGGGCGGGATCGCCGAGGTAGCCGCAGGGGCAGGGGTTCATCGCCGCGACGAGGCTGAAGCGGCTGGGGAAGGTGAACTTTCCCGCCGCCCGCGAGACCGTGACCTGCCCGTCCTCCAGCGGCTGGCGCAAGACTTCGAGGGTGGATCGGCGGAACTCGGGCAGTTCGTCGAGGAAGAGGATGCCGTTGTGCGCGAGGCTGACCTCGCCGGGCGCGGGATTGCTGCCGCCCCCGAGGAGGCCGACGTCGGAGATGGTGTGGTGGGGCGAGCGGAAGGGCCGCGTTGCGAGGAAGCTGTTTTTCCCATCGACGAGGCCGGCGACGCTGTGGATTTTCGTCGTCTCGATGGCCTCGACCTCGGTCATGGCCGGGAGGATGGTGGCGAGCCGCTTCGCGAGCATGGACTTGCCCGTGCCGGGGCTGCCGAGCATCAGCGCGTTGTGCCCGCCCGCCATCGCTACTTCGAGGGCGCGTTTGGCGTGGGCTTGGCCCTTCACCTCGTTGAAATCGATGGGATACTGCCGTTTCGAGCGGAAGAAGGCCTCGCGGTCGAGTCGTTCGGGCTGGATGTGGCTCTCTCCGGCGAGGAGCCCGTAGGCGTCGCGCAGGGTCTCGATGCCGTAGACGTAGATGCCCTCGACGATGCTGGCCTCGACCGCGTTCTCGCGGGGTACGAAGATGGCCCGCAATCCCTGCTCCTTCGCCTGGAGGGCGAGGGGCAGGATGCCTTTGATGGGGCGCACCCGTCCATCGAGGGCGAGCTCTCCGGCCATGGCGCATTTTTTCAAGGCCCCGTCGCCGAGGGCGCCGTTTCGCTCCGGGTCGAGGGAGACCATGCCGATGGCGATGGGCAGGTCGAAGCTGGGGCCCTCCTTGCGCAGGTCGGCGGGGGCGAGGTTGATGGTGATGGGCTTGGCCGGCCAGCGCAGGCCGCTGTTCTTGATCGCGGTGACGACGCGGTCGATGCTCTCGCGCACTGCCGCGTCGGGGAGGCCGACGAGCTTGATTCCGATATTGCCCGCAGACGCGGCGTTCACCTCGACCTCCACAGGCACGGCATTGACGCCGTGGACGGCCCCGGAATAGACGCAGGTGAGTGACATGCCCGGACTGTCCTCAGCCGTTCCCCGTTTTGCAACTGCTTTCCCAGAAAAAACTGTTCAAAAAACCATTTCTCTGCTCTTCCGTATCCTCCTCCCGGAATTTGGGACGGTCGCCCCATCTGCGAAAATCTGCGGGCATTTGCGGCCATCTGCGTCAAAAAGGAAGGGAAAACGCAAATTTTCACGGATGAAACGCGGATTTTCGCGGATAGAGGAGTCTTCGCGGGACCCTTTCCCAAGCCTGCCGAATATTCCCTCCAGAACCCGTCGACCACGCCGAAAGAGTTCGGTAATAAAGCTTCAATTTAGAATAGTTCTTGATCTAAAGCTTCTTTTGCGTATGGGTCTCGACAAGACCTGTTAGATGCCCTCCCACCCCGCAGAACCGACCGCAGCGAAGTCCCCCGAGGACTTCGGTGGGCTGCGCATGACCAAGCAGCGGCAGGTCGTCTACGAGGTGCTCACCGACATCGGGCTCCACCACCCCACCGCCGCCGAGGTCTTCGTGAGCGCGAAGGAGCGCATGCCCTCCATCTCCCTCGCCACGGTTTACAACTGCCTCGAGACCCTCACCGGGGCCGGGGCGATCCGCCAGGTCCACATCGACCGCGAGGCCACCCGCTACTGCGCCAACCTCCAGCCCCACGCCCATTTCTACTGCACCGACTGCGAGCAGATTTTCGACATCGGCCTCGAAAGCGGGGCCGACGCGACCTCGGTCTGGTCCCTCCCGGCGGGCTGCCGCATCGAGGAAATGCACGTCGCCATCCGCGGGGTCTGCGGCGCGTGTCCGAGATGCCGGAATACGGTCCCTGATTCCCCGTCCCCTTTTTCTCCATGAGCCAATCCCTCAAGATCGACAACCTCCACGCCTCCGTTGACGGGCACGAAATCCTCAAAGGCCTCACCCTCGAAGTTCCCAAGGGCGAAGTCCACGCCATCATGGGGCCGAACGGCTCGGGCAAATCGACCCTCGCCAAAGTCATCGCCGGACACGAGGACTACGTCGTGACCGAAGGCTCCGTGACCCTCGACGGCACCGACCTGCTCGCCCTCGAGATCGACGAGCGTTCCCGCGCCGGTTTCTTCCTCGCCTTCCAGTATCCCCACGAGATCCCCGGGGTGAGCAACGCGAACTTCCTCCGCGCCGCCCGCCAAGCCCGCCTGCCGAAGGGCGAGGAGATCGACGCCGTGGCCTTCTACCGCGAGATGTACGCCAAGATGGACCAGCTCGGGATGGACCGGAAGTTCACCGGCCGCTCCGTCAACGAGGGCTTTTCCGGCGGCGAGAAGAAGCGCAACGAGATCCTCCAGATGATGATACTTGACCCGAAATACGCCGTCCTCGACGAGACCGACAGCGGCCTCGACATCGACGCGCTCAAGATCGTCGCCCAAGGCGTCAACGCGATGCGCTCGCCCGAGCGCGGCTTCCTCGTCATCACCCACTACCAGCGCCTCCTCGACTACATCGTGCCCGACGTCGTCCACGTCCTCTCCGACGGCCGCATCGTCAAGACCGGCGACAAGAGCCTCGCCCTCGAACTCGAGGAAAAGGGCTACGACTGGGTCACGAAAGAACTCGCCGCCGCCTGAGCGGACCCTAACGGAAACACATTCGACATGACCGACAGCGCGACACTCGAAGCCGTCAGCATCGACCAGGACGAGGGGAACTTCTCCTATCCCGAGGACTATGCCCACGACGCGGGCTACGGCCTCACCGAGAAGACCATCGACTACATCTCCGACATCAAGGGCGAGGCCGAGTGGATTCGCGAGTTCCGCAAGCGCGCCCTCAAGGTCTTCAACGACAAGCCCATGCCCACCCACTGGGCGAGCGAGGACCTCAACAACATCGTCTTCGACCACATCCGCTACTACCTCGCCAAAGGCCAGCGTCCCACCCGGAGCTGGGACGAGGTGCCCGACGACGTGAAGGAGACCTTCGAGCGCCTCGGCATCCCCGAGAAGGAGCGCAAATACCTCGCCGGGGTCGAGGCCCAGTTCGACAGCGAGGCCGCCTACTCCAACGTGAAGGAGGAGCTGACCAAGGAGGGCGTCATCTTCGTCAACTCCACCGAGGCCCTGCGCGAGCATCCCGAAGTCTTCCGCCCTTGGTTCGGCAAGGTCATCCCCACCGGCGACAACAAATTCTCCGCCCTGAACAGCGCCGTCTTCTCGGGCGGCAGCTTCATCTACGTGCCTCCGGGAGTGAAGGTGAAGCATCCGCTCCAAGCCTACTTCCGCATCAACGCGGAGAACTTCGGCCAATTCGAGCGCACCCTCATCCTCGTCGACGAAGGCGCCGAGGTCACCTACATGGAGGGCTGCACCGCGCCCAAGTTCGAGACCGCGACCCTCCACAGCGCCGTCGTCGAACTCGTCGCGATGAAGGACGCCAAGATCCAGTACATCACCGTGCAGAACTGGTCGAACAACGTCTTCAACCTCGTGACCAAGCGCGGCCTCGCCCACGAAAACGCCGAGATCCGCTGGATCGACTGCAACATCGGCTCGCGCCTCACCATGAAGTATCCCGGCGTCATCATGAAGGGGCGCAAGGCGCGCGGCGAGGTCATCTCCATCGCCCTCGCCAACGACGGCCAGCACCAAGACACCGGGGCGAAGATGATCCATGCCGCCGACGAGACCACCTCGAACATCGTCGCCAAATCCATTTCGGTCGGCACGGGACGCTCCACCTACCGCGGCCAGGTCCACATCCCCAGGCACCTCAAGGGCTGCAAGAACAACACCGAGTGCGACGCCCTCCTCATCAACGCGACGAGCCGCACCGACACCTACCCCGCCATCACCGTGCGCGGCAATCGCCACGCCACCCAGCACGAGGCCAGCGTTAGCCAGGTCAGCGAAGATCAGATCTTCTACATGAAACAGCGCGGCCTCAGCGAAGGCGAGGCCATGAGCCTGAGCGTGAACGGCTTTGTCAACGATCTCGTCCGCGAGTTTCCGATGGAATACAGCGTCGAACTGAAACGCCTCATCGACATGGAGATGGAAGGCAGCGTGGGCTGATCTGACCCTGTTATCTCCGGCACCCGACCCTCTCCGCTCATGGCAAGAAATCGATGAGACGCATCACACGAGCAGAAATCGATGACATGCGCGCACGCGGCTTTGACCCCGAGGTCATCCGGGAGACCGAGTTCAGCGAAAAGCGGACTGTGGAAGCTGACAAGCTGTGTGAACGTGTGCGCGAGGCGTTTCGCGGAGTTCGGCTTGGAGTCGGCGTTGGCCTTTTCGAAGGTCAGGCGATCGACGACTATGAGACGCCCGAAGTTCGAGGGCGACAGCGAGCGAAGGACGAAAAAGAATTCTGGGATCGAATCGAGACAAAGCATCTGAACGCTTGTCATAGCAGCCTCAGCTTCTTTGACGCTCTCGGCATGAGATTTCACCTTCCGGCATTTATCATCGCGGATCTCAAAGGCGAATTCGGTATGGGGATGGCATTCACCCTGACGTATCTGAATGAATATAGTAGGAGCAAGTTCGGATTGCTCAATCACGAGCAGAGAAGCGTCGTTCGCGAGTATCTTCAATTCCTCCGCGAAGACCCTGATTCAGAGTTCGATTATGCTGATATTGATCGGGCTTTGAACGAATATTGGATCGAAACATGACCAAATAGCTAAGGCAGAGGGTGGTTTGTCGCCTCCCTGCTCCGGCACAACGCTTTGATTCCGACTTTTTACCTTTCACTTTTTACCTTTTACCGGCGCGAAGCGCCGACACCCGCATGTCCTTAGTCCTGACACCACCCGAGGAAACCACGAGCCGCCCGGCTGACGCCTGGTGCGCGGCTCCCCCTGTCACCGACGCCGAAGCCAAGCTCCCCGACTGGTATCGCGACTTCCAGTCCGCCGCTTGGGACCGCTTCACCGCCCTGCCCGTACCCGTGCGGACGAACCAAGCGTGGCGCTTCGCCGACCTGACGCACCTGCGCTTCGATGGCTTCACGCCTGCCCGTCCCGTCTCCGACTCCCTTGCCGCCGATCTCGTGGCGCGGGCGGTGTCCGGACGTCCTGCCGAGTTCGCGGCCCACTTCGTCTTCGCCAACAACCGCCTCCTCCATGCCGAGACGCGGGGCCTGCCTGCGGGTGCCCTCTGCCTGCCTGTCGCCGAGGCCCTCGCCTCCCATTCCGAACTCATCCGCCCGCGCTTCCTCCGCCACGACGATACCCTCGGCGGCGAGAAGTTCGCGGCTCTCCATGATTCCGCGACCTTGAGCGGCGTCTTCCTCCACTTCCCCAAAGGCTGCGTCGCGGAACATCCCGTGATCGTCCACCACTTCGTCGGAGGGGAGGATGCCGTGATCTTCCCCCACACCCTGATCGTCGCCGAGGACGCCGCCCAGGTCTCCGTCGTCGATTTCTACGAATCCATCGCGGACGGCGAGGACACCCTCGTCGTCGGTGTCGCCGACCTTGAGGCCGACCGGGGCGGACGCATCCAGTACGTCGCCTTGCAGGACCTGAGCGAGAACGGCGCGAAGCAGGTCCATCTCCAGCACACCCGCGCCGGGCGGGACGCCGCCGTGAAGGTCGGCTTCGTCAACCTCGGGGCCGAGTGGGCGCGGAGCGAATGCGTCAGCCGCATGGTCGAGAGCGGGGCCGACTGCCAGATCTTCGCCGCGAACCTCGCCAACGGCGCGCAGGAATACGACCAGCGCACCCTGCAATCGCACGAAGCGCAGCACACCACCAGCGACCTCCTCTTCAAGAACGCCCTCTACGACCGTTCGCGCACCATCTTCTCCGGCCTCATCCAAGTGCAGCCGGGGGCGCACCACACCGACTCCTACCAGTCCTGCCGCAACCTCCTCGGCAGCGACGAGGCCGAGGCCAACGCTATGCCCGGCCTTGAGATCGACGCCGACCAAGTGAGATGCTCCCACGGCTCCACCACTGGCGCGATCGACGACGAGGAGATATTCTACCTCCGCGCTCGCGGCATCCCCGCCGACGAAGCCCGCAAGATCATCAGCCTCGGCTTCCTCCACGGAGCCATCGAGAAGCTCGACGGCGAGGCCTTGCAGGATCTCCTCTTCGCGAGGGTGGAGCGGAAGTTCGCGGGACTGGCTTGATCCGCCGCCGCCCACCTCCCTCCCCTTGAAGCCCGCCCCGACTCCGCCATCGGTCCCGCCCGTTCCTTGGCTGCGTGCCAACGGTTTCCTCCTTGGTCTCGTTGCCGCCGTCCTGCTTGGCTTTCTCCTGCCGGGGCCGGGTTCGCGCGAAGGCTTCCTCCATCCCGGGGTCCTCAACAACGTCGGCATCGCCCTGATCCTGTTCCTGCAGGGGCTCTCCCTCGCGGTGGAGAAAATCAAGAGCGGGGCCGCCAACTGGCGTCTCCATCTGATCATCCAAGCCTTCACCTTTCTGGTTTTCCCCCTCGTCGGCCTCGTCTTCGACGCCGCCTTGCCCCTTGTTTGGCCGGACGTGCCCGGGTCCATCCGTGACGGCTTCCTCTACCTCTGCGTCCTCCCCTCGACGATCTCCACCTCCGTCGTGCTCACCGCCGCGGCGCGTGGCAACACGACGGGAGCGCTCTTCAACGCCGCGTTGTCGAACCTCGTCGGCGTGGTGCTGACTCCGGTGCTGGTGCATCTGCTCATGCGGCATGGAGGCGGGGCCTCCTCCTCCGCCTTCGCGCCCCTGCTGCTCAAGATCACCCTGCTGACCCTGCTCCCTTTCGCCTTGGGGATGCTGCTGCGACCGTCCCTCAAGGCTTGGGTTGACGCCCGCAAAGCTTGGAGCGCCCGTCTCTCCAACGGCATCATCCTTTTCATCGTCTACACCGCGTTCTGCGACTCGGTCGAGCAGGACATCTGGCATCGCCACGGACTCCTGCTGGCCCTCCCGACCCTCGCCGCCGTCGTTGTCCTCTTCGCCTTCATCTCGCTGCTGGTCCACTATACCTGCCGCGCCCTGAAGCTCGACCGGGAGGACTCCATCGCCGCTTACTTCTGTTCGGTGAAGAAGACCCTCGCCATGGGCGTGCCTCTCGCCGCGCTCATCTTCGGGGAGCGGGCGGACCTGTCGCTGATCCTCCTGCCGATCATGTTCTACCACCCTTTGCAGTTGCTCGTGAACGGCTTCTTCGCCAGCCGATGGGCGAGGAAGGCGTCAGGACTCTCCGATGGTCCCGAGGGCGGTTGATTCGTGAGTGGGCAGCTTCACGCCCCCAACCTCTCCGCCAAAAACGGCGCGGTGCGGCTTTGCTTCACCTTGACCACTTCCTCCGGAGTCCCCGCCGCGACGATTTCGCCTCCGGCCTCCCCGGCCTCGGGCCCGATGTCTAGGATGAAATCCGCCTCGGCCATGATTTCTAGGCTGTGCTCGATGACGACGACGGTGTGGCCTTCGTCGACGAGGCGGTGCATGACGTCGAGCAAACGCTTCACGTCGGCGAGGTGGAGGCCGATGGAGGGTTCCTCGATGAGGTAGAGGGTCGATTTCGGCTGGCGGTTTTGGCGGAGGCGGGCGTTCGCGGCGCGACCGATGCCTCGGGTCAGTTCGGCGACGAGCTTGATGCGCTGGGCTTCGCCTCCGCTGAGGCTGGGACTGGGTTGGCCGAGGCGCAGGTAGCCGAGCCCGGTGTCGCGCATCAGGTCGAGGGTGCGGGCGATCTTGGGAACCCCGGCGAAAAATTCGGCGGCCTCCTCGATGGAGAGGTCCATGACGTCGCCGATGGATTTGCCGTTGTATTCCACCTCCAGGGTCGAGGCGGCGTAGCGGCGTCCTCCGCATTCCTCGCAGACGACGTAGGTGGTGGGGAGGAAGTTCATCTCCAGCTTGATGGAGCCATTGCCTTTGCAGGTTTCGCAGCGCCCGCCTTCGAGGTTGAAGGAGAAGCGCGAGGCGGTGTAGCCGCGCGCCCTGGCCTCGGGAAGCTGGGCGAAGAGGGCGCGGATCTCGTCGAAGACTTTCACGTAGGTCGCGGGGGTGGAGCGCGAGGTCTTGCCGATGGGGGACTGATCGACCTCGTAAACGGCTTCGATGCGGTCGGCACCCTCCAGCGAGGTCCAAGGCTGGCTGGGGGCGGGCTTGCGTTTGCGCCCTCCCTTGCCCTTGCCTTCCGCGAGAGCGGCGGCGACGGCGGGCTTGAGGACGCCTCGCAGGAAGCTGGACTTGCCCGAGCCGGAGATTCCGGTGATGACGGTGAGCCGTCCGATGGGAAGGCGCACTTCGAGGTTTTTGAGGTTGTTCGCTCGCGCTCCCTTCACGACGAGCCATTCGCCCACGGCTTTCTTTGCGGGCAGTTTGCGGCGCGATCCTCTCAGGGGATGGACGAGGGGGTGCGAGAAGGCCTCCCGCGTGGGCGAGTCATGGGTCACGGGACATGGGTCATGGGTGGACTTGGAAGCTCGCTTGGTGGGTTTGATAGGTGGGTTGAAGAGGTCTTTCGGATCACCCTGCCAGACGATTTCGCCGCCGTGCTGTCCGGCGCCGGGGCCGAGGTCGATGAGGTGGTCGGCTCGGCGGATGGTGTCTTCGTCGTGCTCGACGACGACGAGGGAATTGCCCTTCTCGCGCAAGCCGACGAGGGTGTCGAGGAGCTTGGCGTTGTCGCGCGGGTGCAGGCCGATAGTGGGTTCGTCGAGGACGTAGAGGACGCCGCGCAGGTTCGATCCGAGCTGGGCGGCGAGGCGGATGCGCTGGCTCTCGCCTCCGCTGAGGGTGGTGGCGGAGCGGTCGAGTTGGAGGTAGCCGAGTCCGACCTCCTCCATGAAGCGGAGGCGCTGGACGATCTCAGGCAGGATGTCGCGGGCGATGAGGGCGTCGCGCCCTTCGAAGCGGAAGCCGTCCACGATCTCGCGGGCGGCGGCGACGGAGAGGCGGGCGAGGTCGGTGATGGCGAGGTCGCCGATGCGGACGTGGCGAGCGACTTCGTTCAAGCGGGTGCTTTCGCAGGCCGGACAGGGTTCGGTCTCGCCCTCCTCGGCACGGGAGCGGCGCAGCTCCTCGCGCAACTCGGCGTCGAGGACGGATTCGGCGTCGCGTTCGTCGAGGGTGTCGGCGCCTTTCTCGACCGATCCGTAGCCTCGGCAGACGGGGCACCAGCCGTGCGGGCTGTTGTAGGAGAAAAGGCGGGGATCGAGATCCTCGAAGGAGCGTCCGGTCTCGGGATCGACCATCTCGGTGTTCATCACCTGGATGCGGTTGGCGGCGTCGAAGAAGCGCAGGGTGCGCTTGCCGTGACGCAGGGCGGTCTCGACGAGCGCGAGCACCTCGGGCGCGGGGGTCTTCGCGGCGACTTCGCCGACGATGACATCGATGCTGTGCTCTTTGAAGCGTTCGAGGCGCTGGAAGCCCTCCACGGGCACGAGCCGTCCATCGACGAGGAGGGTGTCGAAGCCCTGCTTCCCAGCCCATTCCGCGACCTCGGTGTGGTAGCCCTTGCGCGCCCGCACGAGCGGGGCCATGACGAGCACGGTGCGCTTGCCCTTCGCCGCCTCGGCGCGGAGGCGAGTGACGATGGCGGAGGGGGTCTGCTTCTCGACGGCATTGCCGGTGTCGGGCGAGTATTGCCGTCCGAGCTTCGCGAAGAGGAGGCGGAGGAAATGCCAGACCTCCGTGACGGTGGCCACGGTCGATTTGCCGCCGCCGCGCGAGATGCGCTGCTCGATGGCGACGGTGGGAGGCAGGCCGGAGACGAGGTCGATGTCGGGCCGCTCCATCTGCTCGACGAACTGCCGCGCGTAGGTGGACATGCTGTCGAGGAAGCGACGCTGCCCCTCGGCGAAGAGGATGTCGAAGGCGAGGGTCGATTTGCCCGATCCGCTCAGTCCGGTGAGGACGACGAATTGCTCGCGAGGGATTTCGAGGTCGAGGTTTTTGAGATTGTTCTCGCGAGCGCCGTGCAGGGAAATCGCATTCGCGATTCGGTTAGGGTCACGAGTCACGAGTGACGGGGCATAGCTGGTGGGGGCTTCGGCGACCTTGAGCGGTTTCTCTGGTAGAGAAATTCGTGAGAATTTCTCCGAGAGCGGCCTTCCATCGTGGGTCGGGGAGAAATTCTCACGAATTTGCCTTCGGCTATCCGTTCCGTATTCTCTACACTTACGAAGATACCTCCCCGTGTGTGATTGCGGACACGCCGCCACCTCCTCCGGCGTCCCACAAACCACCACCTCCCCGCCTCCGACGCCGGCCTCGGGACCAAGGTCGATGACGTAGTCGGCGCTCTGGATGACGTCGAGGTTGTGCTCGATGACGAGGACGGAGTCGCCCGCTTCGACGAGCCGGTCGAAGACGCGCAGCAGCATGGCGGTGTCGTCGAAATGCAGGCCGGTGGTCGGTTCGTCGAAGATGAGGAGGGCGGTCTTGCCGTCCTGCCGCTTCCGCGCGGGCGCGGCGAGGAGATGGCCGACGAGCTTGAGCCGCTGGCTTTCGCCTCCTGACAAGGTGTTCAAGGGCTGGCCGAGGCGCAGGTAGCCGAGACCGACTTCGGCGAGGAGTTGCAGGCCCGCGACGACGGTGGCGGCGGGCTTGCCCGGCATCGTGGAGAACCAGGGGATGGCTTCGCTCACGGTCAGTTCGAGAAGCTGGTGGAGGTTTTTACCTTCCAATTCGATTTCGAGAGCCTCGGGGGTGTAGCGTTTCCCTTCGCATTCGGGACAGGTCACGTAGAGGTCGCTGAGGAACTGCATCTCGACCTTTTCGAAGCCGTTGCCCATGCAGCGGCCGCAGCGTCCCGCGCCGCTGTTGAAGGAGAAGTAGCCCGGCGTGAGCGCACGCGCCTTGCCGTCGGGCGACTCGGCATAGAGTTTGCGGATCGTCTCGAAGAGGCCGGTGTAGACGACCGGGGTGGAGCGCGGGGTGCGGGAGAGAGGCGACTGGTCCACCATCACGGCCTCGCGGATGTGTCCGGTTCCTCGGAGTTCCTTGCACTGGCCGATCTCGGTTTCGCCGGTGGCCAGCCCGAGATCCTTGAGGAGGTTCCCGTGGAGTACGGAGTGGACGAGGGTCGATTTGCCCGAGCCGGAGACGCCGGTGACGCAGCAGAGCACGCCGAGGGGGAAATCGACGTCGATCTTCTTCAGGTTGTGCTGGGCGGCGCGCTTCACGGTGAGCCAGCGCTGCGGCTTGCGGCGGCTTGCCGGGACGGGGATGGCCTTGCTCCCGGCGAGGTATTGCAAGGTCAGGGACCGTGGGTGTTTTGTTAGGGACTTGGCGGCGGCTTCCCCGTCCGCGGCTCCGGGTCCGGCGTAGACGAGCTCGCCTCCGCCCTCGCCGCGGCCCGGGCCGATATCGACGAGGTGGTCGGCGGCGCGGATCACGGCCTCCTCGTGCTCGACGACGACGAGGGTGTTGCCGAGGTCGCGGAGGCGCTGCATCACGCCGACGAGGCGGCCCACGTCGCGCGGGTGCAGGCCCACGGTGGGCTCGTCGAGGACGAAGAGGGTGCTGGTGAGGCTCGCGCCGAGGCAGGTGGTCAAGTTGACCCTCTCGGTTTCCCCGCCCGAGAGGGTGCGCGTGGGGCGGTCGAGGTTCAGGTAACCGAGCCCGACTTCCTTCAGATAGCCGAGTCGGCTTGCGATCTCGCGATGGAGCATCGTGGTGGTTTTGTCAGAGCCGGCCGTGTCGAGAGTGCCGAAGAAGGCGGCGAGATCGTCGATGGAAAGCTGCCAGAGTTCGGGCAGGGTTTTCTCGGCGATCTTGAAATGGAGCGCCTCGGGTTTCAGCCGTGTGCCTCCGCAGGCGCGGCAGAGGGTGTAGCTGCGGTAGCGGCTCAGGAAGACCCTGACATGCATGCGATAGGCGCGGGATTCGAGCCAATCGAAGAAGCCGCGCACACCATACCAGATCCCCTGCCGCCAGGCTTCGTCGGGATCGCCGCCCTCGCCCTCAACGATCCACTGCCGGTCCTCGGGCGGCAGCTCGTCGAAGGGCGTCACGAGGCTAAGCCCGCGCGCCCGGGCGCAGCGTTCGAGGTCCTCTTCGCATTCGCGGTAGGAGTCGCCCTGGAAGGCCCGCACGAGGCCTTCGGCGATGGAGAGCGATTTGTCGGGAATGGCCTTGTCGAGATCGATCCCGATGACGCGCCCGAAGCCCCGGCAGGCGGGACAGGCCCCGAGGGGATGGTTGAAGCTGAAGAGGCCGGGAGTCGGCGGCTTCAGGACCGTGCCGGTCTCGGGTGAGGACCAGTCGCGGGAGAAGGCGAGACGCTGCCCCGACTCGGGTTCGACCACGGAGACGACGCCTTTGCCCAGATCGAGGGCGCGTTCGACCGCCTCGAGGAAACGGGTTCGTCTCGATGGATCGATTCGGTCCTGGATGATCTCGACACGGGCGGGGAGGGCCTTGCGGTCGTAGGAGTCCGGATCGTCGACGCGATAGGGTTTGCCGTAGAGCCAGACGCGCAGATAGCCCTGCTGCTGGAGGAAGGCGAAGAAATCGGCGGGTTTTGCCCCGGCGGGCGCGTCGATGGCGAAGAGGACGAGCAGGGGGCGGCCTGTGCCGAAACGTTCCACCGTCTTCCGCAGGATGGATTCAGGCGAGTCCGGCGCGATCTCCGCCCCCGTCACCGGATCGTAGCCTTTGCAGAGGCGGGGGAAGAGGAGCTTCAGGTAGTCGTTGATCTCGGTGATCGTGCCGACGGTGGAGCGGGTCGATTTCACCGCGTTCTGCTGCTCGATGGCGATGGCGGGCGGGATGCCGCGGATGGCATCGACCTGCGGCTTGTCCATGCGGTCGAAGAACTGCCGCGTGTAGGGCGAGAAGGTCTCGACATAGCGGCGCTGGCCCTCGGCGTAGAGGGTCTGGAAGGCGAGGCTCGATTTGCCCGAGCCGCTCGGCCCGGTCACGACGACGAGCTTCCCCACGGGCAGATCGAGGTCGATGCCCTTGAGGTTGTTCTGCCGCGCTCCGCGCACCTCGATGACCGGATCGGAGGGAGGGGTGGATTTCCGTGTTCGTTTGTTCGCCATTTTGCCTGCCGGGAGGTTACCCCGGAGGCGGCGCTTTGCATGGGGAAAATGGCGGGGAAATGCGGGCTTGCGAAGGGATCGGGCGGAAGGCCGCCGCAAGGAAACGCAAGCCTGTAGCGGCCTTTTTGCAGCAGCGCACCCGCTCGAAACCGGTTGACTTCCCCCCGGAGACCGGGCGATTCTAGCGCCGTTCCATCCCCTTCGCCTTCTGCAACTCCTCCACCGTGGCGAAGAGCCGGTTGCCGATCTCGTCCTTGGCGATACCTGAATACACTTCCGCCCGCAAATCCCGAATCACCCGCAACCCACCCCAATCGGCACCCCGTGTCGCCCGCGCCCCGTCGTTCGACGCGACCCGTAGCGTGTGCGATGCGCTCGAAGACCCCTTCACAAAGGCCATGCTACAAGCGCCACCCCGTCGCTGAAGTGGCGCTACCTTCACCCGTGGGATCTAGACAAGGGCAGCTTCCCGTCCCTCGCGATCTCCGCTTCCTCAAAAGACTTTAAACGGGTTCTAAGAGGTAAGAGTAAGGAAGGCAAGGCCACTCAAAACGGAATATCATCCTCCTCGTCCTCGATCGGCCCCTCCTGATAGCCGCTTTTCTGCGGCGGGGCGGAGGAGCTTCTCGGCGGGGCGGCGGGGCGGTGGCCTCCATGGTCGTCGTCCGGCTGGGAGGCGGAATAACCGCCTCCCCCGCCTCCGCGCGATGGGCCTCCGCCTCCGTCGTCGCGGCTTCCGAGGAACTGGAAGTTCTCGCCTACCACTTTGAGGCGCGAACGCTGCTGGCCCGTGGTCTTGTCCTCCCACGAGTCGAGCTGGAGACGGCCCTCGACGTAGAGGGGGCGTCCCTTTTTCAAATATTCGCCGATGACTTCGGCTTGGCGGCCCCAGAAGGTGATGTCGACGAAAGTCGTCTCCTCGTGGCGCTGGCCGTCGTCGCCCGTGTAGCTGCGGTTGATCGCGAGGGAGATGTCCGTCACCGCCGTGCCCTTGGGCGTGTAGCGCACCTCGGGATCGCGGGTGAGGTTGCCCATCAGTTGGACTTTGTTGAGATTCGGCATAGGGGAATCTTATAGGGCGGAGGCGGGAAATATCCAGCCTTTCTTTCGCGGCGCGTGCGGTCCCCGGACTCAGTTTCCGTCGCTGGGGGGCGCTTCGCCGGGGGATGCTTCGGCGGACTCCTCCGGTGCGGGCGGGGTTTCCGCAGGCGTTTCCGCCGGGGGAGACTCGCTCGCGGGGGCTTCGGCCTCTTTCTTGGCGGCTTCCTCCTCCGCTTTCTTCTTCGCGATGAGATCCTCCCAGCGATGCAGCGAGTAGCCCTCGCCGAGGCCGCCGATCTCGTCGATCAGGCTGGAACAGGTCTGATGCCACTTTTCCAAGTCAGGTGGCCCCTTCTTCTCGTCGGCGCTGCCGGGGAAGATGAGGTAGGTCACGGTGAGGTCGCTCACGGGGCGGTTGTAGGGCGAAGCCTTTTCGTTGATCTGCCGGGCGATCCGCAGCGAGGCCTCGCCGAATTTCCAGGTCGGCCCCCCGTCGCCCGCGATGGCGGGGTAGAGCTGGTCGCCGAAGACGACCACGGCGTAGTCGCCGATGGCGGGGCCGAACTCGTTCTCGTCGCGCCGCCCGAGGAAGGAGAGCGGGATGACGATGAAGGGGTCGGCCTCCGCGATCAGGTAGCTGCGGGCTTTCAAGTCGGCGATCTGGGGCTTCAACTGCTCGATCTGGGCGCGGAGGAAGCGGTTGCGCTCGACGCCGAGTCCGGGGAGGGCGAACTCCTTCTCGTATTCCTTCAGCTTCTCCTCCCAGCGCGCGAGGAGGGGGTTCGGCGTGCTGGTGCGCTTCGTCCAGCCGTAGCTGGTGAACGGCTGGTAATGCTGCGACATCGAGATGTAGTCGTCGAGTTCGGGCCAGCGGTCCCCGTCGGAGCCGTCGGAGACCGTGTCCATCTCCCCTTGGGCGAGGAGCAGCTTTCGCCCCGTGCCGGGATGCTTCACTTGGAGGAGGGTTTCGAGGTCGTAGAGGTTGTGCCGGGAGAGCAGTTCGTCGATGCGGGTCACGTTCCGCTGAATGCGCTCGGTCTTCAGGTTGTAGAGGTGGTGGAAGAAGGGCGAGACCTCGGCGGCTTCGACGAGGGGGTTGAACTCCTTCAGCATCTTGGGCAGGTGCTCGTTGATGGCGGCGAGCTCGGCGGCCGACTCGTTCGGTTTCGGCACGGCGAGCTTCACCTTCATCTCGATCTCGTAGGCCGGGTCGCGCACGCGCTCCTTCACCGCCGTGTCGCCTTGCCTAGTGACCATCTCGGTCTTCACGGGGATGCCGCTCCAGAGCTTCGCGACATCGACTTTCCTCCACGGGACGTGGGTTGAGGGCAGGGGGGGCTTCACCTCGACGATCTTTTCGACGATCTTCTCCACGGGCACCTCGACGATTTTCTCGACGACCCGCTCGATCGCGGGCGGGTCGGGTCGGGGTTCGGCAGGCGGATCTTCGGCGGGACGCGGCTGCGCCGGGCGGTCGACGCCCAACCAAGCGGCCAGCGCCCGTTTCACCGCTGGACCGCGGCCCGAGACCTTGACTACGGCGAGGGCCGCCGCGAGAGCGACCATCCCGACGACGACCATCCAGAAAAAGCCGGCGAAAAAGCCTCCTCCGCCCCGCTTTCGCACCACCCGCCTTCCCGGTCCGGATTTCGGCACTTCGAAAAACTCGTCCTTGTCGTTCATGGCATCCTGGCGTCTCGGCGTCTTGCGTGGTAAGGGGATGATCGCAGGATTTCACCGAATCGACAAGCGGAATGGCTGCTCCGGCTCTTGGAACCTGTTGACTCAAAAGTTTTGACACCTGAGCTACCGAGACGGCGGGGAGCAAAAGAAGGCGTTGGCTCAGAAAGGATGACACCGGCAACCCAAGCCGATGTCCATGAGCCATGGAGCCAGAGCCTCGGTGTCACAATTCATGAGTCAATGACACCCTTCCTCATCTCCTCTCCGGTGTCATTTATTTTGAGGCAACAAGCGAGTTCCGCACCCGACCCTCTTTTCCCTTTCCCCCGCGCTCTTCCCGTCTTTAAGTGAGCCGCCGCCTCCCATGACCCGCATCCCTCCCATCCTCGTCGTCCTCTTCTTCGGTGCGATCGCCGCCTTCTGCGTGCTGCGGGTGCAGTTCAACGCGGTGCTCTACGAAATGCTGCCGCCGGACCTGCCCGAGGTGCGGGGGATGGACTGGATCAACCGCTACTTCAGCCGCGACGGGCAGCTCATCGTGACGGTCAAGGCCGGCGAGTCCCGCGAGGCGGAGGAGGCGGTGGAATCGCTCGCCCGCCGTCTCGTCGTGGAACCCCGCCTCGTCTCCGCGACCTTCCGCGAACTGACCCTCTCCGAACTGGTCAAGGAGGGGGGAGGGCTGCTCGCCTGGCTCTGGCTGAACGCGCCGCCGGAGAAGCTCGACGCGCTCGGCGAGAGGCTCGCCCCGGGCCGTTCGCAAGAGGAGATCGCCGCGGCGATGGCGGCGGTGCAGGAGGGTTTCTTCGACCAGGACACGGTCGTGAAAAGCTACGACCCGCTCGGCTTCTCGCGCTTGGGCGAGCTCTTCGGCGGGGGCTTCGCCAGCCCGGACGCGATGAGCTCGGGCGACGGGAGCTTCCGCGTGATGTATGTCGAGGGCATGGGCGTCGATTTCTCCGACTACCGCGCCGCCGCGAAGTGGCTGGAGAAAGTGCGCGCCGTCGTCGCGGAATGGGAGGCGGAGTGGGAAGGGGCGCACGGCGGCGGCGGCTCGGTCACGGTCGGGCTCACCGGCACGCCGGCCTTCATGGGCGAGGTCGGCACGCGGATGGAGTTCGACATGACCCTTTCGGTCTTCTCGACCATGGCGCTGATCTCGCTGCTGTTCTGGTGGATGCATCGGCAGACCAAGCCGCTCGCCTGGCTGATCTCGGCGATCCTCGCGATCCTCGCGATCACGCTGATGATCGGTGGGCTCGTCTTCGGCGACCTCAGTGTGATGAGCGCGGGCTTCGCCGCCATCTTGATGGGGTTGGCGGTGGACTACGGCATCCTCCTCTACCGCGAGGCCCACGATGGCGGCGGGAGCGCGAAGGAGCTGCGCCGCGTCGTGGGGCCGGGCATCCTCTGGGCGGCGGCGACGACGGCGGCGGTCTTCCTTTCGCTGAATTTCAGCTCCCTGCCGGGCCTGTCCGAGATGGGCAATCTCGTGGCCATCGGCATTGCCACGGGGGCGCTGGTGATGCTCTTCGGTTTCGCCCCGGTCGCGGCCCGCTTCGCGCGGGAGCTGGTCGTCCGTCCGACCGCCCCTCCGAAGATCCTCCCGTGGGGGAGGCACGCCGCCCTGCTCGCGGCCCTCGCCGTGCCGGCGGCGACGCTCGTCTCGATCTTCGCCAAGGAAATGCCCGCGCTGGAGGCGAACTTCCACCCCTTCCGCATCCGCGAGAGCCCCTCGATGGTGGCTTGGCAGGCGATGCAGCACGAGCTGCAAGGCCGCGAAAAGGTCGTCCCCGCCGTCGTCACCGGCGCGACCCTGCCGGAGTTGCACGAGCATCTTGAGGCCGCCGGGAAGCGCATCGAGGCGGCCCGCGCCTCGGGCTTGCTGGAGGACGCGATCCTTCCCGCTGTCTTCATCCCCGACCCGGAGAGCCAGCGGGCGAACGCGGCGAAGGTGCGGAGCTGGCTCGGGGAGAGGGAGCGCCTCCTAGGCGAGATTGGCCTCTCGGGTTTTTCGACGGAAGGCACGGCCCTGACGGAGACGGTCTTCGAGGCGTGGGAGGGCTACCTCGCCCAGCTCGGGGGCACCGACTACGCCAAACCCGAGGGGCGGCTCGCGGCCTGGTCGGTGGACAGGCTTTTCGCGGCGAAGGACGGTGGTTTCGCCGCCCTCGCCGCCTTGACCCCGGCGAACCCTCGCGACCGCGCCTGGGTCGCAGCGGTCTGCGACGAGGACACCGCCGTGGCCAGCCTCGGCTCGCTCGGCACCGCCCTGAACGAGCGCATCCGTGGCGACCTCACGCGCGTCTTCCTGCCCATGTTCGGCATCCTCGTGGTCATGCTCGCCTTCGTCTTCCGCTCGTGGCGCGATGTCGCTCTGAGCGTCTTCGTCCTGCTCTTCTCGGCGGGTATCCTCGTGCTCGCGACGGTCTGGACGCCGCTGAGCTGGAATTCCTTCAACGCCTGCGGCCTGCCCCTCATCTTTGGCACGGGGATCGACTACGGCATCCACATACTGATGGCCCTGCGGCGCAATGGCGGCGACATCGCAGCGACCCGGGCCGGGATCGGGAAGGCGCTCTTCTTTTGCGGGGCCTCGACGGCGATCGGCTTCGCCTCCTTCGCCACTGCTTCGGCGCACGGGCTCGCCAGCCTCGGTCTCGTCTGCGCCGTGGGCATCGCCGCGAACATGGCGGTGGCGATCTGGCTGCTGCCGCATTGGTACCGCTGGCTGCACCGCTTGCCCGGATGAATCGAGGCGGCAGACAGATTTCGTTCTAAAAATTTTGAATTTTCTCTTACTTTTCTAAAAAATTAAGATAAATTTACAAAATAATGACCTTCCTGCTCCGCCTTCTGCTCCTTCTCGCCCTTTCCTGTGCCGCCGTCTCCTCCCCTGTGTCGGCCCAATCGAGCGCCGTGGACATGCAAGTCGTGGAGCGCTGGCTGGCTACGAATTCGGGGATCGGCTCCCTCAAGATCGACTTCACCCAGACCCGGCGGATGCGCGCGGTGAAGGTGCCCGTGTCCCAGGAGGGCACCCTCTGGCTTGACTACGCGAACCACCGCTTCCGCTGGCAGACGGGCGAGCCGGCGCAGACCATTGTCGTCAGCCTCGGAGAGAATATCCTCATCATCCGCCCGTCCGGGAAGAAATACGAGGTGCGCAAGGCCGGGTCGTCGGGCAGTTCGCCGGGCATGGCGGCGCTGGCGAACGGCTTCCCCCGCACCCTGCCCGAGTTCCAGCAGAAGTACCGCGTCTTGGAAACCCGCTCCGAGGCGAACACCCGACGTATCGTGACCCGCCCCCTAGGCGAGGCGGGACGTGGGGTCGAATCCCTCACCTTCGTCGTCGACTCGGGCCACCACCGACTCCTCGGCATCGAGATGGACTTGGAGGACGGCTCCTCGGTCCACACGATCTTTCGCCAAGTCGAGACGAATGTGCCAGTCACGCTGGCGCTCTTCCAGCCGCCGGTGGACGGCTACACCGAGACGAAGTTCTGATTCCGTCCGCTGCGGCGGCTCAATGCGTCTCGATCCTCTGTGGCGGGGCGGGCAGGATTGGGCCTTGGGGCAGGACCACGGGCGCGTTGGCGTTCGGCGACGGGGCATCCTCCGGTCCGGGTTCGTCGCCAAGCTCGCGAAGACGCCCCCTCAGCTTCGCGTTCTCCTGGTCGAGGGCTCCGATCTGGTCCTGCAGACGGATCATCATCTTCTCGTCGTTGGTGAAGAGATCGCCCGAGGCGACGCGTTTCCAGTGCAGGCCGTAGAGCCATCCCGCCAGCGCCACGCCTGCGAGGACGAGGAGGAGGAGCGACTGGAGCGGCGGGATCGCTTTCAACGCGGACGGGGGTGGCGGGAGCCGCGGCTCATTCTTTCCGCTTGAAGAGGCGGGGCATCCCCTTCTTCGGCGGCGACGCGGCCTGCGGAGCTTGGGGGGCCTGCGGGGCCGCCGCCGACCGGGCATCGTCGCGCTGGGTGATGACGAGCTTCAAATCCTCCGGCACGTTCGCGACGTAGTCCACCGAGCGCACGGGGAGCTGTTCACCGCGGGGGCCGTACTCCTGCACTTTGCGGCGGATCAGGGTGCCTTTCGTGTCGTAGATCTGCTCCTCGGTGAAACGCCCGTTGGCGGGGTCGTAGACCAGCACGCCGCGGTACTTGAACTGCTTCCGGGCGTCGTAGATCATCACCTCGCTGGGTCGGCCTTGTGCGTCGAGGCTGATCATCCGTTGTTGCAGTTCCACACCGTTCTTGCTTTTCGTGATCTGCGTGAGGGTGTTGTTACGGGTATCCTCCGCCGACAGGGTGTAGGAGCCGTCGCTGTGGTGGATGGCTCGGCCCCAGATGTCCACGGGCCTGCCCGCCATCTCCCCGAGGGAGACTTTGTTGTAGGGACTGAGGGAGTCCCTGACCTCGTCGAGCAGGACCATGCCGGGCCTCGCCTCGCCGACCCTCTCGATGTGGGGTGCCACCTTGGCGGCGCTCCCTCCCTGTTGCGGGACCGGCTGGGCCGACTGCGGTGCGCCACCTTGGCCTTGGCCGGATTTGGGCATGTGGAACTGGGCGACCGCTTCGGGGGCGGGCAGCAGCACGCCCCCGATGGCTGCGATGACGATCCTGAGCGTGATCCGATCCATGAGGAGGGCCAAGGGTAAGGCCCCGTGCCGCGAGGCGCAAGCCTTTCCGCTCGCCGTCGTGCGGGGGAGGGGAGCGGGCGGAACGCGGCGTTGGAGGTCCTCGCGATGCCCCGCGCCCAGCGCGAATGCGCCGCTTTCGCGCACGGGGATGCCGTGGTCGATTCGATGGCATCGAATTATGACGACACGCCGTAAGTTTCTCAAAGGGGGCGCCGCCGCCTCCGTCCTCGCCGCCGCTCCCGCCATCGTGCGCGGGCAGAACCTCAACTCCCGTCTCCAGATCGCCTCGATCGGCTCCGACGGGAAGGGGTTCAGCGACATCAAGGCGATGTCCACCCACGACAAGCAGAAGTATGTCGCCTTCTGTGATGTGGACCTGAACCGCACCCTCAACGCGAAGAAGCTCAGCCCAGAGACGCCCGTCTACCAGGACTTCCGCGAGATGTTCGCGCAGATGAGCGACCAGATCGACGCCGTCACCGTCTCCACCCCCGACCACATGCACGCCTACTGCTCCATCACCGCGATGAAGCTGGGCAAGCACGTCTACTGCCAGAAACCCCTGACCCACAACGTCTGGGAGGCCCGCGAGGTCGCGAAGATGGCCAAGGCCACGGGCCTCATCACCCGCATGGGCAACCAGATCCACTCGCACCAGTTCTACCGCACCGCCGCGCAACTGGTGCAATCGGGCCGCATCGGCAAGGTCGTGCAGGTGCATTCCTGGGTGGCGACGCCCGGCCACTGCCGCAGCGGGTACATCAGCCGTCCGGCCCACACCGACCCGGTGCCGGACTCGCTCGACTGGGACAAGTGGATCGGTGTCGCCCCGGTGCGCCCCTACGTCGGGGAGCGATGCTACGCCCCTTGGGGCTGGCGCGACTGGCAGGACTTCGGCCTCGGTGCCGTGGGCGACTTCGGCTGCCACATCCTCGATCCGGTCTACACCGCCTTGAAGATCGCCGGGCCATCGAACGACTACCTCGCTGACCATATCGGGATGAACGACGAGGTCTGGCCCGCCCAGACGACCTACAGCTTCACCGTCCCCGGCACGGAATACACCGCCGTGGAGCGGCTCAAGATCACATGGTACAACGGCGGTCTCCAGCCCGAGACGAAGGGTTCGCACCTGCCCGAGCGCGAGGCCCTGCCGGCGAGCGGGTCGCTGCTGATCGGGGAGGAAGGCTCCCTCGTCATCCCCCACGTCGCCGCGCCGCGCCTCTATTTCGAGGGCAAGCCGATGAGCACGGACTACGAGCTCGCCGACGACCGCGACCACTACCACGGCTGGATCGACGGCTGCCTCTCCGGCGAGCAGCCCTCCGACGATTTCCAATACGGGGCGATGCTCACCGAGGCCATCCTCCTCGGCACCATCGCGCTGCGCTACCGGGGCGAGAAGCTGACTTGGGACGCCGCCAACATGCGCTTCCCTGACAAGGAGGAGGCGAACCGCTGGCTCACCCGCGAATACCGCGAGGGCTGGGATCTGAAGGCGCTGATCGGGTAGGAATCGGAAATCCGAAATCCGAAGCTCGAAATCCGAAGGGTCTTTGGATTTCGGGTTTGGCCCGTATTTTCTTCGCCCCTTTCTGCGGTGGCTTGCGGCAGGCTGTCTTGACGGCGGGGAAGGGGATCGGGCAGTCAGTCACGGGGTGGACGGCGTTTCCGTTGCTTGCCGGGTGCATGATTGGATCCGTTGTTTCCGTTG